>Ga0206683_10000036_pt1 | contig 79923 bp, 70 predicted proteins | sample M280m12015metaG_FD_155483 | JGI IMG/M metagenome (GOLD analysis project Ga0206683, IMG submission 155483) | Ammonia-oxidizing marine archaeal communities from Monterey Bay, California, United States - M2 80m 12015 | ecosystem: Environmental > Aquatic > Marine > Intertidal zone | place: USA...
TAGTCTTACAGGGATTGATAGACTTCTTAATCCATTCTTCGGAAATAATTCTTTCATTGTTCCACATACCTTTATTTAGGTATAAAAGTCCAAATCTTGCATGATCTTCTGAATTAATAAATACACCTCCACCATTATGACCTCCACCCGAAACAGACTGAACCATTAAACCGTCAATATTTACCCATGAGTTTTCATAACCATACCATCTCCAACTATTAGAAGCTCCAATAGGATCCATTATATAATTTTTTAGAATAATTGGTAAAGATTTTCTATAAACTTGAAGAAGAGAATATGCCAATACATTAACCCTAACGTCATTATATTTATAATAAGTACCTGGCTCTCTTTGTGATTCTGTTCTCCAATCGTCTATATTCTTTCTTTTATCAGGCCTATCTTCCCAGTGATTAATGCCAAAAAGATTTCCATGCCAATCAGACGATTGATTTAGAAGATGTTCCCATGAAATCTTACTATTCATATTACCGTCAAAAGTTTTATCCCATATATAATTAGAAACAATATCCTTTTCAGATTTTATTAAATTCTTATCAATTGCTATTCCAGTAACTGCTGAAAGATAGCTTTTTGTGACACTAAAAGTCATATCAACTCTTTTGGTATCCCCCCATGACGCTATAACATATCCATCTTTAATAATTAGCCCATTTGATTCACCTCTTTTTTTAGTTGGACCTTTAATACTGTGGTATGGTTCGGATGAAAACCCTTTTAATATTTCAACTCTTAAATCCTTATTTCCATTGTTTTGATTTTTAATTACAAAATCAATTGCTTCATTAATTTTTTTTGAATCATATTTAAAAAATTCAGGAGATTTAGTCTCCCAATTTCCTTTAGTTGGAAAGTATGAGTTTTGTGCATTAATATTCAGAAAGAATATAATAGTTAAGATTGATAAAATATTTTTCATTGTTTTAATTTATAGAATCCTTTACAAACAGGGTTTGATTAAGGTTAAAAGTTTCATTAAGATCCCAGTTAGCTCTTACTTCAAGTTCATTTAAAAAATAATAAACACTTTCAGGTTTGATTTTTTTAAGATAATTTCCGGTATCCCATATATCATTATTGTTAGCGTCTTCAATTAATCTGAATGTATATTTTCCAGGCCTAACATAGTCAAAGTTATAAGTAGTATCTTGATTTACATTTTTAAACTCTCTAATTACATCTCCATTATTATTAATCATGTGAAGAATAAATTTAGATTCACTATTCCTAATTACATCCAGATAAACATTTCCATAATCTTCCAATGTTTGACTAACTACATTATATTGTAATGTATCATTAGATACACCTCTAACATCTTTTATTGCTTCAGGCAGTATAAACACTCTATAATTATCAGAAGGTGAGACTTCAAATTCTATATCAATTTGATCTAGATTTTCATTAATTGAAGTAGTGAAAGGAACAATTAAAGAATCAATATCTCTAATTGTTATAAGAGAATCTTCAATGTTTTTCAAAGGAATATTTGATGAGAGTTTAAATGCTTCTTTAAGATGAATAACATTAGCTGTTTTTGGGCTTATGCTTAAAGAATCAATTAGTGTATCTCTTGCTCTGTCAAATTTAATTGTAACAAGCTTAGTTGTATCTTTCTCTATTAAATTAAAGTTAAGAGAATCAAAACTGTTTTTTGATAACCAAAAAATAAGGGTGTCTTTTTCACTTTCTTTAGTATAAGTATACTGAACACTATCAGGTATTGAAGATTCAATTTTAATATTTTTTAAATCAAGTTTTCCATAATATCCAAATCCTATTTTTTCACTGTTAATGAAATGAGGCTTATCCCATATCAAAGTTGTCTCTTCTTTAAATAATTTTAAATTAATGATCGAGTCACGAGGAAGAGTAATTAGTGAGTCAATAAATCCAATCTTGTCATAAAATGGATCAAAGAAGTAGTTGTTGTCAACATCTTTTATTGCTACTATTAAGTATTTTCCTTCCTTAAGATTTTTAAATTGATAATTGGTAGAGTCTAATGAATTTGAAATATAAGTAGGACGATTATTAAAAATTATAGAATCATTAAAAATAGAATCAATCCTGTAAAGATGAATTGAAATATAATCATCAGTTTCTTTATCAAAAGCATCTGATATATTCCCTCTTACATATAAAGAATCTATTGTTTCTCCAGTAGAAAATGTATAACTAAAAAAAGTAAGGGGGTTACCTTCATTGTTATCCTTAATACTATTCCCAAAATTAATTGAATAAGTGGTTTCAGTTTCTAAGCTATCTATAAATTCCAAAAAAACTTTTTTAGTTACACCATTTAGTGGCTTAACTTCATAAGAATTTTTATCAAGAGGTGGGGAAATAATTAGTTGCTCTTCTACTTTATCTAATTTAACATATTCATCAAATGTTAGTCTAATTTCATCAGAGTCAAAGTTTGTCGAATTAATTTTAGGGCTAGAATTAATAAGAACTGGTGGAATACTATCAATTAGTCCTCCAGTAGGAGAACCACGCTTAGCACAACCACTAATTACTACTATTGATAAAACTGTGTATATTAATTTTTTCATTGTATCAATTCATTACAAATTAACGTATTTAAAATAGTAAAAAGAACTATTTTTACAATATACTAATGGATAAAGACGCTCTAAAAAAAATAATATCACACTCAAAAGAATATGGCTTTGTATTTCCATCAAGTGAAATATATGAAGGGCTAAATGCCATTTATGATTATGCTCATAATGGAGCTTTACTCAAAAATAATATTCGAGAATATTGGTGGAAGTCAATGGTTCAGTTAAATGAAAACATTGTTGGTATTGACTCTGCTATTTTTATGCATCCTAAAACTTGGATTGCATCTGGCCATGTTGAAGCGTTTAATGATCCACTTATTGACAATAAAGATTCTAAAAAAAGATATAGGGCAGATGTTTTGATTGAGGATCATATCGAGAAACTTAATTCAAAAATTCAAAAAGAAATATCTAAAGCAGAAAAAAGATTTAAAGAAAAATTTGACAAAAAGCAGTTTGTTGAAACTAATTCGAGAGTATTAGAAATCAGTAAATCTATGGAAGAGGTTAGAGTGAAAATGATTTCTGCATTTGAAAATGATGATTTGGTAGCAGTAAAAAAACTAATTGATGACTTAGAGATTAAATGTCCAATTAGTGGAACATGTAATTGGACAGACGTAAGACAATTTAATTTAATGTTTAATACTAAACTTGGAGCATCTGAGGACTCTAGTATGGATTTATATTTAAGACCTGAGACTGCTCAAGGAATATTTTTAAATTATTTGAGTGTTCAAAAAACTTCTAGAATGAAAATACCATTTGGGATTGCACAAACTGGTAAAGCATTTAGAAACGAAATTGTTGCTCGCCAATTTATTTTTAGAATGAGGGAATTTGAGCAAATGGAAATGCAATATTTTATTAAACCTGGAACTCAAGAAGACTGGTTTAAAAAATGGAAGAAAAACAGACTTGATTGGCATCTTAATTTAGGAATAGATCCTAATTCTTTTAGATATCATGACCATGATAAACTTGCTCATTATGCAGATGCTGCATGTGACATAGAGTTTCTTTTCCCATTTGGATTTAAAGAACTCGAGGGTATTCATTCTAGGACAGACTTTGATCTAAAAAGTCATGAAGAACTCTCTGGAAAAAAACTACAATATTATGATCCAGAACTGGAAAGTAACTACACACCATATGTTCTCGAAACTTCTATAGGTCTTGATAGGATGTTTTTAGCAATTATTTCGAATTCTTTTAAAACTGAATCTTTGGAAGATGGATCATCTAGAAATGTTATGAGTATTCCAAGACCACTAGCTCCAAATAAATTAGCTTTTTTACCATTACTTAAAAAAGACGGTTTACCAGAATATGCTAGAAAGATCATGAAAGAGTTTGTTCATGAAATAAATATAGTTTATGATGAAAAAGATGCTATTGGAAGAAGATATAGAAGACAAGATGCTGTTGGAACCCCTTATTGTATTACTATTGATCATCAAACTTTAGAGGACGATACTTTCACTATAAGAGATAGAGACTCTATGGAGCAAACAAGAATTAATCTTTCACAATTATCAAAAATTGTTGACTCTGAATTAACAATTAAAAGTTTATTAAAAAAGCTGGACAATTGAACATTATAACTTATAATGTAAATGGAATTCGTGCAGCAATGAAAAAAGGTTTTGTAGATTGGCTCATTAAGGAATCTCCTGATGTAATATGCATTCAAGAAACTAAGGCAAACAAAGATCAAGTCGAATTTGATTTAATCGAAAACTTAGGCTATCACACATATTGGTTTTCTGCTCAAAAAAAAGGATATAGTGGAGTGGCAATTTTTTCAAAACCTAAACCTAATCATATTGAATATGGCATAGGTATTGATTACATGGACTATGAAGGAAGATCACTAAGGATAGATTTTGATGAAATTTCTATTATGAGTTTATATCTACCATCAGGAACTAACTTAGATAGACTTGAATTTAAATTTAGATTTATGGATGATTTCAAAGAATATATATACTCTTTGAACAATAAAATTCAAAATTTAGTTATATGTGGTGACTATAATATTTGTCATAATGCAATAGACATTCATGATCCAATAAGAAATAAAAAAGTATCGGGCTTTTTACCTGAAGAAAGAGAATGGTTAGATTCATTTTTTGGAGACAGATTCGTTGACTCATTTAGATTTATTAATAAAAATCCACACCAATATAGTTGGTGGAGTTACAGAGCTAATTCAAGAGCTAATAATAAAGGCTGGAGATTAGATTATAATGTTGTTTCCAAATCTTTGGAGAATAAAATTCAAGATGCTAAAATTTTAAGTGATGTAGTTCATTCAGACCACTGTCCAGTTAAATTAAAACTTAAGATTTAATCTTCAATTAGTTTAAGTGCTTCGTCAATATATGTAAGGACATCTCCTGAAACACCAGGACCTCCAAGATCAATATCTCTTTGCCCTAATCTTGTAATAATTAATTCTTTTTCAGGAATCATAATTACATATTGACCTTGATGTCCACTCATTAATGAAACATTTAAACCTTTATGTTTTTTTAACCAAAGACCAATTCCATATGCATCAAAATCATCGAGGAAAGGTTTCATAGATGATTCTACAAAAGCAGAATCGATAATCTGATTTCCATTCCAGTTACCATAATTTAAATAAAGCTTTCCTAATCTTGAAAAATCACGTGCATTTGAGTGAAAACAGCAAAAAGATTTTATATTTCCTTTCTTTTTACTATCAACTTGCCAATAAGCATCATTATCTGGGTTAATTTTGGACCAAATTTCATTTTCAAAGAATTTATCAGTTTTAATTCCAGAAGCCCTTTCAATTAAAATTGATAAAAGTTGAGTGTTGCCACTAGAGTAATGATTTGTCTCCCCTGGTTTATCAACAATTGGCTGATTTAACATTAATTCTGCAACATCTGAAACAAAATACTGTTTAGCAACAGGGCTAAACGGATCGGAAGTACCTTCATCCCATTTTAATCCAGACGTCATAGTAGCTAGATCAATAATCTTTACTTCACTGGCAAATTCTCCTTTAAGTTCAGGTATGTAATCAATAACTTTATCATCAAGACTATTTATATAACCAAGTTCAAGAGCCTTACCCATCATCATTGAAACAAGAGTTTTTGCCATTGAGAAAGAATTTGATTCCGAAGATGATGAATATCCTTTATAATATTTCTCAGCAATAATTGTATCCTTATGAATAACAACATAGGCTACAGTTCCAAACTCCTTGTTAAGTTCTTCAAATTCATTTGAGAAAGTATCAATTATATTTTCTCTTTCATTCCAAGGAAATTTTTCATCAGTTGATTCGATGGTTTCATAATCAAAATATTTTAAATCATCAATAAAAGTTGTTGTCTCTCCATTTAAATAAACTACACGTATACCTTTTATGAAATAGTTTAGATCAAGTGCATATAGGAGGGAAAATATTATTGCAATAGTTATTGCTAAAATTTTTATTTTTTTCATTTTTTATCAATTTGTGAGTCGACTATTTCAGTGAAAGATTGCTGGGGCTCTAATTCTGGATCTTCTTTCTTTTTTCTATTAATCGATCCCTGAATCATAATAAGCATTGAGGCAATAATAATTACTAAAAGAACTTTTTCATCAACTATATTACTTTTTTGAACATCATAATCAGAAATACTCAAAAATAAAAGTATTGAAATTAAACCTCTTGGTGAAAAGTATAATAGTGGTTTTGAGTCTTCATCATTTATAACAAGAGATAAATAAAAGTATCTAACCCCATACATTATAAGTAAAACTGTTGCACCAATAATATATGGCTCAAACTCAACAAAGCTTTCAAGTGGAATAGAGAAACCAAAGAACAAAAAGAAAAATGTCCTAACTAAAAAAGTCGATTCGGCTGTTAGTAAATGGAACTCATGAAGATCAGATTTTCCAACTTTATCTGTTTTTATATATTTTTTTAATTTATCAGGTATCAGATTTGTAAAGTTTGATAGAAAGATTCCAAAAATAAAAATTAATACTAAAGATGGAAGCTTGAAAAAATCTTTACCTATTTCGTATGCAAGTATTAATAATGCTAAGATGAGAAAAAACTTTACATGATGTTCAATTCTTTGAATAAGTTGAAAAAGAAGATAAGTTATTGCAATTGAAATTATTATTATTAAAAATATCTGACCAATTAAAGTCATTATAGGCTCAATTCCAATAAGTGACTCACCTTTTTCCGCTTGTCTTATTGAATAATAGAAAAACATAATACCGAGTATATCAGAGAATGTAGATTCATAAACTATAAACTCTTTATTTTTAGTTATCAATCCTGTTGCTGAAGGAATAGCAACCGCACTACTGATGATTGATAAAGGAATTGCATAAATTACTGATGTAGGGTATGAAAGTCCTATTACTTTTTCAAAGAAAACACTAACCAGGATTATATTTACAACAAGTATTACTAAAGCTGCTAAAAAACCTTTAGTAATAATTGCCATTTTATCTTTCTTTATTTCTAATTCAATAGCTGCTTCTAGAACGATTAGTATTAAACCTATTGTTCCAAGAACAGGTACCAGATTATCAAGAAATTGAAAATTATCATAACCGTAATAAGATGAGATAAATCTTGCAACTATTCCTGTAAAAACTAAAAGTATTACTGAGGGGAATTTTGTTCTTCTTGCAAAAATATCAAACATATAAGAAAAAATTATCAGTAGGGGAAGGATTATTAAAATTGAACTTACATCCATTTGATTATTTTTTTTCAGATAATGTTAAATGATAAATATCATTTTTATTATGCAATATACTCTGTTATTTTGTTTTTTAATTTAAGACTATTTATCGGATTTTAATCCTTTAATCCAAAGATTTATTACAGATAAATTTATGCCAAATTAATGTTAATTTGTTTTTACATATCACTTTTGAGACTATATTTGCAATTTAGAATCATTTTAAATAAGTAATTATTAAAGCCTCAAAAATAAAATACTTGTTCTGTCTAATGATTATTGGATCAGCTAGTTATAGCCAATCTAATATAGATACTATTTCCAACACAAAATTAGAAGAAGTCGTTGTAACAGCAACTAAAACTCTAAGGCAATTATCAACTCTTCCCATGCCTGCTAAACTCATAACCAAGGAAGAAATTGCCAAAAGTAGTTCCACTAAATTAAGTGATATTCTAGATGATCAACCGGGTATTTTTATTGTCCCAGATTTCGGTGGAGGTAATGGAATTCAAATTCAAGGTCTTGACTCACAATACACCTTGTTATTAATTGATGGCTCCCCAATAATCGGAAGACAATCTGGTACTTTAGATCTTGATAGAATATCTATTGGCAATATAGAACAGGTAGAAATTATAAAGGGAAGTTCATCCAGTTTATATGGAACTGATGCGTTAGGAGGAGTTGTTAATCTTATCACATCTAAAGCTAAGGATTCTATTTCAGCAGAAGCCAGCTATAAAATTTCAACATTTAATACTAATGATATTTCTGTAAATCTTGGTAAAATTTCACAAAATGGTGATAATCTTAATTTTTATTTTAATTCTTTTAATAGTAATGGTTATGACCTAAATGATGATCCAATTCTTAATACAGTAGAGCCCTACAAAAGTTATACAGGATTTTTACGTCACAATTTTAAAAAAAATAAGTGGTCATATTTTTCTTCAGTTAGAATTTACAATGAAAATCAAGATTTTAGGCTTGATGAAAATTCGTATGGAAAAAACATAATAAATGAACTCGGTATAAACTCTTCAATTAATTATATAAAAAATAAAAATTATAAATTAATTTTTGAAAACTATTACACTAATTATAAAAATGATGAAGAGTTTAGACTAAATCAAAATTCAATTGAAGAATCATTTTTTAATCAATCATTATTTAAATCTGAATTAAGATCAATCTATACGATCAACAAAAAAAATACTTTAACTTTTGGTCTAGGTTTTTATAGTGAATTGCTTAAAAGAAATAATTTTAATAGAGAAGAAGTCTCTCAAAATTCTTTTAATTATTTTGTTCAATATGAAGGGTTTATTTTTGAAAACACAAATTATGTTTTTGGAGCTAGATATGATCAATATGACGAATATGAATCAGAGTTTAGTCCAAGATTTGCAATAAGAACTCAAATTAATGATAATGTTTCTTCTAAAATCTCTATTGGAAAGGGATTTAAAACACCTGATTACAGACAGCTTTATTTCAACTTTTCAAATTCAAGTTCTGGTTACTCAGTAATTGGATTTAATGCAGCTAAAGAAATTATATCTAACCTTCAGAGTCTAGGTCAAATATCAAATCTCATTATTTCTCAGGATGAATTTGAAGGTAAGTTGAAACCTGAAACATCAATAAGCTTCAATTTAGGATTCAATATAAAGACTAATAAGAGTACTGTTTTTGATATTAATTTTTTTAGAAATCAAATATCAAATCTTATAGATTATAAAATAATTGCCTCTAAGGTAAATGGTCAAAGTATTTTTAGTTATTATAATTTAAATAAAGTATATACTCAGGGAATTGAATTTAATTCTACATCTACTGTTTTCAATGATATTGAAATTAGTATTGGTTATCAATTCCTGGAAGCAAAAGATAATGATTCTAAAAATCAAATTAAAAATGGTGAAGTATTTGCAAGAATGACTCCATCTTCACCAACTTTTCAAATTAAGCCAAAAGATTATTTTGGACTTTACAATCGTTCAAAACACAATTTTAATTTAAAGATCTCTTATGCTTTTAAAGATTATTTTGAGATTTATTTTAAATCAAAATATAGAAGTAAGTATGGTCTATCAGACTCTAATGGTAACAACTTATTAGATGACTTTGATGATTTTGTAGAGTCAAATCTCATATCTGATATATCAATTTCTAAAAATTACAAAAATTATATTTTAACATTCGGAGTAGAAAATCTGTTTGATTATACTGATCGTGAAAATATTCCTAATTATCCAGGGAGAATTATTTATTCAAAACTTAACATTAAACTATAACCGCAACCAAATTTTTATTATGAAAACAAACACCTTTATATTATTTTCTTTATTATTATTTTTCTCTTCTTGTCAAAAAGATGATGAAATTCAACTCTTAAATATTGTGTCTGAAAGATTCGATAATCTTTATGCTCCACAAAATGGCGGAGTAGATCAACGTACTGGTCAATTTGCTCCAATCTCTGGCGAATTCACCAAATTTAATTTTTCAACTGGTCAAGTAACTAATAGCGATTCAGACTGGGATGTTGCATTTAGAGCAACATCAATAATTGTTAATGGTGGAATTTCACTTGGCACAATTGATGAACCTACTAGAAATGGTAACGCCTCTGTATATATAGCTAGCGGTACATTGGCTAGTGTTACTGATGTTGATGTTCAATTGTTAGCCCAAGATACTGAGAGTGGATATGCAATACCAACAGGAGGAGGTAATGGATGGTATACATATCAAGGACCTCCAGTAAATCTTATATCCCCTACACCAGGTAAAATTTTTGTTTTTAGAACAAATGATGGTAAATATGCAAAAATGGAAATCCTAAGCTATTATAAAAATGCACCTGACAATCCTGATGCTTATTCTGATGAATCCAAATACTATACATTTAATTATGTCTATCAACCCAACGAGGGAGAGCTAGGATTTTAAAAAATATTTCCTTTTTATTTATAATGATTCTAAATAATTATATATATTTGTTATTTAGAATCATTATAAATAACATACAAACCAAATGAAAAAAATATTTCCAACTTTCTTAGTTTTGACTGTTTCTTTTATATCCGCACAGGAGAATCAACAACTTAATAGCTATCAACAACAGTTTCAGAATTTAGCAAATTTAGACTCTGGTTTAACCATTGGTGGATATGGTGAAGTAACATATAATGACTATGATTCTGGTCCATCTGAATTAGATGTTCAAAGATTAGTTATGTTATTTGCATATAAATTTGATGATAGAGTATCGTTCATCACTGAAGTTGAGTACGAACATGTAAAGGAAGTTTACATAGAACAAGCATGGTTAAATTATGCTTTAAATGATAACACAAATCTTAGAGCAGGATTACTTTTAGTACCTATGGGTATTGTAAATGAGTACCATGAACCTACTACCTTTAATGGTGTAGAAAGACCTACACTTGATAGTAAAATTGTCCCAACGACTTGGAGAGAAATTGGTATCGGTATTGCAGGAAGGCTGGATAATTTTAACATGAGATATCAAGCTTATATTATGAATGGTCCAGTTTCTTACAATGGAACTCATAAATTAAAAGGTACTAATGGACTTCGTTCAGGAAGACAGAAAGGTGCTGAGTCTGTTGGAAGTGATGCAAATCTTTCAACTAGACTTGATTTCTATGGAATTCTCGGATTAAGATTAGGGCTATCATACTATACTGGAAAAACACAAACTATAGATACTTCATTAACTGGATCTCAAGTTGGTTTAAATATGTTCGGCTTTGACGCTAGATATGTTAAAAATAATTTCTCAGCTAGATACCAATATATAAATGCAAACCTTTCTGACACTAATCAATATAACAGAGCATCTGGAAAAGATCTTGGATCTCAAATGGGTGGATATTATATTGAAGCTGCATATAATGCACTTCCAATAGAGGCAAAACAAAGACTTGATCTATTTTTGAGGTATGAAGATTTAAATCAACACAAAGCTGTTGATGGTATTGAAAAAAATCTTGCATTTCATAGAAAAGAATGGACAATTGGTGCTTCATATCATTTATCGAAAGGATCCGTTTTTAAAATGGATTATCAATCTAAAGGAACCGCTGTAAATAACAGTGATGCTAAAGGACAATTTAATATGGGTGTTGGAATATTTTTCTAAATAGTGAAAAAAAATACTTTTCTAATATTAGTTTATTTGTTGATTAACTCATCTTTTGCTTTTTCACAGATTAATAAAAAAGCAGATAAAGAAATCAAAAAAGTCTTTTCAATTGAAAATTATCAGATGGAAAGAGCCATAAACCAAAACTTTGAAGATTTCTTATCAAAAAGATTACTGTCAATAATTTCAGACAATCAAAAGATTGGCTATGCTTACTTAGGTACTGCCCCAAGCCAAACAAAGTATTTTGATTATTTAGTATTATTTGATGATAATCTTGTTATTCAATCAATCAAAATCTTAGTCTACAGAGAGGACTATGGTGGAGAGATTGGAAGTAAAAGATGGCTTAGTCAATTTAAAGGAAAGAGTTTTATTGAAAGATTTAAATACAGAAAAAATATTGCAGCAATTTCTGGAGCAACAATATCTGTTAATTCTTTAACAGATGCGGTAAATGATATCCTAACCTACCTTACAAGTTTAAAAAATCAAGGAGTAATTTGATATAGTAGTATAATTGCTCTTCTCAATAATTTTCAATAATTTCATAAAAAATCCAAATGAAGTTTTTGAAAAACAAAATGTCTTTGAGGTTGAGAATTTTTATCTCAATGATTTTGTTGGTGTTTACTGCTATTCTTCTTGTTCTAGGTTCTACATATTATCAATATAGAAGTGAATCTGATCAATATAATTCATACAGACAGGAAAGAAAAGAAAGTCAATTAAAAAGACAGATTAACTATATTGTAAAGAAATATGATCTTTCAGGTAATTATGATAAGTGGGTAGATTATACTATTGATTTTGAGGAAATTACTAAAATTCATAGTGTTGAATATTCTATTTTTACAATTGAAGGAGACCCTCTCTTTTATTCTTACCTTCCATTAGATGTAATTTCAAACAACTATTCTTTAGATATTGATTTTGCAAACATGTTAGTGTCAAATGAAGAAGGTAAATTTACTTCTGAGAACATTACAGATGTTGGTAAATTCCAATCTTCCTATAGTGTTTTAAAAACTGATGCTGGAGAAAAATATGCAATATTATTCTTTCCCTACTTCCAGGATGTATCATTTGCTGAGAGTGAATTAAATGTTTTCTTAACAACTTTATACCAGATATACTTTATCATGTTGGTAGTTGCAATTGTACTTGCTTATTTTATTTCCAGATTTGTTACAAGGTCAATTGAAACAATAAGATTAAAAATTGGGCAAACAGGTCTTTTGAAAAAAAATGAAAAGATATATTTAAATAATGCTACTAAAGAAATTGATAGTTTAGTTAATTCGTATAATAAGATGATAGATGATTTGGAAGACAGCGCCCAAAGATTAGCAAAAACTGAGAGAGAACAAGCTTGGCAAGAAATGGCTAAACAGGTTGCACATGAAATTAAAAATCCACTCACACCAATGAGATTAACTGTTCAAAGTTTTCAAAAAAATAATAGTTTGAATTCTGTTGATGAGAAACTTAAACTTAATGATTTTTGTGAAACATTAATTGAACAGATTGATACAATGAGTAATGTAGCTACTTCATTTTCTGATTTTGCAACTCTTCCAAAAACACAGCTTGAAAAAACAGATATAGTAGAAGCAACTAAAAAAGTTGTTGAAATTTTTGAACATAATAAAATTACTTTTGAAACTTCTAATGAAAATATATTTTTAAAATTAGATAAAGCTCAATGGATTAGAGTAATGACTAATCTAATTAAAAATAGTATTCAAGCAATACCTCATGATAGAGAGCCAAATATTGAAGTCATAATAAAAGAATCTTCAAAAAATATTAAGGTAACAGTTTCTGATAATGGACTTGGAGTTTCTAAAAGTAATAGAGAAAAAATATTTGAGCCAAAGTTTACAACTAAATCTGATGGAATGGGATTAGGACTTGGAATTGTAAGAAGTATTATAAACTCACACAGAGGTAAGATATCATATAAATCAAAGAATAAAAAGGGTACTGTTTTTACAATTTCTCTCCCAAAATAACTAACAATATTCGTTGTAGGCTTGAATAAGATTTTTAGAGATAAGATCTGCATCTCTTCCTTCAATATGATGTCTCTCTACCATGTGAACCAATTCACCATCTTTAAATAAAGCGATAGATGGAGAAGAAGGAGGGAAAGGCAGCATTTCCTCTCTTGCTGTATTTGTTGCTTCAATATCAAAACCAGCAAAGACTGTGCAAATATTATCAGGTTTTATTTTGTTGGATAATGACATAATTACTCCTGGTCTTGCATTTCTTGCCGCACAACCACAAACTGAATTAACAACAATCATTGTTGTACCTTGCTTTGATAATACAGACTTAACTTCTTCTGATGTGGTAAGATCTGAAAAACCTGATTCAGTTAATTCAAATTTCATTGGTTTTACAATTTCTTCTGGGTACATAGTTTCTAATTTTTACAAATATATAAAGAAATTAAAAAAAATAAATCTAGATTAACTTATATTTAGCAATCAATTACTAATCTTTAAGATTGAAAAACAAACAATTAAAATATGACATCGCATATCTTAAGATGGCTGAGGAATGGTCAAAGCTTTCTTACTGTAAAAGAAGACAAGTTGGGTCATTAATTGTTAAAGACAAAATGATTATATCAGATGGATATAATGGGACTCCATCGGGTTTTGAAAATTTTTGTGAAGACGAAGATGGTTATACAAAATGGTATGTTCTTCATGCTGAAGCAAATGCAATTGCTAAAGTCTCAGGTTCTACACAATCCACTAATGGCGCTACTCTATACATTACACTGTCACCATGTAAAGAATGTAGTAAGCTTATTTTTCAATCTGGAATAAGTAGAGTTGTATATTCTAAGAAGTATAAAGATCAATCAGGAATTGAGTTTTTAATAAAGTCTGGTGTAAATGTAGATTTTATTGAAATTTAATTACGATATCTATTTTTAATTCTTTTTGAAATCATTAAAATTAAAATAAGAATAAGAGCACATAATGATAGAATAAAACATATTAGTGCAATTCTATTTTCATCTCCCAAAAAATTATAGACATTTAACTGTGTCAAATTAAATACTACAAGCAAAATTGTTAAAAACAATAATATTTTTTCTAAGTTTTTCATTTTGTTAATACAAACATAAGTCAAAAAAATATACAAAATATTATTTAGATGGTCATTTTGATACCCATTAACAATTGACATATTGAAATTTTTTTAATTAATATTTAGCATTAAAATTTTTAATAATTTAAAAAAATGAATTAAAAAAAGTTATCCTTTTTTAATGTTAAAAACTTTATGTTAATGTTTCAAATATTCACTTTCAATTATCATTATAATTTTAAATATTTGAAGAAACGAAATTAAGTTAAAATCAAATCTATTAACATGCAGCAAGAACCACTTTTACAAGAAAATAAAGACAGATTTGTTATATTCCCTATTAAGCATCATGATATCTGGGAATGGTATAAAAAATGTGAAGCTAGTTTTTGGACTGCTGAAGAAATTGATCTACATCAAGATTTAAATGATTGGTCTGCAAAATTAAATGATGACGAAAGATATTTTATTAAACACATACTTGCATTTTTTGCTGCTTCAGATGGAATAGTTAATGAAAATTTAGCAGAAAACTTTGTGAATGAAGTTCAATATTCCGAAGCTAAATTTTTCTATGGATTCCAAATCATGATGGAAAATATTCATTCAGAAACTTATTCGTTATTGATTGACACTTATGTGAAAGATGACAAAGAAAAGGATCAGCTTTTTAAAGCTATTGAAAATTTTCCCGCAATTAAGAAAAAAGCAGACTGGGCCCTTAAGTGGATTGAATCAGATTCTTTTGCTGAAAGACTTATAGCATTTGCAGGTGTTGAAGGAATCTTTTTCTCTGGTTCATTTTGTTCAATTTTTTGGTTGAAGAAAAGAGGTTTAATGCCGGGCTTAACATTCTCAAATGAATTAATATCTCGTGATGAAGGAGTACACTGTGATTTTGCAGTCCACCTTCACAACAATCATATGATAAATAAGGTTCCTAAGGAAAGAATTAAAGAAATTTTACTTGATGCACTAAACATAGAAAGAGAATTCATTACAGAGTCTTTACCTGTTAGTTTAATTGGAATGAACGCTAAATTAATGACTCAATATTTAGAGTTTGTTACTGATAGACTATTAGATGAATTTGAGTGTAAAAAAGAATTTAATGTTTCAAATCCATTTGACTTTATGGATATGATTAACCTACAAGGTAAAACTAACTTCTTTGAAAAAAGAGTTGCCGAATATCAGAAAGCAGGTGTTCTTAATAATGATAAAAAAGATGACTCAAAAATAACTTTTGACGACGACTTTTAGGAAATTATCAAACAAGTAATGTTAATTAGTAAAAAGATATAATTTATGTACGTACAAAAAAGGGACGGTAGAAAAGAGCCCATAATGTTTGATAAAATAACTGCTAGAATTAAAAAGCTTTGCTATGGTTTTAATGATCTGGTTGACCCAGTAAGAGTTGCAATGAGAGTAATTGAAGGTCTTTATGATGGTGTAACAACATCGGAATTAGATAATCTCGCTGCAGAAATTGCAGCAACGATGACAACTACTCATCCTGACTACGCTTCATTGGCAGCAAGAATTTCTGTCTCAAACTTACACAAAAACACTCTTAAGTCTTTTTCAGAAACTATGAAAGATTTACATGAATATGTAAATCCAATGACAGGAAAAAAAGCTCCTTTATTATCTGATGAAGTATCAAAGATTATTATGAAAAATGCAGAGTTATTAGATTCAAAAATTATTTACAATAGAGATTTTGGATATGATTACTTTGGATTTAAAACTCTTGAAAGATCATACTTATTAAAAATTAATGGAAAAATTGTAGAGAGACCACAACATATGTTAATGAGAGTCTCTGTTGGAATTCACTTAGATGATATTGACGCTGTCATTGACACTTATGAGTTAATGTCCAAGAAATATTTTACTCATGCAACACCAACCCTTTTCAATGCTGGCACTCCAAAACCTCAAATGTCATCTTGTTTTTTATTAACAATGCAGGATGATAGTATAGACGGAATTTATGACACATTAAAGCAAACTGCAAAAATTTCTCAATCTGCTGGAGGTATTGGTCTTTCAATTCATAATATAAGATCAACAGGATCATACATATCAGGAACTAATGGAACATCTAATGGAATTGTTCCTATGTTGAGAGTTTTTAATGATACAGCTAGGTATGTAGATCAAGGTGGTGGAAAAAGAAAAGGTTCCTTTGCAATTTACATTGAACCATGGCACGCTGATATTTATGATTTTCTTGATTTAAAGAAAAATCATGGTAAAGAAGAAATGAGAGCTAGAGATCTATTCTATGCAATGTGGATGCCTGACTTATTTATGAAGAGAGTTGAAAACAATGAAGAATGGACTTTAATGTGTCCAAACGAGTGTCCAGGTTTATATGATTGTCATGGAGATGAGTTCGATAAATTATATTTAAAATATGAGAAGCAATCCAAAGGCAGAAAATCTATAAAAGCAAGAGAGCTTTGGGAAAAAATTCTAGAATCTCAAATTGAAACTGGAACCCCGTACATGCTATACAAAGATTCTGCAAATAGAAAATCAAACCAGAAAAACTTAGGAACAATTAGATCTTCAAATTTATGTACAGAGATCTTGGAGTATACTTCAGAAGACGAAATAGCTGTTTGTAATCTAGCTTCAATTGCTCTTCCAATGTTTGTTGAAGAGGGTGAATTCAATCACCAAAAATTATATGATGTAACTGTTAGGGTAACTAAAAATCTTAATAAAGTTATTGATAGAAATTATTATCCTGTCAAAGAAGCGGAAAATTCAAACTTTAGACACAGACCTATTGGTCTAGGTGTTCAAGGTTTGGCTGACGCATTTATTTTATTAAGACTTCCATTTACATCTGAGAAAGCAAAAGAATTGAATCAGGAAATTTTTGAAACAATTTATTATGCTGCTTTAAATGCTTCTGTTGAAGAAGCAAAAAAGGATGGGCCATACCAAACTTATGAAGGATCACCAATTTCACAAGGAGAATTCCAACACAATATGTGGGGGGTTCAAGATGAAGATCTAAGTGGTAGATGGGATTGGAAAAAACTAAGAAAGCAAGTTCAAAAAAATGGTGTAAGAAACTCACTTTTAGTTGCACCTATGCCTACAGCTAGCACATCTCAAATACTTGGTAACAATGAATGTTTTGAACCTTACACATCTAATATATATACTAGAAGAGTTTTATCAGGTGAGTTTATAATTGTAAATAAACATTTATTAAATGATCTAGTAGAATTAGGGCTTTGGAATGAGGACATGAAACATGAATTAATGGGAGCAAACGGTTCTATTCAAGATATTGATGGAATCCCTGATGATCTTAAAGAACTATACAAAACCGTATGGGAAATGAGTATGAAGGATATAATTGATATGTCAAGACAAAGAGGTTATTTCATTGATCAATCTCAATCTCTTAACTTATTCATGGAAGGTGCTACTATGTCAAAATTAACATCTATGCACTTCTATGCTTGGAAATCTGGATTAAAAACAGGTATGTATTATCTCAGAACCAAAGCTGCTGTTGATGCTATTAAATTTACTTTGAAGAAGAAAGAAGTTGTATCTCCAGATTCTATTGATCCAGTAGTTGAAGTTGTGAAAGAAGTAGGAGAGATAGAAATAACTAGAACAGAAAAAGCAACCGTAACAAAATCTAAACAAAAACCTGTAGCTGTTGAACCCTTAACACCTGAGGAACTTAAGCAAATATTGTCTCAATCTAAGGAAAATGAAGACGATGATTGTTTAATGTGTGGTTCTTAACAAAAAAATCTACAAAGTAATTTGGGATTTTTTTTGTTAGTTAGTTGAATCAAAAGGTTCAGCTGGCTTAACACTTTTATCATATGATAAATAGTAGTCTTCTATAAGACTTGTTAAGCTTTTCATTAGATCTTTAGTTTCTTGTAAAATACTAAAATAGAGTGCAGTATTTTTTGGACTTTTTTCTTCTGAAGTTCTAGTTCTAGAAATTTGAGATTGAATTTTTTCTTCTAACAATCCAATTGTTTTATGCTTAGTTTGATTAATAGTTTCAATTTCATTAAAAGATTTATTTTTAAATGTTAATGAAACAGTTTCAAATAATTCTGACATTACCTCTTCAATTGCTAATAAATCTCTTACTTGATTAAGAGTTAATTTTCTATGATTATTATTAATATGTTTATGACTAATCTTAGAAATATATTCTATTGACTGAGCTATATCTTGAAGCGAACCTAGTAAGTTGATATAAAAATTACTAGCACTAAGGCTAGACTCATCTAAATTCCTTATGAAGAAAAATAATTTATCTTTTAAATTATCAACCTCTTTGGATAGTTTAGCTATTTGATCTTTATTTTTTTTCAATTCAGTTAAATCATGACTGGAAAGTCCTTTGATAACATTATTAAAAATTTTACTAGACCTATTAGTTACTTTTGAAATGTTTTTAGCACTCTCATTTATAACTCCTTGAAGTGAGCTGCTTTCTGCTTGGACTAAAATTTCTTCAACCATATTATCTTTTTCCTTTTTACCTTTTATGTAATTTCTTACTAGTAATAGGATTGCGAAAAATAATAATACTCCAATCATCAATTCACTAATATTAATTAGATAAGCTATTACACCAGCTGCTGTAAATGCAATTAAAGCTGTACCAAACCAACCTGCAATTACATTTAGAACTCCAGCTACTCTATAAACAGCACTTTCACTACCCCATGCTCTATCTGATAGAGAAGTCCCCATAGCTACCATAAAAGTTACATAAGTGGTAGACAAAGGAAGTTTATAAGATGTAGCAAATGAAATTAGAATTCCTGCAACCATTAGGTTCACAGATGCTCTTATTACATCAAAAGAAGGCCTGTTACTTTGTGATATTTTTTTTGTAAAAATTTCAGGAACCTCAAATCTTTTTTCAATCATTTTATTAGCTGAGTCTGGTAAAATTTTTGAAATGATATTAGATAGATTTGTTGCAACTCTTACAATAAATCTTGATAAAAAATTAGCGTTAAATCTTTCTGAAACCTCACCTTGATTTGACAAATCAAGTGATGTTTTAACAACCCTTTGGGCATTCTTAGAGAACCATAATGTAAGCACCATAACTACACCAGCTATTACCAATAAAAAGTTTGGGGTTGCAACTTTTGTAGCTAACACTTGCATACTAAACTCATCTGCAACAACTCCAGATGCTATCCATGCTTCATATGATTGCCAAGCTGCAATTGGAACTCCAATGAAATTTACTAGATCATTTCCTGCAAAAGCAAGAGCTAATGCAAATGTTCCAACACCAATAATAACTTTATAGATGTCTACTTTAAAAAAATGTATCAATACATATGAAATAAACGACCAAATAATAGAACTGTAAGCTATAATAGAAATCACATTAGATTCCAAAAAACCTTTAATGGTAATTCCTCCAATTAAGTTAAAACTCTCACTAGCATATGAAGTTCCCTTTATTCCTTTTATTAATATAAAGTATGAAATAGCGGTTAATGCTATACCTCCAAAAACTGCTCCTATCCAATTAGCTTTAGTTTTAAAATCATAAGATAATAGAAGTCTTGAAATCCACTGAACAATTGCTCCTATTGTAAATGCCACAAATACTGACAGTAGAATTCCTAGTATAATTTGTGTAGCCTTTGAAGTATTTATGTAAATAGCTAAATCAGAGAAAGAACCATTATCAACACCAATCTTTATAAGAGCCATTGCTACAGAAGCTCCTAGCAATTCAAACACTATAGAGACTGTAGTTGAGGTTGGCAACCCTATAGTATTAAAGAAATCTAACAATAAAATATCAGTAATCATTACTGCCATGAAGATTATCATAATCTCACTAAACATGAATTCTCCTGGATTGAAAATCCCTTTTCTTGCAACTTCCATCATACCACTTGAGAATACACAACCTATAAATATCCCAATACTTGCTACAATCATTATAGTTTTGAATGATAAAACTTTTGATCCAATTGCAGAATTTAGAAAATTAACAGCATCATTACTTACTCCAACTATAAGATCAGCAAATGCTAATCCAATTAGCGCGATAAGAATTAAAAAATATATACTTTCCATTATAAATTAAAACTTTTTCATTAATCTAAATCGAATTGTGTTTGATGAGTCCCATCCAACTCTATATGTGAAATCTTTAACAGGAAGATCAACTCCAAAGGCTGTATTCATATTCTCCTTATGATTAAATTCTTTTTGAACCCATAAGTTAAATTTTTTAAATTGATAAATTAACTTAGGCTCTATTGTTGCCTGATCTTTTTCTATTTTGTAATGCAAGGGTAGAGTGAATGCTAACTTTTTAGAAACTGATAGTTTATTACTATAAGTGAGTCTATTCTCTTTTTTATCAGTTCTATGTCTTATTTCAAAACCAGCATATGAGGTGGAAATGTATGCTTTACCATTTGTGCGAAATTCATAACTAATTTTTTGAGAGTAAGTTGTTGTTGTGACAAAGATTAGAATAAGAAGTATTAAATATTCTCTCATTTTTATGAACTTATTTCCTGCAAATATCAAAAATGATATTCATTCTAGTGTTAAATTAACTTAAAGATTAAGTTATAAAATTTACTTTTTTTTCCTAAAATCCATAGAGAACCTATTCTTAATCAGTATAATAGCAATAACAATTTTTGGATTTAAACAGAAAAAATTTATACTTTCGCTTTTTAAAACATATATATATGTCCAAGTTTGGTGAATTATTAGATGAAAAGAAACCATTATTACTTGTTTTTTTTAGCGAGTTTGATGAGTTATCCATCTCTCTACACCCAATTTTAAAAGATGTAGCTGCAGCACTTGGAGATAAGGGAAAAGTTATTAAAATTAATACTGAAAAGAATATTAAATTATCTGAAGCTTTGAGAGTAAAGGTAATACCAACTTTAATGATTTATAAATTTGGAGAAATGGTTTGGAGACAAAGTGGAGATCAAGATGCCAATACACTTATAAGTTTGATGAAAGATCAACTTAACTAATTTACTCAACCATTTTACTTAGCATCTCTTTGAGATTTTTATCATAATCATTGTGTAACTCAACATCATAAATTTCTATTTGACTAATTAACCTACTATACTGATTAATATCAGATGTTATACCTTCTATATAATAGACTTGCTCATCTTGGTCAATATTTGAGAAAACGGAAACTCTTCGGATCAATTGTTCTTCTATTTTATCTAGAATACTCCTTGAGTATTCTAATTGATTTAACTCTACTAATGATATAATAAAATCGGATAGAGAGATATAAAAATCATATTCTCCATAGATATAATTAAATTTTTCAGAACCTGAAATAAAACTTTTTATTTGTTCTGATAAAATATCTTTTTCACCAGATGCTTTAATTGTTTCAATTAAGTTTCTGAATCTTTCTATGTCTGAGATAATTTCTTCGCCTACATTATATTGATTGAAAATTTCAAGTGAAGAATAATAATTTAATCTATCAGAATATTTAAAAGATAGTTTTTTCACTATTTCCTGAGCCTTATCATCTCTATTAATTTCATAATATCCCTTAACAAAAGGTGTCCAAAGACTATAATATCCATAATAATCTATTGGCATTTTAGAAAAAGCGAGATCTATGATTTCTTCGGCTTGCTCATATTTATCCTCATCAATAAGAACTTCCGATAATCTGGATAAATTGCTTCTAAATGAAATACTATTTTTTCTTGTTTCGGGGTCATGATATATTTTATTACTATTGGAGTTTCCCCATGACCATTCTTTAACAATATTATACATTAAATCTGAATCAATTCTTCCCATTTCATATGGATTAGCATCTATAGAAGTCTTTATAGGAACTAATTTATATACTAGACCATCCAGCTGAAGATAATCTTTCATCCATATGTATTCTGAATCTTCATAACTTCCACCTGTAAAATATATAGGTCTTTCCCATTCATTATTTGCAACAATATCTAACATCATTATTTGATTCTTAGTTAAAATAGATTCAGGTAGATCTATGTCAATAAAATCAACAATTTTATTTCTGTCTTTTTCTTTAACCACTCCGCTTTTGATAACATTTTCTTTATTAACGGGAAGTCTGATTTTGTTAGTTGGATAAAAAACTGTTTCAAGCGCATTTACGGGATAATCAGATATATCTCCCCCAGATTGAGTTATTAAATTTCTATATTTTGTTCTAGGATTATCACTAGCAATCCAATCAACAAAGTCATTAATATCCCATCTAATTGAATCTAGTAAATTCTCATATCTAATATAATCTCTAACACCAAAAGCATACTGGTCATGCTCCATTTGTGATGGAATTGGACTACTTTCATATGCTCTTCTTTTCATTTGATCAATATACCAATCAGTAGCTAAAAGACTAGTATTAATAGTTCTAACATCTGTTCTGAATTCTTCTATTTCTTGTGCATACCAAAGTGAAAAAGTATCATTATCTCCAATCGTAAATATCATTGCATCTTTGTTTTTGTCAATAGATTGCAAGTAAGCTTTTGAAATAGATTGAGCAGTGTACCTTTTAGATCTATCATGATCATCCCAGTTATTAAAGGCCATCAAACAAGGAACAGCAAAGAGACAGATTACATAAAACATTGATTTTGAAATTTTATTTTCAAACTTTTTGAAATAATTCATTAAAGCAGCAAATCCCATACCAATCCAAATAGAAAAAACATAAAAAGATCCAACAAGGGCATAATCTCTTTCTCTAGGTTCAAAAGGACGTTCATTCAAATAAAACTTTAATGCTAACCCTGTAAATAAAAATAGTAGAAGTAAAGTCCAAAAAGATTTTATATCATATTTATAGCAAAACATTAAACCAATTAATCCAAGTAAAAGAGGAAGAAAGTAATATTTGTTTCGCGCTTTATTATTTTCTTGATCTTGACTTAATTCTTTTTGATTACCCAATCTAAGCTCATCAATAAAAGTAATTCCACTTATCCAATTTCCATTAAGTATTGAATATTCACCCTGTACATCATTTTGTCTACCAGCAAAATTCCACAGAAAATATCTCCAATACATATAATTAATTTGATAAGAGAATAAGAAATTTAGATTATCAAAAAGAGTAGGTTTGCTAATCCTTAGATAAGGGCCAAGTGATCTAAAAAAATCATTATAATCTTCTCCAGTTAATTCACCTTGAAGTTCTCTATTTTTAAATTCATTAATACTTTCAACGATTATTTCCTCTGATTTATATCTATCTTGTATCTCGTATTTTAAGGGATTTGTAAAGTTCATATAATTGCTAGCATGGTTTGAACTCCAAAGCCGAGGAATTAATCCTCTATGATTAGAATTAGAATTTATTTCAGAATCCTCCCAATTATTAACAACTTTATATTTATTAGTTAGATAATCTCTTTCATATTTTGGTTTACCGTCAATATAAGGCTCCTTATTATCTTGAGGAGCGTAGATATCTGAAAACATAGGTCCATAAAAAAGATCTGTTTTAGGATACTGCTCAAGTCTATAGTAGGCTAAAAGTGTTCTAGCATCTGATGGAGAATTTTCATTAATTACAGTATTAGCATTAGATCTAATAGGAAGCATTACCCATGATGAAAATCCAATAAAAATAAATAATACAGATAGTATTAAAGTATTTATCTGTAACATACCTTTTGACCTTGTATATTTAAGCGCTTTATAGAATATAAAAACGATTAAAAAAGCTGCAATGATTGTTCCAGAATTAAATGGTAAACCTATTGAGTTGACAAAAAATACTTCAAGTTGACCAAATAATGCTAAAGTAGATGGGAGTAAAAGTTTAAAAATAAATAACAGTATTGATACTGATATTATATTAGCTAATAGAAAATTTTTAAATGTAATTTTTTTATATCTCTTAAAGAAATAAACCATTCCAATAGCAGGTATTGTTAATATAGCCATGAAATGAACCCCAAATGAAAGTCCAATTAAAAAACAGATTAGTAATAACCATTTATCACCTCTTTCGTTTTCAAAATCTTTTTCCCATCTAAGTCCAGCCCAAAATGTAACTGATAAAAAAAGCATAGCTAGAGCATATACCTCTGTTTCAACAGCATTGAACCAAAAACTATCTGAAAAAATAAATGCTAAAGCACCAATTGAAGCACTTAAAATGATATTTATATGATTAGAGAAATCATTCTTTTTAAATATTTTTTTTAGGAATAATGTAGTTGTCCAAAAAAGAAAAAGTATGACAAATGCACTAGACACAACTGATAAAAAATTAACTGCAATAGCAATAGATTCATTATTTGAAGCAAACATTGAAAAAATTGCTCCCATCATTTGAAAAAATGGAGCACCAGGGGGATGGCCAATCTGGAGTTTTGCTGATGTAGAAATATACTCACCAGCATCCCAATAACTGGCTGTAGGCTCAACAGTTAATCCATATGTAATTAGAGCAACTGAAAAAAGAAGCCAACCAATTACATTATTAATTTTTCGAAACTTAGTTTCGGACATATCAATCTATTGTATTAATTATAGAATTTAGGATTGACTACATAAACACATTTAGATAATCTAATTCTAGTTTTTTGAAACTTGAGTTAAAATTAGGTATATCCTCTGAAATAATTGAATTATACTTTTCAAGTTGCACATTAACTTTATCAATCAACTCATCTTTAACTAGAACATCTTGGTCAGTTGGTCCGAAGTCACCACCTCTAAATGCAGAATTCAAGTTACCTAAATTATTAGTTAATTTGACTCCATAATTAAGAGGGTCCTGGTTACTCTGATTTTTAGTTTGATAAAGTTCATTTTCAATTTTATCAATTGATTCTAAAATTGTTTTTGATCTCTCAATGAGGTTGTTTGCAGATTCATTGTCAGCATAATCTGACTGAAACTTATTAAGATCGCTTTTAATTTCTCTTATTTTTTCAATTGCTCTATGGGCTTTGTCTACAACACCATTTATCTCATTTACAAATTCAAATTGAGATTTAATATTATCAATTGTGCCTTCTGAAGTAGGATTTTTAAGAATTGTGAATCCTTGAGTTAACTCAGCATCATTTACTTTTAGTTTAACAATATAATCTCCTGGAACTGCTTTAGCACCTGAAAAATCTGCTCCCCATAAAACCATTTTATCAAGTCTCTTTGCTCCTGGATACTTCATATTCCAAACAAAAGAATTTCCACCTTTCTTAACTTTCATTAAATTATCCTTACTCTTATTTGAAAACTCTTTAATTAGTGATCCATCTTCTAAATGAAAGGATAATTTAACTTCATCATCTTTATCAAAAGCTGGAAGAAAATAGTGAACAATGACTCCATTTGGAAGATTTGTTCCAGCAGTTAATGATTTTCTTCCTCCTGCTCCAGGTATTCTATAGGAGTTTTTTGGCTTGTAAAGCTTTTCCTCATTAATTGAAGCTGATAACTGATGAATAACTGTCAAATCGTCAAGCATCCAAACACTTCTTCCTTGAGTTGCAACTATTAATGAATTATCTTTTATTGTAAGATCAGTTATAGGAACAATAGGTAAATTCTTTTGAAATTTATTCCAACTATTTCCCTTGTCATAAGATATATACATTCCAGTTTCAGTTCCAGTATATAAAATATTTTTATTTGCTTTATCAGACCTTAGAACTCTAGTAAAATGTTCTTCATTAATACCGTTTGTTATAAGTTTCCAACTCTTACCATAATCTTCTGTTAAGTATAAATAAGGTTTAAAATCTCCCAATTTATATCTAGTTCCGGCAATGTATGCTGTTCCTTTATCAAATGATGAAGCATCAATACTATTAATCATTAACCATTCAGGTATTTTCTTAGGAGTAACATTTTCCCATGTTTGTCCACCATCTTTGGTAAGATGAATTAGGCCATCATCACTTCCAACCCACATAAGGCCTTCTTGAATTGGAGATTCGTCAACTGCAAATATAGTTGCATAGTACTCAACTCCAGTATTATCTTGAGTGATTGGCCCTCCCGATGAAACAAGCATAGATTTATCATTTCTTGTTAGATCTGGACTAATTGTTTTCCAACTTTGTCCTTCATTAGTTGAAACATGAACTTGGTTTGAAAAAGTATAAAGCTTTGATGAATCATGTTTGCTAAAAGCAATTGGGAAATTCCATTGGAATCTATATTTCATAGCTTCAGCTCCTTCTCCTAAAGTTGTAATTGGCCAAACATTTATTGTTCTTGATGTTTGTTTTTCATGATTTCTTCTTTCAAGAAATCCTAGGTAACTTCCTCCGTATACAATATCATTATTTTTAGGATCTATTGCTAAATGGCCTGATTCTCCACCTGCTGTGCTTTCCCAGTCATTTTCCCCAATACTATAACCCAGGCTTCTATGTCTAACTCTTTGTGTAGAATTGTCTTGCTGAGCAACATAAATTCTATAAGGAAAAGAATTGTCAGTAGTAACTCTGTAATACTGAGCAGTAGGTTGATTATAATAAGTGCTCCATGTTTGACCTTTATCATAAGAAACTTGAGCACCTCCGTCATCTCCAATAATTAACCTATTATTGTCTTCAGGAGCTATCCATAAATCATGATGATCTCCATGAGGAGCATTACTTGATTTAAATGTCTTACCACCATCATCTGAGTAATGGTAAGCAACATTCATAACATAAACTCCATCAATATCTTGCGTGTCAGCATATATTTTTGAATAGTACCATGCTCTTTGTCTAAGTGATCTACTACTGTTGGTGTATGTCCAATTTTTTCCGCTATCATCTGATCTGTAAACTCCACCTTTTTCTTGATTTTCAACAATTACCCATACTCTTTCTGAATTAACAGGGGATACTGTAACTCCAATTACACCAAGTACTCCTGAAGGAAACCCTGAATTATCGCTAATTTTCTTCCAATTTTCTCCATTGTCTGTACTTTTCCAAAGAGTGGACCCATCTCCACCACTACTTAAGCTATAAGGTGTTCTTTGAACTCTCCAAGTTGAAGCATAAAGAACTCTAGGATTATTAGGATCTAATACAATTTCAAATGCACCAGATAGATTATTTACAAAAAGAACTTTTTTCCAAGAAGCACCTCCATCAATTGATTTATATACTCCTCTTTCATCAGTTGGTTTATAAATATTTCCAAGTACTGCAGCATATACTATATCATTATTATTAGGATCAATTACTATTCTTGGAATATGTCTTGAATTTGGTAAACCAGAATAATTCCATGTTTTACCTGCATCTACACTTTTAAATACTCCATAACCTGAGGACACATTACCTCTAAGTGTTACTTCTCCACCTCCAACATATATAACATTTGGATCATTTTTAGCAACAGCGATTGAACCAACGCTTCCTCCAAAAAAACCATCGGAAATATTATTATATGTATCACCTCCATTTTCCGTTTTCCATACACCACCACCGGTTGCGCCAAAATAAAATAGATTAGGATTGCCAGGAACACCAACAACAGCTGCAGATCTTCCTCCTCTAAAAGGACCTATTTCTCTGTATTCGATAGATTCATGAAGAACTTTATCAAATGAAACAGAATTCTTTTTTAATTTTTTTTGTGAATATAGATTTGTATTAGTCATTAAAATAGCAAATCCAACAATTGTAAAGAGATTAAATATTTTTTTTATTTTCATAATTAATATATTTATGAAACCAAAGTAAAATAAAATATTTGAATATCATAAAGTGTAATTGCAATTATCTAATTAAACAAACTATATGGACACATACGCTAACATATTATTGATTACAATACCTATTTTTTCAGTTTTAATTATAGTTGAAGTTTTATACGGGGTTTGGAAAAAAGATCAAAAGCATTCATATATGGATACTATTTCTAGTTTAAGCTCAGGGTTTACAAATTTGATGGTAGATATTTTAGGTTTAGGTATAATTATATTTTCTTATCCTTTTTTTTATGAAAGATTAAAAATTATAGAATTGGAGGAAAGTGTATTATTTTACTTCATTGCTTTTGTTTGTGTTGACTTTGCTAGTTATTGTCATCACAGATTAAAACATTCAATTAACATTTTTTGGAACATGCATGTAATTCATCATAGTAGCGAAGAGTTTAATCTTGCATGTGCATTAAGACAGAGCATGACAAACAATCTTGGCCTAGGAATTTTATTTTTAATTCCTGCAGCATTATTAGGTGTTCCGCCTAAAATGATAAGTATTTTAGCACCTTTGCATCTTTTTGGACAATTCTGGTATCATACTAGGCATATTGGAAAATTAGGTTGGCTTGAATATATATTAGTTACACCTTCACAACACAGAGTTCACCATGCTATAAACAAAGAATACATAGATAAAAATTTAGCAGCAATTTTCTGTATTTGGGATAGAGCTTTTGGAACATTTCAAGAAGAGTTAGATGATGTGCCATGTGTATATGGAACTCTTAAGCCTGTGAACACATGGAACCCTATACTAATTAATTTTCAACATCTATGGTACTTAATTCAAGACGCTTCGCACACTAATAATTTAGGAGATAAACTTAAATTATGGTTTATGCCTACAGGCTGGAGACCCAAGGATGTTCAGGGGAGATTTCCAAGAAATACAGTTGAAGATGTATATAGCCAAGAAAAATACAAACCCAATTACAATCTTTTACATAAAATATTTATAGGATTTCACTTCTTAGTTTTAGAAGTTATTTTATTTACTTTTTTAAGTTCTTTTGCTGATCTAACAATATTTGATAAATCAGCTTATTTAATTTTTATTTTTTCTACAATTTTTAGCTTTTCATCAATAATGGATGGCTTCAAATGGTCAACTTCATTTGAGTATGTGAGAATAGTAATTGGAATAGCAGTTATAGCATTTCAAGGAGACTTACAATTAACTAATAATCCATCAATTTCAATATTCTTAATTAGCTACCTTGTAATCTCTTTTATTTTAAATTTATTAGTGCAAAAATCTGTTCCAGCTCGTATTTTTCAAGAAATTTCATAAATATATTTTTTAGAATTAAAAATAAATTAAATTTGCAGCTAATTGGCCTATGGTGTAACTGGTAACACGTCTGGTTTTGGTCCAGAAGAGTCTAGGTTCGAGCCCTAGTAGGCCAACAATTTTATTATATCAATAATTTATAATAAATTTGCCCAGCATTTGGATATCTGAGAGGCGACATTTTGTCCCTCTTTTTTTTTAAATAAAGTTAAGTAAATGGAAAATATATCACTATTAGACTCTTTTTCTGAATTCAAAGATGAAAAGTTAATTGACAGAGTAACCTTAATGGTTATACTTGAAGAAGTATTTAGAAATACTCTTACAAGAAAATTTGGTACGGATGAAAATTTCGACATTATTATTAATCCTGATAAAGGTGATCTTGAAATATGGCGAAATAGAATCGTTGTTAAAGATGGAGAAGTAGAAGACCCTAATGCGGAAATCGAATTAAAAGAAGCAGTAAAAATTGAACCTGACTTTGAGGTAGGAGAAGAAGTCTCAGAAGAGTTTAAATTACTTGATTTAGGAAGAAGATCTATACAGTCACTTAGGCAGAATCTTGTAGCCAAAGTTTTTGAGCATGATAGTAATAATACATTTAACCAGTTTAAAGATAGAGTAGGAGAAATATTTACTGCAGAAGTTCATCACGTTAGAGCAAGAGAGGTTATACTTCTGGACGATGATGGAAACGAATTAATTATGCCAAAGGACAAGCAAATTCCAAAAGATTTCTTTAGAAAAGGTGATAATGTAAGAGGTGTGATTGAAAATGTTGAGTTAAGAGGAAACAAACCTAGAATTATCTTCTCAAGAACCTCTCCTTTATTCTTAGAAAAATTATTTGAACAAGAAATTCCTGAAGTTTTTGATGGTTTAATTAGCATTAAAAAAGCTGTTAGAATTCCTGGTGAAAAAGCAAAAGTTGCTGTTGATTCTTATGATGATAGAATAGATCCAGTTGGAGCTTGTGTTGGAATGAAGGGTTCAAGGATTCATGGAATAGTAAGAGAGTTGGGTAATGAAAACATTGATGTTATAAATTACACAAATAATACTCAATTATTTATTACAAGAGCACTTAGTCCTGCAAAAGTGAATTCTTTAAATATCGACGAAGAGAAAAAAACTGTTCAAGTTTATCTTAATCCTGATGAAGTATCAAGAGCTATAGGTAAAGGAGGACACAATATAAGATTAGCTGGGAGGTTAACAGGTTATGAAATCGATGTTTACAGAGAAGGAGCAGAAGAAGATGTTGAGCTTACTGAATTTAAGGATGAAATTGATGCGTGGGTGATTGAAGAGTTTAGAAAAGTTGGATTAGATACAGCAAAGAGTGTTTTAGAACTTAGTGCAGAGGATTTAGTTAAAAGGACTGACCTTGAGGAAGAAACTGTATCTGATGTTCTAAAGGTTTTAAAAGAAGAATTTGAAGACTAAAAAATATATATGCCATCACCAATAAGGTTAAATAAAGTACTTAAAGAACTTAATATATCTCTAGATAGAGCTGTTGAATTTCTTAGTTCAAAAAAAATTGAAATTGAGCCAAGGCCAACCTCAAAAATTGATCAAAATACTTACGACCTTCTTCTTGATGAATTTCAAACTGATAAATCTGATAAGGATAAACTTGAAGAGATTAATACAAAAAAGAGAAAAGAGCTTGAAGCTAAACTAGCTGAAGAAATCAAGGAAGAAGAGTTGAAATCTCAACAAGCAATTAAAAAAGAAGAGTTAAAATCTCAACAAGCAATTGAAAAAGAGGAGTTAAAATCTCAACAAGCAACTGAAAAAGAAGAAACTCCGATTGAAAAAGATAATACAACTAAAAAGGAAGTCTCTGAATCTCCTTCAAAAGTAAAGAAATCTATTGAGGAGGTTAAGGTAAACCCTGATAATCCATCAAAAATTCAAACAAATTTCCAAAAGCTCACTGGTCTAAAGAAAACAGGAGAGGTAATTGATTTAGATTCGATAAAGAAAAAAGAAGAAAAAGTAGAAGAGTCTAAAAAGAAGAGAAGAAAAAGAATTAGTAAAGATGTGTCTAAGCCAAAGGATCTTACAAATAAATTCAATAAGAATAACAAGCAAAGCACTACTAATCTAAAAGTTGAACCTACTAATGATGAAATACAGAAACAAATTAGGGAAACTCTAGAAAAACTACAAGGAAAATCATCTAAGTCTAAGGGAGCTAAATACAGAAAAGATAAAAGAGATCAAAGAAAAATTCAGACCGAAGAAGAAGAAGCCTTACAAGAAAAGGAAAGTAAAATAATTAAGATTACTGAGTTTATAACAGTTGGTGAAATTGCAACTCTTATGGATATAAGTTCAAATGATATAATTTCTACATGTATGAGTTTAGGAATTATGGTAACAATGAACCAAAGATTAGATGCAGAAACTCTATCTGTTGTTGCTGATGAGTTTGGATACGAGCTAGATTTTATTAAAACTGACATTGAGGAAGATCAAGAGGAAGTCGAGGAAGAAGAAGATCCTAAGAATTTAGTAGAACGACCTCCAATAGTAACTGTAATGGGGCATGTAGATCATGGAAAAACATCTCTTCTTGATTTCATAAGGAAATCGTCAGTAACAGAAGGAGAGTCAGGAGGTATTACTCAGCATATTGGTGCTTATTCTGTTGCAGTTAATTCTAAAAAAATAACATTCTTAGATACACCAGGTCATGAGGCATTTACCGCTATGAGAGCCAGAGGTGCTCAAATTACTGATATTGTAATTATTGTAATTGCTGCAGATGATAATATAATGCCTCAAACTAAAGAAGCAATAAGTCACGCTCAAGCAGGGGGTGTTCCAATAATTTTTGCAATAAATAAAGTTGATAAAGAGGGAGCTAATCCTGATAAAGTTAAAGAATCTTTGGCTTCAATGAACCTTGTAGTTGAAGATTGGGGTGGTAAAATTCAGTCCCAAGATATTTCTGCATTAAAGGGTCAAGGTATAGACTCACTTCTGGAAAAAGTTTTACTTGAAGCAGAGATAATGGATTTAAAAGCTAATCCAAATAAGAATTCTTCAGGTTCTGTTTTAGAAGCATATTTAGATAAAGGCAGAGGATATGTTTCGACAATATTAGTTCAAAATGGTTCTTTGAAAATAGGTGATTATTTATTAGCAGGAAAAACAAGTGGAAAGGTTAAGGCAATGTTTGATGAGTCAGGAAACTCTCTTAAGCTTGCTTCGCCATCTACTCCTGTATCTGTTCTTGGTTTGGATGGAGCTCCTCAAGCAGGTGACCCATTTAAAGTTCTAAATGATGAAAAGGAAGCTAAAATGATTGCTTCTAAAAGAACTCAGTTGGGAAGAGAACAAGATGTTAGAACTCAAAAACATTTAACTCTTGACGAAATTGGTAGAAGAATTGCAATTGGAGACTTTAAAGAGCTTAATGTTATAATTAAAGGTGATGTTGATGGTTCTGTTGAGGCTTTAACTGATTCTTTTCAAAATTTATCAACCGAAGAAATTCAGGTTAATATTATATTGAAAGCTGTAGGAGCAATTACAGAATCAGATGTATTGTTAGCTTCAGCTTCTGAAGCAATCATTGTTGGATTTAATGTCAAACCTACACTTAGTGCTAGAAAATTATCTGAAAAAGAACAGATTGATATAAGGTTTTACTCTATAATTTATGATGCAATTAATGATTTAAAGGATGCTATGGAGGGTATGCTTTCACTAGAGATTAAGGAAGAAAGCACAGGAGAGGCAGAAGTTCGAGAGACTTTTAAAATCTCAAGAGTTGGAACTATTGCTGGGTGTATGGTAACTTCAGGGAAAATATTTAGAAACTCAAGCATCAGAGTTGTAAGAGCTGATGAAATGATTTTTGAGGGTAAACTACTTTCATTAAAAAGGTTTAAAGATGACGTTAAAGAGGTAGCTAAAGGATATGATTGTGGTATTCAGGTCAACGAATTTAATGACCTAGTGGAAGGTGATATTATTCAATGTTATCAAGAAATTGAAGTGAAAAGAAAATTATAATTCAGAAAGTTTTATAATAAAAGATCCAGGATATTTTCTTCTAAATCCTTCTAATTTTTGAGATGCAATATTAATGTCCTTGAATTCTCCGATTCTAACTTTATAATTAGGTGTTTCAAATATTAACTCTGATTTAATTTCCTTAAAAGTTTCTTTAAAATCATTTAAAATAGAATCTGCAATTTTGAGACTTCCGAAATATATCTGGATTGTATAATATGTTGATTCAAAAATTCTTTTACTGTAATCTTTCTTTATTTGAAATAATTTTTGAGTAACAGTATCATTATATACAACGCTTTCGTCTTGTGCATTCATAAAAGAATTACTCAAAATAATTAGCACTAATGTTATTGAAAATTTAACTCTTATCATAATTTGTTGTCCCAAATTTACTAAAATGCTTGAATTTATTATTTAGAATCATTATAAATTAAATATTTGTTTATTCTAGAGTTTTAAAAATGACGTTTATGACTTAAATTTGTGCTGTTTTAAAAGTGGTTAAAACTTTGTTTTAGATATCATGTATAAAAATCTTTTCGCCCCCAACTAAATGTTACAGATAAAAAGAATCTTTTTAGTAACACTGCTTTTACCCTCACTAAGCATTTCCCAAGATGCCGACGTTCAAGCTGGAAAAAATTTATTTAATGCAAATTGTGCTGCCTGTCATAAGCTTAATAAAAAAGCTGTTGGTCCAGCACTTAGTGGTGTAACCGAAAAATATGATAAAGATTGGTTATATAGTTGGATAAGAAATGGATCGCAAATGATTAAAGACGGTGATGCTCAGGCTGTTGCTGTTTGGGAAGAATATAATCGTTCAGTGATGACGAATTATCCTCAGTTTAGTGATGAACAGATTGATAATATTTTAGCTTACACTAACTTTACTCCTCCTGCTCCAACTAATGCTGCTGTAGGTACAACTGAAACAACTAGTCAAGGTTCTAGTGTGTCTATAAACATTATCCTAGCTGTAAGTATAGTAATCTTTACGATTCTTGTAGTAATGTTGTTTTTGGTTCAAAGAACTCTTGTTAAAATTGCTAATGCAAGTGGAGTAAAAATCGAATCAGAACCTAAAAAGAATATCACACCTTTATGGCAGACTGTTATTAATAATCAGTTTTTAATTTTTATAATGGTTGTAGGATTCTTATTATCCAGTGCATATTTTACGTATGGTTATCTCATGCAAATTGGAATTGATCAAGGCTATGCTCCTATTCAGCCAATTCATTATTCCCATAAGATTCATGCTGGTGCTAATCAAATAGAATGTAAGTATTGTCACTCTTCTGCAAGAGTATCAAAACACTCTGGTATACCAGCGTTAAATGTATGTATGAATTGCCATGAATATATTTCAGATTATAATGGTGAGGAAGATTTGGAAAATGGATATACAAAAGACTTCTACACAAACGAGATAAAAAAACTTTATTATGCAGTTGGATGGGATGAAGAAAATCAAGTTTACACAGGAGATACAAAACCCGTAAAATGGGTAAGAATTCATAATCTTCCTGACTTTGTGTATTTCAATCATGCACAACATGCACAAGTAGCTAACATTGAATGTCAAACATGTCATGGGCCTGTAGAGGAAATGGAAGTTATGTATCAATACTCACCATTGACTATGGGCTGGTGTATTGATTGTCACAGGGAAAGCAATGTTAATAAAGACAATGAGTATTATCAAAAAATTCACGATGAGCTTTCAAAAAAATATGGTGTTGAAAAATTAACTGTAGCACAACTTGGTGGAATTGAATGTGCTAAATGTCACTATTAGAATTATGCAGAACAAAAAATTATATTGGAAAGGAATTGAACAACTAGATACTGATAGTTCTATAGTTGAAGGTCTTGAGAATAATGAATTTGTAGAAAAATTACCTGTTAATTCGGATGATGAAAAAAATTCTACAAGAAGAGACTTCTTGAAATATGTAGGTTTTAGTTCAGCTGCTGCTGCTATCGTAGGCTGTGAGGGACCCGTTATAAAATCTGTACCATACGTTGTTCAACCAGAACAAATAATTCCTGGTGTTGCAAATTACTACGCAACTACAATTGCAGATGGTAATGATTTCAGTAGTATACTAGTTAAGACAAGAGAAGGAAGACCAATTAAGATTGAGAGCAATAAAGATGCATCAACTTTTGGTGATGCTAATGCAAGAGTTCATGCTTCTGTTTTATCATTATATGATGCAAATAGAATTCAAGGTCCTAAAATATCAGGAGAGTATACAGATTGGCAATCATTAATTAATTTAGTTAGAGTTAATCTTACAAATTTCTCCAAAAATGATAAGAAAGTTGTTCTCTTAACTCAGACATATCCTAGTCCTACTTCAAAAGAAATAATTAGTGAGTTTTTAGATCAATATCCAAATATATCCCATGTTACTTATGATGCTATTTCAGATTCATCAACTCTAGATGCTTTTGAAAACATATATGGCCTCAGAGCAATGGCAGATTATGATTTTTCAAAAGCAGAAAATATAATTTCTATTGATGCAGATTTTTTATCTGATTGGCAAGGTGGAGGTTATTCATCTGGATATACAATGACAAGGGTTCCTGATAAGTCCAAGAAAAAAACAATGTCTTATCATATTCAGTTTGAATCAAATTTGACTTTAACAGGATCAAATGCTGATGATAGAGTTCCTGCTAGACCTTCTGACTTAAAAAAAATTGTTGCTAGACTTTATTCTAAGATAACAGGTAATGGAGAGGTTAAGGGTTCTTTAAACCCTACAATTGATAAATATGTTGATTCTTGTATTGATAAAATTCTGAAATCTCCTAATAAATCTGTTGTAGTCTCAGGGATAGATGATTCAGATGTTCAAGAATTAATTTTATTAATAAACAAATCTCTAAACTCAGAGGTTATAGATATTAATAATCCAAGATTAATCAAAGAAGGAGATAATAAAAAACTTAATGAGTTTATATCTGACTTAGAATCTGGCAAATTATATGGTGTAATTACTTCAGGTGTAAATCCACTTTATTCTCTTCCAAATACAGATCAAATAAAAGAAGCTTTCAAAAATCTTGAGTTCTCTCTTGTATTTTCTGAAAAAGAAGATGAAACAGCTAAGTCGGCAATGTATATTGCTGCTACGAATAATTATTTGGAGTCATGGGGAGATTATGAGTTAAAAAAAGGAAATTTCTTTTTAGCTCAACCAACTATTAGACCTTTATTTGACACTGTTCAATTTCAAGATTTTTTATTAAAAGTTTTAAACTCTGATTTAAGTTTTTACGATAGAATTAAATCCAATTGGCAGAATAGAATTTTAAGAGGAAAAACTTGGGGTAAATCATTACAAGATGGATATTATAATGATTTTTCAAGTTTAAACTTGAGAGCACAAAAAACTAGAACTAGTATTTCATCACTATATGAAAAGGATTCTGATGAATTTTCTTTAGTTCTATATTCAAAAACTGGAATTGGAGATGGTTCTCAATCTTCTAATCCATGGCTGCAAGAGTTCCCAGATCCAATTTCAAGGGTAACATGGGATAATTACTTAACCGTGTCTGCCGCTGATGCAAAAAAACTTGATTTAAATAATTATAATGTTTCAAATGGAGCATTAAATGGAAATTATGCGATAATTTCTAACTCAAACTCAAAATTAAAAGTTCCTGTATTAATTCAACCAGGTCAAGCTGAAGGTACCGTAGGTTTAGCTTTCGGATATGGAAAGACTGAAGGAATGAATGATGTAATGAAAGTTGGTGTTAATGCATATTCTCTTTATCATAATTTTTCAAATATTCAAAATGTCACAATAACTAAGGTTGAAGGTGATCATGAATTTGCATGTATTCAATTGCACAATACAATGATGGGTAGAGACGAGATTATTAAAGAGACTGATATTACTACATACAATTCAAAAGAAAAATCTTTTTGGAATCCTACTGTTTTAGTATCTAAAAATCATATTGAGACTAAAGTAACATCTAACGAAGTAGATATTTGGAGAGAATTTGACAGATCTACAGGTCATCATTTCAATCTGTCGATTGATTTAAATGCATGTAATGGATGTGGTGCTTGTGTTATCGCTTGTCATGCAGAAAATAATGTTCCAGTAGTTGGAAAAGAAGAAGTTAGAAAATCACGAGACATGCATTGGCTAAGAATAGATAGATATTTTTCTTCTGAAGATACTTTTGAGGGCGACGTTAAGTTAAAAGATGAAGCATCTGGTTATAGAGAATATAGAGATACTCAGACTAAGCTAGAAAAGGCAGCTGAGAATCCAAAGGTTGTATTTCAGCCAGTAATGTGTCAGCATTGTAATCATGCTCCATGTGAAACAGTATGTCCAGTTGCTGCAACTTCTCATGGCCGTCAAGGTCAAAATCAAATGGCATATAATAGATGTGTAGGAACTCGATATTGTGCCAATAACTGTCCATATAAAGTAAGAAGATTTAACTGGTTTTCTTATGCTGAAAATGATGAGTTTGACTATAATCTAAATAATGACCTTGGTAGGATGGTTTTAAATCCAGATGTTAATGTTAGAGGGAGGGGAGTTATGGAGAAATGTTCTCTTTGTATACAAATGACTCAGAAAACTATTTTAGATGCAAAAAAAGATGGAAGAAGAGTTAAAGATGGAGAATTCCAAACTGCATGTTCAAATGCATGTAGTGATGGTGCAATCATATTTGGAGATATAAATGATAAAGAAAGTAAAATTTCGGAATTAAATAATAATGATAGAGCTTATAGACTTCTTGAAAGTATTGGAACTAAGCCTAATGTTCTCTATCAAGTTAAAGTTAGAAACAGTAAAAAAGTATAGCATATGTCATCACATTACGAAGCTCCCATAAGGAAACCGTTGATACTTGGAGACAAGAGCTATCATGATGTTTCTAATGATATAGCAAGACCAGTTGAAACTCCTCCAGATAAAGATTGGTGGATAGCCTTCTCAATTGCAATGGCAGCTTTTTTATGGGGATTAGGGTGTATTGCTTATACTATTGGAACAGGTATTGGAGCTTGGGGATTAAACAAAACTGTAGGTTGGGCTTGGGATATTACAAACTTTGTTTGGTGGATAGGTATTGGACATGCAGGTACTCTTATTTCAGCAGTATTGCTTCTATTCAGACAAAAATGGAGAATGGGCATTAATAGATCTGCTGAGGCTATGACAATATTCTCTGTAATCCAAGCAGGATTATTTCCTATAATACATATGGGTAGGCCATGGCTTGCTTATTGGATGTTACCAATCCCTAATCAATTTGGATCATTATGGGTTAACTTTAATTCTCCTTTGCTATGGGACGTTTTTGCAATTTCAACCTATCTAACGGTATCTCTTGTTTTTTGGTGGACGGGATTATTGCCTGACTTTGCCATGATCAGAGACAGAGCTGTAGATCCATTTCGAAAAAAAATATACAGCCTAGTAAGCTTTGGATGGTCAGGTAGAGCAAAAGATTGGCAAAGATTTGAAGAAGTTTCATTAGTTCTTGCAGGCTTAGCTACTCCACTAGTTCTTTCTGTTCATACTATAGTATCTTACGATTTTGCAACCTCAGTAATTCCAGGCTGGCATACAACAATTTTTCCTCCATACTTTGTTGCTGGTGCAATTTTTTCTGGTTTTGCTATGGTTCAAACCCTTTTAATAATTATGAGAAAAGTTTCAAGACTGGAAAGTTATATTACTATTCAGCACATTGAAATGATGAATATTGTTATAATGCTTACAGGATCAATTGTAGGTTGCGCATATATAACTGAATTATTTATTGCTTGGTACTCTGGTGTTGAATACGAACAGTATGCATTTTTAAATAGAGCTACTGGCCCATATTGGTGGGCTTATTTCATGATGATGTCATGTAATGTTGTGTCTCCTCAAATAATGTGGGTTAAAAAAATTAGGACTAATATTATATGGTCTTTTGTAATTTCAATTGTTGTGAATGTAGGAATGTGGTTTGAAAGATTTGTTATTATTGTGACTTCTCTTCATAGAGACTATTTACCATCATCATGGACTATGTTCTCGCCAACATTTATTGATATAGGAATATTCATAGGTACTCTAGGATTCTTTTTTGTTTTATTTTTATTGTATGCAAGGAGTTTTCCTGTTGTAGCTCAGGCTGAGATTAAAAGTATTTTAAAATCTTCAGGTGAAAAATATAAAAAATTAAGAGACAAGAAATAATGAGTTCAAAAAGTCTACATGTTTTATTTGATGATGATGATAATCTTTTAGATGCTGTCAAAGAGATTGTTAAAAACAAAATTTATATAAACGAGGTATATACTCCATTTCCTGTTCATGGATTAGATAAAGCAATGAAGTTAAAACCAACAAATATTTCAATAGCTACATTTATTTATGGATGTATTGGTTTTACTGTCTCTATTTTAATGATGAATTATATTATGATTGCTGATTGGCCTCAAGATATTGGGGGTAAGCCAAGCTTTTCATATATAGAAAATATGCCAGCATTTGTGCCTATTATGTTTGAAATGACGGTATTCTTTGCTGCTCATTTAATGGTTATAACTTTTTATTTAAGGAGTAGATTATGGCCGTTCAAAAAGGCTGAAAATCCACACCCTTCTACAACTGACGATAAGTTTTTAATTGATATGGAAACAGGCCCGAATATATCAAAGACAAAAACTATGTTAAAAAAGCTTGGTGCTATATCTGTTGAAGTAATTAATAATGAAGATGATGAAAAATAGTATAATATTATATATTTCTTTAGGTCTATTGCTTACTTCATGTTTTGACCCTTCAAAACCTAATTTTCAATATTTCCCCGACATGTATGAATCACTTGCATATGAAACATATGCTGAAACAAATGCATTTTCTGATGGAATTGAAGCTCAATTACCTCCTGAGGGTTCAATAGCTAGAGGTTGGGATCCTTATGACTATGAAGACTCAAATGCTGGTTATGAATTGGCAAAAAAGCAACTAATGTCTCCTATTGAGGATAATGAACTAAACCTAAGTAAAGGTAAAGAGCTATATGAAATTTATTGTTCTGTTTGTCATGGAGATAAAGGTGACGGAATGGGAATTCTTGCTCAAAGAGAGAAATTTCTTGGGATTCCCGCTTATATAGATAGAGAAATTACTCCTGGAAGTATCTATCATGTATTGATGTATGGAATAAATGCTATGGGATCTCATGCTGGACAAGTTAACGAAGAAGAAAGATGGCAGATAGCCCAATATGTAATAAAATTAAGAGAAGAATTAAAAAAGTAATAAATGACCAAAGATTATAAGTTTTCAAATAAAATAAAAACATTCTCCTTAAGCCTTATTATTATAGGTATTTTGGGAATTTCTTATGGTTTTTACTCTGCTCCAAGTAATGTTGAGGAAGCAAAAGAAATGATAGCAAATATGAGTCATGGATCTGACCACGGAGGAGAATCTGACCACGGAGGAGAATCTGACCACGGAGGAGAATCTGACCACGGAGGAGAATCTGACCACGGAGGAGAATCTGATCACGATAAACACGTTTTTAATCAACTTCATAATAAACCTTGGGCAGCTGTATATGTGCCAGCATTGTTTTTTATGATGATTTCACTTGGTGTTCTTGCTTTCTATGCTATTCAGAGAGCTTCTCAAGCAGGGTGGTCTATAGTACTTTACAGAGTAATGGAAGGTATAACAGGATATTTACTGCTAGGTTGTATTTCTGTTTTAATAATACTAGGATTTTCAGCACTTGACTTTAATCATTTATTTATTTGGATGGACCCAGAAGTTGTTGCTCACGACGAGATTATTAGAAATAAAGTAGGATATTTAAATATTCCATTTTTCTTTTTAAGAGCTGCAATATATATAACAGGTTGGGTTCTCTACAGAAATATATCTAGAAGACTTTCTCTACAACAAGATAATGATAATGATATAAGCATACACAAAAAGTTATTTAGATTTTCTGCAGGGTTTCTTGTGTTCTTTTTAGTTTCTGAGTCTATGATGTCTTGGGACTGGATAATGTCTATTGATCCACACTGGTTTAGTACTTTATTTGGATGGTATGTTTTTGCCGGTATGTTTGTTTCTGGAATAACAACTATAGCATTAATAACTATTTATCTTAAATCTCAAAACTATTTAAACTTTATAAATAACAGTCATATTCATGATTTAGCAAAGTTTATGTTTGGTGTTAGCATTTTTTGGGCTTACTTATGGTTCTCTCAATTTATGCTTATATGGTATTCTAATATTCCAGAAGAGGTAACTTATTTTATAACTAGAATTGAAGATTACAATTTATTGTTTTTTGGCATGGTAGTGTTAAACCTTATATTCCCATTAATTGTTCTTATGAATAGTGATTTTAAGAAAACTAACTTTATTGTAATTTTAACAGGTATTGTAATTATTATTGGTCATTACCTTGATGTTTACAATATGATCATGCCTTCCGCTGTTGGTGACATGTGGTCATTTGGTCCTGCAGAAATAGGTGGATTTTTATTCTTCTTAGGAATATTTATCTACATAGTATTTAAAGAAATTTCTAAAGCACCAATTCTAGCTAAAGGTGATCCGTATATCGAGGAAAGTAAAACATTTCAATATTATAACTTAGACTAAAATGACATTATTACTTGTTCTAACATCTTTAATTTTAATTTCTATTGCAGTTTGGCAACTAACTAAAATTTTAGAGCTTTCTAAACCTTTAGATTATGAAAATAATGAAATAGCAACTGATAAAGACAATGATATGCAAGGAAAGCTTATGTTTCTTTTCTTGATATTTATTTATGCTCTAACTATTTTCTCTTTCTTCAAATATGGAGATGTAATTCTCCCGGAATCTGCATCTGTTCATGGAGAAAATTATGACAGATTACTTTGGTTTTCATTTTCTGTAATATTTTTTGTTCAAACAATTACTCAAGCATTGCTTTACTATTTTGCATTTAAATATAGAGGAAACAAAAAAAGAAAAGCACTATTCTTTGCTGACAGTAATTTTTTGGAAGGTGTGTGGACAATCATTCCAACTATTGCCCTTGCAGGACTAATTCTTTATGGATTGTTTACTTGGGTAGATATTATGACAATTGAGGAAAATGATGAGGCTATAGTTGTTGAATTATATGCTCAACAATTCAATTGGAAAGCCAGATATGCTGGAGAAGATGGTGTTTTAGGTGATGCAAATGTTAGATTTCTTCAAGATTATAATGGAAAAAATTTAGTTGGAATTGATCCAACAGACAGAAATGGAGATGATGATATAGTGGTTCAGGAATTGCACTTACCCGTTGATCGTGAAGTTGTTTTTAGAATAAGATCTCAGGATGTTTTACATTCTGCATTTATGCCTCATTTTAGAGCTCAAATGAACGCAGTTCCTGGAATGATTAATCAATTTGCTTTTATTCCCAACACAACTACTCAGGATATGAGATTAAGACCTGAAATTGTTGAAAAGGTTAGAAAAATAAATAAAATCAGATTTGACAAAAGTGAAGAGTTGGTTGCTAGTGGTGATTTTCCACTTGATCCATATGAATTTGATTTTTTACTTTTATGTAATAAAGTATGTGGTGCGTCACACTACAATATGCAAATGAAAATTATTGTTGAGACAGAAGAAGATTTCAATAAATGGATTGATCAACAAATAACATTTAAAGAATTCGTTCAATAGAGAAAGACTATAGTATGGCACAAAAAAATAACAGAAGATCAAAAATAGTTGGAACTGATATCGAAGTTGATGTTACTGAAAAAAAAGATATTATAATTGAATCTCATGATGAAGATCATGAGCATAATCACCATCATAAGGATACATTTATCACTAAATATATTTTTAGTATTGATCACAAGATGATTTCAAAACAATACCTAATTACAGGATTGATTATGGGTATAGTGGGAATTGCAATGTCTTTACTATTTAGACTTCAGTTAGCATGGCCAGAGGAATCATTTGGTATTTTTGATGTGCTTCTAGGAAAATGGGCTACAGATGGTGTTATGGATCCAAATGTATATTTAGCTTTAGTTACAATTCATGGAACTATAATGGTATTTTTTGTCCTAACAGCTGGACTTAGTGGAACTTTTAGCAATCTATTAATACCGCTTCAGATTGGAGCAAGAGATATGGCCTCTGGATTTTTGAATATGATTTCCTATTGGCTATTTTTTCTTTCATCTGCTATAATGATTGCATCACTTTTTGTTGAAGCAGGTCCTGCAGCTGCAGGGTGGACTATATATCCACCACTAAGTGCTCTTCCTCAAGCTCAACCTGGTTCAGCGGCTGGAATGACACTCTGGTTAGTATCAATGGCCTTATTTATTGCTTCATCCCTTTTAGCTGCTCTAAATTATATAGTTACAGTTCTTAATCTTAGAACAGAAGGAATGACTATGACTAGATTACCTCTAACTATCTGGGCTTTTTTAGTAACTGCTATAATTGGTGTTGTATCCTTTCCAGTTCTCTTATCTGCGGCTCTGTTGCTAATTATGGATAGAAGTTTTGGGACATCTTTTTTCTTATCAGATATATTTATCCAAGGAGAAGTGCTTCACTATCAAGGTGGATCACCTGTACTTTTTGAACATTTATTCTGGTTTTTAGGGCACCCTGAAGTGTATATTGTTCTTTTACCAGCTCTTGGAATAGCATCAGAGGTGATATCTACTAATGCTCGTAAACCAATCTTTGGATATAGGGCTATGGTTGGATCTATACTAGCTATTGCATTTTTATCGACTATAGTTTGGGGACACCATATGTTTATTACAGGTATGAATCCTTTTCTAGGATCCGTATTTACATTTACAACATTATTGATTGCTATACCTTCTGCTGTAAAAGCTTTCAATTATATAACTACTATTTGGAAAGGTAATATTCAATTTAATCCTGGTATGTTGTTTGCTATAGGTCTTGTTTCTACTTTTATATCTGGAGGACTTACCGGTATAATTTTAGGTGACAGCGCCTTAGATATTAACTTACATGACACATATTTTGTAGTTGCTCATTTTCATTTAGTAATGGGGATTTCAGCACTTTATGGATTATTTGCTGGAGTATATCATTGGTATCCTAGAATGTTTGGTAGAATGATGAATAAAAATCTAGGTTATATTCATTTTTGGATAACAGCAATTAGTGCTTATGGAGTATTCTTCCCAATGCACTTTGTTGGAATGGCAGGTTTGCCAAGAAGATATTATACAAATACTAATTTCCCTTATTTTGATGATGTAGCTAATATAAATGTAGTTATTACTTTATTTGCGCTATTAGCTGGCGCAGCTCAACTAGTATTTTTATACAACTTTATTAGTAGCATGTTCTATGGTAAAAAATCTGTAAAGAATCCTTGGAAGTCAAATACACTTGAATGGACAGCTCCAATTAAGCATATGCATGGAAATTGGCCTGGAAAAATTCCACATGTTTTTAGATGGCCTTATGATTATTCAAAACCTGGAGCAAAGGATGACTTTATTCCACAAAATGTACCTCTGAAAAAGGGAGAAAAAGAGCTTCAACATTAAATTATATCTATACCTTCAATTTCACAATTAGTGTATATTTGAAGTAATGGATATCAATCAGGAAAGAGACAATGATTTTGATAAAGCACTAAGACCTCTTAGCTTCAATGATTTTATAGGTCAACAACCTATAATTAGTAATCTAAAAATATTTGTTGAAGCCTCTAATCAAAGAGAAGATGCTTTAGATCATACGTTATTTCATGGACCACCTGGATTAGGAAAAACTACTTTAGCTCACATTTTAGCTAATGAATTAAAAGTTGGTTTAAAAGTAACTTCAGGTCCTGTAATTGATAAACCTGGAGACCTTGCAGGTCTTCTCACAAATCTTGAAGAAAGAGACATACTATTTATAGATGAAATTCATAGACTAAGCCCGATTATCGAAGAATATCTTTATTCAGCAATGGAAGATTATAAAATTGATATAATGATTGAATCTGGTCCAAATGCAAGAACTGTTCAGTTAAACTTAAATCCATTTACTCTTGTTGGCGCTACAACTAGATCAGGATTTTTAACAAACCCAATGAGAGAAAGGTTTGCAATATCTAATAGGCTTGAACATTATGATGATAAATTATTATCTGAAATTGTAGAGAGAAGTTCAGATATTTTAAAATTAGAAATTGATAAGAAATCTTGCTTTGAAATAGCTCGAAGAAGTCGAGGTACTCCAAGAATTTCAAACTCTCTATTAAGAAGAGTAAGAGATTTCGCTCAAATAAAAAGTAATGGTAAAATTGATTTAGAAATTACAAAATTTGCACTAAGCTCACTTAATGTTGATAAGAACGGATTAGACCAAATGGATAATAAAATATTAAAGACAATAATTGATAATTATAATGGAGGCCCTGTTGGTATATCAACTCTTGCAACTTCATTATCTGAAAACACAGAAACTATCGAGGAGGTTTATGAACCATTCCTTGTTCAACAAGGTTTTATAATAAGAACTCCTAGGGGAAGACAAGTTACAGATAAAGGGTATAATCACTTGGGAAGAAATAAAAATAATCAGAATAATTTATTTAATTAATAATTTATATTTGATTATAATTCATCTTTATGGAAAAGAATAGAGAAAGGAGAGAGTCATTAGTTTATCATGCTAAGCCTAAACCAGGAAAAATTGAAGTTGTACCAACAAAAAAATACAATTCACAAAGAGATCTAGCTATTGCATATTCTCCTGGAGTTGCCATTCCATGTCAAGAAATTGAAAAGGAACCATCTAATGTATATAAGTATACAAATAAATCAAATTTAGTTGCAGTTATAACAAATGGAACAGCAGTACTTGGTCTAGGAGATATTGGTCCTAATGCTTCAAAACCTGTTATGGAAGGTAAGGCTCTTTTATTTAAAATTTTTGCTGATATTGATGTTTTTGATATTGAAATAAACGAAAAAGATCCTGATAAATTTATTGAAGTAGTCAAATCGATCTCAACAACTTTTGGTGGAATAAATCTTGAAGATATAAAAGCACCAGAAGCCTTTAAAATCGAGAAAGAACTAGTAGATCAACTTGACATCCCAGTTATGCATGATGATCAACATGGAACCGCAATTATATCTGCAGCAGCTCTTTTAAATGCTCTTGAACTTGTAGATAAAAATATTGAAGATGTTGAAATTGTTGTTTCAGGTGCAGGAGCTGCAGCAATTGCATGTGCTAAGTTATACTTATCATTTGGAGCAAAACTTAAAAATATTGTAATGACTGACAGCAAAGGCGTCATTAATAATTCAAGAGATGGTCTAACCAAAGAAAAGAAGTTTTTTGCCACAAATAGAGAGATTAAAACTCTTGAAGAGGCTATGGTTAGGTCTGATGTATTTATAGGTCTATCAAGGGCTAATATTGTAACAGAAAAAATGCTTAAGACTATGTCTAGAGACCCAATAGTTTTTGCTATGGCTAATCCTGATCCTGAGATTAATTATTATAAAGCAATGTCTGTTCGAGAGGATATAATATTTGCTACAGGTAGATCGGATTTTCCAAATCAAGTGAATAATGTCCTAGGATTTCCATTTATTTTTAGAGGTGCTCTAGATGTAAGAGCTACCAAAATTAATGAGGAAATGAAAAAAGCTGCTGTAATTGCTTTAGCAGAACTAGCTAAAAAACCAGTTCCAGAGCAAGTTAATATAGCATACGATGAGACAAAGCTAAATTTTGGTAAAGATTATATTATACCTAAACCTTTTGACCCAAGATTAATATCTGAAATTCCTCCTGCTGTTGCTAAAGCTGCAATTGATTCAGGAGTAGCTCAAGAACCAATCACAGATTGGGATAAATACACTCAGATACTTGATGAAAGATTAGGAAATAATCAAAAATTAATAAGAATTATTCATAGAAGAGCCAGAAAGGTAAAAGAGAAAAAACTTGTGTTTACAGAAGCAGATCATTTAGATGTTTTAAAAGCTGCTCAAATTTGCTATGAGGAAAAAATAGCTGAGCCTATTTTGTTAGGTGGGAAAAAAATAATTCAAGAATTGATGGAATCTCTTGATTTCAATGAGGATTTACAAATTATTGATCCTACTGATAAGATAAATAAAGATCTAATTGATAAATACTCTCAAATCTTATTTAAAAAACTTAGAAGAAAAGGTAAAACTCTGGATGACGTAAAGAGACTTTTAAGGGGTAGAGATTATTTTGGATCTATGATGGTTGAGAATGGAGATGCAGACTGTATGTTATCTGGATACTCGAAAAGTTATCCTTCAGTTTTCATCCCAATAATTAACTCAATAGGAAAGTCTCCAGATGTTGAGAAGGTTGCAGCAACAAACTTAATGATAACAAAACAAGGTCCATTATTCTGCTCAGATACTTCTTTAAATATAAATCCTTCTTATAAAGAAATTGCAAAAATCGCTATTAACACTGCTAAGATTGTGAATATGTTTGGAATTAAGCCAGTAATAGCTATTCTTTCATATTCTAACTTTGGATCTTCAAATTTTGATGAAGCAAAAAAAATATCAAAAGCAGTTAAAATTCTCCATGATAACAATCCTGAACTAGTAGTAGACGGGCCAATACAATCAGATTTTGCACTTAATAGAGAAATGTTGAAAAACAGATTTCCATTTTCCATTTTAAATGGAAAAAAAGTTAACACGTTTATATTTCCAAATCTTGATTCAGCAAATATTACATATAAGACCATTAAAGAACTAGATAATGCAGTATCTGTCGGTCCTATTCTTATTGGTCTAAATCAACCAATCCATATTCTTCAATTAGGGGCATCAGTTGATGAAATTGTAAATATGTCTGCAATAGCCGTTATTGATGCTAGTCAAAGAAATATTAAGAAAAAATGATAACCTATATAAAAGGAAGATTAATAGAAAAATCACCAACAAAAATTATCGTTGAATCTAATGGAATAGGCTATGAAATTAATATATCATTAAATACTTATGAAAAAATTCCAGATGATGAGAATATTAAAATTTTTACTTATCTACAAAGAAAAGAAGATTCTGATATTTTGTTTGGTTTTAGTTCTCAAAGTGAAAGATCTATTTTTCAACAACTAATTTCAATCTCCGGAATTGGTCCAAGCACTGCAAGGACAATTTTATCCTCTATATCTCCTTCAGAGATGCAAGAAGCAGTATGGGCAGAAGATGTTGATAGGATAAAATCTATTAAAGGAATTGGTCTAAAGACAGCTCAAAGATTGATAATAGAATTGAAGGATAAAGTTGAATTATTCGACAAAAAAGATATAGATTTATCCTCCGAAAATCTAGATATTAAAAAGGAAGCCTTACTTGCTCTTTCTGTGTTAGGTTTCAGTAAATCTAAATCAGAAACAATTGTAAGTAAAGTATATTTTGAAAACAAAGATATAGAGCTACAAGAATTAATTAAGAGATCATTAAATAAATTATAATCATGAACATTCCAGAAGAATTAAAATATACAGAGGAACATGAATGGGTAAAAATTCAGGATAATATAGCCACAGTTGGAATAACAGATTTTGCTCAGGGAGAACTTGGTGATATTGTATACCTAGAAATAGATACTTTAGATAGTGAAATTGCTCTAAATGAAGTATTTGGAACAGTTGAAGCTGTTAAAACAGTTTCAGATTTATTTATGCCTGTTGGAGGAAAAGTAATAGAAACAAATTCTAATTTAGAAGATAAGCCAGAATTAGTAAATGACGATCCTTATGGAGAGGGTTGGATAATTAAAATTGATATTTCAGATCTTTCAGAAACAGAGAGTTTACTTAGCCCTCAGGATTATAAAAATCTTATTGATAGTTAAAAAAATATAAAGAGTAGGTTAACTATATGAAATAATTATTATTTTTTATAGATTAGCACTTTAAATCTTGATTCATGCAATTAAAGAAAAATCCAAACGCTGACTTAAATAAAAATAGAAACCTATACTTTGTTATTGGTTTGACTCTTGTATTAGGTCTTACTTGGGGTGCAGTTGAGTATAAATCATATGAAAGAACATTTGATTCTTTAAACGGTGATATGCTGGTAGATGATGAAGAGGATGTCCCTATAACAGAGCAGTTAAAAACTCCTCCACCTCCACCTCCACCTCCACCTCCTGCTCCAGAAGTGATTGAGATTGTAGAGGATGAAGAAGAAGTTGAGGAAACTGTGATTGAATCAACAGAATCAGATGAGGAAATGGTAATTGAAGATATTGTTGTAGAAGATGACTTTGATGATATTGAAGTTCCATTTGCAGTTATCGAGGATGTTCCAATTTTTCCTGGATGTGAATCTGTTTCTAAATCTCAAAGAAGAGCTTGTTTCCAAGAACAAATGAATAAGCATATTAGAAAAAACTTTAGGTATCCTGATATTGCTCAAGAGATGGGTATTCAAGGTAGGGTATATGTTAATTTTATAATATCTAGGGACGGATCAATTACTAATATACGTATGAGAGGTCCAGATAAAAATCTTGAGAATGAAGCAGCTAGAATTATTGGTAGACTACCCAGAATGACTCCTGGTAGACAAAGAGGTGTTCCTGTTAAAGTTCCATTTAGTATTCCAATCACTTTCAGACTTCAATAAAAGATATTTCTCAATTAATAATTAATGTCTGATACTTTAAATATAAAGCAAAGGTCTTTATTTTCTGAAATTCTAATTCTAATTAAACATAGGCTGTCCTTAAGTGTAGTCTTTTCCTCTGTTGCATCTTATTTGATTGCTTTTGAAGTGTTTTCATTGTATACACTTATGCTTTTAATTTTTGGAGGTTTTTTTGTAGTAGGTGCATCTAATGGCTTTAATCAAATTATTGAAAGAAAAAGAGATGCTTTAATGATCAGAACACAAAACCGTCCCCTTCCGACCGGAGGTCTAAGTGTAAGTCAAGCTATTTTAGTCTGTGTCATTCTGAGTTTTTTAGGTTTATTTATTTTATATATTATAAACTTTAGAACTGCCTTCTTTGGATTCATATCAATGATAATATATCTAGCTTTGTACACACCACTAAAGCCAATTACTCCATTATCTGTATTCTTTGGTGCAATTCCTGGTGCAATTCCTTTCATGTTAGGTTGGGTGGCAGTTACTAATAAATTTTCTATAGAGACGGGTATTTTATTTATGATTCAATTTTTTTGGCAGTTCCCTCACTTTTGGGCTATTGGATGGGTATCACATGATGATTATTTAAAAGGTGGATTTAAGATGTTACCATCTGGTAAAAGAGATAATTCAACTGCATTTCAAATTGTATTCTATACTATTTGGATGATTTTAATTTCTACTCTTCCTTACTTTAGCTTTACCGGTGATTTGTCAATTGGCTTATATTCATTAGTCTTAATTTTAGCTTCAGGTCTCTTTATGTTATTTCAGGCTATAAGATTAATGAAGTATAAGGATAAACAAAATGCTATAAGACTTATGTATACAAGTATTTTTTATTTAAGTTTTATTCAAATTATATTTGTTCTAGATAAATTTCTTTCATAATGAGTATTTCAGATTCACTTGAGGTAAAAAATAATAAAGCCAAAAAAATGATGTTATGGTTTGGGCTTATAAGCATTACCATGACTTTTGCCGGCTTAACAAGTGCTTTTATAGTTAGTAGTTCTAGGCCAGATTGGTTAGACTCTTTTTCTCTTCCTGTTTGGTTTACAATAAGCACTATCTCAATCGCGCTAAGTAGTTTATTCTTTCAACTTGCAAAATATAGATTAGATCAATATGTAAGAGTTTCTCTTTCAGATAACATCAATATTTTTTTACATAGGAATAATGTTAATCTTTTTCTTGGACTAACTATTCTAATGGCTATTGTTTTTATAGTTGCTCAGTTTTTAGGTTTTGGAGATATTATTTCTCAAGGTTATTATTTTACTGGTCCTGAAAGTTCTATTACAACTTCATATGTGTATATTTTAGTATTCTTACATCTTGCTCACTTGTTTGCTGGAATAATTGTTTTAACTGTTGTCACTACTAAGTTTAACAGGCAAAAATATGAGAAGAATAAGTTAGGTTTTGAAATGGCATTAATATTTTGGCATTTTCTTGGCGCATTATGGATATATTTATTCTTTTTTATTAAATACTTCAGTTAAAAATTAATAAATTTGTATTCAAAATTGCCCTAGATGCAAGCATCTACATTAACAACAAAACAAAATTCATGGGGAGGAGGAACTAAGCCGCTTGATGCAGCCTATGGTAAACTAATGATGTGGTTTTTCATTGTCTCAGATGCTCTTACCTTTTCTGGTTTTCTTGTTTCTTACGGTTTCTCAAGATTTAAAAATATTGATTCTTGGCCAATAGCAGATGAAGTTTTTACTCACTTCCCATTTTTGCACGGTATAGATGCTCCAATGTATTATGTAGCACTGATGACATTTGTATTAATTTTTTCTTCTGTTACTATGGTTTTAGCAGTTGATGCTGGTCATAATAATAATAAAAATCGCGTTGCCTTTTATATGCTTTTAACTATAATTGGAGGTGCAATTTTCGTTGGTTCACAGGCTTGGGAGTGGAAAAATTTTATAAAAGGAGAGTATGGTGCTGTTGAAATTCAAAATGGAGAAATTTTACAATTTTATAATCTTGAAGAAGGAAAAAGGATTCCTATTGATGAGTTTGCAATTTCTTCAACTCAAGATAGAGTGACTCATGACGACAATGTTGGTATTTGGTATGAAAGTGAATCAAAATTACCTGAAATTACTCTTGATGAAGTTATGACAGGGTTTAATAATGATATTGATTTAACGGTAAGACTTGAAGCTTTAGATGCAAGTGGTCATAAAATAATTCTAAGTCGAGAAGAAGCAGAGATTAAACTTGCTTCTGCTACCAGGGTTGTTAAAGGTGCTAATCTAATTCGTAATGAGTATGGGAATCCTCTCTTTGCAGATTTCTTCTTCTTCATTACTGGGTTTCATGGTTTTCACGTTTTTTCAGGTGTTATTATCAATATCATAATTTTCATCAATGTGCTTCTTGGAACATATGAAAAAAGAGGTCATTATGATATGGTTGAGAAAGTTGGTCTTTATTGGCACTTTGTTGACTTAGTATGGGTTTTTGTATTCACATTTTTCTATTTAGTTTAAGCTATGGCAGATCACAATCATAAATTAGAAATTTTTAGAGGACGATTAAAGTTTAAGTCTAATGTTCAAAAGATTTGGGGTGTTCTTATATTTTTATCAATAGTGACTGTTATTGAGGTAGCCTTAGGTATAAGTAAACCTAAAATACTATTAAACTATTTTTTAGGTATCAAACTTATAAACTGGCTGTTTATTATCATGACTTTAATTAAGGCTTATTATATAACATGGGATTTTATGCATGTCCGTGATGAAAAAGCTTTTTTAAAAAACACAATTGTTGTTCCTCTTTTAATACTTATTCCATTCTTACTTTTTATTTTATTGATAGAAGGGTCATATATTTTTGATGTTATGCTAGATGGCTTAAAGACCTGGAAAATTTAATGAGTAAAGATTTTAAAAAGTATCTGATACTAGCATTTCTGTTTTTCTTTCCAATATTTTTTTATGTGTTTCTATCTACAGGTATAAATAATTTTGCAAAACTGCCAGTATTAACTGAAAAAGTTATGGATATAAAAGATATTGAAGGAAACAAACTTCAAGCATCTTTTAAAGATAAAATTTCAATAGTTGCTTTTTGGGGTGGAGATATTAATAATAAAAAATCTGAGGCATTAAATTTAAATCAAAAAATTTATAAAAGATTTTATGAGTTTCAAGATTTCCAATTTGTAATAATGCATAACAAAAATGAATCTGAAGCAATAGAAAATTTAAAAAGTGAATTAGTCAGTGGAGTAGGTGTCGATTTGAAAAAATGGAAATTTATTCCAACTACTCAATCAAATATTAAATTGATTTTTGAAAGTTTTAATACTAATCTTGAACTAGATAATAACTTCAGCACTCCTTATGTTTTTATAGTTGATAGAGCACTTAGTCTTAGAGGAAGAGATGATGATGAAGACATTGGAATGCTTTATGGTTTTAATTCTCAATCGGTTGCAGATATCAACAATAAAATGGTAGATGATGTTAAGATTATACTTGCAGAATATAGGTTAGCATTAAAGAAAAATGACTCTCTATTTAATGAATAATAAAATAAAATATATTGGCTTATCTATCATCATAATTCTTTTTGGAATTTTTTCTTTACCAAAAATTTATGAAAGAATACTTAATTCAGATATTAAAGATTCTAATAGACTTAATACTAATGAAAGGCTATCATATTTAACAATTTCAAAGGAAAAAAGAAAAGCGCCTGAATTTCTGTTAACCAATCAAGATTCATTATTAATATCAAATGATGATATGTTAGGTAAGGTATATGTGCTTGAATTTTTCTTTACTAGATGTCCTGATATTTGTATTGAAATGAATCAAAACATGAAATTATTAGATGAAAAATTTGGAGACTCAAATGATTTTGGAATTGTTTCAATAACCATTGATCCTAAAAATGATACTCCATCTTCTCTAAAAAAATATTCTGAAGCACTAGACATTCAATCACAAAACTGGCATTTTTTAACAGGAGAAGAAGATTATATATATGATTTAGCTAATAATGGATTTAATATTTATGCAAATCAAAATTCAAACTTTGCAGGAGGTTTTGAGCATCAAGGCTATTTTGCACTTATTGATAAAGATGGGTATATTCGATCTAGAAAAGACAACTTCGGAAATCCTATAATGTATTATCTAGGCATAAATGATATGAATGCTAGTCAACAAGGAATTGAGATGTTAAGCTATGATATAAAAAAATTAATTGATGAATAAAATTGGAAATTCTGATCAAAGGTTGAAATATAAATCTTTAATAATTATTGTTTCAATAGTTATTCCTCTAGTAGTTGCCATTCTCTTCAATATAAGAATAACATCACTTCCTCCTTTAACTTTTTTACCACCTATTTACGCTTCAATAAATGGCTTGACAGCTTTACTATTAGTTGCTGCTCTTTATAGTATAAAGAATAAAAAAATCAATCAACATAAAATATTGATGAAGATTTCAATATTCTTATCGTTAGTATTCTTGGTTATGTATATACTTTATCATATGACTACAGATCCAACTCCATATGGAGGAGAAGGATTTATGAAATATTTATATTTTTTTATTTTAATAACTCATATAATACTATCTATATTTATTGTCCCTATGGTGCTTATCACATATGTAAGGGCTATTTCTAATATGTTTGATAAGCATAAAAAAATTGCTAGAATTACATTTCCTATATGGCTATATATTGCTGTTACAGGCGTTGTAGTTTATCTTATGATTTCACCTTATTACGTGCATTAATGAATAAATACTACTTATTTATTTTCTTATTTTTCTTTATGACTTTTGATCTTCAGTCACAATGTTCAATGCTTAGTGCTATTATGGAAACTGACCAGGGCTATGAATCAGCTAAGGGATTGAATAGAGGGATCATCTATTTGATGTCTATTCCATATATATTAATAGGATTGATCATTTGGAAAATATATAAAACTAATAAAGCAGAATAATTTTTTTATAATAATTTGGTTTATATTATAAACTAGTTTACATTTGCATAAAAAAAGATGACAAATTCAGATCAGATAAAAATTATTAATGATACTATTAATAAGACAAGGACTAATCTTAAACCTTTAAGTTTTAATTTAATTTTCTGGGGAATACTTATAAATATAATGAGTTTGATTCATTATGTTTTTCCAGAATTTATTCAACAAACAAATTATTCTTCAGCAATATATTGGATACTTCTTCCTATGTTAGGCATGATTTATATGACCCGTTGGAATATAAAAAAACATACAGAGATTGGATATTCAACTACATTAAATAGAGCTATTAAAATTATATGGAAAGTATTTGGCTTTGGGTGGCTAATGATAATACTTGTTTCTATGTATGAAGGAATTAATCCAGTTTCAGATATTTTATTTCTCTTAGGTCTTGTTATTACTATGACTGGAATGATTATTAAATTTAAACCCTTAACAATAGGCGGTATGGTTTTATTTGTTTTCATTTTCAAATTGAATCAAAATCCTGATCAAAATTTTTTAATAGTTAATATGATCGGAGTAACCCTTGGATTATTGATCCCAGGAATTATGCTTAATAGAATGAAAACTAATGAATAAAGATATTGAGAAGTTACTTTTTAACCCGGTTCGGTTAAAGATTCTTTCTTTTTTAATTTCAGTTGAGAGTGCAAGCTTTAAAAAATTAATGGAAGTTTCAGATGCAACTAAAGGCAACATAAGTATTCAAATCAAAAAACTTGAAGATGCTAATTGTATAAAGATTCAAAAAAAATTTAAAAACAATTACCCTCTTACTTTATGTAAAATTACATCAAAAGGAAAAAAGTCTTTTGAACTGTTTTTAAAATTACTAAAGTCATATTAATTAAATTTTTTTATGTGAAAAATTTTTCAGTACTTTGTATAACACAGTACCAATGGTTTTTATATACTTAAAACAAACTTTACCTTCATTTAAGGTTCTAATATTTAGAATTTAAGTATTATTGCAAAATATATGATAGAAATTAAAAATTTACATAAGTCTTACGAAATGGGATCATCATCATTACATGTTCTAAAAGGAATAGATTTTTCTGTTAATGATGGTGAACTTGTTGCTATAATGGGATCTTCAGGTTCTGGAAAGTCAACATTACTTAACATCTTAGGGATGCTAGACACTTCTGATGATGGAACTTATGATCTTGATAAAATTCGTATTGCTAATATGAATGAAAAAAAGGCAGCAAATTATAGAAATAAGTTTTTAGGTTTTGTTTTTCAATCTTTCAACTTGATTAATTATAAAAATGCTCTTGAAAATGTTGCTTTACCTTTATACTATCAAGGTATACCAAGAAAAGAAAGACAAGTAATTGCACTTAATTATTTAGATAAAGTGGGACTTAAAGATTGGTCTGATCACTTGCCGAGTGAATTATCTGGTGGTCAAAAGCAAAGAGTTGCCATAGCTCGAGCTTTAGCCTCAAATCCAAAGGTTTTACTAGCTGATGAACCTACTGGTGCACTTGACTCTACAACTTCTATGGAAGTAATGGCTTTAATTCAAAAAATAAACAGTGAAGGTAAAACTATATTAGTTGTAACTCATGAGCAGGATATTGCAGAAATGTGTAAAAGGATTGTTCGTCTTAAAGATGGAGTAATTGTTGAAGATAAAAAGGTAAAACAAAACATCATTAAAAATGTTTAATATAGAGCGTTGGAAAGAAATTTTTCAGTCTATTCAAAAGAATAAACTTAGGACAGCTCTTTCAGGACTTACAGTTTCATTAGGTATTCTAATATTTATAATTCTATTTGGTCTAGGAGAGGGATTAAAAAATTCTTACAGTGATTTATTTTTAAATAATGCAAATAATGTAATATATATTTATCCTGGTAAAACTACTAAGCCTTTTGGTGGGTTTAAAACGAACAGAAGAATTGAGATTAAAAACGGGGATATAGATGCATTAAAAGAAGAATTTTCGAGTTCTATTGAATATATAAATCCTACTCTAAGGGTAAGTGAACCAATATCATTCGGGTTAGAATCATTTACTTTCGAAATTTCAGCAGTGTCTCCATCTAATCAATTGATTGAGAAGCATGTTTTAATGAAAGGAAGATATATAAATGAAAAGGATATAAAAGAAAAAAATAAAGTTGTTACTATTGGTAGGCTAGTTGCTAGAGATATTTTTAAGGGAGAGGATCCTTTGGGTAAATTTATTAATCTTGGATCAAGATCATTTAAAGTTATAGGAGTATTCCAGGATACTAGTGGTGATACTGAGGAAAATAAACTTATTATACCTTATACTACAAGGCAACAAATCTTAAAGGGAACAGATATAGTCGGTACAGTTGGAATTACTTTTGATCAAAGCTGGGGTGGTTCTCAAGCTGTGAAATTATCTGATAATATTAAGACCTTCTTAAAAAAAAGAAAATCTGTTGATCCAACTGATCCAAGTGGAATAAGAATTCGAAATGTAGCAGATGAGATAGATAGATCTCTTCAGTTTGCAAATGCACTCCAAATAATTGTAACATTTGTTGGAATAGGTACATTAATAGCAGGAATAATAGGCATATCAAACATTATGGTTTTCATAGTGAAAGAGAGAACTAAAGAATTAGGGATAAGAAAAGCACTGGGTGCGGAACCAAATGAGATAATAAAAATGATTTTAACTGAATCAATTTTTATTACAGCAATTTCAGGTTTCTTAGGTATGATGACAGGAATAATTGCTCTTAATTCCTTAGACTCTACTGCTCTTCAAGAATACTTTATAACCAGAGCGGGTGTTGATTTAAACATTGCTTTTTTTGCAACAGTAATTTTGATAATTTTTGGTGTAATCGCTGGATATATTCCAGCTAAAAGAGCGGCTCAAATTAAACCAATTGTAGCATTAAGAGATGAATAGTTTAAAAAAGATATTTGATAGAGATACATGGGATGAAATTTTTGAATCTATTTCAAAAAATAAAACTAGAACTATAATTACAACTATTGGAGTTTTCTGGGGTATCTTTATTTACATAGCTCTAGCTGGTTCTGCAACAGGTCTTGAAAATGGTTTTGATGAAGCTTTTAGTGGATTGAGTAAAAATTCAATGGGAGTATTTGTTCAAAGAACTTCTATTCCGTATAAAGGTTTTGCAGAGGGTAGACAGCCTGTATTTAGACTAAATGATGTTAATAAATTAAAAAGTAGAGTACCTGAAATTGAATACATTGCACCAGGTCTTCAAGCTGGGGCTTTTACTGGCGCACCTCCATTAGTAACAAGGGGAACGAGATCTGATAATTTTAACGTTTTTGGTAATTTTCCATCTTATGCTAAGATTTCTGTTATTAAAATATTTGATGGTGGAAGATATATTAATGAAGAGGATATTAAATATGAGAGAAAAGTAGCTGTCATTGGTGAAGGAACTCAAGAAAGATTATTTACTGAAGGTGAAGATCCACTGGGACAATATATTGAAATTAATGATGTCAACTTTAAAGTAATAGGAGTTACAAAATTTTCTCAAGGAAGTGGCTTTGGATCAGATTCAGATGTAACCATACCCTATACCACTTTTGCTAAATTATATAATAGAGGTGATCGATTTGGATTTATGTTTATAGCAGGATATGATTATGTAAATCCAAATTATCTTGAAGAGACTGTATTGTCAAATTTAAAAGTTATAAAAACTGTATCTCCTGAAGATGAAAGGGCTTTTGGATCTTTTAATATCGGTGCATTGTTTGAAAGTATTATAAAATTTACAAAAGGGATGGTTTTTCTATCTCTTGTGGTTGGAATAGCGACAATCTTTGCAGGTGTTATCGGAATTGGCAATATAATGCTAATAGCTGTTAAAGAGAGGACTAATGAGTTAGGTATAAGAAGAGCATTAGGTGCTACTCCTGGAGAAGTAAAAGTTCAAATTGTTTTAGAATCAGTTTTTTTAACAATTTTAGCTGGAATAATAGGAATTATTGTAGGTGCTTTTTTGTTATTTGTAATAAATATAGGTACATCAGGCCTGGAAGATTTTCCTTTCACAAATCCTACAGTTCCTTTAGCTATTGTCTTTAGTGCATTTGTTACTATGGTAACCTTAGGTACTCTTATTGGACTAATTCCAGCTGAAAGAGCTGTAAGTATTAAGCCTATTGAGGCTTTAAGAGAAGAATAATTAATTAAAATAAATAAAATGAAATTTAAAAATATCGGAATTATAGTGCTAATATTAGGTTTACTTTTTGCTATAGCCTATTTCGTTAGAACAAATAGTACATCAGCTATTGAATATGACACAACTACTGCATTTACCTCGAGTATTCAAAAAACATCTGTTGTTACGGGAACAGTTATTCCTGAGGATGAGGTTGAAATAAAACCTCAATTAAATGGAATCATCTCGGAAATAATGGTAGAAGAAGGCGATATGGTTAATAATGGTGATTTGATTGCTATAATTAAAGTAGTTCCAGATGAGAGGTCTGTTTATGGAGCTCAATCTCAAGTAAATGCTGCAGAATTAAATGTTAATAACGCTGAAAGACAAATGCAAAGAGCAGAAGAATTATTTTCAAAACAGATAATTTCTCAACAAGAATATGAAGATGCAGAATTAAGGTTCAATACTGCAAAAGAAAATTTACAAGCAGCACAAAATGATTTAGAAATTATTAGAAAGGGATCTGTCTCTGGATCATCAACTGCTAATACAAATATTAGAGCTACTATTACTGGAACTATTCTTGAGATTCCGATTAAATTAGGTGATCAAGTAATCGCAGCAAATAGTTTTAACTCTGGATCAACAGTTGCAATAATCGCAGATTTAAATAAGATGATATTTGAGGGGCAAGTCGATGAAGCAGAAGTTGGAAAGTTAGAGGTAGGACAGGACTTAAATGTAAGTATGGCTGCTATTCCTGATAAAGAATTTCAGGCTAAATTAAAATTTATTGCTCCTAAAGGAACTGAAGCCGGAGGTGCAGTTCAATTTAAAATTGAGGCTGATCTTACTCTAGATGAAAGTTCATTTATTAGAGCGGGTTACAGTGCAAATGGAACTCTTGTAGTCGACAATAGACAAGATATAATGGTTATAGCTGAGGCTCTTTTGCAGTTTGATAGAAGAACTTCAGAGGCATATGTTGAAGTTGAGACCTCTTCTCAAAATTTTGAAAGAAGAGATATAACAGTTGGATTATCAGATGGAATTAAAGTGGAGATTTTAGCTGGCCTAGAAATAACAGATAAAATTAAAATTTGGAATAAAACAGAACCAATAAAAATTGAGCCTGAAGAATCAGCATTCGATCAATTTACAGATGATGACTAAAAAAATAAAAATGATAAAAAAATATATTCTATTAACTCTTTTTTCTTCAACACTTGCTTTTTCTCAATCAGGTGATAATGTCTTAACACTTCAAGATGCTATTGAGATGGCAGTTGAAAAAAATATAAGTATAAAACAATCTGAATTAAACTTGCTTAATTCTGAATTAAGTAAATCAGATGCAATTGGAAATTTCCTTCCAAGAGTTTCAGCTTCAGCAAATCACCAATGGAATATTGGTAGAGGAATTAATATTACAACTAATGTAATCGAGGATATAACCACTTCATTTTCATCTATGAGTGCAGGTTTTGGTGTGGATGTTTATAATGGCTTTAGAAATGTATATCAACTACACAGAGCTAATCTTGAAATTCTTGCTTCTCAGTACCAATTAGATGATATGAAAGATGATATTAAACTTTTAGTAGCAAATTCCTATTTGCAAATTATGTTTAATAATGAAATACTTAAAGTTCAAAAATCACAACTTGAAATTACGAAGGTAGAATTTGAAAGAACTAAAAACCTAATTGAAATTGGAACATTTTCACCAAGACAAATTTTTGAAATTGAAGCAAACCTAGCTTCTCAAGAACAAAGTGTTGTTCAGGCTGAGAATAATTATAGAAATGCAAAGTTAAGCTTAGCTCAACTTCTGTTGATTGATGATTTTCAAAGTTTTGAGATAGCATACGAAGATTTTAGCGTTCCATTCTCAGACATACTAAACAAAACACCTAAAGAAATACTTAATAAATCTTTAACCTTTAGAAATGATATTAAATTGGCTGAGACTAACATTTCTATTGCTGAAAAAGACATTCAAATTTCAAAATCTCAGTTACAACCATCAGTTACTTCTTTTTATCAATGGAACACAAGAATATCTTATCTTGAAAATACTCCTAGTTTTGAGGATCAGTTTGATTTAAATAAAGGACAAGGATATGGCTTAGCTTTAAATATTCCAATATTTCAAGGAAAGCAAGTAAGAAATAACGTTGAAAGAAGTAAAGTAAATCTTGATAGACTTAAAAACCAGTATGAACAAGAAAAATTAAATCTTGAAAATTCTATTAATCAAGCATATAATGATTTAAAAGGTGCTATTAAGTTATATGAAGCTTCAAATAAAACTCTGGAATCATTAAAAAATGCTTTCGAAGATGCTTCTGATAGATTTTTACTAGGTTCAGTAAATTCTTTTGATTTTATTCAATCTAAACAAAGATATGAATCTGCAGTTTCTGAAAACATTAGATCTAAGTTTGATTATATATTTAAACTCAAAGTTTTAGAATTTTACTTTGGATTACCTTTATCTATTCCTCAATCTAATTAAATCAATATAAGATGTCATTAATTTTAAATTTAGAGACATCTAGTAAAAACTGTTCTATCTCTCTCTCATCTGAAGGGAAATTAGTTGATCATTTTGAACTAGAAGATGATAAATACAGGCATAGTGAATTATTAACTTCCTCAATTCAAAATATTTTATCTAAAAATAATTCAAACGTGAAAGATCTAGATGCCGTTTCAATTGGGGTTGGCCCAGGCTCTTTCACAGGATTAAGGATAGGGTTTTCTGTGGCTAAAGGACTTTGTTATCCACATAAAATAAAGTTAATTGGAATACCTACTCTTAAGATTCTTGCTAATTCATTAGAATCTAAAAGTGATAATATTATTCCCCTAATTAATGATAAAGGAAATTACTTTTATTTATCGAGGTATAATTATGATTTAGAAGAATTGATATCTCCTAAAATTGAATTGATTGATAAAGATTTTTTTAATAATATAGTTAATGAGTCAACAACTATTGTTGTAAATAACGATAGTGCTTATAATTTCATAGACAAAATATTAAATAAAGAAGTGAATTTAATTCAGAATGTAATTAGTTCTTCAGATATGGTGACACTGTCTCATTCATCATTTAAGAATAATAAATTTGAAGATATTGCATACGCGGAACCTATGTATGTAAAAAAGCCGTATGTAAACTAATCAAATTTCTTAGAATCCGAGTGCCTTTTTAACATCAGCTAAAAGATCTTTACCATCTGCAAGAATAATTCCACCATTTGGACTTGAGTCAATAACGTAATTAAACCCTTGCTCTTTTCCAACTTTAGTAATAGCATCTCTAGCTTTTTCAAGTAGTGGTGTCATTAAGTCCATTTGCTTCTTTTGAAGCTCTTGAGCAGCTGAGTCTCTGAATTCTTGTAAATTTGTCTGCATACTTTCAAGCTCTTTTTGTCTAGCTTGATTTGTAACATCAGTTTGGTTTGCAGCATCTGAAGAGTAGCTTTGAGCCTTTGTTTGAAATTCTTTAAATGCGTTGTCAATTTGAGTTGTATAATCTTTTTCAAGTTTAGCTAATTCATTTTGAGCAGCAATTACCTCAGGCATTTCGCTAATAAGCTGTTGAACGTTTATGTGAGCTACATTTGATTGAGCAACAGCAGTCATTGGTGCAATAGCTAAAAAAGTAGCAGTTATTAATTTGAGTATCGATTTCATCATCTGTTATAATATTTACGGGTGCAATATCGTAATTTTTCTTTAAAAAACGATTAAAATTGTTGACCTATTACAAAGTGTGTTTGCCATCCTGATGCTTGTCCTGTATTCGAAAGGTCTGTTGAGTCAAACCCATATCCAAAGTCTATTCCAAGAAGTCCAAATGCAGGCATAAATACCCTTACACCAATCCCAGCAGATCTTTTAACATCAAATGGGCTGTAGTCTTTAAAATTATCAAATCCGTTACCAGCCTCTAGAAAACTTAGAGCAAAAACAGAAGCACTTGGTTTTAAGCTTACAGGGTATCTAAGCTCTAATGAAAATTTATTATAAATAATAGATCCATCTCTACTAGAGAGAGATCCGTTTTCATAACCTCTTAATGATATTGTCTCTCTTCCATCCATAGCATATTGCTGCATTCCATCACCACCTAGAAAAAATCTTTCAAAAGGAATATAACCCTTGTTACTATTATATGTTCCTAAAAATCCAAAGTCTGTTTGTGCTTTTAAAACAAATTTTCCAAATACTCGAGTATACCAACTACCATCAAATTTAACTTTATAAAATTCTAGCCATCTATACTTAGCTTGGTCAATTTCAGCTTGAATAGGCTCCCCTCTATTATTTTGATATTCAGGTCTTTCATCTAAGTCAGAAAAATCATCTCCTGTTATTAAGGAATATGGAGGAGAAAATCTTGCACTTAATGAAAAACTTGATCCACCAATAGGGAAAATTGGATTCGTATAAGTGTTATTTCTCGAGAGAGCAATATTATAAGCTATGTTATGTGACTCTCCATTTCCAAATGTAAAAAGTCCAGTAAAATAATTATTCAGATTATAATATTGGTATGATATTGATTGCGACAGAATAAAATAATCATCAGGAAATTTAAGTCTTTTGGCTATTCCAAGATTAAATCCGGCAATTTCGAATGATTGACTTTTATCTGCTTTTCTTGTAAAATAGTCATATCTATATTGTTTTGTTGATGAAAGTGAAAGCGAAAACTGTACAGGTTCTCTTCCACCAAACCATGGTTCAATAAAACTGAAACTTTTAGTACTGTAAAAAGAACTAGTTTGAAGTCTAATCGAAAGAGTTTGACCATCTCCCATAGGCAGTGGTTTCCAAGCCTTTTTGTTTTTAATATTTTTTGTTGAGAAATTATTAAATGAGAGACCAAGAGTACCAATAAAACCACCACCTCCATATCCCCCTTGTAATTCTATCTGGCTCGCACCTGCCTCAATTAATCCTAGTTCAATATCAACTGTTCCTTGATTAGGATCAACATTTTTAAAATCAGGGCTTATCTGCTCGGCATCAAAAAACCCTAGCTGACCAACCTCACGAATGGTTCTTACCACTTTGTCTTTACTATAAAGTTCTCCGGGTTTTATCCTAAGTTCACGATATATTACATTATCATTAGTTTTAGTGTTACCAACAACTGTAATTTTATTAAAACTAGCGAGTTTACCTTCATTAATTCTTATTTGGAAATCAATAGTATCATTTGCTGCACTAACTTCAACCGCATTTACAGAAGAAAATAAATATCCGTTGTTTTGATATAGGTTGGATAAGTCATTTGCATCAGGGTTGTCATCCTGAATTCTTTCTTTAAGAAGAACACCATTGTAAGAATCCCCACTTTTTATACCTAATATTTGGTCTAATTGAAAATCAGTATATGAACTATTACCAATATAATTTATGTCTCCAAAGTAATATTTACTACCCTCATCAACGCTCAAAGCAATATCAATTGTTTTCTCATCATTTATGATGATTGTATCAAATTCAATTCGTGCATCTCTATAGCCTTTTTCTTTATAAAATGATATTAAGCCTTCTTTATCAGCTTCATAATCTGATTCTATAAGCTTTGATTTTTTCCAAAATCTCAAAGGAAATTTTTTCTTGGTCTTCTTAAGCTTGGACTTTAGCTTACCATCTTTAAATATTTCATTACCAGAGAAGCTAATATTTTTTATTTTAATTCTTTCACCCCTGTTAACATTTATATTAAGGTTACGTTTGTTTGAACCTATTGAGTCAGGAGTTGAAACTATATTAACCTGAGAGTTTAAAAAACCATCTTTTTTGAGATCATTTTGAATATAGTTTTTTGTGTTTGTCAGAAAACTTTCTGAAAGTCTTTTACCTTCTGACAATTCAGTTTCCTTTTCAAAGGTTTCTGCTTTACTTCTTTTTACACCATTTATGCTATATTTAAGAAGTGTCGGAAGCTCATCGACATTTATTTCTAGTTTTATCTTACCGTTGTTAACATCTGTAACATAAAGATTTACATCACTAAAAAGTTCAAGATTCCATAGTTTTTTTAAAATTGCACTAACCTCTTCTCCTGGAACTTGAATACTTTGCCCTTGTCTTAAACCGCTATAAGTAACTACAGTTCTGTCGCTAAAGTTTTTTAGCCCAACTACTGTAATGGTATCAATAGAATATGTATCACCTTTTCTATAATTATCTTGTGAAAAAAGGAACCCAGTCGTTAAAATAAAAATACTAAAAGCCTTTAGTAATTTTGACTTATAGTTGTTTACTTGTTTTTCCAAATCTTCTTTCTCTGTTTTGATATTCAACAATTGCTTTAGTAAAGTCTTGTTCCGAAAAGTCTGGCCAATATACATCAGTAAAATATAATTCAGCATAAGCTATTTGCCATAATAAAAAATTACTAATTCTTTGCTCTCCACTTGTTCTAATAAGTAGATCTACGTCAGGCAAATTTCTTGTGTAAAGATGGTCATTTATTACGGAATCATCAAAATTATCAAGAGAAATTATATCATTTTTAACTTTCTCTGAAATCTCTTTAACTGCTTTAAATATTTCTTGCTTTCCACCATAACTTAAAGCAAGAGTTAATGTCATTCCGGTATTATTCTTTGTGTTTTCAATAATACTGTTTAATACAGACTTTACTTTATTTGGGAGAGAGTTTAAGTCACCTATTGCGTTTAGCTTAATATTATTATTAAAAATATCTTCAAACTCCTCCTTGAGTGTCTGAACTAAAAGCTTCATAAGAGTATCAACTTCATTACTTGGTCTATCCCAGTTCTCAATAGAAAAAGTAAATAATGTTAAATATTCTATTTTATGTTTGTTTGCTTCTTCAACAATTTTTTTTACAGCTGTAACTCCATTTTGATGCCCGAAGACCCTTGGCATTCCCTTTTGCTCGGCCCATCTTCCATTTCCATCCATTATTATTGCTGTATGCTTAGGAATCATTTTTTATTTTTTTTTATTTTTATTTCTCATATCCTGACCCCAGAATAATTTCTCTCTCAATCTCTTATAAAAATTATCATTATCAAATTTTATAGTGCCAATAGTAAAATCTGCTTTGAAAATTTCGATTTGATCAGAGCAATTTACTGAATACATTCTTGAGTCTACCGATAAGTTTATATCACTGTCTCCTTCAATATTTATGTTTATTTTTGAATTATCAGGTATAACTAATGATCTCATGTTTATATTATGAGGTGCAATTGGATTTAAAAGAACAACATTTGACTCTGGAGAAACTATTGACCCTCCATTACTTAAAGAATAACCTGTTGATCCAGTTGGAGTTGAAATTATTAACCCATCTGACCAATAATTTGTTAAATAATTATCATTAATCTGACAAGATATGTTCAAAAGAGATGTGGTATCTTTTCTCTGAATTGTTATCTCATTAAGAGCAAATGGATAATCAGAAAATGCATCATTTAGAGAATCTGATTTAACCTGTAGAATCGTCCTTTCAATAATGCTAAACTTATTTTTATTAATTAAAGAAAAAGCTTCTTGAATGTTTTCCTTCTGAACACTAGTTAAGAAGCCTAGTCTTCCTGTGTTAATGCCAAGAATGGGAATATTAGAGTCTTTAACATATGTAATTGATCTTAAAATTGTACCATCTCCTCCAATAGCAAAAACAAAATTAATATCATCTTCTATTGGATTTTTAGAATCAAAAAAAGAGAAATTTTCTTGAGCTTCCTCACTTAATTCACTTCTTATTTTTGAATCAATAACTAGTTGATTATTTTCTGAAATAATATCAATTATTTCCTTGCAACAATCAATTGAGGATTTGTTATGAAATGCTATGTATAGAGCTATTTTCATATCACAAAAATACAAACTTTATAACTTTATTAAGTACTATATTTGTAATTAAGTTTAGACACGAATCATGACTAGGTTAAGTGTAAATATTAATAAAATTGCAACACTAAGAAATGCTAGGGGTGAGGACTATCCAAATTTATTAAAGACTGCACAAGATATTATAAGCTTTGGAGCTCAAGGCATAACAATCCATCCAAGGCCAGACCAGAGACACATAAGATATTCTGATGCTTTGGAGCTCAAGGGAAAAATTAATACTGAACTTAATATAGAGGGAAATCCTAGTAAAAAATTTATAAATCTTGTTAATGAAATTAAGCCTGAACAGGTAACTCTTGTCCCAGATTCGGAGGATGCAATTACATCAAGTGCTGGATGGGATACAATTAATAACTTTTCATTCTTGAGTGATATAGTTGAAGAATTCCATTCAAATTCAATTCGAGTTTCGATATTTATTGATCCAGATATAACTATGCTAGAGGGAGCAAAAAAAATAAAGGCTGATAGAGTTGAGCTTTTTACTGGTCCTTATGCTAAAGAATATAATATTGATAAATTAAAGGCAATTGAAAAATATATTCAATGCTCAGAAGTTGCAGATGAAATTAATTTAGATCTTAATGCAGGTCATGATTTAAATCAAGATAATCTTACGTTTTTTATTAAATCAATAAAAACTATTAAAGAAGTTTCAATAGGCCATGCATTAATCTCTGAGTCACTTTATACAGGATTAGAGTCCACAATCAAATCATATTTAGATATACTTAAATGAAAATTCTTCATTCTAATTTAATAGGAAACTCTGAAAGAGAACTATTTATAATTCATGGATTTTTAGGTATGGGAGGTAACTGGAAAACTCATGCAAAAAAAATTGCTGAAAACAACTTCAGGGTTCATTTAATAGACCTTAGAAATCATGGAAAAAGTTTTTGGAGTAATGAGTTTAATTTTGATCTTATGATTGATGATATTTATAACTATGCTAAACATCACGATATCAAAAAATTTAGCTTGTTAGGGCACTCAATGGGGGGAAATCTAACTATGTTATTTGCTCAAAAGTTCCCTCAGCTTTTAGATAAAATAATTATTGTTGATATCGTTCCAAAGGAATATAAACCTCACCATGGAAATGTATTAAATATATTAAATAGTTTAAATTCAATAGATTTTAAAAAAGTAAAATCAAGAAAAGATGCTGATACTCATCTTTTAAATTATATAGATGATGAAAGAGTTAGACAATTTTTATTAAAAAATTTATATTGGATAGATAAAGAAAGTTTAGGTTTAAAGATTAACATTAAAGTCTTGTTTGAGTTCAAAGATAAATTGTCAATTAAGCTTCAAAAAGATTCAAAGTTTAATAAGCCATCTCTTTTTTTATACGGCGATAATTCACCTTATGTTGATGAATCTGATTTTTCTTTACTAAATAAATATTTTCCTAAAATTCAAATTAATAAAGTTCCATTATCCGGACACTGGGTACATGCAGATAATCCATCTTTTTTTCTTGATAAAACAATTAATTTTTTAAATTGAATCATGGAAACTCATAAAGTTAGAAAAGCAAATTCTTCTGATGTAAAAGATATTCTTAGGTTACTAATTGAGCTTGCAGTATATGAGAAAGAACCTAATGCAGTTAAGGTCACGGAGGAAGATTTAATTAGAGATGGTTTTGGAGATAACCCTAGGTTTGAATGTATTTTAGCTGAGTTTAACTCTGAAATTATTGGCTTAGCTTTTTATACTCCTAGATATTCAACTTGGGTTGGAGACACACTTCATTTAGAGGATCTAATTGTAACTGAAAAAATGAGAGGTAAAGGTTTTGGAATATCCCTTTACAGGGCTTTTTTATCTGAAGCAAAAAATAGAGGTGTCAATAGAGTTGAATGGTCAGTTCTTGATTGGAATAAGCCAGCCATTAATTTTTATAAGAATACTGGTGCAATAATTGATGGTCTAGATCAATGGAAAATTGTAAGAATGGATAAAGAGATTATTGAAAAATTCCTTTCAAATTAACTCAGTTTTAATAAAGTCAATAATAAACTTATTTATCTGATCTCTTATTTCAATAAATTCTACACCATATTGACCATTATTTAATTTAGAAGGGTCCTCAAAATTTTTATGTATTTTTTTTGCATTACTATTAGGTAAAATAGGACATGTCTCATTTGCATTATCACAAACAGTAATTACAAAATCAAATTTATCATTTATATATTCATCAACAAGATTAGAATTATAATCTGATAAATCAATTCCAATTTCTGCCATACATTTTACAGCATTTCTGTTTAATCCATGTTTTTCAATTCCTGCACTAAAAACAGATACTGAGTTATCGGTTAAGTGATTTAAAAATCCATGAGCAATTTGACTTCTACATGAGTTGCCAGTGCAAAGAATTAGAATGTTTTTCATTAAAAGCCTAATGAAAGTTGAGCAATATAAAAGAATAAGAATATACCAAATATATCATTAGCTGTTGTGATAAATGGTCCAGTAGCAATTGCAGGATCTATACCTTGTCTATCAAGAATAATTGGAACAAAGGTTCCAACTAAGGCAGCAATTATTATAACACCCATCATAGAGCCAGCAATAGTAAGACTCATAAATAAATCTTGATTTACAATCTGCCCAAATATGACTAGTATAATGGATAATGCTAAACCATTAATTAAACTTAAACTAACTTCTTTAAAAAGTCTAGTTAATAAAGAACCTTTAACTAAGTCATTTGCAAGTCCTTGAACTATAATAGCCGACGATTGAACTCCAACATTTCCAGCCATAGCAGCAATTAGAGGAGTATAGAAAAATAAATTTCTTAAATCTGGCTGATTCATGATTTGTTCAAAATCTTTTAAAATAAAAACACTTCCAAGTCCTCCCAAAAGCCCTAAAAATAACCAAGGTAATCTTGCCTTAGTTAATTGAAGAATAGAATCATTGACTTCAACTTCAGATGAAATACCTGCAGCTAATTGATAATCTTTTTCAGCTTCATCTTTAATCAGATCAACTATATCGTCAATTGTAATTCTTCCTAATAAAGTTTTTCTTTTATTGGTAACAGGAATAGCTTCTAAATCATATTTAGACATTATTTTAGCCACTTCTTCACCTTCTTGATCAGCTGTAACAAAATCTACTTTAGGAATAAAAATATCTTTAACTTTTGATTTTGATTTTGCAGTAACCACATCTTTTAATGAAAGTCTTCCTTTCAATCTATTTTTGGAATCAACTACATAAATAGAGTGAACTCTAGTTACATCTTTTGCTTGTTTTCTAATTTCATCAATGCACTTAGCAATACTAAGATTTTCACTTACTTTCACTAACTCTTTTGCCATTAATCCACCGGCTGTATTTTCATTATACTTAAGTAACTCTTTTATATCATCTGTTAATTCAGAATCTTTAATTTGAGAGAATACTCTTTCTTGTCTATCTTCAGGTAACTCTGAAATCACATCTGTTGCATCGTCAGTATCAAGCTCTTCAATTTTTTCAGCAATTTCTTTAGCGGAAAGATTATCAAGAATAATTTCTCTTAGATCTTCATCAATTTCAGCAAGAGCATCTGCAATTCTATGTTTGTCAAAAATTTTAACAAGAAAAATAACTTCTTTAATTTCTAGAAGTTCAAATATTTCAGCTAAGTCAGCATAATGAAGCTCATTAAGTTCCATGATAATTTTTTCATTATCATTACTTTTAATAAATCTCTTAATCTTATTTATTAATTCATCATTGACTTTAAATTGTCTCATTACTAATTTTTTGAGTTAATATGACAAATTCTTCAACAGAAAGCTGCTCAGGTCTTAATCCAAATATACTATCTTCTAATATATTTTCTTGTATATCAAGTCTTTTTAGAGAATTTTTTAATTTCTTTCTTCTCTGTTGAAAACTTAATTTAATGACTTTATCTAATAAATTAATATCACAGTTAAGATTTATGTCTTTTTTCCTTGTCATAGAAATAACTGCAGAATCAACTTTTGGCTTAGGAAAAAATACATTTGGAGAAACATTAAATAAAATTTTAACATCATATAATAGTTGAGTTTTAACTGAAAGTATTCCATATTTTTTTGTGTTATTGTTGCTTACAATTCTTTCTGCTACCTCCTTTTGAAACATACCAACAAGACAACTAACAGATTTATAGTTATCAATAGCTTTAAATAAAATTTGCGAGGATATGTTATATGGAAAATTTCCAATGATTAAAATCTTACTTAATGAAGGATAAGTTAAATTGATATCAAACTTTAGAAAATCTTTTTCTATTATTTCTGGATTTTCATCTTCAAATTCATTTTTAAGAAACAATATTGATTCTTTATCAATTTCAATTAGAGTTAGAATATCTTTTAATTTTAATAGATATTTTGTTAGAGCACCTTTTCCAGGTCCAACTTCAATAACTTTTTCATATTTACTAAAATCGACAGAATCAATGATTTTTTTTGATATATTTTCATCAATTAGAAAATGTTGACCCAGGAATTTTTTTGGATTAACATTTCCTGTCATAATATTAATTTATTATATCAAACCCAGTAAAAGGGACTAAAACCTTTGGAATTTTAATTCCATCTTTTGATTGATTATTCTCAATTAATCCAGCCATTACTCTAGGGAGAGCAAGAGAACTTCCATTTAGAGTATGTAGTAACTGATTTTTACCATCTTTATTTTTAAACTTAAGATTAAGCCGGTTGGATTGATATGTTTTGAAGTTTGAAACAGAACTTATCTCAAGCCATTTCTTTTGACCCTTTGAATATAGCTCAAAATCATAGGTAATAGAAGAGGTAAAACCCAGATCTCCAGCACATAAATTTAAAATTCTGAAATCTAGTTCTAGTTCATTTAAAATCCCTTTAATATGTTCTTTCATTCCAGATAGAGCATTACTTGAATTTTCGGGATGCTCAAGTCTAACTATTTCGACTTTATCAAATTGATGAAGTCTATTAAGCCCTCTTACATCAGAACCATAGCTTCCAGCTTCTCTTCTAAAACAAGGTGTATACCCTGTAAGAAGAATTGGAAGTTCTTCAATAGACAAAATATTGTCTCGGTAGATATTTGTTAAAGGGACTTCTGCAGTCGGAATTAAATAAAAATCATCATTATTAACATGATACATTTGATCATCTTTATCCGGCAATTGTCCAGTTGCAAAAGCAGATTCAGAATTTACTAAATGAGGAACTTGAAATTCAGTATATCCTGCAGATGTATTCCTGTCAAGAAAAAAATTAATAAGTGCTCTTTGAAGTTTTGCACCCTTCCCTTTGTAAACTGGAAATCCTGAGCCAGTAATTTTACTTCCTAGTTCAAAATCTATTATATCCAAGTCTTTAGCTAAATCCCAATGATTTTTTAAATTATCTGAGGTGTCTTTAATCTCACCACTAGAGAAAACTTCCAAATTATCATTAATAGTAAGACCATCAGGAACATCACTGTCGGGTAAGTTAGGAATGGTTGTAATTAGACTTAAAATATCAGATTTTATTTTATCAAGTTTATCTGATAAGTCTTTTGACTTAGCTTTTAAATCTGTAGACTTACTTTTAAGATTTTCAACATCATCACTTTTATTCCCTGATTTAAATATTTCAGCAATTTCTTTTGAGATAGTATTTGACTCAAATAAAAATTGATCTAGCTCTTGTTGTATTTTTTTTCTACTATTATTAAGTTCTATGATTTCATCTATAACACCAAGATTCTTAAAACCTCGCTTCTCAAGACCTTTTAAAGTCTCATCTTTGTCATTAGAAATTTTATCGATTGATAGCATAGATTATTTTGAAATCAAAGATAAAACTTATTTGTTTATTAATTTTAAACAATAATTTTCATCTTTTAATAATTGCTTTTTTAGACCTTCTATTGAAGCAAACTTTTTTTCATCTCTAATTTTTGAAATCATTTCAATAGAAATTACATGATCATAAATATCTTCATTGAAATTGAATAAATGAACTTCAAGTGATTTATCATTTGACCCAATAGTTGGTCGATGGCCTATATTCATCATACCATTATATATCTTATTTTTAATTATCGTTTTAATAAAATAGACTCCATCTTTAGGTGTGATTTTATACTTCTCTTCAATAAAGATATTTGCAGTAGGATAATTTATTTTTTTCCCCAACCCATCTCCCTTGATTACTTTTCCGGTAAGTTTAAAAGACCTTCCAAGGTATTTTCCAGCTGTTTTTAAGTCACCATCATTAATTGAGTTTCTAATTTTTGTTGAGCTTACTTTAATTTTCTCAATTTCTTGAGCTTTAATTTCTTCTACTGTGAAATCGTATTCATTAGCATAATTTTTTAGATCTGTAACAGAAGCCTCTCTTCCTTTTCCAAATCTATGATCGTATCCAATAATTATATGTTTTACCTTAAGCCTTTCAACTAAAAAGTCTTTTATAAATTGATTAGCTGTCAATAAGGAGAAATTTTTATCAAAAGGATGAATTATCAATGAGTCAATTCCAATTCCATCTAAATGAAGAATCTTTTCATCTAAAGTATCAATCATCTTTACATCATTATACTTATTTAATATTATTCTTGGGTGAGGAAAAAAAGTTAATACAACAGAAGATAAATCTCTACTCTTAGAGGAATTAATTAGTCTAGTAAATATTTTCTGATGACCATGATGAAGACCATCAAATGTTCCTATTGTTACAACTGACCTTTTATCTTGATTATAATCCTCAATACTCCTATAAATTTTCATCTATAAAATTCTTCTTATTATAAAAATTCATTGTTCTTTCAATCCCCGTTTGGATAAATGAAAATATAACATCAGTTGATACTATGACTATTTTTTGAATATTTATTTGTTCTGAATCAGTCCACTTACCAAGTACATAATCCGACTTGGATGTTTTGATGTTATTTGAGATACCAACTCTAACTCTAGGGTAATTTGAGGTTCCTAAATAATCTTCGATATCTTTTAAACCATTATGTCCTCCAGCAGTTCCATTTGATTTTACCTTAATATTTCCAAAATAAAGATTCATATCATCACATATTATAAGAATATTATCATTACTGACTTTTTCTTTATTTTTCCAATATGAAAGTGATTTACCAGAGTTGTTTACGTAATTATTTGGTTTAATCAGTATAATTTTTTTACCCTTAAACTTAGATTCTGCTCTTTGGGCTAATTTAACTGATTCAAAATTTACATTTAGAATTTTTGATAGTTCATCAAGAACATTAAATCCAATATTATGTCTAGTATTGTTATATTCTTCACCAATATTTCCAATTCCTAGAATGAGATACTTGTTCATATCAGACTTTGTAGCTAATAGTGATACGATTTTTTTAAAAAAATGCATTATATAATAATCTTATTTAAAGTTAAGATTAATTATATAACAATTATTCTTTTGAATCTTGAGAACCCTCTTTAGGAGTTTCAGCTCCTTCAGCTCCTTCAGCTCCTTCAGCTCCTTCAGCTCCTTCAGCTCCTTCAGCTCCTTCAGCTCCTTCTTCAGTTTCCTCATCTTCAGGCAATGCCATTGCAGCTCTAGATGTTCTTACTTGACAAACAACAGTGTTTTCAGGGTGAAGCAATTCAAAGTCCTCACTCTCAAGTTCAGAAGCATAAAATTTATCACCTAGTTCAAGTGTTGAAATATCTACATTAAGTGAATCAGGAAGATTACCAGGAAGGGCTTTAACTCTAAGTTTTCTTTTATTTCTAGATAATACACCACCACTATTTAAAACTCCAGGCGCTGATCCACTTAGTTCAACAGGAATATCCATTGTTACAGGTTTATCATCATGAATCTCATAAAAGTCTGCATGTAAAATTTTATCTGATACTGGATGAAATTGAATATCTTGAAGAATTGCATTTTTCTTATTATCACCAAAATCAAGAACAACAGTGTGCGCTGCTGCAGTGTATACTAAATCCTTGAAACCTATTTCAGTGGCAGTAAAATGTAAAACTTCATCACCTCCATATAATACACACGGAACATTACCATCTTTTCTTACTGAATTAGTACTTGTTTTTCCAGTAACCTCTCTTATTAAACTTTTAATTTTTATTGATTTCATTTTTTTATTTTATAAATAGTTTGTCAATTGATTTATTATGATGAACATTATACATTGCTTCAGCAAATATTTTCGAGCATGTTAAATGTTCAACTTTTTTAGATTCTTTTTTTATCTCAATTGAATCACTTGTGATTAATTTCTTAAGTTTTGATTTTTCAATTTTTTCATATGCATCACCAGAAAGCAATGCATGAGTACAGATAGCAATCACTGATATTGCTCCTTTTTCAATCATTAAATCAGCAGCTTTAGCTAAGGTTCCTGCTGTATCAACCATATCATCAATCAAAACAACATTTTTACCTGTTACATCACCAATTAATTCCATATGCGTAATGATATTCCCTTTAGATCTTTGTTTATAACAAATAACAACATCAGCATCTAAAAACTTAGAATAGGCATATGCTCTTTTTGAACCTCCCATATCAGGTGATGCAATTGTTAGATTATCAATGTTTAAAGATTTCAAATAAGGAACAAAAATTGACGAAGCATATAAGTGGTCAACTGGTTTCTCAAAAAATCCTTGAATCTGATCAGCATGTAAATCCATTGTTATAATTCTAGTTGCTCCAGCCGATTCAAGAAGTTTAGCTACTAATTTAGCTCCGATTGGAACTCTTGGCTTGTCTTTTCTGTCTTGTCTTGCCCATCCAAAATATGGAATAACAGCAGTAATATGTCTTGCGGAGGCTCTTTTTGCAGCATCTAGCATTAAGAGCATTTCCATTAAGTTATCTGATGAAGGGTTTGTAGATCCAATTAAAAAAACACGAGAACCTCTAACAGATTCTTCAAATGAAGGTTGAAACTCTCCATCACTATACCTTTGAAAATATACGCTACCTAAATCTTGTCCAAAGTGTTTTGCAATTTGTTTAGACAAAGTCGTGCTTTGAGTACATGAAAATAGTTTAACCGGTGTTTTCACAATTAATTAATTGGAGTGCAAATTTATAAATAATTATTGTTCAGTATAATTTTATTATAAATTATTTAATATAATGGAATTTATTAATTTTGAGCTCTTTAGCTTCGGTGGCGAAACTGGTAGACGCGCTGGATTCAAAATCCAGTTCCTTTGGGAGTGTGGGTTCGATTCCCACCCGAAGTACTTTATTTTCCTTTTTTTGACTAATATGATTAGTTTAAAATTAAATTTTTGCTAAATCAAAGTCAATATAATTGTTAATAGTCTTAATACTTCCTGCTTCTTTAAGTGTTTGATGAGAACTACTTGATGTAATTCCAACTACATTAATACCTGAATTATTAGCAGCCATGATTCCCTCTAAAGAGTCTTCAAAAATTAAACACTCATTCTTATTAATTTTAAATCGATCAATTGTTTTATTAAACATTTCAGGATTAGGTTTTCCATTATCTACTTCATCTCCACATATAATACTATCAAAGCCATCATAGATTTCTAATTCTTTAGTTATTAAAGAAACATTTTTTCTTATAGCATTGCTAGCAAGTCCAATAAGTATATTTTTTGATTTTACATCAATTAAAAAGTTCATAAAACCTTCAATTGGATTTATTTTTCCTTTATATATTCTTCTAAAAATTACTTCTTTTTCATCACTCATTTTCTTCAGCTGCTTCAGTGAGTATTTATCTCCATATACAGCTTTCATAAGATCTAGTGTTCCGCCCCCCTTATAATCTTTTAATTTTTCAGAAAAATTTTCAACTTTATTTTCATTAAAAAATATTTTCCATGCCTCATGATGATAGGGTAAACTATCAACCATAGTTCCATCCATATCAAAGATTATTCCCTTAACCATTTTGTATTTAAGTATTAAAAAAGTATTTTAATTGAAGATTTATAGATTGCATTCAAATCTAAATAATATATTCTAAATTATTAAAAAACAATAATGAATTCAAGACGTAGTTTTATAAAAAAATCATCTCTTATTACTTTAGGAGCTCTTAATCTTAAATTCTCACCTCTACTTAAAGATATTAATGGAGTTGATATATCAGTAATCACATATTCTTTTAACCCTGGCATTGAAGACATGAATGTCATTATTCAAAACTGTTTAGATTCAGGTACTGATAATATTGAATTAATGGGAAATCATATTGAAAGATCAATGGGAATGCCAAGAAGTAATAGGTCTCATTCCAATTGGAGAACTAATATTTCGATGAAAGAATTTAAAAATGTAAAAAATCAGTTTAAAGATGTAGGCGTAAACATATTTGCATATAAACCATATTGTATGAGTCCTAATAATACTGATAATGAAATTGAGTATGCCATGAAAGCTACTAAAGCTCTGGGTGCGGAATTTGTAACAGCAGAATTAACAACAGAAGATAACACAAATAGAATCTCTCGTTTTGCTGAAAAACATAATGTTAAGGTTGGATATCATGCTCATCTTCAAGCATCTGAAACTGCTTGGGATTTTGCCCTAAAGAATTCAAAAAATAATTATATAAATCTGGATATTGGACACTATATAGCAGCAAGAAAAGAAAATACAAAAGAAAATTTATTAAACTTTATATTGAATAATCATTCTAGAATCTGCAGTATGCATTTAAAGGATAGACAGGCTATAAAACCATTAAATGTAGGTGCTACTGATAATCAAATCTGGGGAAAAGGGGATACTCCTATTACTGAAGTTTTACAATTAATGAGAGATAACTCATACAAGTTTACAGCAACTATTGAGTTGGAATATAGGATCCCAGAGGGTTCAAATAGAGTTAAAGAAGTAAAAAAATGTTTTGATTACTGTCATAAAGCTCTGAACTCTTAAATGAATAAACAGTTAATTACCTTTTTATTATTATTTACATGTCTAAACTTATTCTCTCAGAATCTAGGGACAATTTCAGGTAAAGTAATTGATTCTGAGACGGGTTTTGGCCTAGAAGGAGCAACTATTAAAGTTGAAAATCTAGATTTTTTTGCAACTACTAATAGTGATGGATATTTTGAAATAAAAGAGATTCCTACCTCAAGTTATAATGTAACTGCAAGTTTTATTGGATTTAAGTCGCTTACAATATACAATGTAATTGTTAAGTCAGCTGGAAATAGACCATTAGAATATATTTTAAACCCTTCATCAGAAATACTGGATGAAGTAATTTTGGTAGAATCACCTTTTAAAACATCTTTTGAGACTCCACTATCAACTCAGACATTTTCCGCTGTAGAAATTGAAACTTATCCTGGAGGTAATAATGATATTACAAAAGTTATTCAAAGTCTACCTGGAATTTCACCTTCAATAGGTGGTTTTAGAAACGATATAATAATTCGTGGTGGAGGTCCAAATGAAACTGTATACTATCTAGATGGAATTGAAATACCTAATATAAACCATTTTAGTACTCAAGGAAGTTCTGGAGGACCAGTAGGTTTGATAAATGTTTCATTTATAAAAGATGTAACTCTTTCAACTTCTTCATTTGGTGCAGAATATGATAATGCTCTTTCTGGTGTTTTATCTTTTGAGCAAAAGGATGCAAATCTTGAAAGAATATCTGGGAATTTTAGAATTGGATCAAGTGAAGCAGGGTTAACTTTTGAAGGTCCATTAAAATTATTTAAAAATAAAGAAACATCTTTTATAGTATCTGTTAGAAGAAGTTATCTTCAGTTTTTATTCAAGGCTATAGGGTTATCCTTTTTGCCTGATTACTGGGATTATCAAATGAAAATAAAACATAAAATTGATGATTTTAATTATTTAAATTTCATTGGTATTGGTTCAGTTGATAAGTTAACTGTAAATGAACCTGACGAATTTGATTTCGAAAATGAGTCTCAAATAGAACAAATACCTATTATAAATCAAAGATCTAGAACTTTTGGCCTTTCATGGAAAAGGTTTTACAAAAATAAAAATGGATTTTTTAATCTCTCTGTTAGCAACAATAGGTTAGATAATAGATTTGAAAGATTTCAAAATAATTTATCAAAATCAAATCCGTCTTTTTCAAACATTTCTAATGAGGATGAGACTAAATTTAGATTTAATAGTAATCACAATTCCAATAATTATAAATTTTCATTTGGAGGAAATCTTCAATTATCTAATTACTCAAACACAACTCAATATGATTTTTATAATACTAATTACAATACTAAAATAAATTTCATAAAATATGGAGTCTTTTTTAAATCATCTAAAACATTTATTAATGACAAGCTAGGAATTTCTTTTGGAGT
>Ga0206683_10000037_pt1 | contig 79742 bp, 82 predicted proteins | sample M280m12015metaG_FD_155483 | JGI IMG/M metagenome (GOLD analysis project Ga0206683, IMG submission 155483) | Ammonia-oxidizing marine archaeal communities from Monterey Bay, California, United States - M2 80m 12015 | ecosystem: Environmental > Aquatic > Marine > Intertidal zone | place: USA...
AAGAGTTATACGGGTCAATATTTAAAGAAAATGATATAAAAAAAGGGGCTAATAAGCCCCTTTAAAAATAATAATTTAATTAAATTAAAAAAGATTTTGTGCAGCTACCATAGAGAATAACATTGGTATACTCAACAAAGTGTTGGTTCTAGAGAAAAGCATAGCAGTTCTTGCTGAGGCTGCTTTAACGCTATCCTCAACTTTAACTATACCAAGAGCTTTCTTTTGATTTGGCCAAATTACAAACCAAACGTTAAACCACATAATAATTCCAAGCCACATACCTATACCTATAGCGATATGTTGAGGTAATCCATCACCTCTAAATCCTAAGGTCATTGCAGATTCCAAATAACCGTTTAAATAGCCAAGTATTAAACCAGTAGCTACTGTAGCCATTGCACCCCATCTAAACCACCAAAGTGCAGCAGGAGCTATAACTTTAGAAATAGCTGGTTTTTGGTCATCAGGGATGTTTGGCATATTTGGTATTTGAACGAAATTAAAGTACCAGAGTAATCCTATCCACATAATAGCAGACAAAACATGAAGCCACCTAAAAACAAAAGAGTAAAAAGCTTGATCTGTTAAACTAGAAGAATCGACTGAACCCCAGTTATAAAAAGTTAAAAGCATTAATAAAGTAAGTATTAAGCCAGAAATTATTGTATTTCTTAAAGATGATAAAATTGTACTCATATTAAACCCCTATTTATTAGAATCTATATTAATAGTTATTTATATATTATGAAAGACTAGTTATCGTTATTTTTTGACCAATCCCTTTTCACGCCCAAGTATAGAAGTAGTTGAGAGGCTATAAAGGTTGAAGAGTATGTTCCTATAAAAACTCCAATTATCATAGCCAAAGTAAATCCCTTGATAACTTCACCACCTAATAAATACAATGAAAATAAAGCAATAAGGGTTGTTAAAGAAGTTAAAACTGTCCTTGATAATGTTTGATTAATAGAGCTATTTATTAGCTCATATAGATCTAATTTTTTATATTTTCTTAAATTTTCTCTAATTCTATCATAAACGACTACAGTATCATTCATTGAATAACCAATTATTGTTAATAAAGCCGCAATAATTGATAAATTAAATTCAATTTGAAAAAATGAAAAAATTCCAATTGTAATAATAACATCATGTAAGAGAGCTAAAACGGCGCCTAGAGAAAATTGCCATTCAAACCTAAGCCAAATATAAAAAAGCATTAAACCAACAGCCGCTATTATTGCTGTAATTCCTTTTTGTATAAGCTCTGAGCTAATTTTTGGACCAACAATCTCAACCCTCTGTATTTCACCAAAAGATTTTAATTCGTCAGTTATAAGGCTAAGTGATTTAGAGTTATTTTGAGATTTTTGAGTTTCAACTCTTACTAAAATATTACTTTCAGACCCAAAATTTTGAATTTGAATATCGCCTAAGTCTAAAATAGACAGAGTTTCTCTTACCTTTCCAATATCAATTTTTGATGATGATTTAACTTCAATTAAAGTTCCACCCTTAAAATCAATACCAAAATTTAAACTAAAAAATAAAAAGGCCACAAAAGACAAAAAGCAAAGAATAGCGGAAAAGGCAGTAGATAATTTCTTTAACTTTAAAAACTCAATTTTTGTATCTTTTTTAACTAATTTTAATGTTTTCATGTCTTACTCAAATAGATAATTCGTTAGGCTTATTTTTTAGAAGCCATATTGATACAATAAGCCTGGTGATTATAAACGCTGTAAATACTGAAGTAACAATTCCTATCGACAAGGTTACAGCAAATCCCTTAACAGGGCCTGTTCCTAAAAAGAATAAAACTAATGAGGCTATAAGAGTAGTTATATTAGCATCAAGAATTGTCCCAAAAGATTTAGAATATCCAGATTCAACCGCAGCAAAAGGGCTTTTACCATTAAAGTATTCATCCCTTATACGTTCAAAAATTATTACATTTGAATCAACAGCCATACCTATTGTTAAAACAATACCAGCAATACCTGGCAATGTTAAAGTTGCTTGAAGAAGAGAGAGAACACCAATTATCATAACTATATTTAGAATTAAGGCAAAATTAGCATAAATACCAAAACGTCCATAACTTAGAATTATAAATATCAAAACTCCAACTAAGCCAACAATTGTTGCAAGTTTTCCAGATTTAATAGAATCTTCACCCAAACCTGGTCCAATAGTCTTCTCTTCTAATATTTCAAGAGGAGCTGGAAGAGCGCCCGCTCTTAATAAAATAGCTAAATTATTAGCCTCCTCAACACTAAAACCACCTTCAATTTGACCAGATCCTCCCAATATTGGGCTTCGAATTACAGGGGCTGAAATTACCTTATTATCCAAAATAATTGCAAATGGTTTACCCACGTTTCCAGATGTTGCTTTTGCGAAATATTTTCCGCCAACTGTATCAAATCTAAAATTTACAACTGGGGAATTGGTTGTTGCATCAAAGCTAGCTTGAGCGTCAACCAATCTTTCACCAGAAACTAAAACTTTCTTCATAACCAAGTATTCAAAACCATCATCATCCGGAATTATTTCAGAACGACTTGGAATTCTGGTTCTAGAAGCCTCACCTACAGAAATACTTGTATCTACCATTCGAAAATTTAATTTTGCTGTTTGTCCTAATAAATCTTTTAAACGTTGAGGATCATCCAAGCCTGGAACCTCTAATAGAATTCTATTATTACCTTGCCTCTGAATAGATGGCTCGGTAACTCCAAGTCCATCAATTCTTCTTCTTATTATTTCTATTGATTGAGAAACAGCAAGTCTGTATTTCTCGTTTAAAGAGTTTTCATTTAAAGTAATTTTAAAAATTCCACCCTCTTCATCTAAGGAAAACTCATCTGAATTTCGACTATTAAAAATATTTGCAGAAGTACTATTATTAAGTGCTTCAATTGCTTTCCTAGCATCATTAAGCTTGAGATTATCTTGGATTTTTACTTCTGCCCCTGAAGGTAAGGTCTTTAATCCTATATATTTTATTTTCTCCTGCCTTAAGGAGGATCTAATATCCTCAACTAAAGACTGAGCCTTATCTTTTTTTATTGAATTAGTATCAACCTCCAATAATAGGTATGATCCACCTCTAAGGTCTAAACCAAGATTAATTGTCTGTTTAGGAAGAAATGGTATTTTTACGTTCCAAAAATTTGGAAGTGCTAGAAAAAAACCTAATAAACAAATTATTAATAATAAAAATTTTTTTGAAGTAGAAAAATAAAGCATAATTTATTTAGACTTAACGCTCGCTAATGTTGATTTGATTGCATTTATGGAAACATTATCACCAAAATCAATTGTAACTTCATGTTCCGATACTTTGGATATTTTTCCAATTAAACCACCTTGGGTAACAACCTCATCGCCCTTTTTTACAGAATTAACCATGGCGTTATGTTCTTTAATTTTATTTTGTTGAGGACGAATAATTAAAAAATAAAATACTAAAAATATTAACATTAATGGCATTATTTGAATTAAGATATCTTGCATAACTTTTCCTTTATTTTAAACATTTGATTAATAAGTAAAAACTATAAAAATATCAAACTCATTTAATTTTAATAGCTAACCTTAGACTAACTTTTTAAGCCAATTTTTTTCATTCCGCCCATATATGGCTGTAAAACGTCTGGTACCCTAACAACACCATTACCTTCATAATAATTTTCTAAAATAGCAACTAAAGTTCTTCCAACCGCAAGACCTGATCCATTTAATGTGTGGGGATGAATTTTTTTATTATTATTGTCTTTAAATTTTGTATTCATTCGTCTTGATTGGAAATCTGAGCATAAAGAGCATGAGGATATTTCTCGATATAAGTTTTGACCAGGAAGCCAAACCTCTAAATCATAAGTTTTTACTGCCGAAAAACCCATATCACCAGATGACAATATCATAACCCGATATGGAAGTTCTAGAGATTTTAAGATTCCTTCAGCACACGATAATAGCCTCTCAAGCTCATCAATTGATGACTCGGGTTTAACTATGCTAACAAGCTCTACCTTAGGAAACTGATGAAGACGGATTAGGCCCTTTGTATCCTTTCCTGCAGCCCCAGCTTCTTTTCTAAAACATTGCGTATAAGCAACATATCTTATTGGTAAATCAGAAACTTGAAGATTTGAATTGCTAACTAAATTTGTTAGAGGAACTTCTGCTGTTGGTATTAACCAAAATCCATCTTCAGTTTTAAATTGATCGTCAGAGAATTTAGGAAGCTGACCTGTTCCAAACATAGCATCATCTTTTACAAGATAAGGAACGCTTACCTCATCATAACCATTAATATTAACGTGCTGATCAATCATGAAGTTCGCAAGAGATCTTTCCATTAAAGCCAAATCTTTCTTTAAAATAGAAAATCTTGAACCTGACAACTTTACAGCTGATTCAAAATCTAACATTCCAATTTCTTCGCCTATTTCAAAATGATTTGGTGAAGGTTTTGTTTTGTTTCCAAACTCTTTTATTTGTATATTCGAATTTTCATCCAAACCTTCAGGAACATCATCATGAGGAATATTAGGGAGAGAAGAAAGCTGGTCCTTAAGATTGCTGGATAGTAAAAGTTTAGACTCCTCTAAATCTTGCATTCTTTTTTTAAAATTCTGAACATCTTTTGATAGTTCACTTACCCTAGAGTCATCCGCTTCTTGCTTAGCCTTTCCAATTAATTTAGATGCATCATTTCTTTTTGTTTGAAGCTCTTGAAGATCTGTAATGGTTTTTCTTAAATCTTTATCAATATCAAGGATATTATCTATATCAACCTGCAGGCCTCGTTTTTCCCAGCCCTCGATAAACAAATTTTTATTTTCTCTTATTTTATTTATATCGTGCATTTAAATACCATAATTATTTATCTTTAGTTTGTTTAGTTCCTTTATTTTTTTCAATGATTGAAACTAAAAGTATAGAAAACTCATACAATAATATTGTTGGAATTGCTAAGCCTATTTGACTTATAAGATCTGGTGGAGTTAAAAAAGCAGCAATTAAAAAAGTTAAAACTACTGCATATTTCCTACCTTTTTTTAACTGGTCACTTCCAACAATGCCGACTTTAGCCAATAAAGTTAAAACAACTGGTAGCTGAAAACAAATTCCAAAGGCAATTATTAGTGATGTTATCAGTTTTAAATACTCACTAACACTTGGAAGTAAGGTGATTGAAATATTATCCATAGAAGAATCAATCTGCATGGATAGAAAAAATGACAAGGCTAAGGGAATTATAAAATAATAAACCAAAAGGCTGCTTAATAAAAAAAGAAAAGGTGTCGCTATAAAGTATGGAATTAGAGCTGTTTTTTCATTTTTATATAATCCGGGCGCAAGAAACGAATATATTTCGATAGAAAAGTAGGGAAGCCCAATTAGCGAAGATCCAAAAATTGCTACTTTCAATTTGGTAATTAAAAATTCTTGCGGTGCTGTAAATATCATTTCACCTCCAGAGCCAGTGGCATCAAAAAATGGAGACACTAAAAATGAATAAATATTAGTTGAAAAATAAAATGAAAAACAAAATCCAAATATAAAAATAATTAAAGATCTAATTAGCCTAGATCTTAGCTCTAAAAGATGATCAAAGATTGGGGCTTGTGACAAGTCTTTTTGATTTTCATTATTATTTATATTATCAGGCATGTAATAATAAGCTTACTTCTCTTCGTTTGTTTCTTTAGTTTTTTTATCAGAAGGTGAAATTTTTTCTGAAATTTTTTCTATTTCAATATCATTTGCTATACTTTGTATACCCGTTCGTAACTCAGAAGAATAAACTTTAATTTTAGAAATGAAGTCAAATATTGATCTCAATATAAGAGGCAATTCTTTAGGACCAATAAAAATTAAAATAACAGCTGCAATAAGAAATATTTCGCTATAACCAAAATCAAACATAATTTAAATTAATCTTGATCTTTATCGTCTTGGTTGGGATCCGAAGAATCATCCTCTAGTCCTTTTCGAAAACTTTTAATTCCACTAGCTAAATCACCCATAAAATTAGAAATTCTTCCCCTACCAAAGAAAATTAAAACAAGAAAAACTACTACTAAAATCTGCATAAGGCTTGGAGACATAATTACAATTCCTTTTATAATATTTAATTAATAGCACTATTTAGTAACATTTTAATTATTTTCTTCAATTGGATCAATATCATCGTTTATAGGGAACATATCTGGAGGTAAATTACTATCAAGTAAGCCTGTTGATTTTAACTCATCTAGACCGGGAAGATCTCTAATATTGCTTAAGTCAAAATGAACAAGAAACTCCTCAGTCGTTCCATAGGTAATAGGATTTCCAGGAGCTTTTCTTCGACCTTTAATTCTAATCCAATTCAATTCCAGCAATGAGTCAATGGTACCAGGGGAAACACTGACGCCCCTAATTTCTTCTATTTCAGCTCTTGAAACCGGCTGATGGTAAGCAATAATTGATAAAGTTTCCAGCCCAGCTTTAGATAGTTTCTTTTGAACTTTTGCTTCTTTTTGCATTATAAAAGATAAATCAGAGGCAGTTTTAAACATCCATTTATTATTAACTTTTGTTAACTCAACACCCCTACCCTTATAGAGTTCTTGAATTTTTTCTAATATTTTTTCAATATCTGCATTCTTTGGAAGAATTTCAGTTAATGTTTTTTCATCTAAAGGGTCTGAGGAGGCAAAAAGAAGGGCCTCAACGGCTCGTAATTGATCATTTAAATTACTCAGAGGACTTGTCTCAATTAAACTTCGATCATCCATAGTTAGGCTCTCAGTATACTAGTATTATCTTTTTGTTCACTTTCTTTATATTTAAATTTAATTGAACCGAACGATTTATTTTGGCTAATTTCAATAATACCCTCCTTTGATAACTCAAGAGATGCTGAAAAAATTGAAGCTAAAGAACTTTTTCTATATAAAATAGCCTCAACAGAATTATCAGTATTTGTAGGAAGAAAATCTTCAATCTTAGTCCAGTTGATTGCCTGACCTAACATTGACTCAAGGCGCTTTCTTGCATCTTCGATTGAAAAAACAGGAAATCTCTTAGGTTTCCATTCATTATCAAAGTTTGAATTTCTAATTCCAGAATAAGAGGACATTAGATCAAAAAGATTGTCGCGATGATTAAAATTTTTAATTAAAAAAATTGGCTCAGGCATACCTCTTCTAAATAAATGTATTCCGATTCTATTTCTTGTCATTAATTTCGCGCTAGCTTCACGCATGGCTTCTAACCTTCTGAGCCTAAATGCGAGAATTGCTGATAATTCATGGGGTGATGTTTCTTCGTCATCTTCATCCGGTAAAAGTAGCTTAGACTTTAAATAAGCAAGCCATGCAGCCATTACAAGATAGTCAGCGGCCAAATCAATATCAATACTTTTCATTTTATCTATAAATAATAGATATTGGGACGCCAGTTCAAGAATAGAAATTTCTAACAGATCAACCTTTTGTTCCTTTGCTAAAGTCAAAAGTAAGTCTAAAGGACCCTCAAAACCATCGATATTAATAAGAAATAAATCTAACTGATCATTATTATTATCTAAATCATTAAATTCCATATACTATATATAGCGTTTATTTTTTTAAATTTACACCATATTAAGTTAAAACATATTTAAGAATTTATAATAATTACAAATAAAAATAAGAAAATTACAAAAAAAACTATTTAAAACAGTTATTTATTTGATTAATTTAATACTTATCGTTGTGTCAGTATTTGGCATCGAAAATTTAGATTTAATAAATTATTACAAATATCCTGAGCCTTTGCTCTGGTCTCTATATCTTTAGTAATGATTCGATATTTTATAGGATCACCTGGTATATAAAGAGATTGCCCTATGCGAATATTGTTAGGGTTAACTATATTATTATCATCAATTATTGTTTTAACCTTCATTGAATACCTTTTTGCTATTCTTGATAGAGTATCGCCTTTTTCTATTTGAATTTTTTTTGTAGTAGCCTGTATCTCTTTAATTTCTATAATTCTATCTTGCAAAAAGGAGTTAAATTTAAGTTTTTTAATGTGAATTTTAGCATCTTCATTATTTGAAAAAGTACCAAATAATAACGAAAAATAGCCGCTTGTAGGTTTTTTTTCTTCAAAAATATTTTCTGATGTACCGCATGACTCATTGTTATTTTTCCATAATGAATAAATACATGGGATATTAGGTGGTCTATGCATCTCTGGAGTATCAATAGGTAGCTCTCTAATTGGACCTTCTGGTGAATAAAGTATTGGTATAGGTGTTTCTGAATTTAAATATATAATTGAACCTGCAATGGTAACAATAAAAAATGTCAAAGAGATAATTAAGTACTTATTGATCATTTATCTAAGCTCTTCTAAAGCCTCAATTCCTAAAAGGTTTAATCCTTCAGCAATAGTTATTCCAACAGACCTTATTAACGCTAACCTTGCCCTAGAAACATTAATATCTTCCTTATTTATAACTTTAAAATCAGCATTTTCATTCCCTAAATTCCAATAAGAATGAAAAGAAGATGCTAAGTCTTTTAAGTAAAACGCTAATCTATGAGGCTCTCTGTAGATAGCTGATTGCTCAATAATCCTTGGAAAGTTTGATACAATTTTTATTAATTCAATATCATCAACTTTATCAAGAAGATTAACATCTGACTCTAATAGAGATTCATCATTAACTTCAAATAATTTATCCTCTTTAACTCTTCGAATTACCGAACAAATTCTTGCATGAGCGTATTGGATATAAAAAATTGGATTATCCTTAGTTTGCTCTTTCACTAACTCATAATCGAAGTCTAAAGGTGCATCATTTTTTCTAGTAACCATCATAAAACGAACAGCATCTCTTCCAACCTCATCAACCATCTCTTTTAGCGTTATAAAACTTCCAGATCTTTTAGACATCTTTACTACTTCATTACCTCTTGTAAGCCTAACTAATTGACAAACTTTTACCTCAAGGGAAGCTTTATTATCTGTAATTGCATTAACAGCTGATGTAACCCTTGAGATATATCCGGAGTGATCAGCACCCCAAACATTAATCATTTTTTTAAACCCTCTTATTGATTTATCTTTATGGTAAGCAATATCAGGCATAAAATAAGTCCATGAACCATCATGTTTCTTTACAACCCTGTCCTCGTCATCACCAAAATTTTTAGATTTAAAAAGTATATGCTTTTTCTTTACCCATTCTTTTAGATCAGAACCTTTTGGGGGTGATGTTTCCCCCTCATATAATAAATCTTTATTATTTAGTTCATTAAATATTTTTTCGACAAACCCGTTATTTAATAAATCAAATTCAGAGGTGAATACATCATGCTCAATATTTAAAGATTTTAAATCTTTTTTTATAATTTTTAACATTTCATAGATTGATATTTTTTTTACCAAAGGTAGCCAATAACCCTCCTCTTTATCTAGGAGTTCATTGCCATATATTTCTTTTATTTGATCCCCCACAGATATCAAATAATCCCCAGGATATAAACCTTCTGGTATAGAAACTGAGTCAATGCCGCAGCTTTCTTGATATCGAACAAAGGAGGATCTGGCAAGTTTATCTATCTGCTCTCCAGCATCATTAACGTAATATTCTCTACAAACATCATAACCAACTTTGACTAAAATATTTGATAATGTATCACCGAAAACAGCGCCTCGAGTATGTCCTACATGAAGTGGTCCCGTTGGATTTGCTGATACATATTCAACATTAATCTTTTCTTTATTTCCTAAATCAGTGTCACCATATGAGGATTTATTTTTAATAATTTCATAAATTAAATTTTGCCAAACTTTCTTTTTTATTTTTATATTTATAAATCCCTTTCCTGCTATATCAACATTTTCAATATCGGGATTTTTATTAAGGAAATGAACAATACTTTCAGCAATTTCATTTGGTGCTTTCTTTAATTTACCAGCCAAAGCCATGGCTGCGTTCGTTGAAAAATCACCAAGACCAGTTTCTTTAGGGAATTCAAAAGAAATATTTTTAATATCATCATTTTTTAATGAAAATTCATCTAAAATAATATCACTAATAGCTTCTCTATAATAATTAACAATATTCATATTAATAACCGGGTTGGTCCATTATATCTTTTCCATAGAGTATGGCATGATTTTCTACAGCAGACCTATCAGTCATTGATGCTATATAATCACAGACAACTCTTGCTGAAATTTTAGACTTTGGTATATCACATTTTTTCTTTAATTGATTAGGTAAAAGATCAATATTATTAATTAATTTACTAAATAATCCTTCAATAATCTTTTTAGAATTTATTCTTTCAGACTCAATTGATACATGTTCATAAACCCTAGATCTTAGAAAATCTCTTATTATTTTGTCCTGACTTATAAAAAAATCTGAAAAAGATGCAATGGAAGTTGGGCTATTCCTTACACCCTCAACACTTGTAGGTAAAAATGTAGCTAAATTTTTTTTAGTTTGTGTTATTAAGTCATCGACCATTAAGCCTATTAAACGTCTAATTAACTCTTTTACAACCATATGATCTTCTATTTCTTTAAACTCTAGAGATATTTGATTAATAATTTCAGCAAGGAATTCTATATTTTTTAAATCATCGAGATTTATAAAGCCTGCACGAAAACCATCATCAATATCATGATTATTGTAGGCAATATCATCTGATAAAGATGCAATTTGAGCCTCTAAACCAGGAAATGTATTCAAATCCAAGTCATAGATCTTGTTGAAATTTTTTATTGAAATATGGGGATCTTCTAATGGGCCATTATGCTTTGCAATCCCCTCAAGAGTTTCCCATGTTAAATTTAGGCCATTAAACAATGGATATCTTTCTTCAAGAGTTGTTAAAATTCTTAATGTTTGAGCATTATGATCAAATCCATCATAACCATTCATACATTTATCAAGGACATCTTCACCCGAATGAGCAAAGGGAGGATGACCGAGGTCATGAGCTAAAGCTAAAACCTCAGCCAAATCCTCATCTATTTCAAGTCTTCGTGCAACAGTTCTTGCGATTTGGCTAACCTCAAGCGAGTGAGTGAGTCGAGTTCTATAATAATCACCTGTATGCGCGACAAAAACTTGTGTTTTATGCTTCAGTAGCCTGAATGAATCGGAATGAATAACTCTATCCCTATCTCTCTGGAATGGATTTCTGTTAATACTTTCAGCTTCTATGTGAAGCCTACCTTTAGAGTTACTAAATGAAGTTGAATATGGGGCTTTTTTAGTCATAAGAGATTCCTGCACTATTATATAAGTAACAGGAATCTCATTTATTTAAAATTCTTATATTTTAAATTAGCTAATGAGCCAAGATTGCCAACAATAGTAAGGCTACTATATTTGTGATCTTGATCATTGGGTTGATAGCTGGGCCAGCTGTATCTTTATAGGGATCACCAACCGTATCGCCAGTAATAGCAGCTTTATGAGCTTCTGAACCCTTACCCCCATGATTACCATCTTCAATATGCTTCTTTGCATTATCCCAAGCACCTCCACCAGCAGTCATAGAGAGGGCAACAAAAAGACCAGTAACAATTACTCCTAGAAGCATTGCGCCTAAAGCTGAAAAAGCATCACCCTTGGTTGCGATAGCATTAATAAAATAAAATAAAACAATTGGAGACAATAAAGGAAGCAGCGAAGGTACAATCATCTCTTTAATTGCTGATTTAGTTAACAAATCAACGGCAGAAGAATAATCAGGTTTATCTTTTCCTGTCATAATCCCCGGTTTTTCTTTAAATTGCCTTCTAACTTCCTCAACAATTGATGCAGCCGCTCTTCCAACAGCAGTCATACCCATTGCTGCAAACAAATATGGTAGCATGCCACCAACTAATAGACCAACTACTACATAAGGATTTGAAAGGTCAAAATTAATCTCAACACCAGAAAAATAACTACCTTCTGTTGCTGTGCTAATAAAGTAATCTAAATCAGCTGTATATGCTCCAAATAACACCAAGGCACCTAATCCAGCAGATCCAATTGCATATCCTTTTGTTACAGCTTTTGTTGTATTTCCTACTGCATCTAATGCATCTGTTGTTTTTCTAACTTCTTCGGGTAATTCTGCCATTTCAGCAATACCACCAGCATTATCTGTAACAGGCCCAAATGCATCAAGAGCAACAACCATCCCAGCTAGAGCAAGCATAGTTGTAACAGCTATAGCTATTCCAAATAAACCAGCCAAACTATAAGTAGCAATTATACCAAAAACAATTACGAGAGCTGGAAGCGCAGTAGCCTCCATTGAGATTGCAAGACCTTGTATTACATTTGTTCCGTGTCCGCTCTCTGAAGCTTTAGCTATTGATTGAACAGGTCTATAATCGACACCGGTATAGTATTCTGTAATCCAAATTATTAAACCTGTAATAGCAAGGCCAATTACACCACAAATATATAAATCAAGACCGCTAAAATTTTGTCCAGAAACACTTAATACAGTATCAAAACCAACAACAAAGTCAGTAACGAAGTATAGTATTACTAAAGACAAAAGTGCTGTTGCAATAAAACCTTTATACAAGGCTCCCATAATAGAATTATTTTTACCTAGCTTCACAAAAAAGGTACCAATAATTGAAGTTATTACACATGCTCCACAAATTGCCATAGGATAAATAATCATTGCCTCATACATCATTTCATTACTTACAAAGAAAATAGAGGCAAGAACCATAGTTGCTACAACTGTAACAGCGTATGTTTCAAATAGATCTGCGGCCATACCAGCACAATCACCAACATTATCACCAACATTATCAGCTATTGTAGCAGGATTTCTTGGATCATCTTCTGGAATACCAGCCTCAACTTTACCAACAAGATCGCCGCCAACATCAGCTCCTTTTGTAAAAATTCCTCCGCCAAGTCTTGCAAAAATAGATATTAAAGACGAACCAAATCCAAGAGCAACTAAAGGATCAATAATACCCCTACCGCTAAGATTCCATACGTTTGTTAAAAAGTAATAGTAAACAGATACGGCAAGTAATGCTAATCCAGCAACAAGCATGCCTGTTACAGCGCCAGATTTAAAGGCGATACTCAAGCCGTTCGCTAATCCAATTGAAGAGGCTTGAGTTGTACGAACATTAGCTCTTACTGAAACTAGCATGCCTATATAGCCTGCAAGACCAGACATGACTGATCCGATGAGAAATCCGATAGCCACTTCCATACCTAAAAGAAAATAGGAGATTATTAAAATAACTATACCTACGATAGCAATAGTAGAATATTGTCTAGATAAATATGCACTTGCACCTTCTTGAATTGCTTTTGCAATTTCCTGCATTTTTTCGTTTCCAGTATCTGCAGACAAAACTGAAATTGCAGTCACTATTCCATAAATGACAGCTAAGATCCCTGATCCTATAATTAAATGCATAATGTCCATATTAATCTCCCTATAAATAAAATTACTATATTAGTGATAATTTGCTGAAACATGCCAAAATGTATTCAAAATATCAAGCTAAAGGTTTTAAATTTCATGCTTATAACCTTCTAAGCTAATGCTGTCATCAAAATCAATTAAATTTATTTTATTGTCACCAGTCATTTTACCTATTTTGGTAACATTTTTCTTTTTATCTAAGCCATTGGGTCCAGTAAATAGTATTTCATAATCATCACCACCATTAATAATTTTCTCTTTTAATTTTGAATTTACTTTTATTATTCCTTGCGCAGCAATGGATAGTGGTATCTTTGCAAAATAAATTTCAGCTCCAAGATTAGAGGTTGTGCATATATTTTTAAGATCAGAATACAGACCATCAGATATATCTGTAGAGGAGGATGCATTTTTATTTATAAAATTAGTAAGTTCTGTTCTTGGCTCAGGAAGTAAATATCTATTTTTTAAATAGTCAGTATGTTTTTTTGGTATTTTAATATTTGGATTTTTTCTACAATAAAGACCTAAAGCTGAATCTCCGATAGTTCCAGTTACATATAAAAAGTGATTTTTCTTTGCTGAAGATCTTTTGATAAATTTTTTACCTTTTAATTCGCCAAAAATAGTTAAAGATAGGACTGAGTTATGAAGTGTTTTTGTTGTGTCACCGCCAATTAAATTTAATTTAAAAAAATTTAAATCAGAATCAATACCTTTCATGAAATTATTTATCCAAACATCATCAACATTCCTTCCTAAAGATAAATTAAGAAGGCAAAATTTTGGGGTTATTCCTTTTGCAATAATATCTGAAACATTAACTCTAATTAACTTCTTTGCCACAAGAAAAGGTTCGTCATCTCTATGAAAGTGAACGCCTTCACAAATTGTATCTGTAGAAAATATGTTATTATTTGCATAACCAACATCATCTTTATATTTTAGTGAGAATTTACTAGACGTTTTTTTTGAAGATAAATATTTATTAATAAAATCAAATTCGTTCATAATTCTATATTTCATCTTTACGGTAAATTTTAGCAATAGAGTCTAGTATGCCATTTATAAAGTTTGGTTCTTTTTCACTAAAAAATGATTTTGATATATTAACATATTCGTTAATTATTACCCTTGGCGGCACATCATCACATTCATGAATTTCAAAGCACGCAGATCTTAAAATAGCTCGTGAAACAGAATCAATTCTAGATAAAGACCAGTTATTAAGATTTTCCTTTATATCATTATCAATTTTATTTTGATTCAAAGAAACTCCATTCAAAATTTTTATTAAATAATCTTTATCAGAGATTTCATTCTTATTTAGCTGCGATATTTCTTTTAAATAATCTTCAGTAAGTCTTTTAACTACGGTTTTTGTGTTTTTGCCGTTAATTTCCATCTCAAAGAGGATCTGAACACCCAAAAGTCTAGCAGCTGATTTACCTTTATGATTGCTTTTAGCCAAAATTAAAAATTTTCCTTTAGTTTTACTAAACTATGACAGGCATATGCGGCATGATAACCTTTATTATTTTTATTATTATCACTTCTGGCTATTGCCTGGGCTTCATTTTCAACAGTTAAAATTCCATTACCAATTACAAGGTTGTCATTAAGGGATAGACTGGTAAGAGCGCTAGATGATTCATTTATTACAATTTCAAAATGACTAGTTTCGCCTCTAATAACACATCCTAATGCAATAAAGCCTTTATATTTAGCCTCAGAATCTTTGTTTGAAATAATTTTAATTGCACTACCAATTTCAAGAGCGCCAGGGACCTTAAAAATATCGTAAATTAAATTATTAGTATTACAGTATTCTTCTGCTCCCCTTAATAATCCAGAGGAAATATCTTCATAATAATCAGAAATAACTATTGCTAATTTTTCTTTCAACATCTCAATCACCGTCGCTTAATGGGTGTCTGCTTGTAATCTCAAGATCATATCCTTCCAAATTCAATGGCATCGTATTGGAGTCAGAGATTAATTTCATTTTCTTTACTCCCAGATCAATTAGAATTTGAGCACCCAATCCGTATTCCCTTAATTTACTTGCACCTTTGTTCTCTTCTTGAGAATGCACCTTGAGAAGATTAGATATTGCTCCTTCGTTAGTATCCCTGACCATTATAAGGATACCACTTTCAAATTTATTAATCTCCTTCATTGATTTTGGAATCAAGTTTTTCCTTAAAGGATTAACCCCAACAAGGTCTTCGAATAAATTTATTGAATGAACCCTAACTGGAATTTCAGAACTTTTATTTATAAGGCCTTTAACAAGGGCAACGTGCTCAACTTTATCTAAATCATTCTGGTAAATAATGCATCGCCAATTATCACCAAAATCACTTGAAATTTTTTCTTCGTGAATTCTTGATATTATGTGATCATTATTAATTCTGTAAGCAATTAAATCTGCAATTGTACCAATCTTTAAATTGAATTTTTTTGCAAAAGTTATCAGTTCTGGCAATCTTGCCATTGTGCCGTCATCATTCATAATTTCACAAATTACACCTGATGGATCCTTGCCTGCTAATTTAGAAATATCTACAGCTGCTTCTGTATGACCAGCTCTTACTAGAACCCCTCCCGATCTAGCTTTTATAGGAAAAACATGTCCAGGTGATACTAAATCTGTATCTTTGCTTGATCTAGAAATGGCTGTAGAAATTGTAAGAGCTCGATCATTTGCAGATATACCTGTTGTAACACCTTCCCTTGCCTCAATTGAAACAGTAAAAGCAGTCTCATGACGTGATTTATTATTCGATGACATTAACTTTAAGCCAAGCTCTTCAACCCTTTCCTCGGTAAGTGTAAGACAAATTAAACCTCTGCCATTCTTTGCCATAAAATTAACAGCATCCGAGTCTGCATTCTCAGCTGGAATAACAAGATCTCCTTCATTTTCTCTGTCTTCAGCATCAACTAAGATGAACATTTTCCCTAGGGATGCTTCTTTAATTATTTCTTCGATTGGGGATATATAATTCTCCATAAATTATCTCTCTTCTATTTGTCTGGATATGTATCTAGCAAAAATATCGATTTCCATATTAATATTAGCGCCCTCTTTTATATCTTTCCATGTAGTATTATTTTCTGTATGAGAAATAATATTGACGGTAAATTTATTATCAAACACATCATTAACTGTTAATGATATTCCATCTAAACAAATAGAACCTTTACTTGCTATAAATTTTTTATACGTGTCAGGATACTCAATTGTAAAAATATTTCCATTTTCAACTTTATTTATTGAGATAACTTTTGAGAGACAATCAATATGTCCAGAGACTAGGTGACCCCCCATTTCATCACCAAATTTTAAACTTCTTTCAAGATTTATAAGGCTGTTATTTTTCCAGTTTTTTGCAGTTGTTCTCGATAAAGTTTCATCAGAGACATCAACATTAAAATAGGAACTATCTTCATGAGCACCTTTTTCTGTTACAGTTAAGCAAATTCCTGAACAACAGATTGACGCGCCAATATCAATATCGGAATGATCAAATAAAGTTGAAATTTTAAACTTATTATTATCCTCGCTTATAGATAATATACTTCCAACATCTGTAATAATTCCTGTAAACATCTGAAATTCCTAGGCTCTTTTATAGATTTCTAATTTATTACTCTTAAGGCTTATACTATCTTTTATTTTAAAATTAGAACTTTTTATTAATTTATTTAAATTTTTATCACCGTTAGTCAAAAAATTCTCTTCGACTTTTTTCTCATTTGATTTAAACCAATATACAAAATTTACTAAATTATTTTCTAAAAAAGATGAGGATAAGGTTGAACCACCTTCAATAAGAACTCGATTAAATCCCTTTAAACTAAGTTTATCCAAAACATTTTTCAAATTAAGAAGGCCGTTATCTTCTGATTCTACTTCAATTACTTCAACACCATTATTTTTATAATCAATAATTCTATTATTTTTCAATTGTTTAGTAAAGATAATTAAACTATTTTTCTTAGCATTTTTTACCAATGAAGAGCTTAAGGGGGTTCTAAGATTAGTATCAATTATAACTTTAAACGGGGTACGCTGGTTCATTCCTGGAAGTCGGCAATCTAAATTTGGATCATCAATTTTTACTGTATTAACCCCAACTACAATTGCATCATGATTGGATCTTAAAACATGGCCATAGGATCTCGATAAATTATTTGTAATCCATGGATCTTTATCGCTAGGAACTGTAATACCATCAGAATAAGAAGCTACCTTTATATTAACTTCCGGATGTAAACCATTTACCCTTTGGCTAAAACCATAAATACTATCCTTAGCTAAATCCTCACAAATCCCAAGCTTTGTTTTAATACCTGCATTTTTTAATATTTCAATTCCATTACCATTAATTACTGGATTTGGATCTTTTGTCGCTATTACAACCTTTGCAATACCAGACATCGCAAGCAAGGAGGCGCAAGCAGGATTTTTTCCAACATGAGAACAGGGCTCTAATGAGACATAAGCAATTGTATCTTTGGGAATTTTTTTTAACTTACTTAATGCTTCAAATTCCGCATGTGGGGAGCCACCTATACCTGTTATACCATAGCTAATAATTCTTCTATCTGAAACTAAAACACAACCAACTGAAGGGTTTTCACCTGTTAATCCAACATGCCTTGAAGCCAATCTAATAGCATAATTCATAAAAAAAAAGTCATCATGATTGGAAAATTCCATATCTTAATTACCTAATTCTATAAATTAATCATCATGAATAATATTCGAAGGATTACCTAACTCGCCAACAAAGTCTTCGAAATCTTTTACTTCTCGAAAATTCTTATAAACTGATGCAAATCTTACATAAGAAACCATATCAACCTCGCGTAGCGCCGCCATAATCAAGCTTCCTATTAAATTTGATGGTATATCTGTTTCACCAGTGCTTTCTAGTTGACGGACAATACCTGTAACCATTCTTTCGATTACATCAGGATCAATTGATCTTTTTCTAACTGATATTTCCACAGACCTCATTAGTTTATCTCTATCAAAAGGTGCTCTTTTTCCAGAACGTTTAACAACAGTTAGATCTCTCATCTGAATTCTTTCAAAGGTTGTAAATCTTCCACCACAAGCAAGGCATTGCCTTCTTCTTCTTATTGCTGAATTTTCTTCTGTAGGCCTAGAATCTCTTACTTGTGTTTCTTGATTATTACAAAAAGGACACTGCATCAATTAAACCTTATAGATAGGAAACTTTTTACATAGTTTCTCAACTTTATTTTTAACAGATTCTTCAACTTCTTTAACTGGATTATTGTTATTCAAAGAAATAGCATTTAAAACTTCGCAAATTAACTCGCCTATTAATAGAAATTCTGCCTCTTTAAAGCCTCTGGTTGTACAAGCTGGAGAACCTAGTCGAATACCTGATGTAATCATTGGTTTCTCAGGGTCAAAAGGGACACCGTTCTTATTACAAGTAATACCCGCCATCCCTAAAGATTCTTCTGCTATATTTCCCTTTATACCTTTAGGCCTTAAATCTACTAATACGATATGAGTATCAGTACCGCCAGAAACAATATCGAAACCATCTTTTTTCAAAACAGATGCTAAAGTTTTAGCATTATTAACAACGTTATTTGTATAAGCACTAAAATCAGGCCTTAAACTCTCACCAAAAGCAACTGCTTTAGCTGCAATTGTATGCATTAATGGACCGCCCTGAATTCCAGGAAAAATGGCTGAATTAATTTTTTTTGAAATATCCTCATCATTTGTAAGTATTAAACCCCCTCTTGGCCCCCTAAGGACCTTATGGGTGGTAGTGGTAGCAATATGAGCGTGAGGAAAAGGACTAGGGTGTGAATGTCCAGCAACAAGTCCTGAGAAATGAGCCATATCTACTAATAAATATGCACCAACTAAGTCAGCAATTTCTCTAAACTCTGAAAAATTTATATGCCTAGGATAAGCAGAACCACCAGCAATAATTAAATCAGGATTGTGCTTTATTGCAAGATCCCTTACTTCATCGATATCAATAAGATTATCTGATTTTCTAACCCCATACTGAATTGCATTAAACCATTTACCTGATTGATTTGGTTTTGCACCATGTGTTAGATGACCGCCTGCATCTAAGCTCATACCGAGTATTGTGTCGCCAGGTTTTAATAATGCTGTATAAACAGCTTGGTTGGCTTGAGAGCCTGAATGCGGTTGAACATTTGCATACTTAACATTAAATAACTTACAGGCTCTTTCAATAGCTACTCTCTCTGCTACATCAACGTGCTCACAACCCCCGTAATAACGTCTGCCTGGGTATCCTTCAGCATATTTATTGGTCATTATCGAACCTTGAGCCTCTAAAACTGCTTTAGAAACAATATTTTCAGATGCAATAAGTTCAATTTGCTTTTGTTGACGATCTAATTCCATAGAAATTGCTTGATTAATTTCATTGTCAACGACATCTAAACTATCTGAAAAAAATCCAGGTGATTTGATATTTTCTACTTTTTGATCCATAAGAAACTTTCGAATTATTTATACTACATTTTGTATATTTATTTTTAAATTAACACAAGTAGTATGATTTTTACCAGAGACTTTCTTCAATTAAAACCTTCTTTAGGAGAGTTAAATTATCAGTCATAATACCATCAATTCCTATATTTATAAGCATTTTCATTTGATCTTCGTCGTTTATAGTCCATGCAATGACTTTTTGATTATTAGATTTTAAATAGTTAATATTTCTTTCATCGAGTAAGTTAATTCCATAGCGCCTTATTGGAATAGAGGTATATGAAGATTTAAAATTATAACCTAAGGAAGTATAAGATAAAAATTTTGACAGTATAACTTCAGCTGGTCCCATTGACGTTTTAACCTCTTTCCCCAATGATTTTCTTATAAAGTTAATTCTTTTCTGAGAAAAAGAACCAATACAAACCCTGTTAATGAAATCCTTATTGTTTATTAGATTAATTAATGGTTGAACTGTTTCATCTACCTTACAATCAATATTAAAAAAACAATCAGTAAACGAGTTAAGCAACTCTGAGAGCAGAGGAATCTCATCGGTTCCGGCAATTTTTGCTTTTTTTATCTCACTAAGAGTCAAATCTCTTATTAATCCACTTTTGTCAGTAACTCTATCTAGAGTGTCATCATGAAATGCTATCAAAAAACCATCCTTTGTCAGATGAACATCAGTTTCTAAATACTTATAGCCAATATCCACTGCGCTCTTAAATGCTCTAAAGGAGTTTTCAGGAGCAAATTCATTGCCGCCTCTATGTGCAAAAGCTAAAAATTTTTCTTCTAAAAACAATTTATATCCTTTTTTATCAGATGTTTAAATGATTACTTTAAATTAAAAAATTATTACATTATTGCATTAAGTATTATTATATATATACAGATTCCTTCTTTATTCTGCTAGAATATAAAAAATTAGGAAAAAAATTGAAAAATTATAAACTTACATATTTTGATAAAGTTTTTTTAAGAAGAATAATTGCAGCCCTTTTAGATGCTTTGATTTGTTTTTTTTTGGCATCAATTGTATGGATAATGGCAAATATTATAGGTTTTTTTACTTTTGGTATAATAAAAAAGGCCATACCATTTATTTTACCGGTTATTCTAACAACCTATTATGTGTATTCCTTAGGAAGTACAAAGGGGATAACATTTGGTATGAGCTATATGAAAATTGATTTTTTGAATAATAAAAATCAAAACCTCGAAGTTAAGGAATTATTAATTTATAATATATTATTTTTTTTAGTAATACCGATTGGCACATTATTTTTAATATCTATAATTTTTCCTTTATCAAATAATCAAAGAAGGTGTTTGCAGGACTATATTTTTAAAACTAAGTTTATATTAACGGATTAAAGCTTATATGATTTCAATTGATCTATACATGTGGTTTATTTTCATTCTTATTTTTGTAAGTATGATTTTCTTTTCTATTGATAAAATACCTATAGAAATTACATCAGTTGGAATAATCACAATTCTTGTAGTTATCTTTCAAAATAGCCCCTTTCTTGGTGTTATGTCAGGGGTACCTTTATCCCTTGAGGTAATACTCAAAGGATTTGCCAATCCCTCCCTTCTTGCTTTAATGAGTTTGTTGGTTATTGGTCACGGGTTATTAATAACTGGAGCATTAGAAGGGATTGCTGTTTGGGTCTCAGGGGATAAATCAAAAAATAATCAACTAAAATTTCTATTTGTTATGCTCCTAGTATTTGTTTTGAGTGCTTTATTAAACAACACCCCAATAATAGTAATGTTTATTCCAATAATATTATCTTTATGTAAACAACTAGACAAATCAGCAAGATTAACTCTTCTTCCCTTATCTTATATTTGTATTTTGGGCGGAATGACCACTCTAATAGGTTCATCTACAAATTTACTTGTTTCTGGATCTGTTTTCTCAAGCATAGGAAAAGAAATAGGTTTTTTTGATTTTGCAATGCAAGGGGGATTTCTTGCTTTAATAGGTTTTTTTTATGCAACTTTTATACTTCCATTTATATTAAATCTTAAAAAAGAAAAAAATAATAATAAAAATGACAGTTCAAATGATGAAGGAAAGCAATTTATAGTACAAATTAAGATTGGGAAAGAAAATCCTTTACTAGGTAAAACTTTTGTATCTGGACTTCTTCCTGAGCTAAAAGATTATACTGTTAGACTAATAACCAGAGATAATGAAAAGCTATTCCCTCCTTTTGATGACTTAACGATTAAAAATAATGACGAATTAACAATTTCAATGACCAAAGGTTTTTTAACAGATGCATTAAAAAGAAATGAACCTGTTTTCAAAAGCATTAATACAAAGGACTTTTCATCAAAAACTGAAATGATGATTGAAGCTGCAATTACACCAGGATCATTTTTAATTGGAAGGACATTAAACCAAACTAACTTTGAGTATGAGTCAAACTGTAAGGTCATTGGAATACAAAGGGATAAAAGTATTGAGGGAGATTCTCTTCAAAACTCAAAACTTGGCCCAGGAAATACATTATTATTAAAGGGATCTGATAAATCATTGAGGTCTCTGAGAGGGATTAAAGATATTTTTCCAATTGAATGGTCAGCAATATACCTTCCATCACAACGCTTTGCAGTAAGGGCAAGGCTAATCTTTCTATTAACTATTTTTTTAGCATCAACAGGTATTTTTAATATAACAGCAGCGGCCGTTATGGGTGCTGCTCTAATGCTTATCTTCAAAGTCGTCGGTATTAAAGATGCTGTAAATGCTCTTGATTTTAAAGTTTACCTTCTTGTTGCCTCTACTATAATGCTCTCAATTGCATTGCAAGAAACAGGTGGCGCAATGTTTATATCTGAAACAATTACTTATCTAACAAGTAACTTTTCTATTAATACAGTTTTATCAATATTGTTTATAATAGTTGCTATTATTACTAATTTTATCAGTAACAATGCCACAGCGGTTCTTTTTACACCTATTGCTATAACTTTAGCAATAAACCTTAATATGGAGCCTGAACCCTTTATTTATTGTATAATCTTTGCAGCAAATTGTTCATTTGCTACGCCTATAGGATATCAAACAAATTTAATGGTCATGGGCCCAGGTGATTATAGTTTTAAAGATTTTTTAATATCCGGGGTACCACTTATTATACTTTTATGGATATCTTATACTTTTATGATTAATTATTTAAATTTTTAGGTACAAAGTGAATAAATTAATAAACAAATTCAACCATAATTTTTATCTTTCGAATACAGAAACATGTTCTTACCTTGATAATAAACAAGAAAGAAAAATATTTACGATAATGGATGATCCAGGCCAAACATATGAATATGAATCTTTAATAAAACTCGGCTTCAGAAGAAGTCATAATATTTTATATAATCAAGTTTGTGATAGCTGTAACTTATGTAAGTCAATTAGAATAAGCTGTTTAAATTTCAAGCCAAGTAAAAGTGAAAAAAGAGTATTGAAAAAGAATTGTAATGTTTTTCAAAAAAATTTAAAAGCTGAGCCCTCTCTCAAACAATTTAAATTATTTAAAAAATATCTAAAATTTAAACATGATAAAAGTGAAATGAATGAAATGAATTATGATGATTATAAAAAAATGATGGAAGCGCCAGGTATTGAGACTCAGATATACGAATATTATTATCAAGATGAATTAGCGGCTTGTGTAATTTCAGATTTTCTAGATGACGCCATTTCTATGGTTTACTCATTTTATAGCGAAAATTTCTTAAAAAATTCTATGGGAAAATTTATGATACTAGATCATTTTGAGCTAGCAAATAAATTAAACAAAAAATATGTATATCTCGGATATTGGGTGGAAGGATGTGATAAGATGGACTATAAAAGTAAATTCAATTCATCTGAAATATTGATAAATAATAAGTGGGAACATCATTTAATCTAATTAAAGTTTAGGACAAAGTTTATGACAAAAGAAAACAAAAAATTTGGACGAAGGGATTTCCTGCTTGGCGGAGGATCATCTTTATTATTAGCAAGCACCCTATCAACTCCAGCTCTATCAAAAAATATCAGAAGATTAAATATGGTAACAACTTGGCCTAAAAATTTACCTGGGCTAGGGACATCGCCAGAAAGAATTGCAAAAAGAATTAGCGCTGCAACAGATGGAAAACTTAATATTAAAGTATATTCAGCTGGTGAGTTAGTTCCTGCTTTTGGAGCGTTTGATGCAGCATCAAGCGGTCTTGCAGACATGTACAATGGTGCAGAATATTACTGGCAAGGAAAAAATATTGGTTTTAATTTTTTCACGGCAGTACCTTTTGGAATGACAGCGAATGAATTAAATGCATGGATAGATCATGGTGGCGGCCAAGAGCTCTGGAATGAACTAACTAGTGATTTTAATTTAATTTCATTCCAGTCTGCGAATACAGGTGTTCAAATGGGTGGGTGGTTTAATAAAGAAATAAACTCACTAGATGATCTTAATGGTCTTAAAATAAGAATGCCAGGTCTTGGAGGGGAGGTTCTTAGAAAAGTTGGAGCAGCAGCAGTTGCAATCCCTGGTGGAGAAATCTTTTCAAGTCTTAAATCTGGAGCTATAGATGCAACAGAATGGGTTGGTCCATGGAATGATTTATCGTTAGCTTTTTATCAGGCAGCGCAATACTACTATTGGCCAGGCTTTCATGAACCAGGAGCTGGTTTAGCAACTGGAATAAATTTAGATACTTGGAACTCATTTACACTTTCTGAACAATCGATAATAAGGCAAGTTTTAGCTTATGAAAATACATACACCTTAGCAGAATTCAATCATCACAATGCAATCGCTTTAGATACATTAATAAATAAACACAAAGTAAAAATGAGAACCTTTTCTGATGAAATTATGTCAGAATTAAAAGTGATTTCAGAGGGTGTAATAGAAGAAGTTTCGACGAGAACGGAAATATCCAAAAGAATCTTTAATTCATTTAAAGATTCTATGAAACGTTTAAATGATTGGTCAAGTAAGTCTGAACAAGCCTACATGAAAGCAAGATCAATCAAATAGTTAAATGTCACTTCTAATTAAAATTACATCATTATTTGATAAAGTTAACCAAATCATTGGTAGAAATATATCTTGGTTTATAATCCTAATGGTTATAGTTCAATTATCTATTGTTATGGCTAGGTATATTTATGGTATTGGTTTTTTAAAACTTCAAGAACTGTTGATTTACCTTCACGGATCTTTATTTACTCTTGCAGCTGGGTACACACTTCTAGAAGATGAGCATGTAAGGGTTGATTTAATTTATCGTGAAGCATCTAAAAAATATAAATCATTTATTAACATATTTGGTTCTTTGCTGTTCTTAATTCCTTTTTGTTTACTAACATTCTCAACTAGCCTCCCATATGTATTGAGGTCCTGGAAAATTTTGGAGGGATCACCAGAAACAAGTGGTTTAAATGCCGTATTTATTTTAAAAACAGTACTAATAATATTTCCCATATTACTAATGCTTCAATCTTTCTCAATTATTCTTAAAAATTTAATTTTTTTTATAAGGAAGAAAAATGATTGAGCATCTAGACCTTCTTATGTTTGCTTTTGCATGCATAATATTAATACTTGGCTATCCAGTAGCATTCTCTCTAGCCGGATCCGCAATTCTTTTCGCGTATCTTGGTGATTATTTTAATGTTTTCCCCATGCAGTTTATGAGGGCAATTCCTCAGAGAATTTTCGGAACCATGACTAATGAAATTTTGATGGCAGTTCCGCTTTTTGTTTTTATGGGGACAATGTTAGAGAAATCTAAGGTTGCAGAAGAACTTCTCGAAAATATGGATAAGGTTTTTAGAAAAGTTAGAGGAGGTCTTGGTATATCAGTATCAATTGTTGGAGCTTTATTAGCAGCATCTACTGGAATTGTTGGAGCAACAGTTGTTACAATGGGTCTTTTATCGCTACCAACAATGTTAAAAAAAGGATATGACCCTAAAATTGCAACAGGAACTGTTGCAGCTGCCGGTACATTGGGGCAAATAATACCTCCATCAATTGTTTTGGTTCTGCTTGGTGATGTCCTCTCTAATGCTTATCAAAAGTCACAACTAGATATGGGAGTTTTCTCTCCCGAAACATTATCGGTCGGGGATTTGTTCGCTGGTGCGTTAATACCTGGAGTCCTTCTTGTTTGTTTTTATATTTTATATCAAATTATTCTATCATTTACAGATCCTTCTTCAATACCTGCGGTAAGTAATAAGGAGCCTGATGACGGAGATAGAACTAATATATTATTTATATTATTCCCACCTTTGTTTTTAATAATTTCAGTCCTAGGGTCTATTCTTACTGGATTTGCGACACCTACAGAAGCAGCATCTGTTGGAGCTATTGGAGCTATTCTTCTAGCAACGTATAAAACATCAAGTGAAAAGTTGTGGCCTATTATTTCTGCAATAATTTTTATTACCTTAATTATTTCTTCAATTTTTTTAGATCTTAGAATTAACAGAGTCGATACAACCTTTTTTAATTCATTTTTGATATTTGTTTCGTTGCTCCTTGTTTCTTTATTCTCTTTTTCAATAATTAAATGTCTCAAAAGTCTTTTTGATAATAATGTTTTGTCAGAAACTGCCTATTCTACTACAAAAATAACATCAATGGTTTTTATTATACTTATTGGTGCAACATTTTTCAGCCTAGTATTTAGAGGCTTGGGAGGTGATGAAACTATCGAAGAACTCCTGCTATCCATACCAGGAGGGGTAATTGGTGCTGTTATTGGTGTTATGATTGCAATGTTTATACTTGGCTTCTTTTTAGATTTTATAGAAATAACATTTGTTGTTGTTCCATTGGTAGCACCAATACTTTTTAAAATGGGAATAGACCCTGTTTGGCTTGGTGTTATGATGGCAATTAATCTTCAAACAAGTTTCTTAACACCGCCTTTTGGATTTGCTTTGTTCTATCTTAGAGGGGTGGCTCCTGACAGCATTAAAACAATAGATATTTACAAGGGAGTGATACCGTTTATTTTTATTCAAATATTTATGCTTTTATTACTTTCGATATTCCCAATCATTGCAACCTGGCTACCAAGTGTTTTACTTTAATCAAGCCTAGGAAATCCTTTTGGAACTAAGCGCCCTGATTGAGCTCTTTTTCCAATCCAATCATTGGTATCGCTATAAACTCTTTTTCTACCTCCAGAATCCTCTATAATAAGACCTTCTTTAGGATTAAAGGTTTTTATAAATAAAACCTCTGAGTCTTTATACTTTTGAAGCCTAACGCCCTTTCCTTTCGACATTTCAGGAAGTTCATCAAGAGAGAAAATTAGCATTTTTTTATTTTCACCAATTATTGCAATATGAGAACCATCAACATGCTTGCAAAAAGAAGCTCTTTCTCCTTCTTTTATATTCAAAATTGCTTTACCTGACTTACGGCTAGATAACATATCCTGATGTTTAATAATAAAACCATTACCTAAGGATGATGATAAAATAATTTTTTTATCTTTTTCGTATGTAAAGATATTAATAACACTATGTTCCTCTTCTATATCAAAGAGAATTTTTAATGGAGCTCCATGACCTCTTCCAGAAGGTAGATCTGAAACATTTAAAGAGTATGATTTTCCATTTGAGCAAAAAATGACTAGTTTATCATTTGTATTTGCATCAATACTCAAAAATAAAGAGTCTTCTTCTTTAAATTTTATTTCTCCTAAATCCTCAAAACTGCCTTTTAAACATCTAATCCAGCCCTCAGAGGATAAAATAATAGAAACTGGCTCGCTTGGAGGGGTGTAATCATTTTTATAAACTATCTCCTCCTCTATAAGATTGATTGATGTCCTTCTCTCGCCCAACAAAGAGCTTTTAGAATACTGCTTTTTAAGATCCTTAATTTCATTTGAAATAAATTTCCATTGCTCCTCATTCGAATTCAATAAAGATACCAATTCTCTCTTTTCAAAAGTAAGTTCATCAAATTCATTTTTAATTTTTATTTCTTCAAGCTTTCTTAATGATCTTAATCGCATATTAAGAATAGACTCAGCTTGAAAGTCTGATAGTTCAAACCTTGCAATAAGTTCAGTTTTTGGGTTGTCCTCTTCACGAATGATTTTAATTATTTCATCCATATTAAGATATGCAATTAAAAGACCAGATAGAATCTCTAGCCTTTCTTCAATTTTATCAAGGCGAAAATTAGAAATATTCAAAAGAACTTCTTTACGATGATCTAGCCAAGAAAGTAAAAGATCCCTCAAACCGTGAACAATAGGTATATTATTACTCAAAGCATTAAGGTTAACTGAGAATCTAGCCTCTAAATCAGACATTAAAAATAAGCTATCCATCAAACCTTCTGGATTAATGTCTTTATTCTTTGGAATTAAAACAAGTCTAATATCTTCCGCAGATTCATCTCGAATATCGTCTAGCATTGGTAATTTTTTATCTATAGCCAACTGTGCAATTTTTTCTATTAATTTACCCTTGCTAACCTGATAAGGTATTTCGGTAACAACTATCTTCCAAAGACCTCGTTTTTCTTGTTCTACACTCCATTTGGATCTTATTTTAAAACCACCTCTTCCAGTCTTATAGGTTTCAATAATATTTTCTTTTATTTCAAAAATTTCACCACCAGTTGGAAAATCTGGACCTGGAATAAATTCTAGAAGCTTTTCATAACTAGCATTCCTATGTTTAATCAAATGCAATGAAGCATTGCATAATTCTTCAATATTATGAGGTGGGATTGACGTTGCCATACCTACGGCTATTCCAGATGATCCATTTGCTAATAAATTAGGAAAATTAGCCGGTAAGACAATTGGCTCTTTATCAACTTCATCATAAGTTGAACGAAACTCAACTGCATTCTCCTCAATTCCATTTAATAAAAGTTGCGATACATCAGTAAGTCTTGCCTCGGTATAACGCATAGCGGCAGCATTATCTCCATCAATATTACCGAAATTACCTTGACCATCAATTAAAGGCCACCTAACAGAAAAATCCTGAGCTAGACGAACTAATGTATCGTAAATTGCCTGATCACCATGTGGATGAAAACGACCCATAACATCACCAACTACTCTTGCTGACTTTTTAAATGAGGAAGATGGTTTTAGATTAAGTTGATACATGGCATATAACAGCCTTCGATGAACTGGTTTCAATCCATCTCTTGAATCTGGAAGAGCCCTATCCATTATAGTTGTTAAGGCGTAAGCTAAATATCGCTCCTCTAGAGCATCAACTAGCTCAATATCTTCATATTGATCAATAAGCTTCATTTTTTTCAACGCATTCTAAATGATGAAAGAGTCATCACTCAAGTAATCGAACATTCTTTTACGTGATGATGAAAGATTCTTTGCATATTGTGAATACACTCTTTTAATTAAAAAAAATTCAGTCAGTTTTAAACTGTCCAAAAGATCGGCCTTACTTACGCTTTTTATTTCATTTTGACCTAAAAATTCTGGTAACTTTAAGAGTCTATCCTCCCAGCCTTTTGCACCTAGCGCGCTTACCGCTCTTCCCGTCTTTGGGGAAACCCAATTTAAATTATCAGTTGATCCATTTACAGCACACGAAGATAAATCAAGTCCGTATCCCATCCTTTCAATAAATAATAATTCGAATTTAATGTACAAAAAAGGCCATAGTCTTGTATTATTTAAATTATCAAGCAATTCCTCGATTATATTATATAAATCAATACACTCCTCCCTTTCTGGAAAGATATCCATTAATGAGCAAATAGAATTTAATACTTCTAAATTTATAGAGCTATTTAAATAATTTGAACTCCTGGACTTAATTAATTCTGTATTAAAAAAACCAAGGTGTTCGGATAACCTGGCTCTCCAATTAACAGATAATGTATTTCCTGGAATATTAACACCGGAATTGCCTTGATTTTTTTTTATTCGTATTAGTCCAGAATAAATACCATTATCTTTAGTTAATATTTTCATTAAATTAGTACTGTCTGAGAATTTTTTAACGCCTATTGCTATACCTTCATCGGTTAAATTCATGTTAATTCTCTTTATTATCTAAAAAATTTAATCCCATATTTTCATAATGCTCTTCATTGTCAGTCCAATTTTTTTTGAACTTAACATTGATTTTTAAATGAACTTTTTCTTCTACAACTTTTTCTAGATCAAGGCGGGATGCAATACCGATAGATTTTATCATTTTACCACTTTTCCCCAGAACAATTCCAACATGATTTTTTTTACCAACATAAATTGTTTGCTCGACTGTAATAGAATTATTTTTATTTGACTTCCAAGAATCTGTTTCTACAGTTGAAAGATATGGAACCTCCTCATGAACGAATAAAAAGAGTTTTTCTCTAGTTATTTCAGAAGCGATAAGAGACATTGAGGTATCCGCAACTTGATCTTCAGGGTAAAGCCATTGCCCGAGAATAGATTCTTTGTTTGAGGCATCTAAAAGACTCTCGACACCATCACCATTTACTGCAGAAATTAAAAAAGTTTCTTTAAAGTTTATAAAATCATTGTAAGTTTTTACCTTCTCAAGAAGATCAGACCGTCTAATTAAATCAATTTTATTTAATAATAAAAAGGTTTTATGCTTAACAAGCTTAATTTTTTCAATAAAAATTGGATCTAATTTCTCAAGCGACTTCTTACAATCAATCAATAAGTAAATTAAATCAACATCATTTAAAATACCAAAAGCATTATCCAACATTGCTTTTTCGAATTTTGTTTTTGCATTAAAAATTCCTGGTGTATCAATAAAAACCATTTGTGTATTACCAAGGATTTTCAATCCTCTTAAGCCAGATCTAGTTGTTTGAGCTTTATGGGTAACAATAGATAATTTTTCCCCTATTATATTATTTAGAAGAGTTGATTTGCCAGAGTTTGTCGGGCCAACAATACCTATAACTATATTTTTTTTACTCATATCATTTAATCAACTTAAGCATTTTTGTAGCAGCATTCTTTTCTGCATCTTGCTTTGTTTTTCCTTTTGCTTGAATTGATTCATAGCCAGTTATTGATAGTGAAACTGTGAATTCAGGATTATGATCTTTTCCATCAACAGACACTGTTTTATAATCTGGAAGGTCTTTTTTTAATGCAAGGGTAATTTCTTGAAGTTCACTTTTTGGATTTAAAATATTTTGATCTAATAATTCATCATTAATTAAATCATTCCATAAATTTAAGACTATCTTTTGAGTTGTTTCATAACTTGAGTCTACAAAAACCGCCCCTATTAAAGCCTCTAAAATATTCGATAATATAGAGTCTTTTAATCCATCCTTAGAAAATTCAGATTTTCCAAAAATAATAAAATCATTAAGGTTTATTTTTTTCGCAACTAAAACACATGTGCTCCTCTGTACAAAATAATTATGATATCTTGATAGGCTACCTTCATTAAATGAATTAAATTTCAAAAAGATTGCTTCAGAAATCACTAGTCCTAAAACTCGATCACCCAAAAACTCCAACCTTTCCATATTTGAAAATTTATTATTATCAAAGCTAGGGTGCGTCAAAGACTTAGTTAGGATAGATTTATCTCTAAAAGAATAGCCAATTTTTTTTTCTAAAGCATCAAGGCCTTTTATATGTTTTTTAAAACTCATTTAATCCTTTGAAAAATTCGACTCCATTCAATTGAAGTAACACAATTTGGTTTAGACATTTTTTTCCAGTTCCATGAAAAAAATATTAATTCTGCTCTTCCTACTAAATTGTTAAAAGGAACAAAACCAACAGATTTTAGATATCTACTATCTTGAGAGTTATCACGATTATCACCCATCATAAAGAAGTGATTTTCTGGAACATTATAAACACCAGTATTATCAGCATAAGATTCGATAGCTGAGTTTAATATTTCATAAGATCTTCCGTTTGGCAGAGTTTCTGTAAGGATTTCAAGATCCTCATTTCTACATCCTAAAGCCCTTTTCTTTCGATTAACTAGATTATTATCCCTATAAACTCCAATTTTCTTATAAATTAGCTTTTTATCGTTAATAAAGACCTCACCATCAATAATTTGCACTTTATCACCAGGCAGCCCTATAACTCTTTTTATATAGTCAGTCCTTCCGTCACTTGGTAATTTAAAAACAGCTACATCACCTCTTTTTGGCGGTGATGAAAAAACTCTTCCTGGAATAATTGGCAAGCTAAAAGGCAAAGAGTTCTTTGAATATCCATAAGCAAATTTAGAAACAAAAATGTAATCACCTACAAGAAGGTTTTTGAGCATAGATCCTGAGGGAATATTATAACTCTGAAATACAAATGCACGAAAAATTAGAGCTATTATTAAAATCCAAAAAAAAGAAACAAAAAAATTATCCTTCTTCTTTAAAGCTTTTGACATTTTAAACCCTCTAAAATTAATTAACTTTAATTGCTTCTATAATAACATTCGCTTGAGCCCAAGGAAAATCATCTGAAATTGAAACTGAAATATTTGCATAATAATTCTCAGGAATGAGCATATCTAGCCTTTTCTTAGCACCCCCTGTTAATTCTATTGAAGGTTGTCCAGTTGGTTTATTTATAACGCCGATATCACTCCAATAAACACCGGATCTAAATCCTGTTCCAAGAGCCTTTGAACAGGCTTCTTTTACTGCAAATCTTTTGGCGTATGACTCAACTTTTTTTAATTTTTTTTCTGATCTCATTATTTCGTGATCGGTGAAGATTCTTTTAATGAACCTTATTCCAAATCTATCCAATGTTTTTTGGATTCTTCTAATATCAATTAAATCAACACCGCTTCCAATTATCAATTTTCTTCTCCAAGAGCCCTTCCTTGTTTCATGCACTCCTGAATTTCAACAATAACCCTATCTAATCCTTTAAATATTGACTCAGATATAATAAAAAAACCTATATTAAGCTCCTCGATTTCGTGTATAGAGCTTAAATATTTGGTGGTACTGTAATTTAACCCATGACCGGCATGTACTTCTATACCTTCATTATGGGCTAATTCAGAAATATTTTTAATTTTTAAGAATTCATCTTCTATTGAAGGAAGTTTATTGTCAAAAGCCCTGCAATAAGATCCGCAATGAATCTCAACACAGTCAACACCAAGATCAATGCAATGACTTAGCTGTGTTTCATCTGCATCAATAAAAAAAGATGTTCTAATACCTAAATCCTTTAAAGGATTTATAAAGTCTTTTAACTGATTATGTTTCGATCTAACATCTAAACCACCCTCAGTTGTTAACTCTTCTCTTTTTTCGGGAACAATGCAGCACGAAAAGGGTTTAATTTTTAGAGCAATATCGAGCATTTCTTTAGTAGAAGCCATCTCTAAATTTAACTTTCCTGGAAAGTTACTGACAATTTTCTCTATATCAAGATCATTAATATGTCGTCTATCCTCGCGTAAGTGTGCAGTAATTGAGTCTGCACCTGAATTTAAAGCAATTTTTGCAGCATTAATTATATCTGGAAAACTCTCCCCTCTTGCATTTCTTAAAGTTGCAATATGATCTATATTAACACCAAGTTTAATTTTTTTATCTATATTATTCAATATTTTAATCCCTACTCTTTATGCGATTAGCTTTATAAATTATAATAAAATACTTTATAAGAAAATAACAAATTACAGCAAATAAAAAACCCAAAATAAGACTTCCTAAGAAAAAAGACATAAAAAAATCTATCCCAAAGAAATCAGATAATTGAATTTTCTCATATGTAAGTTTTTGTCTTCCAAGAATAAAATCTCCTAACCCTATAGAAGAAGCCCACATTAATGGATATGTCAGAGGATTTCCTAAGAATGTTCCTATAATTGATGACAGTATATTAACTCCAAATACCCAGGAAATAAAAATACATAGAATTGTATGAAGTCCTAAAAATGGAGAAAACGCAATAAAAACACCTACTGAAAACCCCATTGAAATTGAGTGGGAGGACTCAGGTATTCTAACTAATCTTTTCCAGTAATATAAAAAATTCCTTTTAAAGCCCTTTTCTGGCCAAAAAATAATTTTTAATTGATTCAATAAACCTAATGGTTTTTTTCTTTTAAACATTAAGTAATATTTCTACTACCGGGTTTAATAGCGGGCACATTTATTAACTCTTCAGGTATATTATTAGAATCAAAAGTTGGAATATCAAAAGAGGTTAAGGATACTAATTCTGTTTCCAAATCTGCTTTACCGCAAGATCTGTCTATTAGGCAAGCCTCTCCAACAACGTTACCGCCATTCTTATTGATAACCTCTATGCTTTCATTTGATGATAAACCTGTAGTTACAATATCTTCAACTAGTAAGCATTTAGAGCCTGATTTAATTGAAAAACCCCTCCTCAATTCAAAAATTCCATTTACTCTTTCTAGAAAAACAAAAGGAACATTAAGGTTACGAGCAATTTCATGGCCAATAATTACACCACCCATAGCAGGTGAAACTATAAGATCGATATTTTCTTTAAATTTTTCTTTGATTTTTTGACTTAAGGCCAACGAGAGTCTTTTAGCTCTTGAGGGCTCTGATAAAGCAAGGGCGCATTGAAGGTATTTCGAAGAATGAAGACCTGATGAAAGTATAAAATGACCTTCAAGTAAGGCGCCTGCATCTCTAAATTCGTTAATAACTTCATCTTTATTCATAATATTTTACCCAATAAACCTTTCTACACTTTCTAGAACGGGAAGACCTTTTAGACTGTCAACTATATCACCAATATGTTTATTATCGTTTACATTAATATCAATGATTAAATTATAAAAATCGCTATCCTTTTCATTTAAAATAAGATTTGAAATATTTCCTCCGTAATCTGCAATAGTAGATGTAATTGAGTTCAAAACTCCAACTTCATTAATTAAAGTCACAATTATTCGAGATACAAAAGTAAATTCAATATTTTTTTTCCAATTTAATTTCACCCATGATTCTGGTGATTTTTCATATTTTAATAAATCATCGCTACTTACAGAAAAAATAGTTATCCCACTATTAGGAATAATTATTCCAACAATCTTATCTCCAGGTACTAAAAATGTATTTTCAGCAAACTTTGCAGGCATATCATCATAAAGGCCATCTATAGGAATGGATATATTTTCCTCTATATAATTTTTAATTCTTTTCTTTCGATTATTATTAGGGAATACAAGATCATAGACTTTTGATCCGGAGGCAGAACCGTCACCAACTAATGAATATAATTTTGCAAGAGAATTTACATTTAGTGGCCCAAAGGATCGTTCAAGAATATCTCTTGTTGGTTTCTTTCTGTGAGAAGAAAAAACGCTCTTAATTATTGCTTTCCCAATCAATCTTTGGTTATGTGTTTTTTTCTCCTTTAAAGATCGAATAATTGCAGACTTTGCTTTACCTGTTTTAACAAACTCTTGAAGAGATTCTAAAGCTACAGGTGTTTTGGATTTTACAATCTCAACCTCATCTCCATTTTGAAGTATTGTTCTTCTTCTTTTGTCTACTCCATTAATTTTAACACTACTGCAGAAATTTCCTAAATCTGTATGAACTGCATAAGCAAAATCTAAGGCTGTTGCATCACGAGGAAGCGCAACTAACGTTCCTTTAGGTGTAAAACAATATATTTGATCAAGAAATAATTCTAATTTTGTATTTTCTAAAAATTCCTCAGTAGCACCATCCCTATTAAGAATATCAATTAAATCATTTATCCACTCTATTGAGGCAAGATAATCATTGCCTACATCATCTTGATCTTTGTAAGCCCAATGAGCAGCTAAACCCCTTTCACACATTTCATTCATCTTTTGTGTTCTTATTTGGACCTCTACCCTTTGATTTTTTGGTCCAATTAAAGTTGTGTGAATAGATTGGTATCCATTTTTTTTTGGTGTTGAAATATAGTCCTTAAATCTGCCTGGAATTGCTTGCCATTTACCATGAAGAATTCCTAGAACTTGATAACATTCGGAAACAGATTCAACGCAAACTCTAAAACCAAATATATCAGAAAGCTGTTCCAAAGATTTTTGTTGTATTTCTAGTTTTTTCCATACTGAGTAGGGTTTTTTAACTCTTCCAGAGACATTAAATTTTAAATCATTGCTCTTAAAAAGCTCATTAAGCTCTTTATCAATCAGTAGAACAGTTTTACTTTTTTTCTTTTTTGATACCTTTAATCTTTCAGTAATAATATCTCTAATTTTTGGTTCAATATGTGAAAAGGATAGGTCTTCTAATTCTTCCTTTATCTCCTGCATACCAATTCTTCCAGCTAAGGGTGCGTAAATATCAAGTGTTTCAAGAGATATTCTTTTTCTTTTGTTTTGATCTTTGATGAAGTGAAGGGTTCTCATATTGTGAAGTCTATCGGCTAACTTAATTAAAAGTATCCTTATATCGCTAGCACTTGCTAATAAAAGTTTCCTAAAGTTTTCTGCTTGCTTAGAGCTTTCAAGATTACCCTCGAGAAGTGTTAACTTTGTGACTCCATCTACTAACTTAGCAACCTCCTTGCCAAAGTTTTTTTCGACATCGCTTATTGTCGCTGCTGTATCCTCAATTGTGTCATGAAGTAACGCACAAACAACTGTTGTTGTATCTAATTTTAATTTTGCAAGAATACCTGCAACTTCGACGGGATGGGAAAAATAAGGGTCACCGGAAGCTCTTAGCTGCATTCCGTGCATTTTTGTACCATAAGTATATGCTTTTTCTAAAAGTTCTTTATCTGCGTCGGGCTTATATGATATTACACTGTCAATTAGTTCATATTGACGCATAAAATTTTCTCATTATTAAAAAGAACGTCTATTATTTTTTTTATCAACCATGTTGTCTTGCATAGCTTTAAGAAGGTCTTCTTCAGACATTCGCTCTTCAACAACTTCAACATCCTCAGCTACATCATCTGAAGCTGATATTTGTGGTTTGCTATTATCTTGAACAAGAGGGATATAATCTTCATCTGCTTCATCAACGTCAACTTGCGTTTGTAAACTAAAAACTTTAGATTCCTCTAACTCTTCTGGAACTAACTTTTCTTCTGCAATTTCTCTAAGAGCTACAATTGGATTTTTATCATTATCTCGATCAACTAAAATTTCTGCGCCTTCTGCCATTTCACGAGATCTATGGGCGGCCAACAGAACTAAATCAAACCTACTAGTTATTTTATCAACACAATCTTCAACTGTTACACGAGCCATTTGTTAAACCTCAAATAATAAATATACTTAGTTAAATATGCTTTCATTGAATTAAATGCAAGTATTAGATTACAATATTGAAAAATATGATTAAAAAAACTTATAAAAATACAATCAATGAGCAATAAATTGAAAGAGCCAAATAAAAACTGTTCAAAATGCAATCGCTTAAAAAAATTCCGTAATGAGAATAGAAAAAAATATCCCTCTTGGTTCAATGCCCCAGTTCCATCAATAATTAATAATAATGCAGAACTTTTAATTGTAGGTTTAGCACCTGGTATTTCAGGAGCAAATAGAACTGGGAGACCTTTTACCGGAGATCATGCAGGGTTAATACTTTTTGGTACCCTTAAAAAATTTGGCTTTTCTGATGGTCTTTATAAAGAAGATGGCTTTGATAGTTTAAAATTAGAAAATTGCAGCATAACGAATGCAGTTAGATGCGTTCCACCAAAAAATTTACCTAACACAAGTGAAATAAAAAATTGCGAATCCTTTCTTCAAAAAACAATAATCGCTCACAAAAATTTAAAATTAATTATTGCTTTAGGTCTAATTTCTCATAAAAGCATAATTTCATCCTTTGGCTTTAAACAAAAGGATTTTAAGTTTGGTCATAAAAATAAACATAAAATAAATCAGAGAATCAATCTAATTGATAGCTATCACTGCTCTAGATACAACACTAATACTAAAAGATTAACACAAGATATGTTCGATGAAATTTTTATAGAGACAAAAGCAGAATTAAAAAATTAACTATTATTTTTTAATAGGCGTGATTTTTGCTTATCCCAGTCTTTACTTTTCTCATCCTGTCTTTTGTCATGAAGTTTTTTACCTTTTCCTATCCCGATGGTAATTTTTGCAATACCTTTTTCATTAAAGAAAAGTTTCATTGGAATTAAAGTCATTCCTTTCTTTTGAGAAGCATTTTTTAATTTATTAATCTCTCTTGAATGAAGTAATAATTTTCTTTTTCTTTTTGGTTTGTGGTTTGTAAATATAGCATTTTTATAAGATGGTATATTTGAATTTAACAAATAAATTTCTCCGCCCTCCTCCGAAGCATATGACTCAGCGATATTTGCTCTATTCATTCTAAGGCTTTTAACTTCCGAACCCTTTAAAACTATACCTGCTTCAAAAACTTCTTCAATTGAGAATAAGTAGTTAGCCTTTCTATTATCGGCTATTATTTTCTCTCCCTTGGTATTTCTTTTAGAGCCGCCGGATTTAGAGGACATTAGATCATATCCAGATCAGAAATTACTTTATCTAATACATCCTTTGTTTCTTGTCTTATGTTTACCAAAGGAAGTCTCAACTCATCTTCAATAAGGCCCATCTTTGATAGAACATATTTTACTGGAGCAGGACTGGTTTCTACAAACAAAGCATTATGCATAGGTTCAAGTTTTTTGTGAATTTTTAATGCTTCATCAAAATTACCCTCTAAACAAAGATTTTGAAATTCCGAACAAAGCCTTGGGAGAACATTAGCGGTAACCGAAATGCAACCATTTCCTCCATTTTGCATAAACTCATAAGCAGTAATATCTTCTCCAGAAAATTGAAGAAAACCCTTGCTGCATTGTTCTTTTTGCTTTTTTACTCTTGAAAGATCGCTTGTAGCATCTTTAACGCCCATAATATTCTCAAGTTTCGATAATTCAGCCATAACTTCCAACGACATGTCAACTATGGATCTTGGTGGAATATTATAAATCATCACAGGTATGCCTAGAGAGGCATTATTAATCGCCTTAAAATGAGCAAATAAACCTTCTTGAGTAGGTTTATTGTAGTATGGGGTAACTACTAAAGCTGCGTCTGCCCCTGCACCCTCAGCATGCTTAAGTAAGCTAATTGCCTCTGAAGTTGAATTAGATCCAGCCCCAGCTATAACTGGAACTCTATTATTAACCTGATCAATGACAATTTCTACAACATCTCTGTGTTCTTTATGGTCTAATGTAGGGCTTTCTCCAGTAGTGCCAACTGGAACAATTCCATGAGTTCCTTCATCAATATGCCAATTTATAAGATTTCTAAGAGAAGTTTCGTCTATGTTACCGTTCTTAAAAGGTGTAACTATAGCAACTATTGATCCTTTTAACATATATTATCCTTTAAATTCATATACTTATAATACTAATCTAAGTTACTTTTAATTATTAAAGTAGAGATTAAATTTACAACTTTATTCAAATTAACTATATTAGAAGATGCATTAAATTAAAATATTTAATTAAAGACTTTTAATATTAAAGTTCTTAATATCTTATTTTATTAATTTATGGGGGAAATTTTGGATAAATCTGTTTTCGAGCCAACACCAAGAACAAAACACCCGGATCCCGCTTTAAGGGGCGATAAAATTACAGGTGATAGATATTACTCAAAAGAGTTTATGCAGAAAGAATGGGATCATGTATGGACAAAAGTTTGGCAGATCGCAGGTATAGCATCAGAAATTCCAGAGCCAGATGATTTTTTTGTTTATAAAATTGGAATAGAAGAAATTCTAATTGTTAGACAAGAAGATTTAACTATTAAAGCTTTTTATAATGTCTGCCCTCACAGAGGAAATATACTAGTTCATGTTGAAAAAGGTTTTTTAGAAAAATTTAAATGCACTTATCATGGTTGGACTTATAATACCGAGGGTGTTTTGGTAGACCTGCAGGATGCAGAGGATTTTGATGGTGGCAATCCATGCGGAAAAATAAAACTAAAAGAAGTTAAATGTGAAATTGGACTCGGTTTCGTATGGATTAATTTAGACGATAATTGTCAAAAATTTGAAGAAGCTCTTTACCCTATTCTTGAACACATGAAACCATATCAACCAGAAAAGTTTGTAAGAGTTTTGAATATGACATGTGAAGTTGATTGTAATTGGAAAATTATACATGATAACTTTAATGAGTCATATCATCTACCTACCCTTCATCCAGAGCTTTCAGTTCATATTGAAAATGATTATAAGTTTTCTCAATTTGATATGTATGATAACGGACATAATAGAATGTTAATGCCTGGTCATAAGCCTGCTTTAGGTGATCAATCTCCAAATGAAGTTCAGTTTCCTTTAGATGCAGCATTAAAGGCATGGGATTTAAATCCTGAAGACTTTAAGGGTAAAGCTCAAGAAACAAGATTGGCAATACAGAAACAAAAAAAGAAACTATCAAAAGAAAGAGGATTTTGGCATTACGAATTTTTAACTGATGAACAGCTGACTGATTATTATTTTTATAATTGCTTTCCAAATTACGATATAACTATGACACCTGACGGGATCCAATTTCAAAGACCACAGCCTCACCCAACAGATCCAGAAAAGTGTCTTTTTGAACACTGGTGGCTTGTTCCTGAAATGGAGAGCTTATCAGGTTCGGCAACTTTTATGGGGTCTGATACGACTGAAGTTACTGCAGGTGAAAAAATGACAGAGACACCTCTAGGACCAAGACCCCTTAAGCCAGCAGATCATGAGTGGGTTGTTTATCCTGAAGGGTCTATGGGTTTCGTAACCGATCAAGATATAAGTATGGCTATAGGTCAGCAAAAAGGTGTAAAATCAAAAGGATTTGAGGATGCAATTCTAACAAACCAAGAAAGGCGAGTAAGAAGGTATCACGAGGTTTTAAACGATTATATTGAGGGCAGAAGGTAGTCACTATACTCCGTAAATATCTTTTGCATTTTGAAAAAATAATTTATTTTTATCTTCGTTAGAATAATTCGAAACCATTTTTTTAAAGGCATTCCATAGTACATGATAAGAAATTGATCTTCTATCAACGGGAAAATTACTCTCAAACATACATCTATCAACACCAAAACATTCAATTGCGTGCAAATAGTAATCATAATGCATTTCTATAATTTGATCAGAGGTCGCCGGCTTATCTTGTTTATGAAAATTCCATCCATTCACTGGCATAGCTAATCCACCAAGCTTGCTGTGAACATTTTTATTTTCTGATAACTGAGAAATATCATCTTTCCACTTTTTAAATATTTCTTGTTTTTTACCTTGATAAGGCCCTACCCCCAACGGTCCGCCAAAATGATCGTGAATAATAGTTAATTCAGGATAATCTTTTGCAAAAATGCTTAAATCACTGATTTGATTGTGATAATGCCAGGCATCAAAAGTTAGATTTAACTTAATTAACTCTTCAGCACCTTTTCTAAAACTTGGGTCGTAGTAAATATTTTTTATTGGATTGCTGTGAGAGTTATGAATTTCATTACTTTGATCCCAACCAGCAGCATGCCTAATACCTTTGAACAAACCTTCGCCAATTAAAATATGCTGATTAAGAACATCCTTAACTTCAGAGCCAAGCATCAAATCTGCAAAACTTATGATACCAATTATATTTGCAGAATTTGATGTTTTCTTTGAATCTTTAATAACCTTCATAACATATTCGGTTTCACCAATAGGCTTATATTTATCTTCTCCTTTCTGGTAATAACCTTGAGCGCATTCCATAAAAATTGTGCCAACTATATTATGTCCAGAATTTGTATCTTCGCTGAGGTTGTCAATGAGATAAGGAAAAGAACTTGCTAACTGGTTATCTCCATTCCAAAGATGATGATGAGGATCAATAATAGGCAATTCAGGGTTAATAATTTCTTCTTTTACCTGAGCAAGCCAATCATAATAGCGCTTATGCTTATCAACTATTTTCATAATTAATTTTAAATCTAAATTAGTGAATTTAAAACAAAAAAATAACCCTTTAATTAATGAGGCTTAATTATACTAAGAACTCTCTTCTAACCATTTATTTTCTTCTTTTTCTAAATCTTCTTTATTTTTATTATATTTTTCATATAGTTGAGACATTAGGGAAGGATTATCTAGCGCTTCATCGGACGACATCCTAAGTTCAAGATCAGAAACTTTTTTAGTTAATTTTTTTATATTTCTTTCGTACGCAAGCAATGATTTCGAATTATCTTTCTTTTTTTTAGAACTTTGTTGATTCCCTTTTGATTTAGACCTTTCTTCTCGTCTTTGATCGATTATAAGCTTTTTGTAAGCCTCTAAATCATCACTATAAGACGTTACAGAACCATCTTTAATTAAAAGAAGCTCATCAGCTACAGATTCAACCAAATGAGGATCGTGACTTACAATGATTATACATCCATTATAGTTATTTAAAGCATCTATCAGTGCAGCTCTTGCATCAATATCAAGATGATTAGTTGGCTCATCAAGAAGCATAATATGAGGAGCATTGTAACTCATAATACAAAAAAGAAGCCTTGATTTCTCTCCACCAGATAGTTCCCTAACCTTTGTATCAGCCTTGTCTTTATTGAAACCAAATTTTCCGAGAATAGCTCTTATCTGATGATCGGCTTGCTCAGAAATGACAGATCTAAGAGTCTCAAAAGGCGTAAAAGAAAGGTCTAGTTCATCAGTCTGGTGTTGAGCAAAATACCCTACTCTAAGTTTTTTATTCTTAGTGATGTTTCCATTAGACTCATTTAACTTTCCAGAAATTAATTTTATCAATGTAGATTTCCCATTACCATTTGCGCCCAATAAAGCTATGCGACTATCACTAGATATTCCAATATTAATGTTCTCTAAGACTGGTTTATCGACCTCATAACCGACATCAGCTTTATCAATAGTTATTATTGGTGATGGAATGTCTTCCGGTTCAGGAAATTTAAAGCTTGTAGAGCGTTCTGTTATTAAAGCATCAACCATATCCATTCTTTCTAACGCCTTAAGGCGACTTTGCGATTGCTTGGCTTTACTTGCTTTTGCACCAAATCTATTAACAAAATCCATCATTTTCTTTTTATGGGCTTGCTGTTTTTCAAACAAAGCTTGGTGACCCATTCTTTTTTGAGCATGAGCTTCTTCAAATTGATCATAATTACCCTTGTATAGGGTAAGCTTTAGCTGATCTAAATGAATTATATGATCTACGGTTTTATTAAGAGTGTCCCTATCATGGCTTATTATAATATAAGTCTTTGGATACTTAATAAGATAATCCTCAAGCCAAATAATAGCTTCGAAATCCAAATGATTTGTAGGCTCATCAAGTAATAATAGATCTGGCTCACAAAATAACGCTGCAGCTAAAGCAACTCGCATTTTCCATCCACCAGAAAAATTATTAATAGACCTTCCTTGATCCTCAATACTAAAGCCAAGTCCCGATAAAATAATAGATGCCTTTGAAGGTGCCTCATATGCATGAATATCACTTAATCGTGTATAAATTTCAGAAATCCTATTTGCATCAGTCGCAATCTCAGCTTCCTCTAGAAGCATTTTTCTCTCTGTATCTGCATTTAAAACAACATCTAGCAAACTTGTGTCATCATCCTGAAGATCTTGCCTAACAATACCCAAAACAGAAGTCGGACTCATTAAAATATCACCAGAATCTAACTCAATCTCATTATTTATGAGCTTAAAAAGAGTTGATTTACCAGTTCCATTTTGACCGACTAGGCCTACGTGATGACCGTCAGGTATAGATAAAGAAGACTTATCAATAAGAGTTCTTCCAGCTATTCGGTATGTAATATTTTTAAGGTCTAACATAATTTAATTTCTAGAAAAGTATTTGGCGGAGAGAGTGGGATTCGAACCCACGATACGATTGCTCGTATACTCCCTTAGCAGGGGAGCGCCTTCGACCACTCGGCCACCTCTCCAAATAATATCGACAAAATGCCAACTTTACGTCACTGTGTAAAGCAATTAGTGTATTATTTAAAAATAAAGGATAATTTAAGCCATGAGTAATGATTTAACCGAAGAACAGAAGAATATACTTTATAATTCTGGAACAGAAATGCCAGGTACAAGCAACCTATTAGATGAAAAGCGTTCGGGAACATATGTAAGTGCTGATAAGGGTTTGCCAGTTTTTAGATCTGAGACAAAATTTGAGTCAGGTACTGGATGGCCAAGCTTTTATGATGTTAATAAAGAAAATATTATAATTAAAGAAGACACGTCTCATGGAATGATAAGAAAAGAAATTCTTACAAAAGAAGGTGAACATCTTGGTCATGTATTTAATGATGGCCCTAACCCAACAGGTTTACGTTATTGTATTAATGGCCTTTCTCTTAAATTCATACCAGATGAAGATTAGATCAATCATAGTTGGAGTCTAAAATATAGCTGCAGATAAATGGACAAATAACCAAGGAAATGCCGCTAATTCCGATTAAAAGATAAATTTGCCTTATAAATATTTCTTCAAAACCTGAGAATATTAAAGAAGATATTGAACCAGATCCAAATATTAAAGTTGGAATAAAAAGTGGAAAAATAATTAACGGTATTAATAAATTATGCTGTCGTAAACTTAGCGTTAAGGCAGACCCTAGACTGCCAATAAAGCTCAAAGAAGGTGTTCCAATCAGTATTGATAAAGTAATATATATCAATAAGTTATTTGGTAAATCTATCAAAAAACTTAACACTGGAGTAATAAAAAGAAGCGGAAGAAAATTTGAGATCCAATGCGCTAAGCTTTTAACGAAAGCAATTTCAGAAAAGGATAAAGGTCCATTCTTATATAAATCAAGAGTTCCATCAATATAGTCTTCATGAAACAAACTATTTAATGATAAAAGTGATGTTAAAATTAAAGAAACCCATATTAAACCAGGGGAAATCAAAGATAAGATGTTTTTATCTGGCCCGATACCTATGGGTAAAATAACTATAGTAATTGAAAAAAAAGCCAAAGAGAGAATGTAGCTCCCTTTTAGAGATAAAGAGCTCTTTAATTCCTTTAAAAATAATAGCTTAAAATGAAACATTTTTATTATCCAGGTTAATTTTTATATCCGGATTATCTAAAAAATTAATATGTGATGAAACTAGAATGCTACCTCCAGAATCTTTATGATCATTTATAATTTCTTTTAAAAAAATTGACGCATCCTTATCTAGGGATGAAGTAGGTTCATCAAGAAGCCATAAATCTTTATTGGAAGATAACAATCTAGCAATAACTAGGCGCTGTCTCTGTCCTTGGGATAGGTACTTACATGGGGTTTTTTTTAAATCTCTAAGCCCTACTCTATCTAAAACATCCCCCTCATATCCAGAGCCTAAATACATTGACCAAAACTTAATATCTTCTTCAGGTGAAATATCGTCTTTTATTGCTAGATTATGACCTAATATAAAAAATTCATTACTATAATCTTCTTTTGAATTAAATGTGATGCTTCCAAATGATAAGGGAATAAAACCAGCGATCATTCTTAAAAGTGAGGTTTTTCCGGAACCATTTGAACCTGAAATTAATGCTAATTGTCCAGCCTTTAACTCAAAGGAAATATTATCAATAATTTTATAGCCAGACCTAAAACAACTGACTGATGATACCTTAAGGGTCATTATTACCCCCTAGATCTTTAGCGCCCCTTTGATTTAAATAAATCATTAAAAAACCAAAAATAAATATAAAAATCGGAGTAAACCATAAAATATAGGTATTTAACCTAAACGGAGGTTTTAAAATAACATAATCACCATACCGTTTACGAAAAAAATCATATATTTCAATATCAGTTTCACCATTCAAAACTTTATCTCTAACAATAGACCTTAGGTCTTTAGCTAAAGGGGAATTTGAGTCATCGATAGTTTGTGATTCGCAAACCATGCATCGTATATTCTGATTAATGGAATGAATACGTTTTTCAGTAGCGTTATCAAATATTTCATTTTCGAACGTTTTGGCGTTAGTGCTCATTGGTATTGCTAGGCTAATGATAAAAAAAGATACTATTTTAAATACATTATACGATAGCTTTTTTCGATTAAGTAAAGCAAATACGCCTCCTAAAGCGGCAAATAATGCTCCAATCCAAATTAAGGAAATAAAAGGTTTATACCAAATTCTTATCACCCACTCTTCACTACCGACCTTTTCACCCAAAACAATATAAATATGAGATAAGAAATTTGTCATGATGGCGGCCTCTGTTGTAACCGACCTTTCTACAGGGTAAAATCTTTTTTCAGGATTTAAAATAGAGATATTATCATTGTCATTAACAACAAAAATACCCTTTGAGCTAATATAATTTGGACCTTTTGTATCCTCAACACCTTTAAAGTCTATATCATAGCCTCCTATGTTGATTGATGAATTAACTTTAACTGAGCTCTCAAAGTCCTCTTGTGAAGAAATTGAAATTGAAGCGCCCATTATAAATAAGCCAAGACCAACATGACCTAAAAAAGAAGATAGTGTTGGATAAGAAAATTTTAAAAGATAGTTATAGATTGACAAATAAATGATCCAAAACGAAACAAATACGCCAATAAAAGACATAATTGACTTTATATCCATATAAAAACAAACAGCCCATGACGAAAGAATTATTAACAAATAAGGTGTTATGTATTTTTTATATTGTTTTTTAACTTCTAGATTACCCCATGGTAAGAAAACGGCGACAGGAGCAAAGATAGAGATTAGAAATATTATAGGTATAACTGTTATTGTGTAAAAAGGTGTACCTACCGATATTCTCTCTCCAGAAAAAATCTCAAGAACCATTGGGTAAACTGTTCCAACAAATACAGTAAATGCCGCAGTCATCAATAATAAATTATTTAAAATAAGAAAAAAATCCTTACTAAAAATCCTGTATTTAAGAAAACCGTCAGCCTTTATTGGTCTCAATGCGAAGATTGACAAACTAGCCACTATATAAATAGAAATTAACGTTAGGATGAATATTCCTCGATTTGGATCAGTAGCAAACGCATGAACTGATGTTATTAAGCCAGATCGAACTATAAAGGTTCCAACCATAGACATTGCAAAAGCAATAATTGACAATAAAATACACCAGTTTGCTAAAGATCCTCTTTTTTCCATAACTAAAATTGAATGAAATAAGGCTGTAGTAATTATCCATGGAATTAATGAGGCATTTTCAACCGGATCCCAAAACCAAAAACCACCCCATCCTAATTCATAATATGCCCAAAACGAACCTAAAGTGATTCCAATAGTTAAAAATATCCACGAAATTAAAACCCAAGGTCGAGTAACTCTAGCCCAATCCCTATCAAATTTTTTATTAAATAAACCTGCTAATGCAAAAGACCAAACAATTGATAATCCTACATATCCCAGATACAAAAATGGGGGATGAAATGCTAACCCTGGATCCTGAAGAAGGGGATTTAAACCTACTCCCTCAATTGGAGCAGGATCAAGTATTAGAAAGGGATTTGACCCAAAAAATAAAAATAATACAAAACCAAAGCATAAAATGCCCTGAAACATTAAGATTCTTATTGTGAATGATTGAGAAATTTTTTGAATGTTTAGAGATACTAAGAAACCATACAAAGACATAACCCAGCACCATAAAAGCATAGAACCTTCATGATTTCCCCAGGAACCAGAAATTTTATAAATAAGAGGTTTTGATGTATGAGAATTAGACCAAACATTAAAAAGTGAAAAATCTGAGTTAATGTAAGATAAAATTAATATAAAAAAAGAAACACTTAAAAGAAAAAAATTAGAAGCTGCCAAAAAAGGAACTAAATTAATTAAAGTCATCTTTTTTCTTTCCAGAAATATAACTGGAATAAAAAATTGAAACATTGAAAGTAATATAACCAAAATAATAGATAAATTTGCAATGCCCACCATCATTACTAATACTCCAAGCCTAATGCTTCAGAAACTTCTGGAGGCATATAATTCTCATCATGCTTTGCTAAAATATTAGAAGCGTTGAATTTTAATTGTTTTTTTAAAATATCATCTTTATTTTTAAACTTCATAATTTCAATATATCCTTCAGCAATTACACCCTGCCCCTCTCTGAAGAGATCGGGTAAAATTCCAGAGTATGCAATATTAATTTCATTTTTAAGATCAGTTATAACAAAAGAAACATGATTATCTTCACCTCTTTGAAAACTATCTTCTAAAACAAGGCCTCCTAATCTAATAAGCGACCCATCAGCAATATCCCCATTGGAGACCTTTTTTTCAATTTCCGAAGGAGAATAAAAGAAGATTACGTTATCTCTTAGCGCATATAAAATAAGAAATATAGAACAACATAAAACGGTTACCAAGAAGGATATTGTGATTATTTTATTTTGCCTTTTATTCACTTCTTTTTTTCCAAATCTCTAATTTTGTTTTTCGAAATAAAAAAATCTTTATATGAAAATAAAAAAAGAATGATCAGTCCTATAAAAGCAGACACATAAGATATTAATATATAAAAACTGTAATCAATCATTTGAGATCACCATAGGATTTCATATTTTTTATATTTAACCTTCTATTGTTTAATTCTAGTTGAAGTCTAATCATCAGAAGATGAATAAAAATAAAAATAAAAGCAAAAAACATTATCAGAAGAGGGATTAACATATCTATGTGTATAGATGGGGATCCAAATTTTGAAATACTAGCTGGCTGATGGAGGGTATTCCAATAATCAACGGAGAATTTAATAACAGGAAGATTAACTAAACCAATAATAGCTAAAATTGATGAAAATTTCTCACCTTTGGAGAAATCGTTAAAAGATTTAGAAAAAACAATATAGCCAATATAAAAGAAAAATAATATTAGAACAGATGTTAGCCTTGCGTCCCAAACCCACCAAGTACCCCACATAGGCTTACCCCATGCAGATCCTGATATTAAACAAATCGCCGTGAACGTTGCCCCAATTGGAGCTGCTGCTTTAGCTAATGAAAATGCCGTAATATGACCATAAACAAGTCCAAAAAAGCTCGATATTGCAATAAATGAATATATACCCATGCTCATCCATGCAGAAGGAACATGAACATACATAATTCGAACCGCATTACCCTGCTGATAATCAATAGGAGAGTTATAAAATGAAAACCACAATCCAATTATCACCAATAAAATTGCAACACCTCCACACCACGGGGTTAAGGGTCTTATGTAGTTGACCAAGAAGCCAGGATTAACAAATTGATTTTTCATTATTATGAATCTTTTCCTTAGGTTAATTAATGAAGTAACATTTTATAAAAAGTATTACTATTATTACTATAAAAGTTTATACCGTATTTGTATTATATAATTGAAAAATATCGTATAGGTATCTTTATGAGTAAAAATATTGAAGAATATTTAAAAGCACCATCAATCAATATAGATGAATGGGAAAAAATTGCAGATTCCTCTCTTAAAGATAAAACTATAAGGGATTTAGAGAAATTATTAGATGAAAATATATCTACAAAACCTTTATACACGCAAACAGATGTAGATGATGATTTTAGTTTATCCTCAAGAAGAGGATTAAAAGATGATATCAATCAGTATATGCCATGGTATATATGTTCAACAATAGATCACTCAAATGACACAAAAGTTTTAAATTCAAGAATTTTAAATGAGCTTGAAAGAGGTAGCAATTCATTAGAGCTTTCCTCTTTTGCTGAAGGCAATTTAAGTAATATTTTAAAAAATGTAGACTTATCCATAGCGCCAATTTATTTTAAAAACCTTAGAGATCCCTTAGAAAAAATTGATGAATATCAAACATACCTGAATGATTTTAAGGATTTAAGTAAAAAAAATCCCATGGGTGGCTATCTTATAGATCCGATTGCAACAAATTTATGGTTGAGAGAATTTTCAGAAGAAAAATTTGGCGAATCTATTGAACACCAAAATTTATTAGAAAAAACAATTCAGGCTAGCTCTAATGTTAAAAATAACTTTTCAACAATAGAAATAATTCATATTGATGGCTCTTTATGGGATGACTTAGGCGCCGGTCTATCAAAAGAAATTGAATTGATAGCATCGAGCTATCTTGAAATTCTTAAGACCTCGAAAGAAAATTATAAAGAGCTACAAGAAGTAAATATAACAGTTTCTTCAAACACTAATTTTTTCGCCTCAATTGCCAAAATTAGATCAATCAGGGTTATATTTAATAATATATTTAATCATTTTAAAATAAATGGAAGGCTAAATATTACCTCACGATCTTCATCAAATATAATTTTTAAAGAAGACCCCTGGGTTAACCAATTAAGAATTACGACAGCAGCACTTTCAGCTGCTATTGGAGGTGCGGATAGAATAATTTGCAATAATATAACACAAAAACTTGGTCAGGCTCCTGAGTTTATAAAAAGATTAACAAGAAATACACATATAATTCTTCAGGAGGAATCAAGGATTTCAAGAGTACAAGACCCGTCTGGAGGGTCTTTTTATATTGAAAAACTTACAAATGATATTTCTCAAAATTCATGGAGAAATATAAAGCTTATTGAAAAATTAGGCGGTATTTCTTCATTAATATTATCAGATGGCTTTATTACTGAATTGAGAGAATCTAGAGAGAAACAAAAAAAAGATATTGAAAATAAAAATATAAAAAAGATTGGTGTAAATATATTTGAAGATCCAGATTCAAACCCTATAAATGTTAGGCCATTTGAGGAGGCTTTATAATGAGTAACTTTGAAACATTTCTTGATCTTGATATAAACTTAAATATTAATGACAGCAGTAATTTAAATAAAAAATCTGATATTCAAAAAACATTGGAAGGTATCGACCTTAAGTCCTTTTATACAAAAAAAGATACCGATAATTTAAGTCATATAGGTTCAATGCCTGGAATTGATCCATTTGTGAGAGGTCCATACCCTACAATGTATGCAAATAAACCATGGACAATAAGACAGTATGCGGGGTTCTCAACTGCAGAGGATTCAAATGCTTTTTATAAAAAAAATCTTGAAAATGGTCAAATGGGTCTATCCATTGCATTTGATCTTGCAACACACAGAGGCTATGACTCTGACCATCCAAGAGTATCAGGTGACGTTGGGATGGCCGGTGTTGCCATAGATTCGATTTTGGATATGAGGGTATTATTTAAAGATATCCCCCTTGATAAAATGTCAGTTTCTATGACGATGAATGGTGCGGTGGTTCCAATAATGGCCTTATTTATTGTTGCTGCCGAGGAACAAGGTGTAACAACTGATCAACTAAAAGGTACTATTCAAAATGATGTATTAAAAGAATTTATGGTTAGGAACACATACATATACCCACCCAAACCATCAATGAGAATAATCTCAGATATCTTTGAATATACATCAATGAATATGCCGAAATTTAATTCAATTTCTATTTCTGGATATCATATGCAAGAAGCAGGCGCGTCTGCTGACCTTGAATTAGCTTATACAATTGCCGATGGTTTAGAATATGTTAAGGCGGGAATAAAGGCTGGTATAGATATAGATGCTTTTGCGCCGAGACTATCCTTCTTTTGGGCGATAGGGATGGATTATTTTATGGAAATAGCAAAAATGAGAGCCGGAAGATTAATTTGGGCAAATCTTATGAGGGAATTTAATCCAAAAGACCCAAGATCATTAGCCCTTAGAACACATTGCCAAACATCGGGTTGGTCATTAACAGCACAGGATCCTCTAAATAATATAACCAGAACTTGTATTGAAGCATTAGCTGCTACTCATGGGCATACTCAATCACTTCATACAAATAGTTTTGATGAAGCGATAGCTCTTCCAACAGATTTTTCTGCTAGAATTGCAAGGAACACTCAATTATTTATTCAAAGTGAAACAGGCACGTGTGATGTTATAGACCCTTGGGGGGGATCATTCTTTATTGAGAAATTAACATCCGATTTAGCAAAAAAGGCTTTGGGTCATATTAATGAAATAAACGAATATGGAGGTATGACCGAGGCAATTGAAAAAAATATACCTAAAATGCGCATCGAAGAATCTGCTACAAAAATTCAAGCTAAAATTGACTCAAATGAGAAAACCGTCGTTGGTGTAAATAAGTTTACATTATCTGATAATGAAGAAGAAAAAATTGACATCAAAAAAGTTGATAATTCTCAGGTTTTATCTAACCAATTAGAGAGATTAAAAAAGCTTAAATCTGAAAGAAATAATTCTGATGTTAAGGTTAAACTTGAAGAAATTACCAAAGGAATTCAACAAAATAAAAATGTTCTTGAGCTTGCCGTTAACGCAGCTCGAGTTGGGGCAACTGTTGGAGAAATCTCTTACGCTCTTGAAGAGGTTTGGGATCGTCATAAAGCAAAGGTGACACTTATAAAGGATACTTATGCTAAAAATTTCTCGTCAGATAGTATTGATTATATTAGAAAAAGAACAAAGGACTATGAAATTAAATTAGGAATAAAACCTAAAGTTTATATAGCTAAACTTGGTCAAGACGGTCACGATAGAGGGCAAAAGGTTGTTGCAAGTGCATTAGTAGATATGGGTTTTGATATAGAAGTAGGGTCACTTTTTCAAACACCTTCAGAAGTTGCTGATCAAGTTTTTGAAACTAAATCTGACATTGTTGCTGCATCTTCACTTGCTGCAGGACATTTAACCTTAGTTCCTCAGCTAAAGGATGAGTTAAATACAAGGGGCTTAGGTAAGATACATATTGTTGTAGGAGGAGTAATACCAAAAGATGACTTTAATGAGTTAATAGAGTCAGGGGCCTCTGCAATATTTGCAACAGGAACAAATATAGTTGATGCTGCAGCCGAACTTCTCAATCTTATAGAAGCGAACTAATTTTTAGGTTTAACTACCCTAATAAGACCTTCTTGAGCAACCGAAGCAACAAGATTACCCGAAGTATCAAAAATACTACCCCTGTTAAAACCCCTTGCTCCAGATGCAGATGGACTATCTTGAGAATATAATAACCACTCATCAGCCTTAAAAGGCCTATGAAACCACATAGCGTGATCTAAACTAGCAGATTGAAGGTTTTTACTCATAAAATTTATTCCATGCGGATTAGTACATGTATCCAGAAGCGACATATCTGACATATAGGCAAGTACGCACTGATGAAGAGAAACATTTTCTGGTAAAGAAGATTTAGCTCTAAACCAAATAAAATTTTGAGGAATTTTAGGTTGCGGATTCATTAAATCAACAGGATCAATTGGCCTAACCTCTACTGGCCATTCTTTATTAAAACTATCTTTATATTCATCAGGAACACTATTAATAATTTTTTTTCTCAGATCGTGCTCTGATGGCAAATCATCATAATTATCCACTTCAGGCATAGGGTCTTGGTGATTTAGACCATCTTCTTCAATCTGAAAAGAAGCAGACATATTGAATATTTTTTTTCCATTCTGAACAGCAACCACTCTTCTTGATGTAAAAGACCTTCCATCTCTTGATCTATCAACTTCATACAAAATTGGTACCTTTGGATCACCAGCCCTTAAAAAATAAGCATGCAAAGAATGACAAACTCTATCATCTACAGTTCTACTTGCCGCAACTAAGGCCTGACCAATAACTTGACCACCGAAAACTCTTTGCCATCTATCGCTTGGGCTTTGCCCTCTGAAAAGATTAACCTCGATTCTCTCAATATCTAATAGATTAATTAAGTTTTCTAATTTTTCATTCATAATATTTAACGAGACCTCTGGTTAAAAAGAATAGATTTAGCTTTTTTTGCTTCTTTAGTGTTCTCTGATAAAAGTTGCTTTCTCATTTCCTTACCTGCTGCAAAGCCCTTAATAACAGCTGGCCTTTGTCCAACTTGCTCAAACCATCTTTTTAAATGAGGAAAATCAGAAATTTTTTGACCTTGGTTTTTCCATGGTATTATCCAACCCCAACAAGCCATATCAGCTATTGAGTAACGACCTGCTAAAAATTCATTTTTTTTAAGCTGTTTATTCATAACACCATAAAGTCTGTTTACTTCATCAGTATAACGTTTAATGGCATATTTAATTTTTATTGGTGCATATTGACGAAAATGATGGGCCTGACCCGCCATTGGTCCCAAACCACACATTTGCCAATAAATCCATTCATCAACCTTCACCCTATCCCTTTCATTTTTTGGATAGAATTTCCCTGATTTTCTTCCTAAATACTGAAGGATAGCTCCAGACTCAAAAACTGAAATTTCCTTTCCTCCAGGACCACTTGGATCTATTATCGCAGGCATTCTGTTGTTTGGAGATATTTTTAGAAACTTTGGTTTAAATTGCTCACCTTTTCCAATATTTACTGGCTTTATGACATATGGAATTTTGCATTCCTCAAGCATTATAGAAACTTTCCAACCATTAGGTGTTGGCCAGTAATATAATTCAATTGGTTTAATTTTTTTCATATTAGGAACCTTACTTTAATAATTTTTTATTTAAAAGCTCATTGACTGATTTTGGGTTTGCCTTTCCTTGAGTTTCCTTCATAACTTGACCTACAAACCAGCCCATTAAGTTTGGTTTTTCCTCAAGTGACTTAACTTGATCTGGATTTGATTGAATTATTTTCTCTATAATACTTTCTAACTCGCCTTCATCGCTTACTTGCCTCATATCATTTGAATCAACTATTGAAACTGGATTATCCCCACTCTCAATCATTATTTCAAAAACATCCTTTGCAATTCTTCCTGTTATCGTGCCGTCATCAATAAGATTAATTAATTTTCCTAGATTTTCAGGTGTTACAGGACTTTCTTGTATAGTCTTGTTACTCTTATTAAGAGTTGAGAATAGCTCACCAACAATCCAATTGCATACTAGTTTAGAATTACTATCTTTGGAGGCAATCTCAAAAAAATCAGCAGTTTCTTTATCAGACACTAAAATTCCAGCGTCATAAGGAGACAAATCAAAGTCTTCAACTAATCTTTTTCTCCTAATATCAGGCAGCTCAGGGAGAGTTTTTCGAATGCCTTCTATAAATTCATCTGTAAAAGTTAAGGGAAGTAAATCTGGATCAGGAAAATACCTATAATCATGCGCTTCTTCCTTACTTCTCATTGATCGTGTTTGTCCCTTTTTAGGGTCAAACAACCTAGTTTGCTGTTTAATAACCTCACCTTTTTCTATAAGATCTACTTGTCTTTTAGCTTCATATTCAATAGCTTGCCCAATAAACTTAATTGAATTTACATTTTTTATCTCACACCTTGTTCCAAGTTCATCGCCTGGCTTTCTTACTGAAACATTAATATCAGCCCTTAATGAACCCTCCTCCATATTTCCATCACAAGTTTGAAGGTATTTCATGATATTTCTTAATTTTTTAATGTATGCTTGAGCTTCTTCAGCAGAACTCATATCTGGCATAGAAACAATTTCCATAAGGGCCACACCCGATCTATTTAAATCAACATATGAATAGCTTGGATGTTGATCATGCATAGATTTACCGGCATCTTGTTCTAAATGAAGCCTCTCAATTCTAACTTCTTTTTCAACACCCTTCTCTAAGTCAATTACCACCTTGCCTTCACCAACTATTGGTTGCTCAAATTGAGAAATTTGATAACCCTGAGGTAAATCAGGATAAAAATAATTCTTTCGATCAAATATTGAAAATTTATTAATTTTTGCATTTAAGCCAAGTCCAGTTTTTACAGCTTGCTCAACACAAACTGAATTTATAACAGGCAACATTCCAGGCATTCCAGCATCTACAAAACTAACCTGAGTATTGTGCTCAGATCCAAAAGAAGTTGACGATCCAGAAAAAAGTTTTGATTGAGAAATTATCTGAGCGTGTACCTCAATACCGATAACAATCTCCCAGTCACCTGTTTTACCTGTAACTAAATTACTCATTATAACCACCATTTATCATCTAGTGACTCAAAATTCGATGACTCTTCGATAATATTAGCGAAAGAATATAAAGTTTCCTCATCAAATGGCTTTCCTATTAATTGCAAACCTAAAGGTAGACCACCTTTATCTTTGGATGACGGAATTGAAATTGCAGGCAGCCCGGCTATATTTATAGGTACTGTAAAGACATCATTTAGATACATTGAAAGAGGGTCATCACACTTTTCATTTAACTCGAAAGCTGAATTTGGAGTTGAAGGGGTAAGCATAACATCAACCTTATTAAAGGCCTCACTGTAATCTTTAGAAATTAATGATCTTACTTTTTGAGCTTTTAGATAATAAGCATCATAATAACCTGAGGATAATACATATGTTCCAATCATAATTCTTCTTTTGACCTCATCACCAAAACCATCAGATCTTGTTAATTCATACATCTCATTAATATCGTTAGAACTTACAGAATGACCAAACCGAACTCCATCATATCTAGCTAAATTAGAGGAAGCTTCAGCCGGAGCAATTATATAATAGCATGGGAGAGCATATTTAGTATTTGGAAGAGAAATTTCAATAATTTCAGCTCCTGCATTTTTTAACCATTCCTTACCGTTATCCCACATTTTAATAATTTCATCAGACATTCCGTCTTGGAAGAATTCTCTTGGTATTCCAACCTTTAAACCTTTTATGCTTTTTCCTAATGAACTCTCAAAATTAGGAATTTCCTTCAGTGAGCTTGTGGTATCTTTAGGATCATGGCTACACATACTGTTTAACAAAATTGCATTATCTTTAACATTTCTGGTAATAGGTCCAGCTTGGTCAAGGGATGAAGCAAAAGCTATAATACCCCACCTTGAGCACCTTCCGTAGGTAGGCTTCAAGCCAACCGTTCCTGTAAAAGAAGCCGGCTGCCTTATAGAGCCGCCCGTGTCAGTTCCAAGAGACCCAACGCCAACTTTTGCTGCAACCGATGCAGCTGAACCCCCGGATGATCCTCCAGGTACTAATTCAGCCTGATTATCATTCTTTTTCCAGGGATTAATTACTGAACCAAAAAAACTTGTCTCATTAGAAGAACCCATTGCAAACTCATCATTATTTAACTTTCCTAATAATATCGCACCATTATTCCATAAATTATCTGTAACAGTTGACTCATATGGAGGAATGAAATTTGATAGCATTTTACTTGATGCTGTGGTTAAGACACCTTTAGTACAAAACATATCCTTTACGCCTAAAGGTAAGCCTTCTAATGGTCTATTGGTATTATTAGCATAATTGTCATCAGATAAATCAGCTGATTTTAATGCTATTTCAGGAGTTTCAGTTATAAAAGCATTTAGTTTCCTAGAGGATTCCATGGCATCTATATGATCAAGAATAAGGTCCTTTGTAGAAAATGATTTATTCTTTAATCCATCCCTTGCCTCATAAAGGCATAATTCAGTTAAGCTTGTCATTAATCAATAACCTTTGGTACTAGAAAAAATCCCTCTTCAGATTTAGGTGCATTTGATATTACATCCTCCCTGTAACCACCGTCACTTATAATATCACTCCTCTTTTTAATACCCTCTTCAGCGCCAAATGAAGAAAAGGTTGGGGCAACTTTTTCTGTATCAACCTCTGTTAGTTGATCAACCCATCCAATAATTTGATTTAAATCCGTTAAAAATTTTTTAATTTCATTTTCGCTTAATGAAATTTTTGAAAGTTTTGCAATTTTTTTTACATTATCTATATCGACGGACATATCTAGCTCCTAAAATAATTTTACAAAAGTTAAAGTCTTGCTTGCATGAAAACACCAACCGTTGATACTTATACCTGTGATGATTAATGATTCAAATAACTTTCGTGAAATAATACCAAATAATAAAGCTATTTTATGCCTTGATCTTGGAAAAAAAAGAATTGGCGTATCAATATCTGATGTTAACCAAAAAATTGCATCTCCATATGACGTAATACAAGAAAAAAAATTCTCAGAAATTTTAGTAATATTAAAAAGTTTAATTAAAGAATTTGATATTGGGTCCCTTATTATTGGTGATCCAATAAATATGGATGGATCTCTTGGGCCAAAGTCACAATCAAGTAGATCATTTATAGCAAATATTTCTAATGATATTGATATTCCTATTTTACTCTGGGATGAACGACTTTCAACTGTTGCTGCAGAAAAATCATTAATAGAGGCAGATATATCTAGAAAAAAGAGGAGTAAAGTGATTGATAAAATTGCAGCAAATATAATATTGCAAAGCTTTTTAGATTTCTTAAATTCTAACTCATAATACCTTCAAGAAGAACCATTCTGCACCATAAGCCATAAATCATTTGATCGAAATATTTTGCCCTTGGGTCATTATCAAAATCCCTTGGAATCTCATTCACTCTTGGAAGTGGGTGCATAACTATAGAATTTTTTGGAAGCAAATTAAGCTGCTCGGTTGATAAAGAATACTCATGATCACTTCCTCTTTCAGTCTGAACCCTTGTTACATACAAAACATCCGTATCTGCTATAACATTTTCAATTTTATCAGTTTCAAATGACTTTTTTGGAATTGAGTCTTGAGGAAATCTCAAATCCTTGGGGCTAACAAAGTTAAAATGATTTCCTGAATATCTAGATAATAATTTTACAAGACTCTTAACAGTTCTTCCATTTTTAAGATCACCAACCATGGTAATCCTCAAATTATCAATATTTTTTTTGTGATTGTAATAAATAGTAAAACCATCCAGTAAAGTCTGAGTTGGGTGCTCGCCCTCTCCATCTCCTGCATTAATGATTGGAACTGAACTAACCTTTGCAGCCTTGTCTACAGAACCTATTTCAGGATGTCTTAATACTATGCAATCACTCATGGTTCCCATTGTAATTATTGTATCTTCAAGGCTCTCTCCTTTAATTGCACTTGAGAATTTAACATTATTAATAGGAATTACTGAACCACCCTGTCTAACCATAGCGCTATAAAAAGATGAAGATGTTCTCGTTGAAGGCTCATAAAATAAATTTGTTAAGATTTTATTCTTTAAAACATCAGAAAAACCATCTTTTTGATCGCTGGCTTTAGACCAAAGATCAAAAATAAAACTTTCTTTCATATCGTCTACTGACAGAAGATGTTGCACGTTTTTACCTTTCAGATTACTTATATATTAAAATGACAATTTTAAACCTTATATTTTTATATTTTTTTACAATAGTAATTAGCTATTTATTTGGATCTTTTCCTAGCGGATATATATTAAGTAAGTATTTTAATAAAATCGACATCACAAAACAAGGATCTGGTAATATAGGTGCAACAAATGTTTTGCGCTCTGGATCAAAAACCCTAGCTGTATTAACCCTTCTAATTGATGCTTTAAAGGGGGCCATTCCTGTCATTTTATTTAGTTTTAATGGTTACCTAATGGCAATAGCTGGGCTCTTTTCTTTTCTTGGTCATAATTTTCCAGTTTGGCTCAAATTTAAAGGAGGAAAAGGAATTGCAACATATTTAGGTATCTGCTTTGCAGTGTCACTAGATCTTGGAGTGTCCTTCATAGCATTATGGTTGCTTGCGGCTCTTATTTTTAAAACATCCTCTATTTCTTCCTTAATAACTATATCCTTGATTCCAATTATTTCATTTTTACGGTTAGAAAATAATATAATAAGTTTAGTTTTTTTGTTAATGACAATTAATTCCTTCTATAAACATAAGTTAAATATTTTAAGAATTTTAAAGGGTGAGGAACCAAAAATTAATATCTTTTAATTTAAAAATAAAAAAATTTTCTTGAATTATGATATGAAATTTGACTTATTGAATGTCAAAATATGGTTTTTTTTCTAAAAGGGGAGCTTAATATGCATATAGTTGTGGTAGAATCACCAGCTAAAGCAAAAACTATTGAGGGCTATTTAGGTTCAGATTATAAAGTAATAGCATCCTTTGGTCATATTAGAGACCTTCCTTCATCAGAAGGATCCGTTCAACCAGATAATGACTTTGAGATGCTCTGGGAAATGGATGCAAAAGGAAAAAAACAAACTAAAATAATTCAAGATGCTTTGAAAAGTGCAAGCTCACTTATTCTTGCCACTGACCCGGATCGCGAAGGTGAGGCTATAGCTTGGCATGTTTTGCAAGCTTTAAAAGAAAAGGGAAGCCTCAAAGATAAGGAAGTATCCCGCGTTACCTTCAATGCTATAACAAAAAAAATTGTTACAGAGGCTATTGCAAGCCCTAGAGAGCTTGATAATGAACTCATAGATGCATACCTTGCAAGAAGGGCCTTAGATTATTTAGTTGGCTTTACATTATCCCCTGTTCTTTGGAGAAAGCTTCCTGGAGCTAGATCAGCAGGAAGAGTTCAGTCCGTTGCACTAAGATTACTCTGTGAAAGAGAGATTGAAATTGAGTCATTTGATCCAAAAGAATATTGGTCAATAAACGCCCTACTCTCACATTCAGATCATTCTCCTTTTAAAGCGTCCCTAACTCATCTAAATGGAAAAAAACTAGAACAATTTGATATTAAAAATGCTGAAGAGGCTGATAAAATAAAAATTAAATTAGAAAATTCTGATTTTATAGTTAAGGAAATTGACGAAAAAGAAGTTTCAAGAAAGCCCTCCCCTCCATTTATTACATCATCACTTCAAATGGAAGCCTCGAGAAAATTAGGAATGTCAGCAAAAAATACAATGCAGGTTGCTCAACGGCTTTATCAAAATGGATTAATAACTTACATGAGAACTGATGGTGTCCAAATAGGTGAGGAAGGTATTAGTGAAATAAGGTCAACAATTGATAAAGTTTTTGGTGATGATTATGTTCCAACAAATTCAAATACCTATGCAAGCAAAGTTACAAATGCACAAGAAGCCCACGAGGCAATACGTCCAACTGATACAAACATAAACCCAGAGAGAATGAATGGAGACTTTTCAAAAGAAGAAAAAGATTTGTATGCATTAATATGGAAAAGAACTCTTGCCAGTCAGATGCAAAACTGGAGAGGATTAAGGACTACAATAAATATTTCTAATAAAGAAATGGATATAAATTTAAGGGTTTCGGGGACAGTTACTTTATTTAATGGATTTAGAACATTGTATGAAGAAGGTAGAAAAGATTCCTCTAAAGAGGAGATACAAGAGCTTCCAAAACTTGAAAAAGAACAAGAATTAAATAAAATTGATATTGAAAATAACCAACATTTCACCAAAGCTCCGCCAAGATTTTCTGAAGCAACACTTGTTAAATCTCTTGAAGAAAAAGGTATAGGACGACCATCGACATATGCATCGATAATATCTGTCTTACAAGATAGGCAGTATGTAAGAATAGAAAATAGATACTTTCATCCAGAAGCAAAAGGTAGATTGCTTTCCTCTTTTCTAGAAAACTTTTTTAAACAATATGTAAGTTATAATTTTACAGCAGATCTTGAGAAGAATTTAGATAAGGTTTCAAATGGTGAGGTAAACTGGAAAGAGTTTCTTAATAGTTTTTGGAAAGAATTTAGTGTTTGTGCAAATTCAGCATTGGAATTAAGAACAAGGGAGATCCTTGATACTTTAAATGAAAGCATTGGTCATCATGTCTTTAAGGATGAAAATGGTGAAATAAATAGAAAATGTCCCAAATGTGATGGTGGCGAACTAAGTCTAAAGACAAGTAGAAATGGGGCATTTGTTGGTTGCTCATCATACCCCGATTGCAAATACACAAGATCCTTTGGTTCTGGAGGACAAAATGTTGAAGCAAAAATACTTGGAAAATATCCAGGAACAGATGAAGATATTCATCTTTTAATCGGAAGGTATGGTCCATATGTCCAAATTGGTGATGGAGAAGATAAAGAAGTTAAGCCTAAAAGGTCCTCTATTCCTAAAACAATTGATCCGGCAGATCTAAATTTAGAGAAAGCGATAGATTTATTGTCTCTTCCTAGGGTTATAGGGCTTCACCCAGAGGATAATAAAGAGATAACTGGAGCATTGGGTAGGTTTGGTCCCTACCTTCTCCATGAAGGAGTTTATGCAAACCTTCAAAATGTTGATGAGTTATTCACTATTGGATTAAATAGAGCTGTAGATTTGATTGAGGAAAAAAGATCTAACCCCGGCAGAGGAAGAGGAAGTAAAACTCTCAAAGAGTTAGGTAATCACCCTAAAGATAAAAAGCCAATAAATCTAATGGACGGAAAGTATGGTCCATATGTCAAGCATGGCAAAAAAAATGTCAGTATACCTAAAGATAATTCGCCTGACGATATTACTCTTGATATTGCTATTGATCTTCTTAATAAACCAAAAAAGAAAAAATAAAATAAGATGGTAAAAGTCATTAAACCAAAACCAGCCGCCACATTAATAATTACAAAGATTAAAAATAAAAAAGTTCATGTGCTAATGGGTAAAAGACCAAATAAGGCAAGGTTTGCTCCAGGAATGTGGGTATTTCCAGGAGGGAAATTAGATAAAAGTGATTTAACAATATCCAAAAATTATATAACTAATAGTAAAATAATAAAGAATCTTAGCTCACTTAAAGCAATACCCCCTCTTGGCAAAGGTCTAATTCACACGGCTATTAGAGAAACCGAAGAAGAAACAAATCTAAAACTTAAATCCAATAATATTAAAAATATGTGGGTTCTTGGTAGGGCAATAACGCCACTTACAAGACCTATGAGGTTTGATACAAAGTTCTTTGTTGCTCCATCAGATTGTTTCATTGGTAAAGTAAAGGGTAACGGTGAGTTAGCTAAATTAGAATATGTCGAAATTAATAAAGCCTTAAATCTACCGATGTTTGATGTGACTGAATTTATCCTTCAAGAAATCAATAAAAGGATAAATAAGGGAAATGAAGTTAATAGCAATCCAGTCTTTTGGAGATACAGAAAGCACCATAGACTGATAACTGAAATTAAATAGCTTGACTAAAAGGTAATTATAATTAATTTCCGCACTATAAAGGATTTAACATGGCAAAAGCAGCAACAATTAAAATTAAATTAAACAGTACAGCTGGAACAGGTTACTATTATGTTGCCAAAAAGAACTCACGAACTATGACTGATAAGATGGTTGTTAAAAAATACGACCCTGTAGTGCGCAAACATGTTGAATTTAAAGAAGGCAAAATAAAATAACTTCTAAAAATTTTAAAAATAAAACTCCTAAAATATCTATTAGTGAAGAAATAATTAATCAAATAGCTGATATCAGGATAATTCCCTCAAAACCCCTAATAATTTCAGACGCCGATGAAGTTTTGTTTATGTTTTTAAAAGGGTTTGAAAACTTTTTATCAAAAAACGACCTTTACCTCGATCTATCCAAGCCAAGACTTAACGGTAATATTAAAAAGATAAGCACTGATGAGTATCTTAAAGATGGTGCAATGACAGACTTAATGCCTAAGTTCTTTAAAGAAGAGACTGAAAACTTAAGCCCTATACCAGGTGCCTCAGAGAGTTTAAAAAATTTATCCAAAAAATGCCAGATTATAGTTTTGACAAATATATCATTCAAAGAAAAAATATCCAGAGTTAAGGCCTTGAAGAAAAATAGTATGAATTATCCTGTTATAACTAGCAGTGGACTAAAAGGACCTGTGGTTGCTGAAATTTGTAAAAATATGTCAGCACCTGTTTTCTTTATTGACGACCTTCCTCAAAATATAGAATCGGTTTCTAAGGAATACAGCAAGTCAACTTGTATTCACTTTGTACAAGACAAAAGACTAGACAAATTAATGGTGACTCCTAAACATATCAAACATAGATTAAGTAAATGGAAAGATGTAGAAAAATTGATTCTAGAAAATTTATTTAAAAATGAAAAAAGAGAAGTCTAATAAAAAAATAATAAGTGTTTGCAGGGAGTGCTTTTCAACATTTTATAGCAAGGTGCTTTATTGCCCGAGTTGTGAATCTTTAAATGTTATTAGTCATAAAGAGATAGAAAAATTAGATATTGCTCATGTTGATTGTGATGCTTTTTACGCTTCTATAGAAAAAAGAGATAATCCAAAATTAAAAAACTCGGCTGTAATAATAGGAGGTGGAAAAAGAGGTGTTGTTTCAACAGCTTGTTATCTAGCAAGGATTAAAGGGGTTAGATCGGCAATGCCAATGTTTAAAGCATTAAAGCTTTGTCCAAATGCAATTATAATAAAACCAAATATGAGTAAGTATAAAGATGCATCAAAAAAAATTCATAATTTAATGAATCAAATGACACCCTTAACTGAACCCATTTCATTAGATGAGGCTTTTTTAGACCTGTCTGGAACAAAAAAATTACATAAAAAAATACCGGCCGTTCTACTTGCAGAGCTATCAAAGAAAATAAATCAAGAAGTTGGAATTTCAGTCTCTATTGGTCTTTCTTATAATAAGTTTTTGGCAAAAATATGCTCAGAACTAGATAAACCAAAAGGATTCTCATTATTAGGAAAAAGTGAGGCTAAAAAATTCCTACATGATAGACCTGTGGAAATATTATGGGGTGTTGGCAAGACTTTAAAAAGAAAACTTAATGATGATGGAATCAAAACAATAGGTCAAATCAAGGAAATAGACATTCAAGAAATTATAAATCGTTATGGGTCAATAGGTTCACACATATATTCACTTTCTCAAGGTAAGGACTTAAGAAGAGTAATACCTCAAAGGCCAATAAAAAGTATTAGTCATGAAATTACATTTGAAAATGATATTAATAATAAAGAAATATTAAAGAAAAAATTATGGCTGCTATGTGAAAAAGTTTCAAAACGATCTAAAGAAAAAGGTTTAGGTGGTCAAACCATTACCTTAAAATTAAAAACAAAAGAATTTAAACTTATATCAAGGTCATGTACAATTGAAGAACCAACTCAAATAGGAGAGTTAATTTTCCAACACTCAAAAGCTCTTTTGGATCGTGAGAATGATAAAATAAAATATAGACTAATTGGTGTAGGAATTTCTAACTTAAAAGACTCCGAGTTATGCGACCTATATGATTTAGTTAATATTTCAAAAACTAAAAATGCAAAAATTGAATATGCTATTGATGATATAAGGAATAAGTTTGGCCAAGATCTTATAAAAAAAGGAAGGTCGATAGAGGAGATATAAAATGACAGGAAGAATTGAAAAAAAGTTAATTGAATTAAATATAGATTTGCCAAACCCAGCAGCGCCTGTCGCAAGTTATTCTCCTTTCATTTTATCGAACAAATTATTATTTATTTCAGGGCAAGGTCCTTTTAAAGATGGTAAATTAATAACTGGAAAGGTTGGCTTAAACTTAACTATTGAAGAAGGTCAGGATGCTGCAAAAGCTTGTGGTGAAATGATTTTAGCTCAAGCAAAACTTGCTTGCGGAACTCTAGATAAAATAAAAAAATGCATTAAATTAGGGGGTTTTGTGAATTGTATTGACTCTTTCACAGATCAGGCAATGGTGATAGAGGGAGCGTCTAGGTTAATGATTGATGTTTTTGAAGAAGATGGTTGGCACTCTCGTTTTGCTGTTGGTGCAAACTCTCTTCCTCTTGGAATGGCTGTAGAAATTGATGCTATTTTTGAGGTTTCCAGTTAAATAAAATTGATGAATACTTTTAAATTTAAAATAGAGACATCCCTATCAAATATAAAAAAAGCTGATTGGAATAGTTGTGCTAAAAATAGCTCTTCAAAATCGAATCCATTTGTAAGCTATGAATTCTTAAATGCACTTGAGAGAAGTAACTCATTAAATAATAATACAGGTTGGTTTTCTAGATATTTATTAATAGAAGATCAAAATAATCAAATTATTGGTTGCAGTCCTTCGTTTATTAAAAATAACTCAATGGGTGAATATGTTTTTGATCATGAATGGGCAAATGCATACCAAAGGGCTGGCGGGTCATATTACCCAAAAATTCAAGTATCTATTCCATTCACGCCTGTTACAGGAAGAAGACTCCTAGTTAAGGACATGTCGAAATATGAAGAAATTATATTAAACCTGTCAAATCAGTTAATAAAATTAACAGAAGAAACAGGCTCCTCGTCCGCGCACATAACTTTTCTTACAAAAGAAGAGACTGAGAGCCTAAAAAAACTTGGTTGGCTAATTAGAAAAGATCAACAATTTCATTGGAAAAATAATAATTATAAAAATTTTGATGAATTTTTATTAAACTTAAATTCAAGGAAACGAAAAAATATTAAAAAAGAAAGATCAATTTTTCAAGAGAGTTCAATTGAAATTGAGCATATAACTGGAAACGATATAGAAGAATATCATTGGGATTATTTTTATAATTTTTATCTTGATACAACTATAAGAAAATGGGGCCAAGCTTATTTAAATAGAGATTTTTTTAAAATTATAGGCGAAACAATGCAAAAAGATATTCTTTTAATTATGGCTAAAAATAAAAATAAATATATAGCTGGTGCTTTAAATTTTCTGAGTAATGATACTGTCTATGGAAGAAACTGGGGATGCACTGAAGACCATAAATTTCTTCACTTTGAATTATGTTACTATCAAGCAATTGATTTTGCTATTGCTAATAATTATAAAAATGTTGAGGCTGGGGCTCAAGGGACTCACAAAATATCAAGAGGCTATTCTCCAGAAACAACCTATTCTGCTCACTGGATTAAGGAAAAGAATTTTTCAAATGCAATTGAAGAATATTTAAAATATGAAGTTAGGGAGGTTGAAAAAAGTAAAAAAATACTAGAAACTTATCTTCCTTATAAAAAAGAAGGTTAAATGTCCTATAACGACAAAAATATATTTGCAAAAATTTTAAATGGTGACGCCGAGTGTGTGAAAGTTTTAGAGAATGACTTTATTTTGGCCTTTATGGACGTAATGCCTCAAGCACCAGGTCATACACTTGTAATACCAAAATATAAAACTGAGAATTTACTTAATCTCGATTCAAATTATTTTTCACCTATTTTAGAGGCAACTCAAAAAATTGCCTCTTCTATAAAAAAGGTTTATTCGCCTACAGGAGTTATGGTTTTGCAATTAAATGGAGCTGAGGCTGGTCAGACAGTTTTCCATCTTCACTTTCATATAATACAAAGGTCCGAAGGTTTAAATTATAAATTTCACTCTTCTGAACCAAGAAGCTTTAAAGAGCTTCAAAAAGAAGCTGATAAAATAATCGCAAACTTATAGTTATTAATTCTTTATTAATTCTTTTGTATCTTTTTCTATATTTTTCAATGGTTTATAATTAAAAGATAACTCATCTTTTTTAAGTGTCACATTAACAGTTCCGCCTTTTTCAAGAACGCCATATAGAATTTCTTCAGCAATAGGCTTTTTAACTTTTTCTTGAATTAGTCTAGCTAATGGTCTTGCCCCCATATTATGATCATAACCTTTTTTTCCCAACCAATTAGCAGCCTCACTGGAGATATTAATATAAACATTTTTATTATCTAGCTGAGATTCTAACTCAAGTATAAATTTTTCAACGACTTTTTCAATGACACTATCGGGTAAAGCATTGAATGATATAATAGAATCCAATCTATTTCGAAATTCTGGGTTGAAAAGTTTTTCTATCGCATCTGTATCTTCACCTATTCTCTCGCTTCGATTAAAACCTAGGGCAGGCTTAGCTAAGTCAGCAGCTCCAGCATTCGTAGTTAGAATAATAATAGTATTTCTAAAATCAACCTTTCTACCATTTTGATCAGTTAATGTTCCATGATCCATGACCTGAAGAAGTATATTGAAAATATCTGGATGAGCTTTTTCAATTTCATCCAATAAGACAATGCTATAAGGGTTTTGATCGACTCCATCCGTCAATAATCCACCTTGATCGAATCCAACATAACCAGGTGGAGCACCTATAAGACGAGAAACGGTATGTCGCTCCATATATTCGGACATATCAAATCTTAATAACTCAACACTCAAAACAGAGGAAAGTTGTCTAACAAGCTCGGTTTTACCAACACCTGTAGGGCCTGTAAAAAGATATGACCCTATTGGCTTTTGCATATCTCTTAAACCAGCTCGAGACAATCTGATAGAGGCAACAACCTCTTCAACAGCCTTATCTTGTCCAAAAATGAATCTTTTTAGAGATTTATCTAAATCTTTTAATTTTTCGCTATCATCTCTAGTAATATGTTTAGATGGAATTCTAGCCATAGTTGAGATTGTTTGCTCAATATCTTTTTGATTTATTGTTTTTTTTCTTTTTGATATTGGCTTGAGTTTTTGTGAGGCACCAGTCTCATCTATTACATCAATTGCTTTATCTGGAAGCTTTCTATCACTCATATACCTTGAAGATAACTCAACTGCAGTTTTTATTGATTCATTTGAATATTTTAACCCATGAAAACTCTCGAATCTTGATTTTAATCCCATTAATATCTTAATGGTATCAGGAATATTTGGCTCCTCTACATCAATTTTTTGGAATCTTCTTGATAAAGCCCTATCTTTATCAAAAAACTGTCTGTATTCTTTGTAAGTGGTAGAGCCTATACAACGTAACTGCTGTCCTTGAAGAGAAGGTTTTAATAAATTAGAAGCGTCCATAGAGCCTCCTGAAGTTGACCCTGCTCCAATGACGGTGTGAATTTCATCAATGAAAAGAACTGCATCATCCTGGGCTTCTATTTCTTTTAAAACAGCTTTTATTCTTTCTTCAAAATCTCCTCGATATCTAGTTCCTGCAAGAATAGAACCCATATCTAAAGAGAAAATCAAAGTATTACTTATTATCTCAGGTACATCTTTTTCAATAATCCTAAAAGCTAAACCTTCAACAATTGCTGTTTTACCAACACCAGGATCCCCGACTAGCAATGGATTATTTTTTCTTCTTCTACTAAGTATTTGAATTAATCGATTAACCTCCTCTGATCTTCCTATAAGGGGGTCAATTAATTGTTTTTTTGCTTTTTCATTTAAATTCTCACAAAATGCATCGAGGGCGCTTTCCTTAGAGGAAGGTGAATCATCATCTTCATAAGAGAATTGATCATCCTCAGGGTCTGCTTGGATTGAAGTGAATGTTTGGTTCTTTCTGATACCGTGAGCTAAAAATTGGACTGCATCATACCTAGTCATTTCTTGCTTTTCTAATAAATAAACTGAGTAACTTTCTTGTTGAGAAAAAATAGCCACCAGAACATTTCCGCCGTTAACCTCTTGGCCTCCTGACTGTTGAACATGGATTGCGGCTCTTGTAACCACTGTTCGATAGCCGGCGGTAGGCTCTGGAACACCACCCTCTTCTCCGCTAACTAGATAATCCTGTTTATTAATAAAATCGAGCAATTCGCTTTTTAATAATTCAATTTCTATATTAGATGCCATTAAAACTTTATAAGCATCCCTATCCTCAAGCAGAGAAAATAAAAGGTGCTCAATAGTAACATGCTCATGTTTGTTTTGAGCTGCAAAGTCAATTGATCTCTGAAGCGTTTCTTCTAGTGATTGAGAAAATGATGTCATTTAAGCTTTTTCCATTGTGCATTGTAAGGGGTGATTATTTTTTCTCGATGTATCAAGAACTTGAATTACTTTTGTCTCAGCTATCTCATAAGAAAAAACACCACAGACACCTATACCATTTTGGTGAACATGTAGCATTATTTTTGTTGCCTCTTCATTACTTTTATTAAAAAAACTTTTTAAAAGGTAAATAACAAACTCCATTGGTGTATAATCATCATTAAGAATAAGAACCTTATATAAAGAAGGCTTTTTAACTTTATTTTTAACCTGAGTCTTTAAGGATGAGTCCTTGTCGATAAAATTATTCTTATCGCTCACCTTTTTGACCCCTATTCATTCTTTCATTCATAATAATATCCCTAGCTTCATTAATTCTTGCGCTCAAATAAGAAGATCCACCTTTATCAGGATGTAATCTAGTTATCAATTCTTTATGAGCCTTGTTTATATTGTCAATTGAAGCATTTTCGTCAATACCTAATAAATCATATGCTTCTGATAAAGGAATAGATGAATTATCTTTTTTCTTAAAAAGCTCCATAATTAAATCAAAAAAAATCTTTCTTTTAAAAAACCAAATAGCAAGAGATATAAAAAAAGTGGAAAAATAATAAAGACCAAAAAATAAAAATAAAATCGCCAATAAAACTGAAAAAATTACAATAAACATTCTAATTTTTTCTTTAAAAATTTCTTTTTCAGAAGATATTATCCAGTCAAAAAAGAAGATTAAACCAATCAAGAAAAGTATTCCTAGCACTAAGACCACGGGATCATACCAAGCCTAGAGAATGAAGATCAGAAATAATTTCTTGATCATCATCCATGTTGTTAATATCAAATAATCTTGTATCACTTGGAGAATTTTTGATTTCTAAATACCTCCAGCCTTGAAAAGGCCTTTCTTTGAAAGGAACAGTTAAAATTAAATCTCTTTTTAAGTCTATTCTGCATCTTTTTACGTTATCATTATCAACAAATCTTTCAATTTTTAAGATCTCCTGTCTTACACATAACTTACCTTTTATAACCCAGTAAATTGACCCCCCATTAAGAATTTCTTCAAATCTTTTTGGAAACATCCTAGTTATGTGGATTGTCTCTCCATAGCGAGTCCTAATATATTCCTGACGATTATATAAATCTGAAACTGAATCTGCGCCAACGCATAATTTTTTAATATTTAATGTCACTTTAAACCAAAAAAATTGCTGCGAGTCCTAAAAAGGAGAAGAAACCGACGACATCTGTAACTGTGGTTACAAAAACACTAGAGGCTAATGCAGGATCAATACCCATTTTATTTAGAATAAGGGGTATTATTATTCCTGAAAAACCAGCTACCACCATATTTAAAACCATAGCCATAGCTAAAATCATACCAAGAGCAGAATTATCAAACCAAAAAGCACTTAAAACTCCTAAGATTAAAGCAAATAATACTCCATTTAAAAAGCTTACTAAAATTTCTCTATTAATAATTCTTTTATAATTCAGAGGAATAAGATCCCTAGTCGATAATGAGCGAACCGCAATAGTTAATGTTTGAGTACCCGCATTACCGCCCATAGAGGCAACGATAGGCATTAAGATTGCCAAAGCAACCATCTCCTCAATAGTTCCATCAAAAATAGCTATTACCATAGAGGCAATAACAGCTGTTATAAGATTTATAAACAACCATGAAAACCTACCTCTTGATGCCTGTATTACGTTGTCAGTAATATCCTCATCACCGACGCCACCAAGTAATTTTATATCTTCGCCTGCCTCATCTTTTAAAACTTCAACAATATCGTCAGCTGTTATAACGCCAATCAGCCTTCCCTCTTGGTCAATAACTGGCGCAGAAACCAAATCAAATCTTTCAAACTGATACGCAACAAGCTCTCTATCCATACCGCCTGAAATTGTGATTAAATCATGTGCCTGAAGATTTTTTAGGCTTATATTTCTTGGCGACCTAATGATATTAGATAAAGATATAGCAGCAACTGGCTTAAAAGAGCTATCTATCAAATAGATTTCATAAAACTCAATTGGTAAATCACCATCTTTTCTCAAAAAATCTATCGCTTCTCCAACATTAATATTTGGATTAAGAGCAACAAAATCTAATGACATCAACCGGCCAGCACTATCTTCAGGATAATTTAAAGATAATTGTAATTCCTCTCTTTCAGTTTTAGGAATTTTATTTAGAATTAAGTTTTTATCATCCTCCTCAAGATCTTCAATTACATGAACAGCGTCATCTGTCTCAAGTTTTTGAAGAACCTCAGCAACATAAGAATGACCTAAAAGATTAATAACCTCCTCTCTAATAGTCTCTTCCAATTCAGATAAAATTTCTGGATTAAAGTCGTTTTCAATAAATCCAATGAAATCTTTTACCTCATGCCTTGGAATAAGGTTAATTATATCAGCAATATCTGCAGCCGATAAATTTTTGGTTAAAGATATAACTTTATTCTTATCAGACGTATCCAAAGCATCCATGATCTCAGAAATTAAAGACGGATCAAAAGGAGTGAAGTCAGTATTTTGATTGCTTACCTTAATTTCAGTCATATAAATCTCGTCATTTAAATTTAATGGTGCGGCCGAGAAGACTCGAACTTCCACGGGTTTTACCCCACAGCGACCTCAACGCTGCGCGTCTACCAGTTCCGCCACGGCCGCATTCTAATTTATAATATATCAATAAATAAAAATAATTTATATATTATGAAACTAAAACTGGTTTCTACTTTAAAACATATAGCTTAAAATAAACAAATGGTCATGAAAATAAAAGAGATAGAATATTCAATTTCTAATAAAGCAATTAACTATGAAGATAGCGTTGAGATAATGGAAAATAGAGTGGAGCATATAAGCTCTAAAATAAAATCTGAATTACTTTGGTTTTTAGAACATCCTGCAATTTATACAGCAGGAACAAGCTCGAACGAAAAAGATCTTCTAAAAAAAAATACCTTCCCTGTATTCAAAACTTCTAGAGGAGGCGAATACACTTACCACGGTCCTGGCCAAAGAATTATTTATATAATGTTAAATTTAAGAGAAAGAAGCTACGATATAAGAAGATTTGTTAATACACTAGAAAGTTGGATAGTTGATTCACTTAGTGATCTGGGAGTTGAATCTCGATTAATAAAAGGAAAGGTTGGAGTTTGGATTGACAAAGGAGGTGAACCTGAAGAAAAAATAGCGTCAATAGGCTTAAGAGTTAGAAAGGGTATAACATTTCACGGAATAAGCCTTAATATAGATCCAAATTTAGATCACTTTAATGGCATTATTTCTTGCGGTAACAAGAAAAATGGAGTGACGAGTTTAAAAAAATTAGGGATAATTTTACCAAAAGAAAAAATTGATGGGATACTTTTAAAAAACTTTGAAAAGAATTTTCATATAAATACAAGGCTTATTGAAATTCAATCATAACTTCGTCTGCAGCAAGGCTATCGCCCTCTTTGCAAAAAATCTTTTTAACAATGCCAGAAGTTTCTGAACGAATAATATTTTCCATCTTCATTGCTTCTACTGTACATAATTTATCACCATCTTCAACCTTTTGACCTTCACTAATATCAATAGAAACAACAAGTCCAGGCATTGGGCACTTAATAATTTTAGTATTTTTTACAATAACTTTTTCAATCATATGTGAGGATAGGTCATGAGAAATTTTGGATCTCACATTGACATTTCCATTTAATCCAAAACCTTTAATATCAAAACCTTTAATATTTTTTTTAATTTGCAGTGTCAGAAAGTTATCATCAATTTTTATTTTAATTATTTTATCCTCTGGCTTCCAATCAGATTCCAAAGAAATAACCTTACCATTATGTTCAATAATTGTATTTTTTAAAGTATTGTAAGTTTTAAATATAAAGATATTCTTCCCTATTGATGCAACTAAGGATTTTTCATTAAGGCTAGAGTTATTTTGGCTCTCAGGGTGTTGTGAATTATTTATTTCTTTTATATATGCAAAGACTGCAGTTAAAGAAAACATTAAAGCATCCGCTTCATCCAAGACCTTTGAAGAAAATCCATCGGGGTATTCTTCATCAATAAATCCTGTATTTATCTCACCTTCTAAAAATTTTTTATTTTTAATAATTGATGAAAGGAGATTAAGATTGTTTTCAATTCCAGAAATTTCAAAGTTATTTAATGCCTCCTGCATTAAATTACATGCTTCAATTCTTGTTTCTCCATATGAGCATAACTTAGAAATCATTGGATCATAAAACATTGAAATCTCACCGCCTTCAAAAACGCCCGTATCATTTCTTATATTATCTATTTCTAAAGGTGGTTTATAGGTTATTAATCTTCCAGTTGATGGCATAAAGTTTCTTTCAGGGTCTTCGGCATATATTCTTGATTCAATAGCCCACCCTTTAAAATTAACATCATTTTGAGTTACATTTAATTTTTCACCGGCTGCAATTTTTATCATTTCCTCTACCAAGTCAAAACCTGTGACTAGTTCTGTAACCGGATGTTCAACTTGAAGTCTAGTATTCATCTCAAGGAAATAAAAATTTTTATCCTGATCAACAATAAACTCCACCGTTCCAGCACTTGAATAGCCAACTTTTTTTGCTAACTGAACGGCTTGATTACCCATTGAATTTCTCAAATCCTTGTCAACAAAAGGACTAGGAGATTCTTCGATTATTTTTTGATTTCTTCTCTGAATAGAGCACTCTCTCTCACCTAAGTGAATAACATTACCATGGTTATCTGCAAGAATTTGTATTTCGATATGTCTTGGTTTTGTTATAAACTTTTCAATAAAAATTCTATCATCACCAAAACTTGATTTTGCTTCATTAATTGATGAGGTAAAGGCATCGGGAACATCTTTTTCACTAAAAGCAATGCGCATACCTTTTCCACCGCCGCCTGCAGAAGCTTTAATCATTACGGGAAAGCCTACCTCATTAGCAATGGAGACAGCCTCATTAATATCTTTTATAATACCTTGATGACCTGGAACAGTATTTATTCCAGCATCTATAGCAAATATTTTTGACTCAATTTTATCGCCCATTACTCTTATTGGCTCTGCAGATGGTCCTATAAAGGTTATATCTTCCTTTTCTAGTCTATTCATAAAATTATGATTTTCAGATAAAAACCCGTATCCAGGGTGAACAGCATCAGCACCCGTTTCTTTACAAGCTGAAATTATTTTATCTATTGATAAGTAAGATTCTGATGATGCAGCTGGTCCTATATTTACTGATTCATCGGCCAAGGATACATGAAGAGATCTTTTATCCGCATCTGAAAAAACCGCAACTGTTGGAATTGATAATTTTTTACAAGTTGAAATAATTCTACAAGCAATTTCGCCACGGTTTGCAATTAATATTTTTTTAAACATTTAATTCTCATAAAGGTAAGTTATCGTGTTTTTTCCATGGATTTGAAAGTTTCTTATTCCTAAGCATTTTAAGAGCTTTTCCAATTCTGGATCTAGAGTTTCTAGGCATAATAACATCGTCAACATATCCCCTTTCCGCTGCAACAAATGGATTTAAGAATCTATCCTCATAAGCTTCTGTATGTTTTTTAATTTTTTCTTCATCACCAATATCATTCCTATAAATAATTTCTACAGCTCCTTTAGCACCCATGACCGCAATTTCAGCACTTGGCCAAGCGTAATTAATGTCACCTCTTAAATGTTTTGGAGCCATTACACAATAAGCTCCCCCATAGGCTTTTCGAGTTATAATAGTTACCTTAGGAACAGTTGCTTCAGCATAAGCGTAAAGAAGCTTGGCGCCATTCTTGATAAGACCCCCATACTCTTGATCTGTACCAGGTAAAAACCCAGGAACATCGACAAATGTAACTAAAGGAATAGAAAATGCATCACAAAATCTAACAAATCTAGCAGCTTTTCTACTTGCATCAGAGTCTAAAACACCTGCTAAATGCAATGGTTGATTACCAACTACTCCGACGGTATGACCATCGAATCTAGCAAACCCAGTGACAATATTTTGAGCAAATTTCTCTTGAATCTCAAAAAACTTACCTTCATCAACAACCTTAAGTATCAGCTCCTTAATATCATAAGGTGTATTAGAGTTATCGGGAACAAGAGAATCTAAACTCATTTCTGAACGATTTATAGGATCGCTAGTCTTTCTTATTGGAGATTTTTCTATATTACTAGACGGAAGAAAACCTATCAACTCTCTCATTTGCTCCATCATTTCTAAATCATTCTCATAGGCACCGTCTGCTACAGAAGAAATAGACGTATGTACTTCGGCTCCTCCAAGCTGCTCAGCGGTAACCTCTTCATTAGTTACAGTTTTAACAACGTCAGGGCCAGTAACAAACATGTAAGAGGTATCTCTTACCATAAAAATAAAGTCGGTTAATGCTGGAGAATAAACATCCCCACCAGCACAAGGACCCATAATGATGGAAATTTGTGGTATTACACCAGAGGCCAAAACATTTCTTTGAAAAACTTCAGCATAGCCGCCCAAGGAATCGATTCCTTCCTGTATTCTTGCACCTCCGGCATCGAGAACACCAATAAGAGGTGAATTATTTTTTAAAGCCATATCTTGAATTTTATTTATTTTTTTTGAATGAGCTAAAGATAAAGAGCCTCCAAAAACAGTAAAATCCTTTACATAAATAAAAACTGTTCTTCCGTTTACAAGACCTGATCCAATAACAACACCATCTCCTGGGATTTTCTGATCTTGCATTCCAAATTCATGAGAGTCGTGCTCAACAAACATATCGTATTCTTCAAACGATCCTTCGTCCAATATAAGCTGAATTCTCTCTCTTGCGGTAAGTTTTCCTTTAAAATGCTGAGAATCAATTCTTTTTTGACCGCCACCAAGCTTCGCATTTTCTCGCCTTGCCTCAAGCTCTTTAATTATATCATCCATTAAAAACCTCTTAATCCCTAACTGTAAAACCCTCAATATTTGGATTCAATGGTAAATTATATTTATTCCAAGTCTCTTTCATATGTTTTGGTAAAGAAGCTTCGAAATGTAATATGTCTCCATTAACATTCATAAAGTCAACACTTCGACTGTGAAGGTGTAATTTTTTAAACGTTAAACCTTCTTTTGAATGTCTTCCATATTTTTTATCCCCGACGATAGGAAATGAAGACATTGACGCATGCTGTCGTATTTGATGAGTTCTTCCAGTGACAGGTTGAAAGGCAATCCAGCATATTTTATCATTTAAATTCAATACTTTATAATATCTTGTTAAACAATTTAGATGATTATTATCTTCACCCACTTTAATATCAAAATCAATATCACCCTTATCTAATGCAGGAGATCCATCAGTTATAGCCCAATAAGTTTTATTAACTTTTCTTTCTTGAAATAAATTTGAAAGATAAACAGCAATTTTTCTTGTCAAAGCAACAACGAGAACACCCGTGGTTTCTTTATCGAGTCTATGGACCAACCTTGGACTAAAACTTGAATTAAAAAAAGCAGATTTTAAATATCCATCTAAATGATTTTCTATGCCTGTTCCTCCTTGAACTGCTAGCCCAAAGGGTTTATTGAGAATTAAAATCTCTTCATTTTGAAAAATTGTTATTTTTTTTATAAAATCCAATGCTCCAGGTATCTGAGAATTATTAACTGAGCTTGAGGCTAGCTCGTCTAGAAAATTAGGTAAAGTTACTATATCTCCTTTATTTAATCTAAAGCTTGATTTAACTTTCTTACCGTTTACTTTTATTATACCCTTGCGAAGTAACTTCTCTAAATTATTATGACTGATTTTTGAAAAAAAATGACTAATCCATCGATCAAGCCTAGCTTCGGAGAAATCCGTCTCTATATTATACTCTCTCAGATCAATCATGAACTTATAAACTTTGCAAAAATAAAACCAAGGTAAAGAGAAAAAATTGATAAAAAAACTGAAATAGATACATATAAGAATAAGTTTTGGTATTCTTTCTCAAAAAACATATTAATTGAATCTAATGAAAAAGCTGAAAAAGTTGTAAAACCACCTAAAACACCAGTCATAAAAAATAATTTATAAAACTCAGAGGGATTATTTGAGGTGTAATAAAAAATACTCCCCATCAATAATGAACCGAAAATATTTACAAATAAAGTTGCTAATGGATTAGGAAGGCCAAGAATACTCCCAAAAATCAAGTTGGAAGAATAGCGGGCTACTGCACCAATAAAACCACCAAAACCTACATAAATAAAAGACACTTAAATATTTTCTCCAAATATATATAATAATATGAAAAGATATCTGTTATTATATATTAAAATTAAATCGTTGCTAATAAGATTATGAAATCAAAAATAATTAATATTATATGGCTTGAATACAAAGGAGAAATCAAGAAAAAGCCATACCAAGATTTTAATTATAGAATTTCACACTGTACTTCAGTCCAAATTGAAGAATATAAAGAAATATACCATAACGTAGGTAAGAGCCATAGCTGGTTTGGAAGAAGCGGTATGAGTAACGATGATTTAGGAAAGATAATATTCAACAAAAAAGTTGAAATACACTTCATAAAAGAAAATGATAAAAATATAGGATTTTTTGAAATTGATTACTCTCGTGATTATTTAAAAGACAAAGAATTAAGAATTGTTCATTTTGGATTAATAGAAAAATATATTGGTAAAGGGTTAGGGATAAAATTGATGAATGCAGCTATTACCAGAGCTTATAATCTAAATATTAAAAAGATTATTCTTCAAACAAATTCATTAGATCACAAAAGAGCCCTTCCTTTCTATAAAGAATATGGTTTTGAGGTTTTTGCAGAAGAAACTAAGAATTTAATTTACGCGATTAACTAAATGATAAAAAAAATAATAATTTTCATTACTTTAATTTTATCAATGAGTGGTTATTCATTAGCTCAAAAAGATACCCTTTATTTATCTGTAGCATCCAGCCTTTACAATGTAAGTAAATCATTAGTTGAGGAATGGAAAAAAACTAATAGTACTGAAGTAGTGATTATTACAGGTCCTACATCTTTGATCGCTAGACAAATTTATAATGGCCAAACCTCAGATATTATTATAACCGCTAATAAAGATTGGCTATTATGGATGAATAATAAAGAACTTATAAACATTGAAGAGGCTAGCTTAATAGCAAAAAATTCATTAATTTTTTCAAGTGGAGTAAATAAGGGTTTTTATATTGATATAAAATCTGAAAACTTTAGGGAAGATTTTGTAGATCAGTTGTCCTCATCTAAGTTTCCAATTCCTCACCCATCGACAGTGCCGCTTGGTATATATGCAAAAGAAGCTCTTGAGTCTATGGGGCTTTGGAGCTTGCTAGAAAAAAAATTTGTTTACACAGCCTCATCACAATCAAATTTAAAATTTATATCTAACGGAGATGCTTTAGTGGGAATAAGTTATTTATCAGATGCTATTTCTTCACCTAATATTTTAATAGTTGCGAAAATCGATGAAAAAATCTTTAGTTACAAAAAACCAACTTATTGGGCAGCAAAAATTAAAAGGAATGAGGCTGATAACGATTATGACTTCATTAAATGGTTGAGGTCTATAGAGGCTCAAAGAATAATTAAAAATTATGGCTTTGAATCCATAAATTAAACTGAGGTTAAGTTGACTGATTTTGAAATAAACGCCCTTCTTTTAAGTATAAAAATTGGAATACTATCAACAATATTAATATTGGTACCTGGAATATTTATGGGTTGGGTGCTTGCTAAAAAAAATTTCTTTGGAAAAACAATCGTTGACTCCCTCATTCACCTCCCACTTGTAATCCCACCTATAGGGATTGGCTATATATTATTAATAATATTTGGAAAAAATAGTTTTTTAGGAAACTTTCTTTTTGAAAACTTTAATATAAATTTATCTTTTTCATGGATTGGTGCTGCATTAGCATGCTCCATTATGTCTTTTCCTCTAATGGTTAGACCAATTAGAGTATTGATGGAAGCACAAGATAAAAAATTAGATGAGGCCGCAAGAACATTAGGAGCATCTGAGTTAAAAATATTCTTATCAATCACGCTTCCCTTGGCGTACCCAGGTATATTGGCTGGATTAGTTTTATCCTTCGCTAGATCCATTGGAGAGTTTGGCGCAACAATTGCTTTTGTTGGAAATATTCCAGGAGAAACCCAAACACTTCCATTGGCGCTATGGACTTTAATAGAAACATCTAACAGTAATAATGAAATTATTCGATTGGGAC
>Ga0206683_10000038_pt1 | contig 79484 bp, 68 predicted proteins | sample M280m12015metaG_FD_155483 | JGI IMG/M metagenome (GOLD analysis project Ga0206683, IMG submission 155483) | Ammonia-oxidizing marine archaeal communities from Monterey Bay, California, United States - M2 80m 12015 | ecosystem: Environmental > Aquatic > Marine > Intertidal zone | place: USA...
TAATCACAATATTGTCACTCTCAACCTGTCCGAAATCAGGATTGATTGTGGCAACCAATTCACCACCAGATCCAGTGTTGTAGATGACTTCAGTCCCAACATCAAACGAAGAATCGTCAGTGATAAAATCATTATTAGCGACAGTGTATGGGAAAAAATCAAGGCTTTTGGGGTTGGCTTGGACAACATCGACCTTATAGAGGACTGATAAAAACTCAGATCGCTGAAATGAAGCCGCAGGAAATCCAATGCCTATTCCCAAATGTTCAACCATTCTACTGACGCTTACTCCAATGGTACGATTCTCCCCATCCTGCTTATTCATGGGGACCATATTCCAAGGAATAAAAAATTCCGAGTACCAGTTTTCTTGATTTTCAGATGTTTCTGCAAACCACTCACCATCCCAATCTCCACTGATTTGATTCTCATTGGTGATTGTAAAATCAAGCACTGACTTGCCCAGAGCAATGCCCAACATGTAAGCAGTATTTCCAGTATTGTCTAGGTCAACTACGACAACATTTCGATCGTGATTTTCTCTGAGTCCATCTCTGGCATGCCTTCTTCGATCTCTAGTTTCATATGACTGTTGATTTATAAAGCCAAAGTAAATCCCCATTTCGTCTGAGTGAATCAAGACTTTGGTATCAAGGTCTGGAGATTCGAGGCTGTAAGGATTTATGATAAAGAACTCTTCAATGCTCTGGGCATCCTGCCATTCATCCTCATCGAGCTTACCATCCACAACGATGGCAGCATTAATGAACAGAGGCAACAGAAGCAGAAGCAAAGTGACAGATTTTACTGTTTTAATCATGATTGGTAGTGTTTCGAGGTATCCACTATCGTAGATGTGTTAATTGCAGGGAAATATTTAACTTCATTCTGAAGATATCTAAAATTCTTTTTTGTGATGGCTTCTAAGTTTGGTCTTTTTTCATTGGGTGTAACGCCATCGCCTATTCCGCCCCCAAACTCAATGATGGACTGAACTTCCATTTTTGCTGCTGTCTGCATGCATCCCAACCAATCCACTGGCTTGAACAGTTGATTATAAAGCAACTCTTCAGATTGTGTTCCATCAAGCTTGTGTATTTCTGATGAATAATTAGATAAAACGGGTGTAGTCATATCTGAAAAATTAATGCCATTAAGATGTTCTTTAAACTCAACTGCAGCTCTTGTCATCAAACTGGTGTGAAATGCTCCCTCAGTTTTTAATTTGACTGTTCTTTTTCTAGGATAGTCAGTTGCCAATTGTTCTGCCAACCTATCAATATCTGCATCGGCACCACCAACCACCGTTTGTTTTAATTGATTGATCGTGGCTATCTCACAATTGGATTGATCAATGATATCTGCCGTTGATTCTCTCTCAAAAGGCATTGCCAACATGGATCCAGATCCATGCTTTCCCATCAGCTCGCCTCTTTTGCTCACAAGGGATATTCCCTCTTCAAATGTGATACTGCCAGAAACAACAAGTGCAGTGTATTCACCAAGACTATGGCCAGCCAAGAGCATTGGTTTTATTTCTCCTCCATGGAAGTCTTTGAAATATTCATAACAAGCAATCTGATGTGTCATCAAAACAGGTTGGGTGTATTTGGTGAGATTGATTTCATTATTCTTGTCGTGAAACGATAACTCAGAAATATCGTAGCCCAGGACTGAAGAGGCTTTGTTATAAATTTCACGCACAGTGTTTGATTTCTCAATCAAATCTTTGCCCATTCCTTTGTATTGTGATCCTTGGCCAGGAAATATAAACATCACATTGGCCACTGCTGCTCCCCTTAATTAAGCTATGTGAAATTTTTTTGTAATTATGAAGCAATGAATCCTAAAAACAATGATTTAATTGTGGAGATGATTTTTTATAGATATCTGTTATCGTTTTAGCATCAATATAAGATCACACTCAAGAAGAAAGGAATTTTAAGAATGTCCAAGTTAAATATTGCCATTGTAGGTGCTGGAATCGGAGGAATGAGTTGTGCCTTGGGCCTTTCTCGAGATGACTTCAATGTCTCTGTATTTGAGCAAGCCCCAGAATTGTCTGAAGTTGGTGCCGGACTCACGATCACGCCCAATGCCACTAAAGGTTTAAACTATTTAAACCTAGGCAAAGGTATAAAATCAGTTGGCATGGCCCATACCAATCAAGGTGTCAGGCACTATGAAACCGGTGAGATGATTGTCCCTCTAGAAAGAGGTGAAAAAATGATGCAGAAATATGGTGCCTATCAATTCCAAGCACACCGCGCTGACGTTCATAATCTCTTTATTGAGGGCATGAAAGAGCATCCTAAAAGCAAGATTTATGTCAATCACAGGCTTACAGGACTGGTTGAAAAAAATGATTGTGTTGAATTGACCTTTAATCACAATGAAAAATATGAGTTTGATTTTGTAATTGGAGCTGACGGCAATCGATCGACCGTAAGAAGTATAATCATTGGAGATGATGACCCTGAGTTTGCAGGTTATGTTGCTTGGAGAGGCCTTGTTCCAACAAGTGAACTCTCGGAGGGTGATTTTGATGAATGCGGCTCATCTGCTTTCATTGCACCAGGGCGGGTGTTTGCAAGATATCTGGTCAGAAATGCAGAATTGTATAATTATGCGGCATTCCTGGTCACAGATGAATGGGCAGAGGAAGGATGGGCAATCCCTTCGGATGTTGATTTTGTCATGGAAATTTTTTCTGACTATAACGATCAAGTAAAAAATATCATCAAAGCCACTCCTAAAGATGAATTATTCAAATGGGGAATCTTTGCAAGAGCACCTTCAGAAAACTGGTCCTCTGAGTTTTCAACTTTACTGGGTGATGCTGCACATCCGCTCGAACCTTTTATGGGACAAGGTGCGAGCATGGCGATTGAGGACGGTGTTGTTTTATCAAGAATCATTGCAGACTCAGGTACTCAAAACGAGATTATTGATCGTTATCAAAAAGCGAGAATAGAACGAGCACACTTCGTAACTGAGCACTCAAAAAAAGCAGGCATGCGCTTCACGGGTAGAACGCCGGATGATTATTCTAAAGAAGATCACAAGAACGAAGAAGAGCTCGGATTGTTCTACTATGATCCAAGCACTGTAGAAATCTAATCGGTGACTAAAAATTAAGGCACAGGCAGTTACACTTCGTTACAAATTAGTCATCTTCGGATCAGAAGTATATTTATATAATCAACCCATAAGGAAATGATATGTATATAAACTTTTGGTACCCAGTCTGCCTGAGCAATGAAATCAATGAAGGCCCAAAAAAAGCAACCATACTTGGGTTGGATTTTGTGGCATACAGAGATCATGAAGGAACCGCACATTGCTTGAGCAATGTTTGCGTACATAGAGGCGGATCATTGGCCAGCGGAATATGTCATGATGATGGAACCATAGCATGCCCATATCATGGTTGGAGATTTGATGGATCAGGGAAATGTCAAAAAATCCCCTCACTTGGACCGGACAGTAAAATTCCAAAAAGAGCTAAAGTAGACAGTTATCCCGTTCAGGAGAAATACGGCATTGTTTTTGCGTTTTTAGGCGATCAATCAGAAGAAGAAAGGCCCGAGCTTTATGAAATTGAAGAATTTGATACAGAGGGTTGGCGGTCAAATGATCCTAAAATCATCGATATTGATTACAACTATGAGCGATCAATTGAGAATGGACTGGACCCCGCGCACAATGAATTTGTTCACCCAACACACGGGTTCTCTGGCGCTAAGAATGATTATAAAGTTAATCCCACAAAAATCACAAAGTTAGACCGCGGTGCAGATTTCGAACAACTCTTTGATGCAGCACCACCATTGGATAAAGAAACCTATGGTGAGACCGCTAGAAAGAGTGATGGAGAATTAACAGTGTGGGGTGGTTACAGAGGTCCGAATACACTGATCACGCTGATCCATACCAAGAAAGAAACAAATTGGTTTCATCAATATTTCTTTGAGCAACCAATCGATGAATTTAAAACCAAAATCTTTTTCATAAGTATGAGGAACTGGCTTCTTGATGAAAAAATGGACGACATGATTATGGAAAGAAACATGGCAGTCGCCGATCAAGACATTGCCCTTCTGAACGAATTAAGACCTGTACTGACGCCGCCCACTCTCACTAAAGAAATCTTTGTTCCAGCAGATTTAATCATAGGAGAATACAGAAGCTCATTGGATGAGTTTACAGAGAAAGGGTTCAAGATTGATACGCAGAAAGTGAAAGAAACCCAACATCAAACGGCTTATGCAATTCCTTCACCTGCCAGGAAAACAGAAAAAAATTGGGTTTTAGACTCCGTTCCCTTAGTTAAAGAATAAGCAGACAAGGTTACTGGGCAGACAGTCCTCCATCAATCACAATCTCAGATCCAGTGATCATCTTTGACTCATCACTGGCAAGAAATAAAATTGAATTTGCCACATCCTCTACTGTTACAAGTTTTCTGACTGGAATCTGCTTCTCAATCTTAGAAATCAATTCATCAGTTGGATTTTCAAAAAAAGATTTCATCATCTCGGTCTTAGCAAAGACCGGATGGACACTGTTGCATCTAACTAAATCAGTCGTTCGTGCGCAGTGAAGAGCGACAGACTTTGTTAAATGCCTCACAGCAGCTTTTGCACTGTTATAGGCAGCAAAATTATGGCCAGCAACGATTCCTGAAATAGATGAGACATTTATAATTGAGCCATTACCAGAGTCTCTCATAAGTGGAATAGCATACTTACATCCGAAAAATACTGAATCAAGGTCAACTTTATGAACCAGGTCCCATTCTTCGACTGTCGTTGCTTCCACATCTGCCATAAAACCAATGCCAGCATTATTCACAAGTATATTGAGTTTCAATGATTGTGTTTTTATCTCATCGATAACTTTCTTCCAATCGTCTGTTTTGGTCACGTCATGCGAGATAAAGTGTATTCCAAGATCCTCAGACACTTGTTTGCCGAGTTCTTCATTGATGTCGGAAATATAAACCTCGGCACCCTCTTCCTTAAATGCCATTGCAGTTGCTTTTCCAAAGCCAGAAGCTCCGCCAGTCACCAATGCCACTTTTTCATTTAACCTTTTAGTCATAATCAAAATAATATTTGTTAAAATTAATGCCACATTATAACTGCCCGAATAGAAAATACTGAAGATTACCAATACCTATGAACAATGACATTAGTATAAAATTCCAGACCGTCACAGGAAAATTTGGCGAAAGAGAGGTTCGATATCTGACTGCTGGATCCGGACCAGTCGTCTTTTTGCTGCATCAATCACCGAAATCAGCCGATGAGTACAAACCATTGATGGATTTGTGGTCAAATGATTTCACCATGATCGCGCCTGATACGCCTGGCTTTGGAGCATCAGATCCATTGGAAAGCGATAAAGTAACCATAGAAGACATTGCGGAGGCCACCGTAGAATTGGCTGATGCATTAGATATTGTTGAGTTTGGTCTTTATGGATTTCATACAGGAGCAATCATTTCAATTGCATTGGCTCACCAATTCCCAAATCGTATAGAGGCCATAGCATGCAATGGAGTATTGGTATTAACCGATGATGAACTTGAGAAAATAAGAGCAAAGTATCTTCCGCCCTTTGTGCCCCAATGGGATGGGGGTCATTTAAATTGGCTCTGGTCTAGAATGAGAGAGCAACTTGTTTTCTTTCCATGGCATGAACGATCAAAAGATAGCAGAATGCAGTTCAGCATCTCTGATCCATCAATACTGCATGAAAATGCAGTGGAAGTAATGCGGGCAGGAGATAATTATAGATCGGCATATGGTGCAGCATTTGAATATCGTTTGGAAAAATTTGTTCCTTCATTGAAGATTCCGGCTTTAATTACCGCAGGTGAATGGGATCCTTTATGCAGATGCTTGGATGACTTGACCCCATCAAAATCAACAATAATTGAATCGTCCAAAGATCAGAACGAAGCACTAGAAAAATCCAGAACACACCTATCTCAATACGTAAACAATATGAATATTGATTTGCCGAAGTCTCCACTGAAGAAAGATGGTCTGACAAAATCAGTCATCAAGACATCTGTTGGTGATGTCTGCATAGAAAAAAACTTTGACCAATCAAATGGTCAACCTTTGGTGATTATTCCGCCGATTGGAGGATCCTCAAAAACCATTCGATATCTCTCGAGTCAGCTTTCCTCAAGTAAAGACTTAATGGTGATTGATCTTCCAGGACATGGTGAGTCAACAAAAGACATAAAAGAGCCAATCCTTGATGCCTTTAATCAAGCGGTCACAGATGTAATCAATGACCAAAATATTCAAGAATTAACGCTGATCATTATGAGTCATCATGGAAGCCTTGCTCAATTCATTAATGAAAACAATGTTCGAGTGAATCATCTTATTCTGATCGAACCTTGGTTTGCGGATAAAGACTTCATTGAGGAATACAAAGAAAAAGGAGTCCCAGATATTCAAAAAGAATGGCATGGAGGACACCTCAATCAATATTGGCATATGGTCAGAGACTCAAAACTCTTTTGGCCTTGGTATAACACTGGCATTGATGGGATCTTGGATCTAAAACCACAGCTGGATGAAACGCAGCTTCAAGATGAGGTCACGGAACTAATCCGCTCTGAATTGAACTGGAAATCAGCAATGATCAGTTCATTGAATGCTTCAATAAACAATCAACTGAAAATCAAAACAACCGTTTGTTTTAGAAAAAATCATCCACTGTCTACATCGTCTTATCAAGAAAATGACTTCTCTGAACTGCAACTTGATGATGAAATAAGGAACTGGTCAGCAAATTTAGAGACCATTGTTTAGCATGGTTACATTTAGTTACTCTTTACAAATTATTATTTTGTAAAATTTTTTCATGTCTAGAATGATTAATAACAGATGAATCAGAAAATTGGGTCAATGTTTCTCGCCAAGGGGATTAGCAAAGCTAATGCTCTAACTTTCTTTTATGCATGCTTTATTTGCATAGGTATCTTGGCAGGAATGAACTTTGTACAGGGCTATATTCTCACCGTAGTCCTCAATATACCCATGGGTGGCCAAGGAACAGTTACAGGCAACCTCGCATTCCTTCAAGAAATTATTGCCATACTTTTGATAGGTCCCTTTGGTATTTTATGTGACCGAATAGGCAGAAAGCCTGTTTTTGTTATAGGCACTCTATTGATCTCTATAGGTCTTGCAATTTACCCTTATGCATCAAACCTAACTGAACTATTTATCTTTAGATCGATATTCGCGGTTGGTGCAGCATGTCTTTCATGTGTTCTCGCGATTGTAGTTGGCGATTACCCTGCTGAACAATCGAGAGGGAAATTTGTGAGCGTTCATTCAATACTGAATGCATTTGGGGTTTTAGGTTTTGCGATAGTTCTTGGAAGACTTCCCTTCATATTAGAAAGCAATGGGTATGATGCTATTGATGCGGCCAAGATCACTATGCTTATTGCTGCAATCATAGGATTAATATCAGCTTTTATCTTTTACAAAGGTTTGAAAGGCGGTGTTCCAGAGGATTCTGAAGAGACTGGTGAATCAAAACCCGGGACAAAAGAGTTAATTTCTGTGGGCCTTAAGTCCATTGCAAACCCTAAAATAGCCTTAGCATATGGTGCAACATTTCTTGCACGAGCCGACGTATCAATCAATGGTCTCTTTATATCACAATGGGCCATTACCAGTGGATATGCAATGGGTCTTTCCCCTTCTGAATCAATGGGAAAAGTCGTTCCTGTAATTGTGGCAACAAATCTGATTAGTATGTTTTGGGCATTCTTATTTGGAGTGATAATCGACCGAATCGATAGAGTCAATGCAATGGTTATAGCCATGGGCATGGGTCTCGTTGCATATGGCTTAATTTACTTTGTAGACTCTCCTCTGAATTATGCCAATCTTCCAATATTTATTTTAATCTCATGCAGCGCCATAGGGACCGTGATAGCCACGGCAAGTCTTATTGGTCAAGAAGCACCGCTAAGACAGCGTGGAACTGTAATTGGCTTCAGCTCTTTTTTTGGTGCAATTGGCATCTTGGTGGCAACAGCTGTCGGAGGGCGATTATTTGATTTATCTCCAATGGGTCCATTTCTATTGATAGCAAGCATTAATGGAGTTCTATTCATTGCATCAATTATCATTTCGATTCGATCATCCAATCGAACTTCTTAAGAAAGCACTCTTCCTCAATGATTAAAAAAGCATATACAGAATTCTCAATGGGCCAATGCCATTATAGATATAAGGCAGGCGATGGAATACCAATGGTTTACCTTCATCAAACACCCAGCTCTTCTTTGATGTATGAGAAGCTCATTTCACATTTGCCCCAATTTACATCCATTGCAATCGATACTCCTGGGTTTGGCATGAGTGATGATATACCCGGAAATCCAAGTATTGAAGATTATGGAAATTATATTTTAGAGGCCTTGGACAATTTAGAAATAAAAGAATTCCACCTGATGGGCCATCACTCAGGAGCCTCAATTGCATTATATATTGAGAATCATCGCAGCAATATGATTGCCTCACTGACTCTGATTGGTGTTTTTCTTGCCTCCACAGAAGAAAAAGAGCTCATGAAAAAACAAACAGGTCTTGATTGGGCACCTAAAGAGGATGGCTCACATCTTATGAACGCATGGAAATTAGCAGGCGATATTCTCGGTGCTGACGAAGACTTAAATCTCAGGCAAAGAGAAACTTTGGATGCAATTCGTGCTGAAGTTTCTGCAAAACAAATGCACGATGCAATATGGAGCTTTAATGAGATTGAAGCCTTAAGGAAAACAAAGGCTCCAAGTTTGATACTCTGTTCCGAAGATGATGTAATGTATCCCTTCCTTAATCAGGCAATAGAATGTCGGTCCGATGCAATTGTTGAAACAATTCAAGGCAAGAATCTTGAGCCAGACCTGGATGCGAGAAATATTGCTGTTCTTTTAATGGAGTTTTTAGAAAAAATCTAGCATGGAAAATAAATTGGCAAATAAAGCTGGAACAATCTTAAGTTGGTTGGGCTTTCTATTTTTCTTCATAGTCTTTATAAACATGCTTCAAGCTCCTAGAATCACCATTGGAACAGAAGAAAGAGAGATCATGAGGAATTTCCATATCATAGCAGGCACGTTCTTGATGGCAGTAAGTATGTTTAGGGTGTATATATGGATCCATGTTCCACCACAGAAGAGTCATCGATTATTGCCCGAACAAGATTATACATTCATTCATTTCCTTCAGTTCTTTCTTTACTGCTCTTTCATCGCACAAGGGCTAAGCGGTTTTTTTATGGCATGGTCCGACGGTGTCATTAGATTTATGAAAGGGATTGATACCATTGATCATGGCCTATGGACCATCTCGGGTTATTTGCATAGCGCATTTGGATTTTTATATATCATGCTCATTTTAATAATCATAATTTTAAGGCTGTATCACATGATTCGATTTCGAGTCTACAGTCTGAATGTTTTTGCTTGATATGAGGAAATATGTCAACAATGCTAGAGGGACTCACTGGTTATTCATAATGGTGCTTATTGGTATAGCGTTTTATCTGCCATTTCTTATTTTTGGAGCATTTCCATACAATACAAAAACCAATTCGGATCCGATTGAGATGGAGCAACTGCTTGAGGGATTTGAATCGGTTGATTTTTATGCGATGAGCGAGTTTTTAAATGATTCTCCAGAAGAAATTCAAAAAGAGATCAATGCGTTTGAAACCTGGGAAGGAGGAAAATGCAGATTTTGTCACGCCGTAAATAAAGATGACAGGGATCGCATGGCGCCCACTCTATATGGAATTTTTGGAAGACCTGTAGGGGTTGGGGATAACTATACTTATTCAAATGCATTGATCAATATGAAAAATAATGGGTTAATTTGGACACCTGAAACACTTGATGCATTCATATCAGATCCGTCAAACTACATACCTGGAAACAGAATGAGGGTTCAGGGTATTAAAGATTTAGAAACAAGAAAATTAATAGTGAACTATTTAATGAGAGAAAGTAAATTAATCAAAGGGGAATAAAAAATGAAATTTGAAACAGAAATTAACTTTCAGTCCAATACATGGAACCGGGATGCTTGGGCAAGAATACAGGCTGATTTAAATCCTGAAAAAGAAAGCATCTGCTATACCACCGGAACAATCCTTGGGGTAACACCCGGTCAGGCGGTAAAAGAATTATGCGGCTTTGAAACATTCTTATGCACAAGATTGATGCCAGCAGCGGAAGATGGGAGCATACGTCGATTAAATAAAGAAGTTATTTTCTATACGGACCCGAGATCTGGACAAATGATCGATCAGTGGACTAACCCATACACAGAAGAAGTGGTTGATGTGGTCCATGTTGCAAACGATCCTTTCAATTACACGATTTCTGAGTGGCTTATTCTTGCTCCTGAAGATTTTAAAACGGGTGAAAAAGCAGAGCCTAGGAAAATACCTCTGATCTTTCCTTGGAAAAGATCCGGTGATGTCATCACGCTCAGTACAGATATGCATTTGCATTATCCAAACCCACTGCAACCCGATAAGTGGGTCAGAGAATCATCAGGCAAAATGGCGCGTGTCTCAGAAATGATGCGTTACTTTGTCTCCGCAAAGGATCTGGAAAATCCCGAACTGACATCGGTAAACTATACGGGCACTTGGAATAGAATTACACCATGGCTCCCGTGGATGTTAATGGGAGATACGTCTGGTCATTGCTTGTATATGAGCACTATGCTGAAATCAGACAACATTGATATCATCCCTGAGCATGTGCGTGAATTCTCAGAAGAAAGATATCCCGGAATGTTATCGGCTCCCACAGAGGACTATGGCCCGAGTATCTCTAGCCTTGAGTACTATGCTAGGGAACAAAAGCCTGCACCTGTAAAATAAATTCATGAACCAAAAATCTGCATTGGATCATAGTTATCCGTCGAATGCTTCGGCATGGTACGCAGTCACTATTTTGACCATTGCTTATGTTGTATCTTTTCTTGATAGGCAGCTGCTTTCTTTGGTTGTCCCGCTTGTAAAGAGAGACTTATTGTTGACCGATACCCAGGTGAGTCTGCTGCTGGGATTAGCATTTGCACTCTTCTATACCACTATGGGTATTCCAATTGGCAGACTGGCTGATAAAAAGAGTCGGAGAGCCATCATTGCAGTAGGGATATCTTTCTGGTGTCTGATGACTGCAGCATGTGGGTTTGCCAAGAACTATATGCAGTTATTTCTCGCCAGGGTTGGCGTGGGAGTGGGTGAAGCCACGCTCAGTCCAAGCAGTTTATCGATGATTGGAGACTATTTTCCAAAAGAAAAAAGGGGTAAAGCACTAGGAGTATTTAACATTGGTGTTTCTGTTGGATCAGGGATCGCATTCATTGTGGGAGGTCAAATCATCTCCTATGTTGCGACAAGAGAGAATATTGTTCTTCCAATTATCGGAGAAATTTTTCCATGGCAAGCCTTATTCATAATGGTTGGGCTGCCGGGACTCATTGTTGCTGCATTGATGATGACGGTCAAAGAACCAAAGAGAAGCGAGAAAATTGTTCTGCAAAGCGATGACGGTAATGCAACAGATCAAGTTTCGGTCAAAGAGACAATCAATTTCATCTTAGAAAGAAAAAGTGCATATGGATGGCTGTTTATCTCTATGGCCTGCTCTGTTCTAATCGGCTATGCATTTTTATCATGGATGCCAACAATGTATGACAGAACTTATGGGGTTGACTTTAGGACAATAACGATGTGGCTTGGCATTGCATTCCTGGTCTCAGGACCCATAGGAGCAATCGGCACGGGTTGGCTTGGAGATTATGTATTTAAAAGATATGGCGGCAGTGCACACATAAAACTATTTGCTTATACGATGATCATTCTGACTATTGCGGCTGCACTAGTGCCACTGATGCCAACTTACCAATTGGCAACGCTGATGTTTATTCCTCAAGCAATCATGGCTGCCGGTCAAACTGCACTGGCTCCGTTGGCAATACTAAACATCACACCGAATCAATTGAGAGGACAAGTCGCTGCAATCTACTTCTTTGTTATCAGCATGACTGGATACACCTTGGGACCCACAAGCGTTGCGCTTCTGACCGATTATGTATTTAAGGATGAATCCTTAATTTCATATTCAATGGCCGTGGTGTCTTTGATTGTTGGTTTAATTGGTATATTTGCCGGATTCATGGGCATTAAACCCTATCGAAAATACATTGAGACCGATAGAGATTAGTCTCTAGAAATAACCTCTTGATCAAATAAGTTGTTAATTTCCTCTTCGTCCATTCCAAGTTCTTCAAGAATCTGAATCGAGTGTTCACCAACTTGTGGAACAGGCGTATGCACATCAAATCTTCGGCCATCCATATTGATTGGCATTGCAGGAAGCTTGGTTGTTCCCCCTGTAGGAATTTCAATATCCAAAAGCCCACCCGATTCATTCAGATGAATGTCATCAAATAAATCATCGGGCTTACTGATTGGTGCAAATGGAAGGCCTGTATTATCGAGCTTTTTCATTAGATCATCTTTTGTAAACCTCTTAAACAATTCCTGCAATCGAGGAATTATCACGTCTCTTTGTTCGACTCTGTCTTTGTTTAAATTCATTGATTCGCTGTTGGCATAATCATCCAACCCAAAGGACTCGCAAAACAATTTCCACTGAGTATCGCTTACAACTCCAATGAAAATCTGCTCCTCGTCTTTGGTGTCGAAGATGTCATAAACGGCCCAGGCAGCCACCCTGACTGACATTGGAGGCGGAGGTGACCCAGTGGTAGCAGTCTGAGCCATGTGTTGACCCATTAGATAAACTACATTTTCATACAATGCACTTGTGACTTTTTGGCCATTCTTGGTGGACTGCCTCTCTTGTAATGCTGCCAATATAGCAATTGCGCCAAACATGCCGCCCATGATATCAATTACTGAAGAACCTGCTCGCAGAGGTCTTCCAGGAGGGCCCGTCATGTAAGCGAGTCCTCCCATCATTTGGGCGACCTCATCCAATGCTGTCCGATGCTCGTAAGGCCCCTTTAGAAATCCCTTTGCAGAACAATAGATCAACTCTGGGTTTAATTTCGAAAACTCTTCATAACTGAAGCCAAGATTATCCATAGCTCCTGGTCGAAAATTTTCAATAAAAACATCTGACTTACGAATCAAGGATCGAATAATCTTTTTCCCCTCTTCTTTCTTAATGTCCATGGCCAAACTTCTCTTGTTTCGATTATAAGTGAGAAAATAACCTGACCCAGACTTCTTCAATACTCTGGTTTTATCGCCAGAAATCGGTTCAATCTTGATGACTTCAGCACCCAAATCACCCAGTATTGCTCCGACTGCAGGTCCCATGACCATGTGGGTCATCTCGATGACTTTTATCCCTGTTAGAGGTTTATTTGAGGCATTCATATACTTCGATATATTCAGTCAAGATTATATTACTATTCTAATGATAATGTGTTTAGATAGCACACTAATTATGGATAAGAAAACAGAGATTCAATCTGCAGTCTTCGAAAGGCTCGTCAATCATCTTCAAAATGAATCGGATGTCCAAAATATTGACATGATGATACTTGCAGGATTTTGTAGAAACTGTCTGAGCAGATGGTATCAGGAAGAATCTGAAAAAATTGAAGAAGAGATCAGTCCCGATGAAGCAAGAGAGATCGTTTATGGGATGCCCTATCAAAAATGGAAGGAGCTTCACCAAAAACCCGCCTCACAGGAACAACTGGATCTCATGAACGCCCGAAAAGATAAGTAATGAAAAATACTCAGAAACTTGGCCTGGATAAGGTCATATTGATCACTGGTCTTGTTATTTATGGAACTGGGTTCTCACTGCTATATGTAATCTTTGCTCCTCTATCAAGAGAGATTGGTCTAAGCATTAATCAGTTTGGTGTGTTGATAGCAATATCAAATGTGGCCTTAGTCTTCTCATCCTATTATTGGGGCAAAAGAAGTCAACTGATTGGAAGGAAAAAAGTATTTGTAATTGGTTTGCTTTCATACGGCTTTGCATTTCTTCTTTTTACCTTTGGCATTCAAGTTGGATTATGGGGAGTGTTTAATCCTATATCACTGTTTATATTTCTACTGATCATTAGAATTATATATGGAGTCCTCATCGGAGGCATTCAGCCTGCTGCAGTTGCGTACATGTCTGATCATACTGATTCAAAGGATCGAACAAAGGGTATGGCATTAATAGGAATGGCGTCAGGCATTGGGACAATGATTGGACCCGTGATGGGAGGATCGCTTTCATTCATTCACCCACTCTTTCCAATGTACTGCGGTGCTTTCATTGCATTAATTGGAGCTGGATTGGCTAATAAATATCTCATTCAGTCTATCCCAGAGATTTCTGAATCAAGCCAAAATAAAACTCTAAAATTCTATGATTCAAGAATACTTCCATTTCTGATTGGATGGGCGGTAGCATTCATGGTCTTTACATCCGTTCAAATTATTTCAGCCTTTTTTATTCAAGATCAGCTAGGAATTACCGATCCGGATCAAGTGATTAAGTTTACGAGTATCGCGCTGCTATCAATGGCTCTGACATCAACCTTTATGCAAGCCGTTGTTCTACAAATTTTAAATATTTCCACAGAGACTCTGCTTAGGATTTGCTTTCTTATCTTTGGATCGGTCTTGATTTCAATAAGTCTTGTTGATTCATTGTCACAATTCTTCTTGGCCTATGCTGGAATGGGTGTTGCATTTAGTATGATCACACCCAGTTTAAATGCAGCAGCTACCATAAGCGTTGACCCCAGTGAGCAAGGTGAAGTCGCTGGATTCTTGGCTGGTGCGCCCGTTGTTGGGATGATCTTTGGGCCAACCATTGGCACCTTGTTATACAATCTTGATCCGACCTTCCCATTTTACTATGGGGGGCTAGTGGCAATTATTCTAGGGGCTTATTTCCAATTCATTAAGGTCAATGAAGAAATTGTCGACTAAGTTTTATTAGACTCGGTAAATCCGTCAGAGGCCTGCTCTGTTTTTTCATCACGACGCCATATTTGTCTGGGTCCGTACCCGTCCTTTCTTAAGAAATGCTCCGTATAAACAATTCTATCTGGATCCAAGCGCATAATCGGATATTGAGGCGGATTATCAAAGCCTGTATTGATTTCAGCAGCTGAGGCCTGCCACCTAAAAATGGTCATACCATAATCCCATTCTGCTGTTCCAGGCTCTAGTATCTCAGCAGTACCAAATAATTGAGCGCCTTGAGCACTGACCCAGCCTGCCATAGGGTTTGCAACTGCAAACGATACCCTAGGGTCACGTTGCATTGCTTTTAATTTGGGACTGCCCGGTTGGGGTAAAACATAAATCGTAAATTTATCGGCATAAAATTCCAACGGGCTGACTATGGGACCATTCAGGCCCAAAGTTCCGAGCATGCCAAGATTGGTAAGCGTCAATGTCCTTTGAATTCTATGCTCTAACATATCTCTGGGTAATTTCTTAGTTGTCCAAGGTATCTGATCCAACCAAGGGTGTGCATTGCTCATTTTGGTCTCCTAAATTAAGTGGCGCGCCCGGAGGGATTCGAACCCCCGACCACCTGGTTCGAAGCCAGGTACTCTATCCAGCTGAGCTACAGGCGCGTCGTCAACATTATAACTCACAAACAAAGGGATAATTTTTTTTCAATCTCTCCCATGCATCTAGAGCTTCTGGAATAGAAGCCAATTCAAATCTAAAATGATCATTGGCTCTCAGCTGACCGAGTAAATGACGATCTGCTTTGATGACTTGCAATATCCTTGGGTAACCTCCCAGAGTTTGAGCATCTGCACCCAAAATGATGGGTAATCCGTCTGGTGGGCATTGGACAGTACCTGGGTAAATCGGTTTACTGACCATTGAACCCTGATCATTTATGGTAATTTTATTTCCGACAGTCCTAATACCCATTCTGTTTGAATCATTACTGACGATGGAATCAGTCTCAAATAACTCAATGGATGCATCCAATAGATTGAATTCAGGTCCTTTCGTTACCCTAATCTTTGATGTCTCTATTCTCTCATCATTTTCAATCCATGGATCACCAATGTATTCCTCAGATTGGATCTCTTTAAAATCAATCATTTGACCTTTTTGAATTGTTGCTCCATTAACACCGCCCAGCTTTGCAGGTAAATAGGTTGATACACTGTTCAAAAAATGGGTCGCTTGAATATTTTTTGAGAATGCAATATAAAATCGTAAATTATCTTTCACAATATCGGCTGAAAGAATGCTGCCTTTCTTGATATTAAGTAACCTATTCTGATCAACCGATGAATCATCTATTTTTATATCGTTGACTGCTGCACCTGTAATGCAAACCTCCATATCTTTCAAAAATTTTAGGCTCGGACCAGTCATGGTGCATTCCAATACAGGGGAGTTGATTGGCCTATTTAGAATCGCATTGGCCTTTGCCGCTGATAAATAATCAAATGAGCCTGACTGAGGGATGCCAATGTGCTTGCTTCTGATCCTTCCAAGATCCTGAATGGTGGTCTGCAGTCCTGTTTTTAAAACTTGGATCGCCATTTATTCCATGCTCTTAATGGCTCTGAACTCTTCGATTGAAATTTCTTTAAATGTCACCTTTGTCCCAGGTATCAATTTCACTGAGTCATTGTCATCCGGATTAAATAAATTCATAGGAGTAGCGCCTATGATTGGCCAGCCTCCTGGACCTCCCAAACAATATATTCCAGTTCGGTCATTGGCTATTGCCACAGAACCGACCGAAGTTTTCAATCTGGGTTTGCTTAGTCTTGGAACAGAAATCTTTTCATCAAGATCTCCCAAATATGAAAACCCAGGTGTAAAACCAATGGCTTTGACTTCATAAGTAGCAGATGAATGAATTTCAATGATCTCATGGGTTGAAAGATTCAGTTGGTTGGATACTTCTTTAAGATCACTTGAAAAGGTTTGCTCATAACATATTGGAATTTCCAATCTATGATCAATTTGACTGATCAAACTGAACTCAAAAGAAGAGACATCCGTTTCAATCTTTTCTATATCCATCGGGATCACTTTGGATCTAATAGAGATTATCTCTTCCGATGCAATTACTTCAATATCATTCTGTCTTTGCAATAAATGTTCTGCCAAGTACCAATAGAATTTTGATTTATTGATATTGGAATCATCAATATGAACCTCGAGCTCAAGGATGTCTTCAGCTACGACTGAGAGTTTTGTATTGAAGCTAAAACTCATAGCCGATGATTTGGCAGCCATTCTCTTCAAGAATCTTTTTGGTTTCAATTGCTATTGAAACCGAATCAGGATTATCGCCATGAATGCAAAGGGTGTCTGCTTTTATCTGAATGTGTTTGGAATTCTTAGTCATTACTTTACCTTTCAATACAATTTTGAGTGCCTGTCTGACCTGACCCTCCATAGATGAGACAATAGCATCTCTATTGATTCTATTGATCAATGCCCCATTGGCTTGATAATTTCTATCGATAAATGCTTCGTGTATTACATTGATCCCTGATTTTTGAGCAATATCACTGATCTCAGAATAAGATTGACAGATCAAAGCAAGATCGGGACAAACAGCATCCAAAGTTGCCACACAAATTTCACTCAAGCCTCTATCATTGAAGCAATCGTTATAAAGTTGGCCATGAAATTTAATGTGTGTAGGCTCTTTGTCATAGTCTTTGGCTATATCCATGAACTCAGATACTTGGTGTTCAATTGATTTCATGAGAGTTTCGTCATTTACTGAAAGATTACGTCTTCCAAAACCTTTTTTATCGGGATAGGAAGGATGGGGTCCATATAAAACATTATTCTGTATGCATCGATCAATCATATTGTTCATCGAATGATGATCACCAGCATGTCCACCGCATGCAATACTTGCAGATGTGATGTGTTCAATCAGTAAAATCTCATTCCTGAACTCATCCTCATTGAGGTATTCACCAATATCAGCATTGATGTCTATTTTTTTATTTGATTTCATAAAGTATTTATAAAAATATTCAGTTTTTTAGAGCAATTTCAAATTATTTATGAAATTTTCCAATCAATAAGTAAACCTCAATTCAGTACATTTGCGCAAAATTATTTTTTGAATTCATTTTTTTTATTTTCATAAGAAAAAACATATAGGACATATTTTCGGGTTAATATTTTCTATAAAACAAAGAATATCAGTTAGTTAGAAAATACTCTTAATTATGTTTTTTATTTTTTATAGGACATAAAAAAATCTGACAAAAAAAACTTTGATTTTTCTCGAGAATCTATTTGAAAAAAAATAAGTAAATCGTAATATTAACTCATCACTTGAGACCGACCCGGAAGTAACTTAAGACGCGGAAGGGAGAGTCAAAAAGAGAAAGAGACCTAAAGGGTGAAAGCGAATCGGGGAAGATAAGCTAGCAGCAAAAAAGAGCCGATTCCCACCAAGTTCGGAAAGAGATACCGGGCGAGGCGCTGAAGAAAGAATCTCGCTTCAGACACCCCAGGGACTCGACTAAGAAACAGAGCTTAGGCTCTGTTTTTTTTTGCCTATTTTTCATCCAGCAATTTAGAAGATTTGTATCCAGTCCAGGATAATAAGACAGCAAAAGGAATTAAGAATAATGTTGCTCCCATCGAGGAAAGCCCAAGTAGCAATGCACCTTTGGCGGCAAACCAGCTACCAGCAACCTCTCCACCTCTGGCAAAGAAGGTATCCATAAAAACAGTCGATTTATAACGTTGTTCTCTTTTGAGTTTGGTGAATAAACTTTCTCTTGCTGGTTTCGATAAACCATACTCAAACGTTCTCAGGATTGAGACAATAATCATAACGGTCATGATTTCAGGATAAATTTCATAGAAATATATTGCGGCGAACAATATAAATCCATAAATGATTAAAACCTTGCGAATGCCAATGGATCTTAAAATAAATGAGGTCACAAAAAACTGGCAAATAAGTGTGAATGGGGTAACAATCTGCTCAATCCTTGCGAAGAACGCAGTTCTTTCACATGGGTCTGTTGACCATTCTTGAACTATACCCAATGCAATCATCCACCCAAATGTCATTAAACCGGTCCATAAAACCATATACAAACTTAAATTTTTCAGAACAGGCGACTGGGCAATGTCTTTAATTGGTTCAATTGCAGAGCCTGATAGGTCCTTTTCCTCAATGACTGCATCAGACTTAAATAACATGCTTAAGAAGCAGGCAATCGACAAAGACAAAACCGAAATTAATATCAAAGAAAACGGTCCCCATTCAGAAAGCGATACCGATCCACAAACTTGTGTGGAAAAAACGCGTGCAACAGATGAGCCTGAAAATGCGCCTATAGAGCCGCCCGCACTAATGATTCCAAAGTAAAGCTTTGCCTGGGATCCACTGAAAAAATTAATCATTGATACCCAAAATATCGAGACCACAAAAAAGGAGAAAACATTGCACCATATATAGAAAATCTTTGCGATCAAGGGCTTCCATGATTCATCAAGAGAGATCCATGAAAAAAAGAAAATCAAAAGGTTCAGAATGAAAAATAAATAGAAATACAGAACAACTTTGTTCCTATTGATTCGAGAGACAAGCCACGAGTAAATTGGATTCGCAATCAACATGACCAATAAAACAATGGACAGAAGTCCTGGAAGATTTTCTAAACCAGCTTGAACAGCCATTTCATTCCTAACCGGACGTATTGAATACCAAGAACATAGAACAAAATAAAAGAAGAAGAAGGCTCTCAATAATGAAGGCCTGTCCTCATTAGGTATATTGAAGATTCTGTTTTTAAAATTCTTAATCACAAAGTCATTTGGAAGTGTGCTTATCTTTGCATTTAGTATAAATTAATACTCTCTATTGATCGAAAAACTTCTCGGTCTAAAAAATGATTAAAAAAAATAGAATGCAGAATCTAAAAAAAACTTACTCTCAACTGCCTGAAGAATTTCATAAATCAACCAATCCAACCCCGGTGAGCAAACCAAAAATCATTTGTTTGAATCGATCGCTAGCAAATGACTTATCGATTGATACCAATGACGAAACACAATTTCTTCAATACTTTTCTGGAAATGAACTTCCTGCAAACTCATCACCAATAGCAATGGCGTATGCCGGACATCAATTCGGTAACTTTGTCCCCCAGTTGGGTGATGGAAGGGCGATCTTACTCGGTGAGCTTTTTGATAAAAAAGGAAAACACCATGATATTCAACTTAAAGGCTCTGGTGTCACAGCTTTCTCTAGGCAAGGAGATGGGAGGTCTGCAGTGGGGCCAGTCATTAGAGAGTACATCATCAGTGAAGCCATGCACGCATTAAATATCCCAACGACAAGAGCTTTAGCAGCGGTTTCTACTGGAGAGAATGTTCTCAGGGAAACGACTCAAAAAGGAGGCATCCTCACCAGAGTTTCAAATAGTCTCATTCGAGTCGGAACCTTTGAATTCTTCAGAGCAAGGCAAGATCTAGAAAATCTGAAACTGCTTGCTGATTTCACAATCAATAGACTTTTTCCTCAGATTCCCGATGAAAAGAATAAGTACTTGCTGCTTTTTGAAGCCATCGCAGAAAAGCAATCCACACTGATCTCGAAATGGATGAGTATTGGTTTCATTCATGGTGTTATGAATACCGATAACTTCTCGGTTTCAGGAGAGACCATTGATTATGGTCCATGTGCTTTTATGGAAGCATATGATCCAAATGCCGTATTTAGCTCAATCGATCGACACGAAAGATACAAATACAGCAATCAACCAAAGATCGCATTATGGAACCTATCCTGTCTAGCAGGATGCTTGCTCCCGATCATTGTTGGGAATGAGAATGAAAAAGAAGAGATGATACAGGAATCACTTGGAACGTTCTCAAAAGACATAAACTCAAAAATAAATACAGCAATGACAGAAAAAATTGGCCTGAAAGAAACGAAAGAGAGCAATGATCTGGTTAAAGATTTATTGTCCATCATGCATAAAAATGGTGCTGATTTTACCTTAACTTTTAGATCACTCTCCTTGGCTATTGATAATAACGATGATCATTTCCTTGTTTGCTTCGATAACATCGACCAGCCAAAAGCTTGGCTCAAGAAATGGAAAAAAATACTGCATCAAGCAAATGAAAAAACTGAGAATGCTATCGAAAGCCTTAATTCAATAAATCCGATTTATATTCCAAGAAATCATTTGATTGAGAGAGCGATTAGAGAATATGAAGAAGAGAATACCCATACGATCATGGATCAGCTATTGCAGATCACTGAAAAGCCATTTTTAGAGCAGGAAAATATGCAAGATTATGCAATTCCAGCAAAAGATGATGAACGGGTCACTCAAACATTCTGTGGCACTTAACGAATGGGGTAATACTTCCCTTCTACAATCGTAGCTTTTATCTCAATATCCTTAATTGTTTGAGGATTTACGGACAATGGGTTTTCAGAGAGTATTGTGAAATTAGCAAGTTTGCCCTCACTAATACTGCCATAGTCGTTTTCTAAACCCATGATATATGCCGCATCAAGCGTTACACCTTTTAATGCCGCCAGCGGACTTACTCTCTGATTGGGTCCTGCAACCTCATTGGCAAAATTAATTCGATTAACCGCTGCATGCATAAGTGCTAGGGGTGAACCGGGAGCCATTGGCATATCAGAGTGAAGACCAAACTTTATTCCAGCTCGGTCAACGTCTCCCAAGCGTACCATCTCAAGCGCCCTTTCCGGACCGAGACCTTTCTTGCTGTATAAGTCAGAGAGTGCAGTAACGTAATAAGGGTTAGCACTGATGATGGCGTCCAATGATTTTACACGCTCCATTTGATCCGCTCTAGAAATTCCAAAATGAACAATGGTTGTTCGATGATCCTCCCTTGGATTGTTCGCCATGTTCTCTTCTAAGACGTCCAATATTAAATCCAATGCTGCATCACCATTTTGATGGATATGAATCTGATATCCTTCATCCCAAAATAACTTAAAGACTGAACGATAAAGTCCTTCCTGCATGAGCCATGCGCCTTGATGGCCATCTAGATAACCTTCGCTCAAAATCATATTTTGCGAGTACATTGCACCATCAGCGAATAATTTAATTCTATTCGGTAAATATTCAACCTTACCCTCGCCCCATTCTAGTAGCTTCTTCGCTTCTTCCACTAGATCTGGAACATCATGATCTTCGGAGAGGATAAGTGCACTTGGAATAAAGAATGAACGAAATGGAGTATCTTCATCGCCCAAAATCAGATTCTTAGCTTCCTGTATCGGTTTTATCAACCAAGCGCCCGGGTTTGCAATCATTGTTACCCCATTTTGATGCAAATAGTCTTCTGTTAACTGCAAACCAGACAATAAATATTCCGGTCTACCCAGGTATCGAAGCAATTTTGGAAAAACCGAAATCATTCCTTGTTCAGAGAAGTGACCTCGATCAAAATCTGCAAATGCCCTCGCCTCTTCATCCAATGACTCAACAAATTCTTCACTGATCTCAAAGTATTTCAATGCAGGCGTGTTTAAAATGAACTCATGATAAGACCTGTGCATGACCAATATGGGTCTGTCTTCTGAAATGCGATCCAAATCTTCTCTGGTTAAGTCTCCATGAAAGTAATGGTGAAATCCCCATGTTACAAGGGGCAAATCACTCTTCATGTTTTTTTCTATCTCTGACAATCTTTGCATATAGGTATCTCTATCTCGATAGGCTTTGGACTGATTGTTAGGTAAATCCCATTCCTCTATCGCAATGATTTCAGCATTCATTGTAATTGCTGATAAGAATGGATGAATATGGTGCTCAATGAATCCGGGTACAAGGACATCATTCTGAAATTGATGATTGATGATCGCCTCTGGACTTTGCTCCATCAAATCATCTAATGACCCAAGTGCTATGATCCGATCACTCTTGACTAAAACGGCATCTACTGATTGAAATTCCTCATCAAGCGTTACGATCTCACTCGCATGATATATGGTTAGTTTTTCATTAGATTCTGAATACGAAGTATCCGATAGAAACAGAAGTAAGATGACACTTAGATGTCTTTTTTTCATCTCAAAGAGTTATGAATCAGATCTCTTCTTTTGCGCCACATCGATAGATCTTAAGGCCTGCAGCACCGCCCTCAAGGATTGGATTGAGAAGTTCAGATAGACCGTTCTCCATTCTCCATTGAAGGTATGTTTCATAATGGTCCAAGGATTCCCAGTACTCGATAAGGTGGACCGTTTCACTACCTTGTTCAACATGAACATCTATGGATAAACAGCCATCAAAGGCTCTGGTATCGCCCAATGCATCTCTGAATAACTGTTTCAACTCTTCAAGTTTCCCCTCTTGAGCTGGGAATGTTGCAATCACTAAGCTCTTCATAATTTCCTCCTTACGTATCTTTAAAATCTTGTAACATAATCTAATTATTACACTAACTGCTCGTGGTTTTTTGGTTTTGTTAGCTTTAAATAAACTAAAGTCAGAGCAAAAATTAATAATAGGCCATTTATTATGATGGAAGTTTTTGGGATCTAAGATTGGAATTCAGACTTACTGGCAAAAACTGAAATCATCTCCATGGCTATATGGGAGGCAGCTAGTGCAGTAATCTCAGATACATCATAGGCTGGAGCTACTTCGACAACATCCATACCTATTAGGTTAATGCCCATAAATCCTCTAATAATACTCATCGCTTGATGCGTTGTTAATCCACCGCATACTGGCGTGCCTGTTCCAGGGGCATAACTTGGATCTAAACAATCGATATCAAAAGTCATATAGACAGGATGATTACTAACTATAGAAAGTGTCTTTTCAATGACCGAATCAATACCATTTTTATGCACCCAATCTCCATCAAGAATATTGAAATCAAAAGTATCGGGGTTTTCAGTCCTCAATCCTATTTGTACTGATTTTTTTGGATCAATGATTCCTTGCTTCATGGCTTTATAGAACATAGTTCCATGATCAATCCTATCCTCTTCATCATCTCTCCATGTATCGCTATGAGCATCAAAATGTATTAACGATATTGGTGTTTGATACTTTTTTGCATAGGCACAAAGTATTGGATAGGTAACAAAATGATCGCCGCCAAGAGATAGGGTGGCTGGACCTTGGTTGATTATTGTCTCAATATGAGACTGAATATCGCCCGGTATACTCTCTGGCTTTCCAAAATCGAATAAGCAATCGCCATAATCTATTACAGCCAATCGATCAAATGGATCAAATTTCATTCCATAAGGTCTTTCCCAAGCCATGTGCGTCGATGCTGCCCTAATTGCTCTTGGACCAAAACGAGCACCGGGGCGATTAGTGGTAGCTGTATCCAATGGAATCCCAGTAACAACCAAATCTATTCCGTCTAGATCACGTGTTGTCTTCCTCCGCATAAAAGAAGTCGAGCCAGAAAAAGCAGGCTCTATGATTGTTCCATACAACCCTGATTGTCCTTGCTCTTTTTTTTCTTCGTCATTAACCATAAATTCACTTTGAGTCTACGGAGAGAGAGGGATTCGAACCCTCGATACGCTATTAACGTATACTCCCTTAGCAGGGGAGCGCTTTCAGCCACTCAGCCACCTCTCCTTAATTTGGATTATAAATTATATCTTATAAGATGTAAGACCTAACTAGTAAAAATCTATGTCATAACCTTCAATAAGTCCCCTGGGATCTGAGGAAGATTCTGTCTCGCCGGTTTTATTATCAAAGGTTACAACTTGCATATTTCCATAGTTTGAGATTTCTTGAAGCTTATGGCCTTTCATTTGCAAATCTTCCTTAACCTCATTTGTAAAAGCATCTTTTTCATGTCGAATGACATCGGGCAGAAATTGATGATGAAATCTTTTTGAAGCAGTCATGCTCTGAGCATCGCCACCGGTAAAATAGTCAATAATTGATAGCAACACCATAGTAATAATTCTTGAACCACCGGGTGTACCTAAGATGGCAACTCCTCTATCAGACTCAATAAATGTCGGCGTCATGCTTGATAACATTCTCTTGTTTGGTTCTATGGAGTTTTGCTCGCCATGAACCAGTCCATATCTATTTGGTGTAAAAGGTTTCGCTGAGAAGTCATCCATTTCATTATTTAGAATCAATCCGGAGCTCGGCAACATATACCCAGAACCAAACCAAGTATTGATGGTTTGCGTGACTGCAGCTCTATTCCCGTTTTCATCCAATACAGAAAAATGGCTGGTGTGAGCCCCCTCATTCAATGCAAATTTGCTATTGATGTCATCGTCCTCATGAATAGGCGTTGCCTTATCAAGATTGATTGATTGAGCCAACTCTTTTGCATGTTCGATGCTTGTGAGCTTTTCAATAGGAACATCAACAAAATCTGGATCGCCTAAATTAAAAGCCCTGTCCCTGTATGCCCTCCTCATTGATTCGGTAATAAGGTGTGCTCTTTTGGCAGAATCCATTCCCATAAAATCAAACTGGCTTATTACATTTAGTATCGTTGCAATTGTGGTTCCGCCAGAAGATGGCGGCGGAGCCATTGTTAGTTTTGCCCCCATAAAACTTATCTTAATGGGTGCTCTTTCGGTCACAGAATAAGACTTAAAATCATCTGATTGCCAAATGGAACCGTCTTGATTTGACTCTTCAACCATTTTCTGAGTAAAAAAACTGTCGTAAAAGCCCGTGTGTCCAGAAGAAGCTAGAACTTCTAACGTCTTGGCAAGCTCTGGTTGACGAATGATTTGGCCCACAACCGGAGGTTTTCCATTGGGCATGAATATTTCTTTGAACTTTGGAGACAAAGTTCTCGATTTATCTGCAACAAGAAGCGCAGTGATAAGGCGCTCATAAGCAGGAAAGCCATCGCGTGCCAGGCGAATTGCAGGCTGAAGCAATTTATACAGAGGCATCGTCCCATAATCTATGGATACGTGATGAAGGGCAGCTGGAAGACCCGGTATGCCTGATGCCAATGGGCCATCAAGAGAGGCGCTTCTCAGCACATTGCCGTCTTCATCCAAATACATATCTCTGTCTGCATTTGATGGTGCTTTTTCTCTTGCATCAATAAACACGTCTTCCATTGATGAGCTATCATGCAAAAGAAAAAATCCCCCTCCGCCTAATCCAGAACTATATGGCTCGACGACTGAAAGTGTGGCGCTGATTGCAACGGCTGCATCAAATGCATTGCCTCCTTCTGCAAGGATTTCATACCCTACTCTGGTGGCAAGCGGATGGGCGCTGGCAACTCCTGGTTTATTGATTTCCTCAGCATACAAAATCAAATTTGGCAGAAGTATCAGAAGAGATATTACAAAAAATCTTAGGATTTTTAACATTGCCCTATCTTACACTTTCCAGTAATTTTTCTTAATCTTTTCATGAGCTCGAATTAATTTAATAAAAATAACTAAATCAAATGATTTAAAAATGATCCTTTGACTCGAGCGATACATGTTGTGAGAATTAAAGAATGAAAAATTTCTTATTTTTGTGGGTTCTTTTACTGTTTTCCGTGGGTTCCGTATCAGGAGAAATAAATCCCGATATTAAAAACATTGATCAACCAAATACTGTTTTATTCGTAGGCAATAGTTACCTTTACTACAACAACAGTCTACACAATCACTTCAAAAGAATAGTTGAGGAACGCATTCAAGGCTTTGATGGAGGCAATTCTGTAAAATCCTCGACTATTGGAGGATCAAGGTTAAAACATCATGATGTTTCAAGGCTCATTTCACCTCAAGCCATCAGTAAAATAGAGAAATTTGATCTCGTTATTCTTCAGGGTGGAAGCAGTGAAACATTGTCAAAAAAGAACAGAAAAGAATTTGCCTATTACGCCAGAAAACACATTGATTCCGTTAAAAAAAATGGCTCTGAAGCTGCATTGTATATGACACATGCTTATGCTGAACATTATCGTCGATATGAGCCCAATCAGATAGAGAACATCAGGAAAGCCTACACAAAAGTGGGTAATGATAATGGTGTTCTGGTTATTCCAGTTGGACTAGCATTTGATTTGGCCTATCGAAAGAGACCAAACATCAAACTGCACAATGAAGACGGAACCCACCCTGGGGTGCTTGGTACATATTTAGCTGCTTGCACAGTATTTGCGAGCATTTATGACCTATCTCCAATTGGCATGAAATATGACTACTTTGGCTCAATTGATCCGTCAGATAAACTTTTCCTGCAAGAGATTGCTCATGAGGTCACATCAACCTATTTCAATAAAGCTCTCAAATAACTAAAGCTCATAATCAAATTCAGTTAAAAATTCAATAAAGTCATTGGCAGGAATTGATAAGGGAGCATCTTTTAAAAACATCAATGTAATGTGGAAATTTAAGCTCGAGTCCATTTGCTTTATTTGAATATTCTCTGAACGACAAGCTTGTGCTGTGTATTCATCTAAAATTGTGTATCCAAATCCATTGTTTACCAGTGATGCCGCCATTTGATAATTATCAGAAGTAATGCTTGAGCCAATATTGATCTTCTTCTTATCAAGATATTTTTCTAACTTTCGACCAATCGGACTGTTCTGACTTAACTTGATGAATGGCAATTTCCTAATCAGTTTAGGGTCTAGATTCTTCGGTTCGAGGGTAACGAAATTGCCTTTCTTTAAATTCATGATCCCGATTTCTTCGTCTTCTTTTTGATCTTGAGCGATGGCCAAGTCAAGCGAAGTGTCTTTAATATTGTTTCTCAGATATGAGTAATGAAGAGTAGAAATCTCAAAATTGACATTTGGATTTTGTTTTTTAAACTCTGCAATGGCATTTGGAAGATACTCAATGCCAAGCGATGGCGTGCATGAAACTCTTACTCTGTCGACAGGGAATTCCATTAGTCGCTCTGAAACCTGATTAATGTCAGTCAATACCTCATCCATCATGCCAGTATGTTTAAAGAGTATCTTTGCTTCAGGGGTTGGAACCAGCTTCATCTTAATTCTTTCAAATAGGCGAAAACCAAGCTGCTGCTCTGCATGTGCTAAAACTTTACTGACAGAAGGCTGAGAAACATTCAGTAATTTTGCGGCTGCAGTCACAGAACCATTTCTGAATACACTATTGAAAACTTCTATATGCCTTACTCTCATGATCCTAATTATAGTTTTTGTCTATAACATAATATAACCAAAAGTTATATTCTGCCAATAAAGATGAATAACTTACCTCAGTAGTGACTGAAAAGGATTGTGCTATAGTCAAGTCACTACTTATATTTATTAATCCCGGGGGGGAACTTTTATGTTTGAGAAAGCATTAAAACTGCTGACATTATCAGCATTTATATTATTTCCAATATCAACCATTGCTCAAGAGGATTCTGTGTCATCTGAAATCGAGGAGATTACAGTCACGGGCTCCCAAATCAAAGGGGCAAAGATTACAGGTGCATTACCGGTATCCGTTCTTGACTTTCAAGACGTAGAGGCACTTGGTGTCGATTCTGGCGATGAATTACTTGAGAATGTTGTTGAAAATGGAATGAATTTCTTCAACGAAGCTGAGAATGCTTCTGGCGGCGTGAATTCATCTCGTGGTGATGTCGGTGCATACAATCTGAGAAACATGGGTGTTGGTAATACGCTTACTCTTCTTAATGGAAGAAGAATGGTCAATTCACCAGGATACCAAACAGAATTATTGGGCGGTGACTATGTCCCAACAGTATCAACCAACTCAAATTTAGTTCCTGTATGGGGCCTTGATCGACTTGAGATTCTTCGTGATGGTGCTTCCGCGATTTATGGAGCAGATGCTGTATCAGGTGTTGTAAACAATGTATTGCAAACTGATTATGAAGGCTTTCAATTCAGAACAAAACTCGGTTGGTATGACCACTTTGATGCAGAAGATGTAACGTTCACTGCTAAATGGGGTCAAAACTTTAATAACGACAGAGGAAATGTGAGTGTTTTTGTTGACCACTATGACCGCGACAGCATCAATTCATCAGAAGATCCAAGATGGGGCAATGGTGACCACAGAATGTGGACGACTTGTGATCTGCCTGACGGTGTATCAGACGAAGGAAGATGTTTAGAAGACGGCAACCCTTGGTCAAATAATTCATCCTTTAGAAACAACAGTGCCAATAGCCTTTATGGTCAATTTGACATGGTTACTTCGAGTGAGCATGGAAGCAGCAATCCACTCAATCATGTATTCACTGACAGCAATGGTGAATTTGAAGTTTTCCCGATGGGAGACCCTAGATGTAGCAATAGATCAAGCCAAGGTGGACAAGTTTTTGATACCGGTTACGGAACATGTATTGCTCAAGATGGAAATGGTACTGAAAGATATAACCTTTGGGGCAATACAGATGTTCGGTCTGATATGCAGCGAACCAATATATTTGTTTATATTAATAATGAACTTGCTAATGGTATCGAATCTTTTACTGAGTTGGGATTTTATAAATCAGATTCATTTTTGATTCGTCACCCCTCATACGCTTTCAGTTCAGTGAAGCACAGAGTCGGGGCCGATAACTATTGGTTGAATCAGATGTCATTTACTGATGCTGACGGCAATACTCTTGATTTCAAAGGAAAACAGCTCTATATCGATAACTATCGGTATGCCGAAAGAATGAGGCACGTGAATGTAGATAAAACTACTTATCGATTGCTTCAAGGATTCAGAGGTGAATTTGATGATTGGGATTGGGAAGCTGCAGTTCTTTACTCAGAAGCACAATCTGATGACATAACAAGCAACAGAGTTTCAAATACTCTTCTAAAGGAAGCATTGAATGATTCAACATCAGCTGCCTATAACCCATTCAGTGCAGGGGTTGACAGCAATATTGAAAGAATTCTTGTTGATGTTTACAGGAAAGGTTCTAGCTCTTTGGCAATGATGGACTTTAAAGTTTCGAATGGAGACTTCATGGAATTAGATGCTGGGCCAATGGGAATAATGTTTGGTGTCGAGATGAGAGAAGAAAAGATTGTTGACGATCGTGACCCAAGACTAGATGGAACCATTCAATATGTTGACTATGAGAATGATGTTTATCCTGAGATTGGAGACGTGGTTAACTCAAGTCCAACGGGAGACGTCTCTGGTAAGAGAAATACACTCTCATTCTTCACTGAGGCTCAAATTCCTCTGGCTGAAAGAGTAAATGCTCAGATTGCTTTGCGATATGAAAACATGTCTGATGTTGAAGACTCTTTGGTCAGTAAATTGGCGATTGGTTGGGAAATCTCAGATTCTGTTCTATTCAGAGCTTCTGCCTCAACTTCATTTAGAGCGCCAAATATTGTCCAGATCAATGAAAAAATCGTGGTTAGATCTGGTACACGTTATGACTATGCAATGGTTCGATTGGAACAATTGGCAGGTTTAGGTGCGGATGATCTTGATTCAAGATCAGGACAACAACGTCAAGCCACAGGAGCTGAAGGACTTCTTCCTGAGGAGTCAGATAACTACTCAATAGGCTTTGTCATCACACCTGAGGCAGTTGATGGGTTGACCATAACTGCTGACTACTGGTCGATTGAAAAAGAAAATACAATCGGTCTATTTGGACGCCAAAATCACTCAGTGCAAGATATGTTACTGAGAGTCGCCAATGGAACCAATAATTGTGCGACCTTTACTGGACACAGTGCTATGAATAGATCTGCGCCAGATGAAGACCAAATTGCTGCTGCCAATGCTGCGGGTTTATGTCCATTCGGTAATGTGAATTATGTCTCGGATAACTACCTCAACTTAGCAACAAGGACAATTGAAGGTTTTGACGTCGGTGTTTATTACAATTTCGATACCGATGTTGGTGATTTTAGTGTTCGCTATATTGGTAGCTTCATCGATACCTTCGATCAAGAACCTGGTGGGGTTTTTGCTGACATGGTAGCGAAGAAAGCAGCCGGTGAAATACCAGCAGACATTCCTTTGGGTGGTTTTGGAGATCTTCTTCTCATGGACGGTAACTATGACAATAAGCACACTGTTCGTGTCTCATACCGTAATGGACCATTTGGAGCTAACCTAACTGCCTTAAGAAAAGGTGAGTTCTATCAAAGCAGCTTGACCAGACCTGATGGCACGAAGTTTATGATTGACTCAATGACAACGATGGATTTGAGCTTTGATTATAGATTTGATCTTGCAGGATATAGCTCTAAGATTCGTCTAGCTATTAAGAATGTTGCAGACGAACGTGCGCCATTAGCAGACCGTTATTACGGTTATTTTGCTGATGCACACCAAGACTATGGTAGAAACTTTTACTTAGATATGAATGTTAAGTTCTAAGCTCATAGAACAATAGAAAAAAGGGGGCTTTGTGCTCCCTTTTTTTTAGATATTCGTTAGACTAAACAGAGATGATAATCAGGCTGGTAAATATAATAATTTCTTCATTGATATTAATAACAACAATATCATTTTCAAACTTTGTTCATTCGCAAACTTCATACATTGATTATCAATCACCATTTCACCCAACAACCAGTAAAGGGGCAATGGTTGCTTCTCAAAATTATTTGTCTTCAGAAATTGGCATTGAAATTATCAAGAAAGGTGGAAATGCAGTTGATGCAGCAGTAGCTGTTGGTTTTTCTCTTGCCGTGACCTTGCCTAGAGCTGGGAATCTTGGAGGCGGAGGATTCATGCTGATATATATGAAAGATCGGGATGAGATTCTTGCAATTGACTATCGCAGTCAATCTCCTGGGGGATTAACTACCAATCAGATTTTTGGTGTAAATCTTCCCAGTGAATACAAAGAGGCCAATAGAGATATTGTTAGATATGGTTATAAAGCTTCAACAGTTCCTGGCACGGTATCAGGTTTAATCCTTGCTCATTCACAGTTCGGCAAACTGCCACTTGAAGTTGTCATGAGGCCGGCAATTGAGCAAGCAAGGAAAGGAATCAACGTCAGCTATGATCTTGAACAAGCAATCGCTAGTGCTCCACAGTTATCATGGGACACTGAATCAAAGCGAATCTATTTTCATGAAGGAAGGCCACTAAAAAGGGGTGATCTTATGAAAAGACCCGATCTTGCCAATACCATGAATTTAATATCTATAAATGGAATTAAAGGTTTTTATGATGGTGAGGTCGCTGAAAAGATTGCCTCTTCAATGGCTATAAATGGTGGTGAGATTACAACTGATGATCTGAAAAAATACCAAGCTAGATTCTCAGAGCCTATCGGTGTAAATTATCGTGGCAATAAAGTCTATACTCACGGTCCACCTTCGGGTGGCGGCATTGTTTTACTTACCGCGCTTAAGGTCTTGGAATATTTTGATCTGGAAAAAATTGGTAGCAACTCTGCCACGTCTTATCATTTAATCGCTGAAGCATTGAGAAGAGGTCATAATAATCGATCACATCATGTGGGCGATCCCTCTTTTTATGATGTTCCTTATGATCAATTGATGTCTAATAAAAGGATTAAGTCTTTCGCAAAGAGCATTAGTCTTAAAAAAGCATCCCTTGCCAAGGAGGTCATGCCCTTAAGCATTCTCCAAGAATCGAAAAACACCACTCACTACTCCATTATTGATCATGAGGGCAACGCGGTCTCAAATACCTATACTTTGGGATATTCTTTTGGCTCAGGTGTAACGATTCCTGGAACGGGAATACTCATGAATAACCAAATGAATAATTTTGCATATCAATATGGAAATTCAGCTATCAGAGGAAGAGCTGCTAGTCCTGGCAATAAGTATGCACCAGGCAAGAGACCAATGAGCACAATGGCACCAACCATTGTATTCGATGAGAATGATAAACCACTACTCATCACGGGATCACCGGGTGGCAAATTGATTCCTGCTGCAATCTTGAGACTCATAACAGGTGTGATTGATTTCAATCTAAATATTGGCGACGCAACAATGCTGCCGAGAATAAGCAAAGATTGGCCATATTCTGGTTTGGATCATGAAACAAGCATCTCTTCGGATTCAATCAATATATTAAAGAAAATGGGTCATAAAGCAGAGCCATCAAAGACCATGGGAAGCACCCAAAGCATTCATGTAATAAATGATATCAAGCATGGATACTCAGATCTTCGCAGACCCAATTCCGGCGTCTCTTATATAGATAAATAGACTCTTGCTTATTCAAGCATAATCACGAGAAGCTGGGTCTTTTGCCTTTAAATTTTCTAAAGTAATTGTGGACGTATTCTAAATCGATGTCCTTATTGCCTGACGGCTGAAACAATTCTCCCAGATGAACGCATTTTGATTCAAAGTCAATGCCTGCAAGCATAATTTGGCTGTTGGTTTCTTTAGCGATACGTAAAAAGCCTGACTTTAATCTTTCTACTTTCTTTCTCGTGCCTTCTGGAGACATAGCAATGACCACCCCTTTGTATTTATTGATAATTTCTGAAACGTCATTCATTAATAATTCAGGTGATGCTCTATTGACTGGAATGCCCCCCAATTTTCTCATTAGTTTTGATAAACCATTCTTAAAAAGAGTATGTTTTCCGACCCAATGAACATTAAGATTTAATCCAAAAATCATACAAAGCGCTAAAAGGAAATCCCAATTAGAAGTATGAGGCCCTGCCACTAATATGATTCGATTTCCACTAGGAAAAGCGCCTTTGATGTTCCATCCAGTAATTCTCAAAAAGAATCGGCCTAGCTTTTGCAGCAATACCGAATGATTGGCTCTCAACTCTTTAGGCACTTCTAAAAATCTATTCATCGTATTCCTTTCTAAAATGAAGTTAAAAATGATGCGGCATTTCCGCCAGATACTTCTGCTTTCCTAGCCGCCAATAAATATTCCCTGCCTTCGGGTGAATAATCATTATGATTTCCGTAAATCCTGCTAACACGGTTTCTATGGAATATCTTGATCTGAGCTGAAAATGGGACGACATTCTCAGGACTGCTTCCAAATAGTTCTCTATGCATTTCAGGAAGCCTGTACCAGGGGACAGTCATGTCATGGTGATGGGCATTGTGAAATCCAAAATTCAAGGTAAGCCAATTCAATGGCTCCATTTCTAATGAATGCGGATTGCTATAGGTGTGCTCCTGCTCCCAATCAAAATTCCCGAGCCGTTCAGGCTTTTCTTTGCTATAGAGGGTTAAATTATATGGATAGTCGTGCTGAATAGAGTCCATAAAACGCAAAACGGTTAATAGGACAATGTAAGAAAATACATAAAAGAGAGCCACTTTTGGGAACCAAAATAATATGTAAATAAATAAACTAAATCGTCCAATCATCACAATTACATTTCTTCTTCTTTGACTCCTCCTTTCGGGGATAATGAAGGAACCAAACATCATTAGAATATGCATAATAAATTCGTGTGCAGGTATATAAAACCATTCCAAAAACTGTGTCAGCTTAAACACCAATGAATTACTCTCAAAGTAATCTTCGTAATCGAACCAAACAACATCATCGACATCGACATGATGCCTGAAATGCTTGTGTTGAATATCTTTGTACGTCCCATATGAAGACCCACAAATCCAACTGAATATTTCGCCCATATAGTTGTTGTGTCTTATCTTTTTAAAGATCAAGTTATGAGCACATTCATGAATAATATATGCCCCGATTATCATGCCATGAGCAAGCAATAAAGATGAAAAAACATTAATGACTAAGTTTGTATTAAATAGACCTACAAAACCGATGACATAGGCTGCAATGGCATATGCGATTGCAATCCCATTGTAGAATAAGCCATCTCTATGTTTGAAAATTCTTTCCATTGGTCTTATTTTCTCACGATTATTGATTAATTTCTGAATCAATCAACACAGCTATAAATAAAGCAGGTTCGGTTCCATTGTTTACCCAAGCATGATTAGTGCCTCTCTGGACAACCACATCAAATGGCTTAAGCATTACTTCATCATCATCCAGCAATAGTGTCACATCACCTTCTAGTAAAATAATGTAGTCGATTGTTTTTGTTTTATGCATGGTTGGGTGTCGAGTTGTATCTACTCTTTCATGCTCTGCACCAATTTTCGTAAATGCTTCATGTGCAAGTGACTCGAGTATCTCAAGTGGAACGCCCTTCGGTGTGGGGTTAACTTTAAAGTATCGGAATTTGGTGCCTCCTTCGTTAGGAGACAAGACAATATCTATATCAGCACGATCAAAATGATCACTGCTCTCAACGGCATTGCCATCGGTATTCCATATCTCAAATAAACCGCCAACATCCTCTCCTATGATTCTTGACGGAGGTCCATCAATTTTTATAACCGACCTGCCTTCTTTGTTATGACCCGTAATTATTCTTCTCAACTCATATCTCCCTATTTCTTTAACCTAAAGATTAACAAATGATGTCATTTTCAAAAAGCAGATACGTATTTCTATGAATGCTGAGATGATTTCCTAAAAGAAATGAATTACATTCTCTAAATCCATGAATATAGAATCATCATATAAATCGGTATTCGTATTTCTATTGTCACTGTCAATCATCGGTTGTGGTGGCGGCTCATCGATAGAAAGTAGTCTCAATCCAATATCGATCAATGTCATTGGATTGGTGGACAATGACTTCAGTTATTCTGCTCAAGAAATAAGCATTGAATCAAATTATTCCAACTGTGAATTCAGGCTTATGCAAAACACTAATTCTCCTAAAATCCTTCATCTCAAAACCACAAACAATAAAAATTTTAGTTTTAGAAATCCAATCATCTATGAAGAAAGCTCTAATATAAACGTTCGGATTGAAACAATTGTTGGTCCTGACTGCCCAGATAAATCATTTGATCTTAATTTCAGTATTAGAAAATATCCAACGGAATACCAAGCGATACCGAAAAATATAGATGATATGAATACAAGGCTTTTCCAAATCAATGATATTGGCTTTGGAGGAATTGTCATTAGTGATCGATTTACTGCAACTATATGCTATCCAACGCCCGAGGATTGCGAGACTTACACAAATGAACTATTTGGTCAAGATGCTCACAACATGGTCACTGGTGATTTCAATGGGGATGGCTATGAAGATGTTGCAGTGGTATGGGCGGTCTTCCCACACACGATTGAACAAAAAGTAAATGTACCGATCAATATCTATCTCAATGATGGGAACGGACACTTTGCAGAAGATCTGAATCTCTATGCAAGCGGAACTCCGTCAACACATCCATCGGCATATAGAGTGATTGCGGAAGATTTCAACAATGATGGAATAGATGATCTATTTGCAGGGTCAATGGGGATCCAAGTCAGGAAAGAAGATTATGATGAAAATTACATCGGCCCCTACCCTCACCTTCTGTTGCTCTCAAGTAAGGATGGCAAATTAAAAGAATCCAATGAAAATATCATCGATGACAATGATGGGAATGGAATGAACTGTGGGTTTGCACATGATGCGAGTGCGGGTGATATAGACAACGACGGCGATATTGATATTTTTGCGTGCAGTGTATTGATGATTAATGATGGTGAGGGTTTATTTCAAATACATCCTTATATTAATCTGCAATGGCAATGGGAGAATCAATATGGGAATCCAATGAGCAGCCTAATTGAAGACCTAAACAATGATGGTTTTGATGACTTAATTTTTTGGAACTTTGATAATCGATCTTATTGGTCATTGGTTGATGAAGGTTATATTCTTCTCAGTAATGGTTCTTCTGAGATTAAGGAATGGGGAAAAAAGACTCTTCCAACAGGCCCTTTTGGATATGACCACAATAAATATAATCATGCCGCATCGGGTGACTTTAATGGCGATGGATTTGAGGATGTAGCTGTGGCGATCACAAGAGATCTTCCATATTATGAAGGAGCATATATTCAGATACTCATCAATGACCAGAAAGGAGTTTTGGTTGATCAGACTGATCAACGCTTTCACAATCAGCTTCGGATGGATTCACATCATGGAGAAGGAAATATTTATGTAAGAGACATGAATGAAGACGGTCATCTGGATATCATTCACTCAACAAGAGATTATAAAAGCGGACTTCATGGTGCACACATAGCGCTCAATGATGGGAATGGTAATTTTTCTTCAATAAATGAGGACGATCTTCCAATGAGGCCCGACCCAGGAAGCAATCATTATGATTACCTCATGAAAGGTTTACCCATTGATGCAGATGGAGAAGCATGCTTGGATCTAGTATCAGCAACGGATGTTGGATTTGGTGATCCCATGAACCAAACGGAAAACTATCTATTTTCAATCATTAATAAAGATTGTGACTTTTAAAAAATATTCTTAAGAAAGATCTGTCTATTAAAGTTTTTCAAATTCTTTATTGCAAAAATATTTTATAAGCGCATTATTATCAAAGCACTGATTTATTCCAACTTGCAGGTGCTTAAAAACTGCTAAATAGGACTCGAAAAGATTATTTTCTTGATGGACCTGTTTAGCAATAAACAGGTTTTTTTTGAGGAAATAAAAATGAAAATAGAAACAAAATCAATACACTCGGGTTATTCTCCTGATCCGACAACAAAGTCAGCAGCAACACCAATTTATCAAACGACATCCTTTGCATTTGATAATGCACAACATGGTGCTGAACTCTTCTCGCTCCAAACTGAAGGCAATATTTATTCAAGGATCATGAATCCGACCAATGCAATATTAGAGGAGAGACTGGCTGATTTAGAAAATGGAATTGCTGCATTGACAGTGGCTTCAGGAATGGCGGCCATCACCTATTCCATCCATGCATTAACTAGAAATGGTCAAAATATTGTTTCCGTGAGTGAACTCTATGGTGGCACAGCTGACTTTTTCTCAAATACGCTAAAAAACCAAGGCATTGAAGTGCGATATGCAAATCATGACAACCTTGAGGGACTTGAGAAATTGATCGATGAGAACACTACACTCGTTTTTTGCGAATCAATTGGAAACCCGCTTGGAAATATCTGTGATATAGAAAAACTTGCAGAGCTTGCTCATAGAAATGGTGTGCCACTTGTGGTCGACAATACAGTGGCAACACCTTACTTGATCAAACCAATTGATTATGGTGCCGATATCGTCATTCACTCTCTTACGAAATACATAGGTGGTCATGGAACAACAATTGGAGGAGCGATTATTGATGGCGGTAAATTTGACTGGTCAAAAGAGCCGAAGCGCTACCCGCTTCTGAACGAGCCTGATGCTTCATATCATGGGTTAATTTACTCAGAGGCCTTGGGTGAAGCTGCGTTTATTGGCAGATGTAGAGTTGGTCCCCTAAGAAATACAGGTGCTGCGTTGTCACCATTTAATACTTTCCTGATTCTTCAGGGTATTCAAACACTCCATGTGAGAATGGACAGGCATTGTGAGAATGCCCAAATACTTGCTGAATACCTAGAAGCTCATGATTCAATTGAATGGGTGAATTATGGAGGACTTTTAAGCAGCCCCTATAATGAGCTATCGAATCAATATACAAATGGAAAACCATCGGGGATTCTTAGCTTTGGTATCAAAGGAGGCAAAGAGTCTGGAATTAAATTTATCGATTCTTTAAATTTAATCACAAGATTGGTCAATATTGGCGATACTAAATCTCTCGCAACACATCCAGCATCTACTACACACAGTCAATTGGATGAATCAGATTATGAATCAGCAGGAATTTCTTCAGATATGATTCGTATTTCTGTGGGAATTGAGAATATTAATGACATTATAGCTGATGTTGATCAGGCAATTTTGAAGTCACAGAAGCCATGATTGATAGCATAAGATTTAAACGAAATAATGGATCTAAAGAATCTAAAAACATTCAAGACCGTTTAATAATTATTGATCTACTTGATGAGGGCTATACCCACAGAGAAGTAAAAAGTATTACTGGCAAAAGTCTCAGCTCTATAAGGCTGATTGCTCAATCTAATGCTAGATAGATCATAGAATCCTTCGATAAAGTATTTACGAAAAATATTCAATGAACAATGAAATGAAAAAAGTTGCCATATTTGGCGCCAATGGTTCCATAGGTAGAGCTCTATGTAGGCACTATCAGAAACAATCACATGTTTATGCGTTTTCTCGTAATGATTTTGATATCGATGAGACAAGTTTAGATAAAATTCTCCTTAGCGACTATGAGGAAGAGACGCTCTCAAAGATAGCAAGCACATTTGAGAATGATTCTTTTAACACAATCATTATTTCAATCGGCATGCTGCATAGTCATGATTTCTTACCAGAAAAAAGAATCGAAGATTTTTCAAGCGAACAGTTCCTAGAGACCATTAGAGTCAATACTTTGATACCAACTCTGATTGCGAAAAGTTTTCACAAAAAACTAAAAAATACAGAGAGATCCACACTCGCTTTCCTTTCAGCGAGAGTTGGTAGCATTTCAGATAATAGAACTGGCGGGTGGTATTCCTATCGAGCGTCTAAAGCTGGATTGAATATGGTGGTAAAGAATCTTTCAATCGAGCTTGGAAGGCTCAATAGAAGACTGATTGTTATCGGCCTACATCCCGGTACAGTGGATACTCCTCTATCTCAACCTTTTCAAAAGAACCTAGAAGGTTCAAAAATATTCTGCTCAAATTTTTCTGTATTAAAACTGTCATCGGTTATTGACTCCTTAGATATTGAAAGTTCCGGTAAATGTATTGCTTGGGATGGGGATGAGATTCTTCCTTAATCAGAAAAATCGAACTAATTCGCCGACCAGGATGATGCTGTAAAACGCCAATAAAAACTCTGTAAATTTTAAATCCATGATAAATCTCCGTTAAAAGTTAAAAGTGATTTCGTCTAGATAAATTGGTTGGATTTACAAATGATAAAAAAAAGAAAAAAACCCCGATAGCGTTAGACTACCGGGGTTATCTTTTCTAGGTTTTTCTGGTTACTTACAGTTAAAAATTCCATCTACTTGATGCTTCAAGCGTTCTTGGTGCATTGCAATATGGTACAAAAAGAAGACTATTATTTCTTAGTCAAGTATTCTCTAACTGAATCGAGAGCAAAGGATACTTTTTTGGCATCGGAACCGCCTGCCTGAGCAAAGTTAGCCTTTCCTCCACCATTCCCATCTAAGGCAACAGAAATGGTGTCTGCAATTGCATTTGCCTCAATTCTTGATGTTAAGTCATCGGTAACGCCAATGGTAAATGTCACCTTCCCCTTTTGATTGATTGATGAAAGCACGATCACTCCAGATTTGAGCTTATCTTTGTACTGATCTATGGCACCACGCATTACAGTCGGCTCAATGTCATTCTCTAGCTCTATATATAAATAATTGATTCCATTAATACTCTCTGAACTGCTCTCGCTTTCCGATGACTGTCCAGATGCGATTCTTGACTTGAGTTGTGTTATTTCAGATTGAAGCTTCTTATTTGTATCAAGCAAAGATTCAACTTTACTGGTGACATCTTCTCTTCTGGTTTGAAGTAAATCTGTCAGTGACTCAATCAAATACTCTGTTTCTTTTGCCCACTTCAAAGCTTTGTCTCCTGTAATTGCCTCTATTCTTCTGGTTCCTGAGGATATACTGGACTCTGAAACGACCTTGAACATTCCAATTTCACTCGTGTTTGAAACATGAGTCCCTCCACATAATTCTTTTGAAAAGTCTCCAACATCAAGTACCCTCACATCATCGCCATATTTCTCTCCAAAAAGAGCCATTGCTCCTGAATGGATGGCATCATCATGTTTCATGATACTGGTTTGAACATCAATATTCTCCTCAATTTTCTGGTTTACAATCGATTCAATTTCCCTTATTTCGGTTGGACTAAGAGATTGATGGTGTGAAAAATCAAATCTGATTTTCTCGTCATCCACCAATGAACCTCTTTGCTGAACATGATCACCCAGTACCATCATAAGCGCTCTGTGTAGCATGTGTGTGCCAGTGTGATTTAATGTGATTGATTTTCTCCGAACAGGATTCACTGAAGCCAATATTTTATCCCCGACCTTTAGTTGACCCGAAGAGACGGTTCCAAAATGAGCATAAGCATCGCCTGAGAGCTGTGTATCCATGACCTCAAAAGTGCTTTCATTTGAATTGAATGAACCTCGATCACTAACCTGACCACCGCTTTCAGCATAAAACGGTGTTTTATCTAAAATGATCTGACCAAACTCACCTTCTTTAAGACTATCGGAATCATCTTTGCCAAATACTCCTATGATTTTGCTATCGGTCTCTAAGTTCGTGTAACCATCAAATTGGCTTCTCAAGTCATGCTTAAGACTAAAAGATTCATCGCTCTGGAATTTGTTTGCTTTTCTAGCCATATCTCTCTGTTTATCCATCGCTTTTTCGAAGCCTTCTCGGTCAACCTCTCTAGAAATGCTTCTGGCAATATCAACCGTCATGTCTAAAGGAAAGCCATAGGTATCGTATAGCTTGAATGCGAATGCACCAGAAATTGTTTCATCATTTGACCGATCAAATTCTTTCTGCAAAAGATTCATGCCCTGAGCAAGGGTTGATGCAAACCTTTCTTCTTCCATTAGGATGATTCGCTTTATGTAGTCTTTTTTTCCATTCAAGTCAGGGTAGGTTGACCCCATTTCGTCTGCCAATGTATCCACAAGCTCATAGAAAAATGGAGACTCTATTTTCAAATCATAGCCGTGCCTTAATGCTCTTCTGATTATCCTTCTAAGAACATAGCCTCTTCCTTCATTATCAGGCGTGACTCCATCCATAATAAGAAATGCAGAAGAGCGAATATGATCTGCAATCACTCGATAGTGGCTCTTTTCTCCCCCATCAGATTGACTCTCTATCGCACCTATTAGTTTTTGGAATAAATCAATATCATAATTACTGCTAACGCCTTGCATGACAGCCGCAATTCTTTCCAAACCCATCCCGGTATCGACAGACGGTTTTGGTAAATCAATGAGTTCTCCGTTCTCTTGTCTTTCGAATTGCATAAAAACAAGATTCCATATTTCCACAAATCGATCGCCATCCTCGTCATCCGTTCCAGGAGGACCCCCATCTATCTGTTCGCCGTGATCAAAAAAGATTTCACTGCATGGGCCACAAGGTCCTGTATCGCCCATGGTCCAAAAGTTCGACTTCTTACCCAATCGAACCAATCTATCTTCTGAAATACCAATCTTATCAAGCCAAATTGCTGCAGCCTCGTCATCGTCTTGATAAATCGTTATCCAAAGACGATCTTGATCAAGGCTTAACTCATTGGTAATAAATTCCCATGCAAAAGAGATTGCATCCTCTTTAAAGTAGTCTCCAAAACTGAAGTTACCGAGCATCTCAAAAAAAGTATGATGACGTGAAGTGTAACCCACATTCTCAAGATCATTGTGCTTTCCACCTGCTCTAAGGCATCTTTGAACGCTCACTGCTTTTGTATATCCCTGATCATCTTTGCCTAGGAATATGTCTTTGAATTGCACCATCCCTGCATTGGTAAATAAGAGTGTTGGATCATTGGCAGGAACCAATGGAGAGCTCTTAATGCTTTGATGATCCCTTGATTCAAAAAAATCAATAAAAGCTTGTCTTATTTCACTTGTTTTCATTGTTTCGTGTTAATTTTTTCTTGTTCAGTAAATCTTTTGCTTTTTCTATCTGGTCTCGAGTAAATCCTCTGTAGCTTAAAAACTTCATTAACTTCAATTGCTTATCATAATCAAGTTCTGTCTCATTCCTCAACTTTTTATTCATGGTTTCATAGGCGAGTTCACACCATTGCTCTTCGCTTATACCCTCTAATGCATGATTCGCAAGCAGTTCATTCACGCCCCTTTGTAATAACTCTGAGAAGATAATGTTCGGCCCCTTGCCTCTTTCGAATCTTGATCTTAAGTATGCCTCAGCGAATCGTTCATCACTCAGCAGATCTTCATCTATTAATTTATCCAATTCAGAATTAATGACATGCGTCTCAAATTTTCTTTGTTTGAGTTTTTGATAAAGCTCTAGACGCGAGTGCTCTCTTCGAGCAAGAAGGTCCATTGCTTTCTTTCTGGCTAGTGCTTGATCAGTGATCTGTTCAGTCAAAGCTAATGATTGTGAATTAAAAGATTATTTACTTTGAATTAGTTCTTCACGAATTTTCTTTGCCAATCCTTTGGCTATCTTAGGATTCTCAGATAAGAACTCTCTTACGTTTTCTTTGCCTTGCCCAATTCGATCGCCGTCGTAGCTATACCATGATCCTGATTTTTCAATCAAATCATGTTCAACACCCATATCAATGATCTCACCTTCAGTTGAGATCCCATGGCCGAAAAGAATTTCAAATTCTGCAATCCTAAATGGAGGAGATACTTTGTTTTTCACGACTTTCACTCGAGTCTGGTTGCCGACAATCTCATCGCCTTTCTTGATGGCTCCAATTCTTCTAATATCCAACCTAACAGAGGAATAGAATTTTAGTGCGTTTCCGCCAGAAGTGGTTTCAGGACTGCCAAACATGACACCAATCTTCATTCTGATTTGATTGATGAAAATCACCATGGTGTTTGATTTCTTTATGTTTGCGGTTAGCTTTCTGAGTGCTTGTGACATTAAACGCGCCTGTAAACCAACATGAGTATCTCCCATCTCTCCTTCGATTTCTGCTCTTGGTGTCAGCGCTGCGACCGAATCAATAACAATCACATCTACAGCACCTGAGGCGACCAACATATCGGTTATCTCTAAGGCTTGCTCTCCAGTATCTGGTTGCGAAACCAGAAAATCTGTGGTGTTGACTCCAATCTTTTCGGCATAAATCGGATCAAGGGCATGCTCTGCATCAATGAAGGCAGCAGTACCGCCTGCTTTTTGGCACTCGGCAACAACTTGCAAGGTCAATGTCGTTTTACCGGATGATTCGGGTCCGTAAATCTCTACGACTCGACCTTTTGGTAAACCGCCGATGCCTAATGCAGCATCCAGCCCGATCGAACCTGTTGAAATTGCTTCTATTGTTCGGTCAACACTGTCATCGCCCAACTTCATGAGCGATCCTTTGCCGAACTGTTTTTCTATCTGAGTGAGTGCCGATTCAAGCGCTTTATCTCTGTTTTTTTGATCCATTATTTTTCTCTGAGATTAAATTTTAAATGAGTAAATTTAGAGATAAATTATAGCTTTTTAGCCAACAGAATTCTCATTTGTTTTTGCTATCCTTGACTCTCTATAAAGAATAATAATTCCACATATAATTATTATTGTTGCACCCAGCCATACCCTTGAATCCACGACTTCATTGAAGATAAAATAGCCAGCCAGGGACGCCCAGATAAGGCCCGTATACTCAAACGATGTGAGGAGTGAAGCCTCGGCTTTTTGTAACGCAAGATTGAAGAAAATAAATGCCAATCCACCCGTTAGACCGGTTAAAAAGAATAAAAAGAAATCCCATGGAATCAGAGGCACCCAATTGAAGTAGCTTCCGATTGCTCCCATCAATGTGGGTCCAATAAATATATAGAAACTGAGGTTAGATACAGACTCTCTATTCGATAATTTTCTTGCTGTTAAAGCAGTCAATGCATAAGTGACTACTCCAATAAGAGCATAGATTGTTCCCTCAGAGCTGAATTCAGTGCTTGGCTGAAGAATAACGAGCACTCCAAAAAAGCCAACCGAAACAGCACACCAACGCCATACGCCGACTTTCTCATTTAACAATGGCCCAGACAACGCAGTAATCATGATTGGTGCAATAAAAACAATCACCATGATATTCACCAATGGGAGAAGGGCAAGCGCAGCAAAAAAGGTGTATGAAGACAATGACATGAGGCATGTTCTGAGAAAATGCCATCCAGGTATCTTTGTCTTAAAGCCCTTCATTCCGCTCATATTGATACCGATCATTGCTAAAATAATGAGTGAAAAAAGGCCTCGAAGAAACGTCAATTGAAGAACTGGATATTTATAAAGCAGGATCTTGGCGATAACATCCAATGTTGCCATCAGAAAAACAGCAATTAGGAAATAGCCAATGGCTACTAATGTCGGTTTATTTTTCAAGATTGATTGCTCTTATTTGATCTGATCGCACCCGCCTTTTACAGGAAGCTTAATCTTTTTAAATAAGTTATCAACCTCTGCTTGAGTCTTTGAAGATGCAGCATTATTGATAATGCTTGGTGTGAGATGCTCAGAGAATAAGTTAATAAAACTCATTGCATAACGACTGAGAACCATTCCTCGACGAAACCCAAAATAGGTAGTGCATTTTGGGAAAATATTCTCGCCGCTGATGGCAATAAATTCTTCATTATCGTCGCATTCATAGGCCATTCCAGATATAACGCCTACGCCCATTCCCATCTTGACATACGTCTTGATTATGTCGGCATCTCTTGCGGCAAAAACAATATTGGGTTCAAGCTTGTTCTTCCTAAAAGTTTCAGTAAATGATGTATCGGGGCCAACACTGAATGCGTATGTCACCAGTGGCTCCTTTGCAATTCTCTTGATACTGAGATTTTTCATATGTTTTTTCAAAGGGTGACCCAATGGTGCGATGATGGCATTAAACCAATGGTATGCAGGTAAAAGCACTAGCTCATCTGATAGATCAATCAAGTCTGTTGCAATTGCGAAATCCACTTCATTATTTTTTACCATTTCTATGATTTGTTCAGAAGATCCGAGTTTCAATTCCAATTTAATTTTTGGGTAGTCTTCCTTAAAGACCTTGACCACTTCAGGCAACACGTATCTTGCCTGAGCAGTTGTCGCTGCAACCGTCATGACGCCTTCATCTACTTTCGATATTTGATTTCCAATGACTTTGATGTTCTCAACATCTTGCAGGATCTTTCTTGCATAAGTGGTGACTCTTTCTCCCAGAGGAGTCAATGACTCAATTTTCTTGCCTTTTCTAATAAATAGATGAGCACCCAGCTCATCTTCAAGCAACTTAACTTGTTTACTAATTCCAGGTTGGCTGGTGTTTGAAAACTCAGCAGCCTTGCTGATATTAAGCTTATTATCAACCACAGAAATAAGGTATTTGAATTGTGTCAGTGTCATAATTTTGAGTGATATAACTATTTTTTATATAAAGAATTATATTACTTTTATTTATAAAGAAAAGTACATCATTTCTCTGTTCACTCGTGATGGAATCTTAAAAGTGGGATATGATACTTTCATGTTCTTAAAACTTTTGAAATTCATCTTTAAAATTTTCATCTGCCTATTTGCTGCAATAGTTATTTATATTGGATATCTTTATTTTCAAAGCCCAACAGTGGTGACTCGGATTACATCCATGATCATGGGGGAAGCAACGGGTGAGCTTGAAATCATCAACGCAAATGAAGCGTTTACTCTAAAGAACAGTTCTTCAAAAAAGATATCGGAAGAGTCTCTTAAAGCAGCAGTAAATTTTTCAAAGAATATGGATTCACATGCTTTACTGATCTATCAGGGTGATGAGGTCATTCTTGAGAAATATTTTGATGGCTTTGATGATCAAACGATCAGTGATACACAGTCAATGCATAAGACAGTGCTTGCAATGATGGTTGGTATTGCAATCAATGACGGCATGATTAAAAGCGTTAATGAGCCCGCTTCGAATTACTTGGATGAATGGAAAAATGATTCAAGAAACCTTATAACCATAAAACACTTACTTCAGCAATCCAGCGGACTGGATTACCCAGAATTCTCTTTTCATCCCTTGAGCGATTTCAATAAATTAATGCTTGGAGATGACGTGACAAAGATGACACTTCAACAAAAGGCCTATCGAAAACCAAATCAAGTGTTCGAATACAATGGAGTAAACCCTCAGAATCTAGGTCTGTTGCTTCAACGTGTCTATGGCAAAAGATATGCAGAACTCCTCTCTGAAAAATTATGGCAAAAATTCGCACAAAGCGACGCAACAGTCGTTTTAGACTCAGAGAAAAATCAAATGCCAAGAACATATTGCTGCCTCAATGCCACTGCAAAAGATTGGCTGAGAATAGGTATACTCATTCTCAATGAAGGTCAATTGGGTCAAAAACAAATCGTGCCAAAGTCATGGATTACAGACATGAAGACGCCAGCTGAAACAAATCCAAATTATGGTTATCTCACTTGGCTTGGTACAAAGCATGAGCAAAATAGGGTTTATAACCCAAAGAGCACTGCAACGGGTTTCCATTCTGAGCCATTCGATGACAGCGATATTGTTTATTTGGATGGATTTGGAGGTCAAAGAGTTTATGTCATACCTTCGAAGGAATTGGTTATTGTAAGAACAGGAGCAGGCCAAATGGGATGGGATGATTCCGTCCTACCGAATACAATCAGCAGAGGAATAAGAAATGATTAGGCGATTTATAAAATTCATATTGATTTCTATTGTGATAGTAATAATTGTGATCAGTTCTATCATTGGCTCGGCAAGCATGGGGCTTTTTGGTCTTTTTTGGGAGAGATGGACAAACGCCTTAAGTAATCCATTGGATCCTGATTTTTCTTGGTATCAACCCCTTGAAAGAACCAATGGAAACTTCGAATCCCCTCTTGATAGCATTTCCTCAGAGCAAAGTGAAATTCCTCTGAGTGCATTCCAAGAAGCAAAAGAATATGCACAAAATCATGGAAGCAAAAGTCTGGTTATTCAGCATAGAGGCAAAATTGTTTTTGAATCGTATTGGCAAGAAACAAACCCTGACTCTCTTTTTGGTCTTCACTCTTTTACCAAAACCATGAACGCGCTTTTAGTGGGGCATTTACTGAATGACGGATACATAAAATCAATAGATGAATCCGTTTCAGATTATATTGAAGAATGGCGAGATGGTGATAAAACAAACATCACAATAAAGCATCTTCTTCATATGTCAGGAGGCCTTAAAGAAACATTTGATTACTCTCCATTTTCAGATCGAATTCAAAGAGCCTATGGAACAGATATTGTGAATGCAAACCTCAATATGGATCCAGAAATAGATCCTGGAACTGTATTTTCCCATAATAATTACAATAGTCAGATACTTGGTATTTTAATCGAAAGAGCATCTGGAAAAAGGTACAGCGAATATTTTTCAGAAAAGATTTGGTCCCCACTCGGGAGTCGAGATGCATTCTTCTTTGTTGATAGACCCGATGGAATGGTTCATACCGACTGCTGCATGTGGGCTTCAATCAGAGACATGATTCGGATTGGTGAAATGCTTATGAATAAGGGGCTCTTCAAAAATAAAGAGATCCTGCCAAAAGGATGGGTGGAACAAATGATTACGCCATCAGAGCCAAACAATAATTATGGAATGCAAATCTGGTTAGGTAATGAGTATGAAGAAAGAAGAGCTTATGATGCCAGGCTGACGATGTATGCAAACTATCATGGCGAACCTTATGTCACAGATGATCTTTTCTTTATGGATGGTATCGGCAAACAAAGAATGTATATGATTCCTTCCGAATCGCTTGTGATCTTGAGAACAGGAGATAACTCACCCGATTGGGATGACTCAAAGCTACCAAACTTAATTCTTAATGCCTTGAAGTAACCTCACTCTCTTTCTGTTGGGCTTATCATTAAAAGCCTGCCGCCAACATCATCTGTAATAATAATCTCGCCATTGTTTGTTTCTGCAATGCCCACAGGTCTTCCAAAAATCTCACCTCTATCCTCGCTGGCTATAAAACCTGATAAAAAAGTTTCAATTATTCCTGTTGGTTTACCGTCTATAAATGGGATAAAAAGAACATCGTAACCGGTGAGTTTTGACGTTGATACTCCGCCTCGACGAACCACGAAAGCGCCATCTTTATACTTACCATCGATGTTTTTTCCACTGTGGAACAATAAGCCCAATGGAACAGAATGTGCATCAAGAGGTAAATCAGGCATTAATGAGGTCTGTTTTGCTTGCTTTACTTTGTCTGGATTAAGCTGAACCTGGGTTGGATCGGCATAATCTTTAAAATAAACATATGGCCACCCATAAAAAGCTCCATCTTTGACTTCGGTCAGATAGTCAGGGGGTGTAAATTCTCCAATCCCGTCTCGTTCATTTACAGTTGCCCATAAGCTTCCATTTTCTGTATAAAAATCCAATCCCACAGGATTCCTTAAGCCAAAGGCAAGTATCCTTTTCTGACTGCCATCAAGGTTTATTTCCCAAATTGCAGCCCTGCCTTCTTCATTCACGCCTTCTGCGTTTACATTCGTCCCCGAGCCAACAGCGATCAAAATCTTATCGCCTGTCTCATTTAGGATAATATTTCTAGTCCAATGATTATTTGGAGGCCCCGATGGCAGATCGATAATCTTCTCAGCATCGCCTGTAAGGGTAAAATTCTTAAATGGGTACCTGATCACAGAATCGGTGTTTGCCACATAAAGATTTTCATCGGTGTAGAGCATTCCAAACGGTTGATTAAGACCCTGAATGAGATTTGTCAATTCAGGAGGATTTTGATTCACATCAATCTCAATAACGGTGTTGGGAGACTTCCCGAATATGTTCATGCTGGTAAGAAGAAGGATGGTTTCCTCTGGCATATTTGGCAATGCTTCGGTCTTTGATCCCGAGACCAATATATTCCCATTGGGCAATACAATTGGCCACCTCGGTGAATCCAGTCCAGCTACAAGTGTCTCTACCTCAAATCCTTCTGCGACCCTAAGCTCTAGTTTCTCATTGTCAATGAAGACCGGAAGCCTCATGACGCTTGGTCCCGGCTCTGGGATTTCTGCAGTGAATAAATCGCCATGTAATAGCGGAATAAGCATTAGAAGCGCTTTAGTAAATTTATAATTCATTCTCATAAACGATAATGGGCAGTATTTGACTGCCCATTATTATAACCAAGCTTGGCTAAATAGCCGATGGTTTACATGTATTGCTCACGATACCAATCATTCATGTCATCTCCGGTTGAGAGAATCACATCATCGTGGCTTGCAATATATTCAAAGGCTCTTTTTAGATGTTTAAATTTATTTGGTTGACCCACATGGAATGTATGCAAACAAATTGGCATGCACCTCGCATTGGTGGCACCTTCCTCATAGAGGACATCAAATTGATCAACAATCATGTCTCCAAAAGCTTCCGATGAAACGCCAACGCCCGAATGCCCTAAAAACGCAGGAATATCATTGAGCTCAACAGTGTATGGGACAGCTATGAGATTATTTTGCGGTGTATTAAACTTAAATGGATGATCATCCGCTGTGTAGTCACAAAGATACTCCACACCATTTTCTTCCAAAATTCTTGGTGTGTTATCCGTATGAGTTAGAAATGGACTTAACCAACCTTTTGTTTTCTTACCCAACGCCTCTTCCATTGTTTGACAAACGGTACTGATGATTTCTCTTTCTTTTTCCTCAGGAAGAGGCGTATGACCTCCCTCACCGTCTGGCGCATTACCAATGAAATTAGCAGGCGCATTATTGATCCCATGTCCAATAAATGCCCAGTCCCTTGCAAGGGACTCTTCAATGATTCTAGGATATTCTCTGATGATCTCTGCATTTAGACAAACAGTGCCCCTCATGCCAAGCTTATCCATCAATTCCATCATTCTCCATAAGCCTACTCGGTTGCCATAATCTCGCCATCCATAATTCAATGGATCAGGAGAGAATGCTGCCGTTCCAGGGATCAGAGAGGTTCCTGGTATTGCTGCAGGAAAATGTTCAATATTGATATATGGTAAAACTGCGACCCTGGCGCCATCTGGTAACTTAAATGGTTCTCGGTCAATAATTGGCACATAATCATAATGCCTTGATTGTGTTAACTCAGTCATAATTTTTCCCCTAAATTTTTACAAACTATTTAAATAATTCATGGCGTGGTCTTTGCTGATCACATCGCCATATTTGGCATTGATATCAAAGAGATTTGCCTCATGCGGGCCTTCGGCTCTATCACCAATGCATTCTCTTACACAAATTGGTCTGAATCCATGTTGCACAGTATCAACCGCGGTAGCCCGAATACATCCCGAAGTTGTACACCCCGTAATTATAAGCGTATCAACGCCAAGCCCATTCAACGTAGACACCAATGAGGTACCAAAAAATGCGCTTGCGTATTGTTTAACAATAACAACCTCTCCTTCTTGCGGCTCAACGCCTTCGCAAAACTCTGCATATGGATTTCCCTCAACCAAATCAAGAAGAACTGGCGCTTTCTTAATCCAGACGCCGCCATCTTCGTAATTGGGTTTGGTATATAAAACTCTTGTATGAATAATTGGCACATTCTTTTCTCTTGCCAATGCGAGTACCTCTGGCATTTCTTTCACACAATCAATTACTCCTGGTGCATAAAGCGCAGAACCTTCAGTGGTGTAACCCTGAAGTAAATCGATTACGATTAGTGCTGATTTTTCACCAAAACCTAACCCGTTATCCCAAACTCCAGCGTAATTGTCTTCTGTTGATTGATCAACCATAAAAAACTCCCTAAAATTATCATTTTGCCCTGTAATTATTCTTACAAAGTGACCTTTTATACTAACTTATGTTTTAGGATTTTGTGAATTCTTTATTGAAGTTTCTCTTAGCAATGTAAAGACATGAAAAAGCCAAAATCATTGAAATGAGATTCACTGAGGTGATGGATTGACCCAATGCCATTTCATCTCCGAACCAGAAATCAGTAATGAAACCAATACCTGTGGTTGCAAGGAGGGCTGTGATTAGATTTAAAAATAACATATACACTGCTGAGACTTGGGCTCTAAGTTGATTGGGCGTAACAATTTGTAACACAGTTGCTGATATTACAAGTGGCATACTCGCAACAAAAACAAACAGATGCAGCCACCAAAGAGTATTATCCAAACTCTCATCATTCATTACAAAATAAACGATTGGCACCGTTACGATGCAAATTGATAATGCGACTTTAAAATAGCCATCTTTGTAGCCTTTCTTTTTGAAAAAATCAATCAACCAACCACTGAATAAAACCCCGGTTGTTGATAAAAAGAAAATAATTACACCCAGTGTTTTTCCACTGTCTGCAATACTCATTTGATGGATTCTTTGAAGGTAAACCGGAATCCATGTTAAAGCTGTACTAATAGGAGTCGCCATAAATGCAAAGCCCAAGAAAATAAACAAATATAATCTCCAACGTTTACGCATATATCTGATGGCATCTGAAATAGAGACTTTAGTTTCAAGGGAGTCTTCAATACCCGTTCTCTTGGGCTCTCTAACAGTCAACATCAAAAGTCCAATTAAAACTCCCGGAAGCCCAACAATTATAAAAGCTATTTGCCACGGCTTCATTTCGCCTAAGAGTGGAAGAATAATTGACTCTGAATTTACAACATATCCAACCACTGCTCCGCCAATAATAAAGGCCAGACCGCCTCCAACCATCGCGCCTGATTTATATGCCCCCATGGCTTTTCCTAGCTTATCTTCACTAAAATAGTCTGCGATCATAGAGTATGCTGCTGGAGTTAATGCAGCTTCTCCAACTCCAACCCCTACTCGAGCAAGGAAGAGCTGGAAAAAACTTTTTGCAAGGCCGCAGACTGCAGTCATGATGCTCCATAAAAATATACCAATGGCTATAATCAATCGCCTGCTTTTCACATCAGAGTATTTTGCAATCGGTATACCAGCGATGGTATAAAATATTGCAAAAGCAAAACCCATCAATAATCCCATTTGGGCATCAGTGGTGCCTAAATCCTCTTTAATGGGAGTAACCAAGAGGCTGAGAATTATTCTATCTACAAATGAAAGCACATAAGCCAAAAGCAAAACAAAAACAGCATACCAAGCAACCAAAGAATCTTGATCCTTTGTTTTGATCAGATCATTCATTTCTTTCCTTTATAAAAATAGCAATTTCATCTAATTCCGAAGTTTCTAACCAGTTAAACCCAGGCATAACTCCCCCTGAAATTGAATCTTCAGAGTTAGGCATTCGACCAATTTTAATAAATTCTACAATAGCATCTGTACTCATATCTTTAAGAAACATAGAGTCTTTCAATGTGACACCCAAACCATCAATTCCATTGAGATCAGCGCCATGACAAAATCCACACCTTGCATTATATTTTTCATTGAAAGATGTCGATTGGTCAACAATTTGAACGGAATAAAAACTACTATCATCCTGGATATCATAGCTTCTTGATGACATTCCGAATGCTTGAACTTGACCTATACGCTTTTCAATTACTGTTAAATTCTCACTATCAATCACTCCAGGTGCATTCAAACTATAGGATCCCATAGAAATTATAGAGACAATAGAGGCCATTAGAACCAGAGTCATCTGCTTGGAAAACATTAGTTTTAATTTTGGAATAGAATTTACGAATGTAATGATCAAAATACTTGAGCAAAGTAAGATTCCTATATGCAGAATAAAAACCAAAACCTCAGGAGAATTCTGACTACCCTGATCGTAAATTTTTGTAAGCGTATTTGCTGACTCAATGCTATTCGAATCCAAGGATTCATAAGCCCATTTCACATCAAACCAATTTTGAATTGCAGTAAATAAACTTGCCGTGATTGCAAACCCCAAAGCATAACCAGATTGTCTATACACTCCGAATAATCCCGATACCATTCCTGCTCTCTCAGGTGGGGCACTAGCCAGCATTAAGTTATTATTGGGAGAAAAGAAAAGGCCCGTTCCTCCTCCGATAAAAATCATGGCAGGAATGATCTCCATTGCTCCTGAATCGATATTAACGAGGAAAAGCATCATATAACCAAATCCAGTTAGAAAAGCACCGCTCATGCATAATTTTTCTGGGCCAATACGATCAGAAAAGTTACCAGCTACTGGACTTATGACCAATGTAGCCAATGCAGCAGCACCAAGTGCCAAACCAGCATCCCAAGCTTTTAACTCGAGACCATTGATCATAATAATTGGTAAAATAAATAAGTAGACTGGAAAACTTGCAAAGACAGAAGTAAATGCAATGGACGCTTTCGTGAATTCATTATTTTTGGAAAAAAGCGATAAATCAATCAATGGATCATCATGTTTTCTCTCCTGCCTTAAAAACAAACCAAAAAATAAAAATCCCAGAAAGAAAATAATCCAAACCATTGGCTCTAAATGATTATCTTCAACAGGCAATTTATTGCAGCCGTAAAGTATCCCGAACAAAGCAAATGTTAAGAAAATTGCTCCAGAATAATCATATGATTTCTGGCGTTCAGAAAATTTAAACGGCTGCTTAAATCCAAGCGCAAAGAATGCTAAAAGAATGGCCAGAATTGCAAAAGGTATTCTTGACCAAAAGATTGCCGTCCAATCATATGCATCAAGCAACCAGCCAGCAAATATTGGACCCATGACAAAACCAACAGCATTAGCTGCTTGAAGAATTCCAAGAGCACTTCCTCTTCTTTTAGGGCCATACATTGCTGTCGCTATTGCAAATGTTGTTGGTAGAAAAAGTGCCATACCAAATCCTTGAATGAATCTGATTGCAATAAGTGTATTGGCATCAGGAGCCCATGCACAAGCAATCATGGCTAATGAATAAATTAATGTTCCAATTTGGAAAAACCGAGCATGACCAATGCCATCCGCCATTTTGGCTGCCAATAACATTGGCCCACTTGCTGCAATTAAATATCCAAGAGCAACCCAAACAATTTCACTGGTACTTGAATCCAGTTTATCGATCATGTCAGGTATAGCAATTGGGGTAAAACTCGAATCCAAGCTGGCCATAACGGAGGACAGCACAAGTGATGTCATGATTAGAAAAATGCGACTGTTTGATAATTGCATCTTTTATTGCCTTACTTGTTATGAATCAATAGATCTTAACGTCAGGGATACTAAACAAAGATTTCCATTCTTTTGCAATAAGGATATCCATCAAACGTGACTCTTTTCCTTCTTGCTTTTTCTCCATTTCAAACTGCATTGTAATAAGGGCCTCATCTACAGCATCGCCAAATATACTTCTAAGATATTCTGTAGGCACCCTTGGATCTTCTGAAAAATCACCATTTTCATCAAAGTTAGGTGGCAACATTGGGGGAACATAAAAAACATTTGGATCAGTTCCGTACTCTGGATGCAATGGCAATGCAACTTTCCATTGGTAAACCAGTTCATGAATGGGTCCATCCTCATCTTCTAAAAAACCTACAAATCTTAACCTGCCAGGACACTGTCTGGCACAAGCAGGAGCAACTCCTTCTTCAAGTCTTGGAAAGCAAAATATACACTTCTGTGATTTTCCAGTAATGTAATTAAAATAAATTTTGTCATAAGGGCAGGCCTTATTGCATTCTCTAATTCCTTGGCACTTATCCTGGTCGATGAGAACAACACCATCCTCTTCCCTTTTATAGATTGCTCTTACTGGGCAAGCTTCTAGACAAGCTGGTTTGGTGCAGTGATTGCACATTCTGGGCAGATAAAAGTGATAGTTATTTGGATAATCACCCGAACTTGTATCTTCATCCCAATTAGAACCTTTGGTCATTGGTTTCTCTTGCTGAAGGCGAACTTCAACACCCTTGAAGTAAACTTCATCGTGATTCAGAGGAATCTCTTCGCCATGATCCTCTTTGGCAGGCATTAAACCATCTCGTTTAAGATCACCTTGCTCGTCAAAGCCTCCACCTCCTTCTTCCCAATATCTTGGATAACCAGGCCCAGGTTTTGTTTCGACATTATTCCAAAGCATATATTCCTGACCTGGCTCGTCAGTCCATAATGACTTACAAGCAGTTGTACATGTTTGACAACCGATACACTTATTTAGATCTATTACCATTGCAACCTGACCCATTCTAATCTCCAGCTAAATCTACTTGTGAAATGGTTTCCTTTTGCCAACCAAAGTCATCCAATAAGAAACTACTTAATTCTATAACAATTTTAGTATAGATATCACTCTCATCTAAAATGCTCAATTTATTCGAAAGTTGAGGCACCCAATTATTAAGATGTTTTCCAACAAAATCATACTGCCCCAATTGAAAAGAGAGTTTGTCTTTATCTGCTTTAAGTTCCCCAACAGCAAGAAAGTGGATAAACTCTAATTCAATCGAGAGATGATCCATTTGCCATTGAAACTCTTCATTCAACTCATATCCAAAAAATTCATAAAAGCGAACAAGATCCTCTCTTAACTTTGCCGGTTGAGCCAAGAATAAATCTTCTCGGATGGGGGCGGGCGGTCCCTCATCTCCAACTTCAAATAAGGCACTATATTTTTGCCTGAGTTGATTTTCATCGGTTGCTAAATATTCATCTAGGATGTCTTGAATTTCAAAATTATAGGGCAGCCCATCGAATGAAATTTCCGATCTCAGGCTTAATAATTTTATATCATGCGGAGAACTCAGTAACTGAGAAAAAAGGGAGTATGCATTGGCACGAGGCAAAGCAGTAGAATCACTATCTCTCTTGCCCTCAATAGAAGATCTTTCCATAAATGAAGTCCTATGCAGATTTTTCAAAATCACAAGTAAAGTCCTTGTAAGTTTGATTTGGTGCGAACGCCAAAGGCTGATAACCAAGATGACCATAATCACCCGCCATTGATGTTGGTTTTATTAAACCCCCTGTGGGGATCACTTCACTGAAATTTTTCCCATCCTTAAACATCTTGGGATCCCAGCCATGATACATAAACAACATTCCAGGCTGAATACCAGAACTGACATGTGCCATAGCAGAAAATTCACCTGCAGTATTATAGATCCTAATCATATCGCCATCAGAAACTCCTCTTTTAGATGCATCATCTGGATTTACATAAATGTCTGGCTCACCTCGTTGCAGACTCAACAATAATGAATCATCTCTCCAGGTACTATGAATTCCATGTCTTGCATGACCCATCATCATTCTCATTGGATAGCCCTCAATCTTGAGTGGCTCTTTAAATGTTGGAAGCGTTTCTCCAAATTCTATAAACCATTCATGATCAATGTAGAATTGCTGTCGACCAGTAAATGTCTCATAGGGCAGTTTTTTCTGAACACTCTTTACGATTTCATTGTGGTAAGGCGATTCATCTTTATCCCACATGGTGTTATCAACACCTTCAACTTTGACAATGCCCTTTTGAGATAACTCTTCAAAACTAATTTTTGGTATTCCATGACTGGCATTGATTATGAACTGAGCCACGTCCTTAGAATCATTAACTCTTCCGTCCATGGTGTAAAGATCAAGTGTTTTGGTGTAATCTCTTCGGATCGTTCTTCCGTCAACTGCGTCTTGAATTGGTTTGATTCCTCTTTCTTTTGCTCTTCGAGAAATTGCTTCCGCTAGCCTTCTATTTGCCTCCCAGTCATCAACAGCCTCTCCCAAGGGTGGGACTGCCTCAGTGAGGACTTGAAGATATGGAACTCTGGATTGAAGCATCAGGTCATTTCTCTCATAATGATGTGCAATTGGAAGCACATAATCTGAAAACAATGAAGTCACTCCCATATCAGGAGCCAAGGAAACAATGGTCTCGAGCTCCTCAAAAGCTGTCTTACGCCAGGTGCTTCCAGATGCTCTCCAGTTGGCGCCATTATTTCCTGCAAATATTCCCATCTTCCAGCCATTCTGGCTGTAATCTGGAAACCAATCTTCCTCTATACTTTTTTTGTAATATCGGTCAAATTTTTCAGCCAACTCATTGCCATATATTTTACTATTCAGCTCCTTCATATCTGCATGGTCATAATCCCATGTTGTTCCAGAAATCAATCGAAATGCAGGGCCAACATCTGAGAAACCAAATTGGGTCAATCCTCTCGCATTGGGTGAGTTGGCAATTTGCAACCCGCCGCCCTCTTTCCCTGTACTGCCAGTTAAAGCAAGCATCAATAGCATGGCTCTTTGCAAAAGATCTCCATGCAACCACTTACAAGAAGCATAGCCAGCATAAATCATGCCTGGCTGAGCATCGGCAAAAACTCTTGCCGTTTTCTCAATAACTTTAGGGCTGACGCCTGTAATTTCTGATGCCATTTGAGGTGTATAGTTTTCACATTCTTCTTTAAGTAACTCGAAGACCGTAGTGACCTCTACTTCACCATCTAAGGTATTGGCAATCCAGCGCCCTTCTAGACTAGGCTTGATATCACCCAATTCAAGGGTTCCATATTTTCTTCTATCTCTCCCAAAAGGCTTATCCGCTCTGCCCGTTCCTGGAGCTTGGACAATTGAGTTTGTGGTTTCATCCCACATGTAAAAAACATTATCTGCTACAGCTAAAAGGCCATAGAGAGAAAGATCTTCTCTTCTTAAGAATTCTTTTGTGTCAGTTCTAACTAGAAAGGGTAAATCCGTCTGCTCCTTAATATAATCTGGCTTATAAAGCTTCTCTTTCAGCATAACCTGAACCATGGACATCGCCAATGCTGAATCTGTTCCTGGTTTCGGGTTCAACCAAAGATTTGAGTGCATCGCGGTAGGTGTAAACTCAGGAGAGACTGCAATAACTTGAGTTCCATTGTATCTTGCCTCCCAAAAAAAGTGAGCATCTGGAATTCTAGTTGCAGCTGGGTTGCTCATCCATATCATTACGCATTTTGACTTGTAAACTGATGCGAATGTATCTCCTGTATAAACTTGACCAAGTGTCATATATGAGCCTGTTGGCAAATCACCCACTCCTGAGAAAAACTCGGGAACAGTTATTCCAGTAATATTGCCGAATCGGAGAAGAGAAGCATATGAAGCAAGTTTGACCGACATTTGTGTTCCACTGCCATAAGAAATGGATTCTGGACTATATTCAGTTGCGTAATCCAAAAACTTATCTGCAATTTCAGTAGCTGCTTGTTCCCAGCTTATTCTTTCCCATTTTCCTTCTCCTCTTTCACCGGTTCGTTTTAGTGGGTACAAGATTCGCTGTTTACCATACATATATTTATGGTGACGCATTCCTTTTTGACAACCCCTCGGACCAAAGTCTGGAACATCGCCAAGTTGCTCATACTGTCCTTGTTGCTCCTCACGCCAAACGACGCCATCTTTTACGTAAACATTGAATGCGCATGTCCCAGCACAATTGGTGCCGTGAGTGCCTCTGGCTACTCGGTCCCATGTCCATTTTTTACGGTATAAATCTTCAAATCCACGATAGGTATTATCTGCAACTGCTTGACTACTCATTGAGTATTGGAGAAGCAGGCCTGTCGATGCTGAACTTTTTAAAAAGTTTCTTCTATTTATTTTCAATTTGAATGGATATTAGTTTTTACTGGATTATTCTATCCTAAATTTGGAAAATTTTGTTTCTTTGAGTGACAATTAGATCTAGTATCAGATCAGTATAAAAAGCATGAAAAACTATTTAGAAGCACTAACAATAATCCAAAACGAGATCTCTGCAATTGGAACTCAACAATTGGACACAAAATCTGTAAATGGAGTCATTGCAGAAGATATTTTTTCAAACAATCCGGTTCCATCATTTTCCAATTCAGCTATGGATGGATTCTGCTTACAAAGTGAGCTCACACAGAATGCAACATCTGATAATCCAGTTGAGCTAAAAATCAATGGAACAATTTTTGCTGGTGATGAAGCACTGACTGATGCAATAGGTTCTGGATCATATGAGATTATGACCGGATCCATGATGCCTGATTATATGGATAGTGTGCTCACAGTAGAAAAAGGGGAAGTGATTGAAAAAAATGGGTGCAAAACACTTGTCTTGAGTGAACCAGTTATAAAAGGGGCAAATGTAAGAAGATCGGGTGAGGACTATCAGAAAGGTGAACTGATATTATCAAAAGGGACATTGATCAATGATCATCATAAGATCGGGTTAATTATGAATAATCATAGAAAGGTCAAGGTCTATAAAAAACCCTCTATTGGAATACTGACGACAGGGAGTGAACTGGATATCGACTCACCGTCATCTATTCCAAATTCAAATGGCCCATTCCTAGAATCTGCGGTCAACACTTTAGGCCTTCAATGCATACAAAATCTCCATTCAGGAGATGAATTAAGTGTCATAAAAGAAAAAATTCAGAAGTTGAGAGATAAAAATGCCAATCTTATTTTAACCAGTGGTGGTGTCTCAGCTGGAAAGGCTGATTTCATTCCTGCCGCATTGGTGGAAATGGGTGCCGAAATACTCTTTCATAAACTCTGGATTAGACCAGGAAAACCAATCTTAATGGCCAAATTTCCAGATGGAGAAATTGTTTTTGGATTACCTGGTAATCCAGTCTCTGTCGCAGTGGGATTCCGGTTTCTGGCTTCTCAGGCAGCAAGAATTATGCAAGGTAGACAGGTAGAGAAACCAATCAATAGTATTAACATTACAGATTATAAAAAATCAAAAAAATTTAATTTATTTGCAAAAGCCATTGCTCATGTCGATACAAATGGACAAATTCATACTCAAGTAATGTCTGGTCAAGAGTCATTCAAAGTAAAACCTTTTCGAGATGCAAATTGCTGGGCCATGATTCCTGAGGGAGTTGAAACAATCCAGAAAGGGGAGCAAATTTCAATTTTTCCACTTTCCCAAGATAGAAATATCGATTTTTAATCTTTATCTACTGGTAAGGCTTTTCTTTTTTTGATCGAGGTCGAAACTTTATGGCAGCCAATGTTAGTGCAAAAGTGAAAAAGGGTTCGCCTGCATTGCTAAGAATTGGACCGATGGCAGTTGGTTGAGCAGCGATAAACATAATCACGCAACCCACAACAAGCCAGGGCCATTTGTGCTTAACCCAAATTGCAATTCCAATAACAAGAAGTATCATCGTGAGAAGAATAGGAGCCAAGGGAGGCACTCTCATGCCTACGCCTTCCAATTCTGGAGTGCACGCTTGCCCAATTGGGACTTTTGTTACATACCTAAGTGTATCGCCGTAGCATGCGGGATAAAAATCCACGATAAAAATGTGTCTGGCATCTTCAACGATAAAAAATACTGCAAGCAAACAGAATGCACCCATGACATATTTATTCGATGCAAATTTAAAGTCAGCGCCTCTTAACAACATGCCAGCCACAATAAATAACAAGGGCAACATCAACCAATGTGCTGAATACCTTATATAGGTTGCACCCAATAGTAGGCTTCCCTCACCAATATATTGGCCCGTAGCAATAATAAAAGAGTCGAACCAAAGAAGGGAAGTTGGACAAAGAATTAAAAGCAACATCTTGTTCGGCTCATTTAAATATGCTCTTGCTGCAAAAACCAGACACGCTCCAGCAAGTACTGCAATAATTGAATATCCAATTGTAATCATTCTCCCTCCTGTCAAAGCATCTCAATAATTCTATCTTTAATTTATCATCAGTTTATTGGATGATGTCAACAAAGGGAAACCAAACACAAAAAATCAGACCCAAAGATATGCTTGACCAATCAATACAATTATTCTTTTCTGGAAATCAGAATCTACTTTATTTCTTAGCTCTGGTTCTTGACCTTGGATTCACCGTTCTTATGTATCGTTTTTTTGGAAAAAATGGATTATTGGCATGCATTGTCTTATCCATTCTTTTGGCAAATCTTCAGGGGCCAAAATTGACTGTGATCTTTGGTATGCAAACGAGTCTGGGAGTGATTTTTTATTCAAGCATATTCTTTGCAACCGACTTGATGAGCGAGAAGTTTGGTAAAAATGCTGCCAATCAAGCCGTCATGATGGGGTTTAGCATCAGTGTGATGGTTCTAATTATGTTAAGTATTTCGTTGTTGTTTTCTCCCTCGACACAAAATGATCAGGTATTTTCAACAGAGGTCCATAATGCGTTTGTCAGGATATTGGATTTTACACCCAGATTTATCATTGGCTCATTATTTGCCTATCTAATTAGTCAGCGGTTTGATGTTTGGTGCTTTCATAAAATTAAAAGTTGGACCGATGGTAAACATCTATGGCTTAGAAACAATCTATCAACCATGGCCTCACAAACAATTGATACTGCAATTTACTCATTTGTAGTTTGGTGGGGAGTTGTGGACTTGCAAACTGCCATTGAACTGGGGTTAGTGAAAATGATGTTTAAAATAGGCATCGCTGCTTTTGACACACCATTTGTATACTGGGCTAGAAGCTGGAAAACTGGTGGATCTGCCTGATGAGCAACGAACTAAAAAAGAGCATGCGAGCTTGGCATCGTTGGTTAGGCCTTTTTACTTCAATTCAATTATTATTGTGGACTGTCTCGGGACTCTTCTTTACGGTCCCTGACATCACTGATGTTCGAGGGGATCAATACAGAAATAACAAGAATAATCTTGAAATCTATTCAGAGCCAGATGATTTAGTCGCCATTCAATCCATCATCACAGATGGGAACGACTTATCTGAGAAGAACTTTAATATTACTCTTAGAAAAAGAGCACAATCTTGGGTTTATCAGGTGCAATCTAAGAATCGGAAAACGCAAATATTTAATGCATTCAATGGAGATCCCCTCAATTCAATTTCAGAAAAAGAGGCAGCCTGGATTGTCCAAAATAAGACTTCCATGACACCAACTGAAGTGGATCTGATCAATGAAGCAAAGGCTGGATCAGAGTATCGAGGAAGAAATTTGCCTCTTTATCGCATAAAAGTGGAAGAACCTAAAAGTGGTGTTGTCTATGTTGATCCTGTCACAGGTGACATCATAGCCATTCGGACGACGCTTTGGAGAGCGTGGGATTTCTTATGGTCTCTTCATATCATGGATTACAGAGCGCGTGACGACTTTTCTCATTGGTTAATCAGGATTTTCTCCGCGCTCAGTGTCATGACTGTTGTTTCTGGGATAGTGCTCTGGATTATTTCAAGCAAACTTGCCAAAAAATGAATGGCTCATTTTATAATTGGATTATCCTTTGTTCCTAAAAAGGTCTCACACCTGTTGGTTGCAAAATTGGTACAAGCCATTTCAGACATGCCTTCCTCACATCTGTTTTTTGCTCTTTCAATGCACGCGTCATATTTCTCAATAAATTCTTTATCAAATTCTTCCGGTGTTTGGGTTGATGACCCCATGAGGAAATAATAACCCATGAAGAATAAGAACAAGCATATTAGAAGTTTCTTTAGGGAGTTTTTTATGTTTTCAAATATCATAACTAAGCATTCTACAAAAAGTCTGTGACGGATTTTACCCATATTTGGGTTTGTTCGTCCACAATATCATGTGTTCCTTCCTCAAGCTCCAAGAAAGAAAAATCAGGCCTAAGCAATGCGGCTCTTTTTGCTGCAAAATAAATGTCATCCCCAGTGTTTGTAAGGATCATTGTTGGCACATCAATTGCCAATAAAACCTCCTCGAGATTTTGAGAAAATGCTGCTTTGAAACCATGCATTTCATCGCCGGTTACTCTTAGCATTTGTATGATTCCTCGGTGCATCGCATCCAAATCTGTCCACCCCGGTGTGAATTGCTGTCTTCTTTGCCAAATTTCTGTCAAATGAGAACCATCTTTCCTTGGAAACATCTTCGGTGCCTTTTCAATCATGCTCATTACATTTTCTTTCTCCTCCTCTGTGAGCAAGGGAGGACCATTTAGAATCAGCTTTCCAATCTTAGACGGAATCATGACTGCAAGCTCAGCAACAATGCAAGCGCCCGTGTGGTGACCGAGCAAAGAAACTCTTTCTAACTTCAAGAATTCGATTAGATCCTTTATGCAATTTGAATAATCACGAATGGTTGGTTCACTGATTGGAGCATCTGATTGACCATAACCAGGGGTATCCACTGCAATAACCTGAAAGCCATTGCTTGCAAGAGGTTGAAATGCTTTTGAAAACATTTCCAATGAGCTCGGGGATTGGTGGCATAAGATCAGCGGTCTTCCTTCACCTGTGACTTGAAAATGCAGCTGACCAAAAATGCTATCTATGTATGCTTTTTGAGATGATATTTTCATGATTACTTTTTCGATAAATAATTTAGCATGTGGCCATCTCAAAGGATATAATCTATTACCTTGAAACGCTAAGAAAAGACTTTAAGAATAATGACTTCAACAGAAAACAGCATTCAAAAGATCTCCAATTTAGTTGGGCCTGATAATGTTCTTCAAGATAAAGACGATCTTCTTTTTTACTCTACTGATATTTTTGGAACAGCAAAAGAGCAAGCCATTGCAGTCGTAAGACCGGCGAATTCAGATGAGCTGATATCATTGGTTAAGCTCTGCATTGAAGAAAATGTGCCGGTTTCAACCAGAGGTGGTGGTGCATCGTATACCGGTTCATATCTACCTGTAAGAGAAAATACAATCATCATTGATAGCCAAAGACTCAAAAAAATTGAAGTCAATGAGGAAGACATGTATGTCACTGTAGAGCCAGGAGTGACCTGGCTTGAGCTCTATGAGACGCTTAAACCTCTAGGTCTTAGAACACCTCATTGGGGGCCTTTCTCAGGAAAAGTGGCAACCATTGCTGGATCGATGTCCTTTCATGCCATTAGCCACGGAACAAATAATGCTGTTTCCGCCGATTCACTCTCCAGTCTTCAGGTCATAACAGGAACTGGAGAAATTATAGAAACGGGTTCTCAAGGAAGCGATCAGGCATCCTCTCGCTTTTTCAGACACTATGGACCCGATTTAGGAGGCTTATTCTTGGGCGATTCAGGTGCCCTTGGGATAAAAACAAAAATCAGCTTGAAGCTTATAAATTATCCAGAAGGATTTGCAGCTTGCTCATTTGGCTTTCAAGACTTTGAGCATCTCTTTTATGCCATGAGGGACATCTCTAAACTCGGCCTTGTATCGGACAATCATGGGCTGGACCCAAGAAAGCAGAAAACTGCAATCATGGAAATGGAAAATGCGAGTACGGTCGCGGCAGCAAAATCAATTATGAAGTCATCTAGAAATATATTCGATGGCGTTACACAACTCATGAAAATGGGGCTAGCAGGAAGGGCGTTCCTCAAAGGTGCAGCCTATTCCGGGCATTTTACAACCGAAGGGATCAATGCAAAAGAGGCAAAGATGAAACTGGCAGAAGTCAGAAGAGTTGCTCAAAAATATGGGGGTGAGGTTGCCAATAGCATCCCACTTTATCTTCATGCAAACCCGTTTATGGAACTCACTCCGATACTGGGTCCAAATGGTGAGCTTTGGAAGCCGACCCATTCAGTACTTCCTTTCTCTAAAGTACTCAAACACAATCAAGACTACATGTCTTTAATGTCAGAATACAAAGAACGAATGGATGAACACGGTGTAACGATGAACATGATGTTTTCATTTATAGACAGCAATGCATTCCTCTATGAACCTACTTTTCTTTGGAAAGACAAACAATCCATCTATCACAAAAGAGTTTATCCATTGGATCTAAGCGAGGTCCCAGTGTTTGAAAGAAATCCTGAAGGCTACAAACTGGTTCATGAAATCAAAGATCGTCTAGAAGAAAATGCCAGAAACAATGGGGCCATTCACTTTCAGATAGGAAAAGATTACCCATACCTAAAAACCAGAACAGAAAGCACCCGAAACCTCTTGGTGATGCTGAAAAAAGAGCTGGATCCAAAAAATTTGATTAACCCAGGAAATCTGGGCTTTGAAGAAAATTAAAAAAGGGAGTTACATTGAGCGATAAAAAATATGATCTTGTGATCAAGAATGTGCAGGTTGTCAAACCTCTATCCGATAATGTGAAACAGCAAGACATTGCCATAAAAGATGGTAAATTTGCTGCCATAGAGAGCAGTATCGATCCTGAGCAATCAAACGAAACGTATGATGGAAAAGGCCAATTGGCATTTCCTGGATTGGTTGATGCACATATGCATACAGGTATTTACAACCCCTTGGACAAGGATGCAGTAATTGAGAGTCGTGCCGCTGCAATGGGTGGAGTAACCTCTAGTCTGAACTATATGAGAACGGGAGGGTATTATCTAAACAAAGGCGGTCCCTATAGAGATTTCTTGCCGGAAGTCTTTGAGCTTTCAAATGATAACTTCTATGTGGACTATGCTTATCACCTTGCACCAATGGACAAGAAGCACATCTCAGAGATCCCTGAACTCATTGATGAATTTGGAGTCACATCTTTTAAAATCTTCATGTTTTATGGAGGTCATGGTCTCCATGGAGCATCATCCAATCAGCATGAGTTCCTGATGATTAATCCGGAAGAGAAATATGACATTGCACATTTTGAGTTTGTCATGAGGGGCGTGCAAGATGCAATCACACGTTTTCCTGACAAAAAAGATGACATCAGCTTGAGTCTGCATTGTGAAACAGCAGAAATCATGGCTGCTTACACGAAAATGGTTCAAGAAGAAAATAAGTTATCTGGGCTGAGAGCATACAGTGCATCAAGACCTCCACATTCTGAGGGTCTTGCAATATTTATAGCCTCGTATTTAGCAAATGAAACAGAATTGCCCAATATCAATCTTCTGCATTTGACCTCTAAAAAAGCAGTCGATGCAGCCATGCAGATGCAAACGGTGTTTCCACATATTAATTTCAGACGAGAAGTCACGATTGGGCACCTGATTCTCGATGTGGATGCTGAGACTGGAAACTTAGCAAAAGTGAATCCCCCTATCAGACCGAGAGAAGATGTTGAGTATCTTTGGGAAAGCGTTCTCAATGGAGATATCAGCTGGATTTGCAGTGATCATGCCTGCTGTAAACATGAGGATAAAGTGGACTCTGATGACTCGGATAATATCTGGTTAGCAAAATCTGGTTTTGGTGGAACGGAATACCTCCTTTCAGCACTTGTAAGCGAAGGTCGTAAAAGAGGCCTTTCATTGAATAGAATGGCTGAATTAACCAGTCTAAATCCTGCAAGAAGATACGGACTAAGAAACAAAGGTGATATCGAAATTGGATTAGACGCAGACCTCGCGCTTGTCGATCCTCATCACAACTGGACAATTAGGGCGGAAGAATCAGAGTCTGGTCAAGGCTATACGCCTTTTGAAGGCTTGGAACTGGATTCAAAGGTCGCCACAACTTTCCTCAGGGGAAATCGCATTTATGATAATGAAACAGTGATTGGCGAGCCCAAAGGAAATTATTTAAAACGTCCTTACTAGAGAAATAAAACTAGAGAAATAAAAAAAGCCCCGTCTCAGGGGCTTTTTTATTAGTGATGCTTTCAGATTAGAACTGATAAGTTAATTCAACACCCACTCGTCTTTGAGTACCAGCATGTGCAAATGAACCACCAAACTCAGGAGCAGGGATCACTTCTGCTAAATAATCCTCGTCAGTCAGATTCTTAGCATAGGCCACGATAGTGTAATTATCGCCCTTCACACCCATTCTCAAGTTAACAGTGTCATACTCATCTCTTTGAGTCTTGTCGTATGCCATTGGCACTCCAAATAAAGAGACTCTCGAGTTATTCTCTTGCATGACATGGAACCATGTTGGCCCAACAACTGCATAATCAAGTTGAGCAAAGAAGTCCATGCCATTTGCCATTGGGTAATCCAAAGACAAGCCAGCATTGTAAGTATGCTCTGCATGATAAGGCACATTGTTGCCAACACTGTCTGACCTGACAGAATTTTTAATGATTGTACTGTCAATTTGAGCGCCGGATAAATAGACACTGATGTTGTCATTGACTATTGCTGAAACAGCTAGCTCAAAACCATCCATTTCTGCTTCATCAATATTTTCAACAATCCGCAATAATCCAAATGGTCCAACTATGAATTCGAAGAATTGAAGGTCCTTGGCGTTGGTGTCAAAGTACGTGCCTTCAACACTGACCCTGTTTTCAGCGAGTCTTGCTTTAAAGCCAATCTCAAGTGAGTCATTGGTTTCTTTCTCATAAACATCAGTGACTGCTACTGGTGAGGCAGGATTGAGCGGGTTGATAAAAGTATCAATTGTTGCTCTTGAGCCTGAATTATTAAATCCACCACTCTTGAATCCTTCACCCCAACTAGCGAAGTATGTAACATTGTCGCTTGCATCCCATGTCAAACTGATCTTGGGCTGAAAGGCCTCAAAAGATCGGCTTTGATCTGGAATTGAAGAACTGCTACAAAGACCTGTATTAAGAGGACCACCCGTATATGGAGGACCGTCGCAGTCGATGTATGTTGAAGTTACATTGGTAGGCACTAGGCTGCTAACATTTCTGTCTTCTTTGTCATAACGACCAGCGATTGATAGTTCGACCGTATCATTTAGATCAATGTTTACAGACGCAAAAAATGCAGTGACTTCGTTATCAAAATCATCCCATACCATTTGTTCGGTTGGATTGTTTCCGTTAGGAGCATCATACATTCTCTTTACGATACCCTTTCCCTTGTCTGTTCCTTGGTTAACGCCAACTTCTCTTGAGACATCAAGATAGTACATGCCAGCAGACCATCTTATATCTTGGTCACTGGGCGAGGTTAAGCGAAGCTCAAAACTGATGTCTTCCTGATTTCTGACTTGATACTGAGTACCATCACATCTTGTTGGAGTATATGGCCCAAGTAAAAGTCCATTGGGAACAGATGGGTCAGGAGTTGCAATGTACTGAGGTGAGGGCAAAGAAAATCCTTGTCCAGCATTGACAATCTCAGCGAGAGAATCGAGACAAGATTGATCACCAAAGAAGAAACCCCATGCTCCACTTGTTCCATCGGCACCGAATGCGTTGTCAATGTCACTGTATAGTGTCCAGCCACTCAATGTTGCCCAATCAAGCTCTCTTTCCATTTTGACTGAAAACTCTGTTGATTTCTGATCATTGAAGTGATCTATGTTGTTCACATATTCAAAATTATGATCGTTAACATCTTCATATAGGGTTGGAATTCCTAAGAAAGCCTCAAATGCTGGTAGACCAAAAACTGCATTAAATGCAATCGAAGCGGTATCGACTTCACCGTATCGAAGCTTTGCATCAATTGTGGTGTTTTCGTCCCAATCTCCAACATATCTTGTAACGATGTCATAAGACTTATATTGATCTATACAATCATCACAGCCTTTCCATCTGTTTTCTCTAAATCCATCGGTGGTGTTGTAATTGATCATTGCACTGAATGCACCGCCCATTGGCGTTGGTCCCTCTGTTTTGGCAGTGATTGCATATGTTGCGTCATCACCAATAGAGAATTTTGCCACTGACTTGGCTTCATCGCTTGGCATTTCTGTCGATATGATGATTGCTCCAGCCGATGCATTACGTCCATAGAGTGCGCCTTGAGGGCCTTTGAGAACTTCAATTTGTGAGAGTCCCAAATACTCTCTATTAAGAGCAGCAGGATTTGTCATCACAATGCCATCGATGATGAGACCGAAACTGGTTTCCGCATCACGAGCACCGTTGAGCCCCCTGATACTGACTTGTGTGTCTCCCACCTCAGCAGTGTCTACAATAGTCACGCCCGGTGTTAAGTTGATAAAATCTGCCGCTCTCTGAACGCCTGATCTTTCTATTTGGTCTGCTGTTAGAACAGTTACAGTTCCTGGTACATCTCTAAGAGATTCCTCCCTTTGTCTAGCTGTGACTGTAATTTCTTCTATGACAGACTGAGCAAATACCTCAGTGACTGGCAGCAACATTATCATTGATACGATCGCTATCAGTCCTCTATTAGTGTATTTCGTCATGTTTAATACCCCGAAGTTATTAATTTTATTTCCCTCAGATTGCCCCCCCATAGATAAAAACGCTTGTTAAATATTGAATAGCAGTTTTAAATACTTGCGAATCTGATGGGTTTCATTCTAAATGCATTTAAATCCCAATAAAAGTGAATAGAATGCCTATTGGATTACTGGTTTGTTGTATTTTTACAAATATAGCCCAATTTTGGGCAATCAATTCTCAATTTGAGGTAATTAGGTAAATGTTAATTATATTTTTAGTGACATTCATAGGATTGATGGGTTTTGGCATCATATTGCCACTCTTTCCATTTTATGCTGAACGGCTCGGTGCTTCTCCAGAAGTGATTACACTAACCATGGCTGTTTTTTCTATGGGCCAGTTCATTGCCTCTCCATTCTGGGGTAGGTTGAGTGATTCCATAGGACGCAAAAAAGTCTTAATCATCAGCTTGATTGGTTCATCGATTTCATACGTAATGCTGGCTTTTGCTGACACACTGACAATGGTGATCATCAGCAGAATCTTATCGGGTTTAATGGCTGGAAATATTTCCATCGCTTTTGCTTATGTGGCTGATATTACAGATGAAGAAAACCGTTCTGCTGGGCTGGGTAAAGTCAGTGCTGCACTTGGATTGGGGTTTATGACAGGACCTGCAATTGGTGGCTTCCTAGCAGGCAATGATATTGAAAATGCCAATTATGTTTTGACAGCACTTGCGGGGGCGGGCATTAATATTTTTGCCCTGATAGGTGCAATCTTTTTCTTAAAAGAATCGCTCCCTGATGGCGATAGAAAATCGATGCAGGGGCTTTTTAAAATCTTTAAAAAGGAAACATTCAAACCTGGGCATAAAATCATCATGCTTGCCTCATGTGGGTTGTTTTTCTACTCGGGAATGTCTCTCATGGAAGCGATCTTTCCACTCTGGGCCAATCGATTATTCAACTATGGGCCAAGCCATATTGGCAGTGTATTTTTTATGCTTGGTTTAATCTCAGTTGTAATACAAGGCGGACTCATTGGACCGCTTACAAAATGGCTTGGTGAAATAAGGCTTGTTCAAACAGCTGCAATTTTTATGATGATTGGTCTCAGTTTGATCGGTAGCGCAATGAGTGCTCTAGTGCTTTGGATTGGCTTATTTTTCTACGGTTGTGGTGCAGCAATGTTCAATCCCAGTTTATCAAGTCTGGTTTCTAAACGTGCGAATGCCAATGAGAAAGGTTTATTTTTAGGTCAATACCAATCAGCCTGTGCGCTTGGGAGAATTCTCGGGCCATTGTTCTCTGGAGTATTATTTAGCCAAGTCAGTACCTCGGCACCTCTTTATACAGGAGCAATGTTAGGAATTCCGGTGATCATATTAATCACAAACTTTGCTTTAAGACGTAAAAATGAGGGAATAGAATAGAATTAAAGGAGTTGAGTATGAAAAAGACAGTCGTTATCACAGGAAGCACTAGAGGCATTGGACTTGGAATGGCAAAAGAATTTCTGTCCAAGAATCACAATGTCGTCATCACTGGTACAAGTGAACAAAGCGTTGAGAATGGACTCAATAGCATTGGTGAGAATAAAAATGTAATCGGAGTTCCATGCTTGGTTCAAGAAACAGATTCCATAGAAGATGTTTGGAACAAAACAGTTGAGAGATTTGGGACCGTGGATATATGGATCAATAATGCGGGTGCAGCGACCTCAAGAATCGGTTTGGAAGAATTAAGCTATGAGGAAATTAGGAGAACAATTGATACAAACTTAACCGGCACCATACTGGCAACAAGAATCGTTTCATCGAAAATGCTCAAACAAGGATCGGGTCAGATATATATGTTTGAAGGTTTTGGCAGCAATGGGCAGCTTCAAAAAGGAATCAGTGTTTACGGTTCAACAAAACGAGCCCTTAGATATTTTACATCAGCAGCTGCAAATGAATTCAAAGACACGCCCATCATTATAGGATCCATCAGTCCCGGGATTGTCACCACAGACCTGCTCTTGCGTTCATCAAAATCCAGTGAAGAAGACTGGAAGAAGGCTAAAAAAGTCTTAAATGTTCTTGCGGACCGTGCAGAAGTAGTGACGCCATGGCTGGTCGATCAAGTCCTAAAAAATAACAAAAATGGAGCCCAAATTGCTTGGTTGAACACAATAAAAGTGCTCGGCCGATTGATCTTTGGAAGAATGTTTTGCAAAAAGCAGGTCATTGATGATTGGGAAAGGGAGCAAGCAGAAAATCATTCATGAGTAAGAAGCAAAAAAAATATCGGGGCAAAGATTTTATCCGTCAAATGATTCATCACGATATCGATTCGGGTGCTAATGACGGAAGGTTGGCAACGAGATTCCCTCCTGAGCCTAATGGTTATTTACATATTGGGCATGCACTTTCAATTTGTATCAACTTTGGAATTGCTCAAGAGTTTGATGGAACCTGCTTTCTGAGGTTCGATGACACCAATCCAGCAAAAGAATCTGAAGAGTATGTCAACTCGATCATGAGAGATGTCAAATGGCTGGGTTTTGACTGGGGCAATAATCTTGCTCATGCTTCCGATTATTTTGAATCAATCCATGAGTGTGCGTTAGAGCTGATTGAAAAAGATCTTGCATACGTTGACAGTCAAACAAGCGAAGAAATAAAAAACTCAAGAGGCACACTGAATTCTCCAGGAACAGCGAGTCCTTATCGAGAACGTCCCGTCTCTGAGAATCTCGGATTATTTGACAGAATGAAGAACGGTGAGTTTGAGAATGGGGAGCACGTGCTCAGAGCAAAAATAGACATGTCCTCACCCAATATAAACCTAAGAGATCCCATCATTTACAGGATTCTGAATTTGGATCATCAAAGAACCGGCAAGAAATGGTGCATCTATCCGATGTATGATTTTGCACACACTCTCTCAGATGCGATTGAAGGAACGACTCATTCTCTTTGCACACTGGAATTTGAAGACCACAGACCATTGTATGAATGGTTTCTTGACCATCTTGATCTTCCAACAAGACCAAGACAGATCGAATTCTCACGTTTGAATGTGGAACACACCATAACCAGCAAAAGGAAACTTGCAGAGCTGATTAACGCCGGTCATGTTTCAGGGTGGGATGATCCAAGGATGCCAACCATATCAGGGCTTAGAAAAAGAGGCTATCCAGCGAGTGCGATAAGGGAGTTTTGCAAAAGAGTCGGTATCACCAAAAAAGACAAATCCATAGAGATACCCCTTCTAGAGAGTGCTGTAAGAGAAGAATTGGATGCAACTTGCAATAGAGCGATGGCAACCCTGAACCCATTAAAAGTGACGATTGATAATTTTCCAAAAGACAAGACTGAAATACTCCAAGCAAAGAACCACCCAAAAAATGAAGAAATGGGAATTCGTGATTTGCCATTTGGTCGAAATATTTTGATAGAGAAAGATGATTTTATGGAAAGCCCTGATCAAGACTTCTATAGACTTTCACCCGGATCAGAAGTCAGGCTTAAGTACGCATATATTATTAAGTGTGAGGAAGTCATCAAAGATGAAAGTGGTGAAATCGTAGAACTCATCTGTTCATACGATCCAGAAACAAAAAGCGGCGTTGGGACATCAACAAAGAAGGTCAAAAGCGCAATACATTGGGTGTCTGCAGACCATTCCATTTCCGGACATGTGAACCTTTTCGAAACGCTTTATACCGAACCCAATCCAGACTCAGATAGTCCAATCAATCCCGATTCAAAAATTCAGATGGATCAACCGGCATTTGAGCAATCCCTGTCGAAGGCTGAGATTGGCACCAGGTTTCAATTTGAAAGAAATGGATATTTTATTCTTGATGAGATCCAGGATGGAAAACTTCTGTTTAATAGAATTGTGACCCTTAAAGACACTTGGGCAAAAATACAAAACAGAAAGAAATAACTTTAGGCTGAGGCCAAAGATTCCAGCCAATTGCTATAAATAATCTCTCCGGCGCTTTGCCAATTAGAGTCAATGTCTGAAACCATTTCATCGTTCAATGAAATTTCTCTAGGACTGGAAATAAGATTTTTTCTTAATTCATCGAGTTCCTCAGATGTGGCATCTGAAAAATAATTATTCGGCAATAGTGGATAATTTTCTCTTTTTCCAGAAACAAAATTGATTATTTCACGCTGATACTCTTTCAGTAAACTGTTTTTACTGTATTCCGGATGCCCTTGAAACAGAACCAGTCCACCATTCTTTGAAGCCGCTAAATAGATCCCTGCGTAATCATTCGATGCCAAGATTTGTAAATCGGTTGACTCAATTTCCTCGATGGGGAAATCATAATAGTGAGAATGTGGGCCATCGAATCCATCTTCAAGCCCTTGCGTGAGCGGATGGTTTTGTTCCCCTAGTTGGTGTTTAAAAATACCCCATGCCTTTTCGTCTCGCATTTGCCTTTCGATGCCATACTTTGCTTTCATGATTGCATGAGTTGCCAGACAGGAACATAAAATAGAACTTGTGCTTGCTTCCGCCCATTCAAAAACTTCAATCAATGGTTTCCAGAAGCGCTCTTTTGTCATGTCTTGCTGAGATGGATTGGCACCTGAAATGATGAGTCCGTCGTATTTCCTATTTTGGAATTCTTTAATATTATTGTAGTGGTCGTTGATATAAGTCTTGAGCTTATCGCTCCTATTCTCAGTTGAGACAGTCGTTGGATAAAGATGAATCAAGAATTCTTTGTTGCTTGCAAGCATGCTGACAAACTGGCGTTCGGTTGCCTTAAATGCTGCATCCGGCATGAGATTCAATAAACCAATATGCAAATTTCTTCTATCCGATTCATTTATAGAAAGCCCATCATTAAGGACTAAACCGGATGACTCAAGTCTCTCCAAAGATGGAAGATTTGGATGGGAGATAACAGGCATGGTTGTGTGTTTATACTACCGTGGCTATTGCATCCAACATTTCATTTGGTGCCTCATTGACAATGGCATGACCACAATTAGGAAGCATGACTGTTCTAGACTGAGGAATATTTTCAGCCAATGATTTTGAATTTCTAACGGGAGTCATAAAATCATCCTCGCCCAAAATAAGCAATGTGGGTGAATTGATTGCACTACTTCTTTCAATGCCTGAAGTATAGTCTTGGCAGGCCTTTAAATCATTATATATGACTCCAGGTCCACTCCTCTCCAATAGTCTTTGAAGCTTTCCAATCATCCATGTTCCGGGCACCTGAGATCCGCCCAAATGAGCAGATTTACTATGAGACCAAAAATTGACCATCTCTTTTGCAACATCTAAATCATCTTTTGCACTATTGAGCAACACTTCCCCTACTGGCATTGGTATGGAAGTCCCAACCATGACTAAAGTGGTGATTCGATCCGGATATCTCGCCGCAACATCAAATGCAACCAATGAACCCATACTGTGGCCAACAATGATTGTTTTATCCTGTTGGGTTGCATCAAGGGCTTGTATTACCCAATCAGCCATTCCTTCGATCGTGTCAATAACAGATCCTTCTGAACGACCATGTCCTGGTAAGTCTACAGCATGGATATTGAGGCCTTTTCTAGCAAAGTGTCTGCCGGCCAGAGTCCATACCGTGTGATCCATTGCTGTGCCATGGATAAAGGTCATCCCTAAATTGCCTTCGACATGCTCCTTGCTTCCAGTTGCTATATAGGTCTTTTGATTATCAACGTCAATGTACATACTTCACCCTTTATTATTTCTTAAGTGCTTTGGCTGCAGCCCTAAAGCCATTTTCAAGATCTTCAATGAGATCATCCACAGATTCTATTCCAATAGATAATCTAATCAATCCCTCTGAGATCCCGGCTTCTTCCAATGCTTCCACTGACATCCTTTGGTGTGTAGTGCTTGCCGGATGAATGACAAGTGACTTTGCATCGCCTATGTTTGCCAGATTTGAGAAGAGATCGAGCCGATCGATAAATACTTGACCAATTTCACGCCCACCCTTTATCCCAAAACTAAAGACTGCTGTGGAGCCTTTGGGAAGCAATTCTTTTGCTAGATCATGATTTGGATGATTGGCTAAGTTGGGATGACTGACCCAATCAACCATGTCATGTTGATCAAGGTATTCAACGACTTGATCGGTATTGCTTATGTGTTTATCCATTCTAACAGAAAGTGTCTCAGTGCCATTGAGGACCAAGAACGCAGAATGAGGAGCCAAACATGAACCAAAATCTCTTGCTGCTTCGTTTCTTACGCGAGAGATGAATGCCGCGGGTCCAAATTCTTCAGTGAAAGACAAGTTATGAAATCCTTCATACTTATCTGTCATCTGTGGAAACTTATCGGTTGCATCCCAATCGAATGTTCCTCCATCAACAATTAGTCCAGCCATGGTTGTTCCATGACCGCTCAGGAATTTAGTTGCAGAATGAACAACAATGTCTGCACCAAGATCAAATGGCTTTATCAGATAGGGAGTTGTGGTTGTCGAGTCAATCACCAGTGGAAGCTCATGGTCATGAGCAATCTTCGAAATCACAGGTATATTGAACACCTCGGTTTTCGGATTTGCAACGGTCTCACCAAAAATCAGTCTTGTTTCAGGTTTGATGGCTTTTTTAAAGCCCTCTATATCATTTGGATCCACAAAAGTGGTTGTGATTCCGAATCGAGGAAGCGTGTATTCCAATAAATTGTGTGTTCCGCCATACAGCGCATAAGATGCAACAATGTGTCCACCTTGATCGACCAATGTTGCAATTGCATTATATACAGCAGCTTGTCCACTCGAGGTGGCAACTGCACCCACACCGCCTTCCAATGCTGAGATTCGTTCCTCTAGAACCGCTGTTGTGGGATTCGAGATGCGTGAGTAAACATGCCCTCCTCTCTCGATATTAAACATTGCAGCCCCCGCATCAGAATCTCTGAATACATAAGATGCAGTTTGATAAATTGGAACGGCACGCGATCCCGTCTCCTTATCTGGTCTTTGGCCAGCATGATTGGACAGCGTGTCAAATTCAAATGTTTTTACTTTTGCCATAATCCTTACACATTTAATTGTTTTTTGAGCGAAGTCATTAACTCCGCTTCCGAAGATTTTATTGTATAGCATTTATTGAGAATCAAAAGCCAAATCAAACTGACATACTTTGTTAGCTTTTGCGTTTGTTGAAGAATTTCAAAATCAATATTCTGTGCTTGTATTCCATACTCCGACATAAAATATGCAATCTCATCCTCAGTCATTTCAAAATGATCAATGGCATAAGCCAGGTCAAAGTGTGGGATGTTTAACGAAGCATACTCCCAATCAATGAATTGCATTCGATCATCGATCAATAGGTTTTCAGGATGAAGATCATTGTGACAGAGACAATGTTTTCCAGCTTTATCCATGAGCACATCATGCAATTCAATTGTCGATCTAAAAATGCTCTTTTCCTCTTCGTCTTTCAATTGAGACCCATAAGCCATCAAAGAGTCATGAAAGCTGTACTCAAAATCATCCGCTGGATGCGAATGAAGAGAAATCAGGCTTTTGCCAAGTTTAGAGATCACGACTTTCCTGTCTGTTGTTTGAGAAACATGACTGCCTTCAACCTCAGTGACTATTAAGATCTTTGATTCGTCATCATAAAATAAGGGCTCTGGAGTGAGATTCATGTACTCAATAGTGTTCAATAAACTGATTTCTCTTTTGGGATCTAGATTGAATGGATTGCTATCAATCCGGTAATGGCTCAATATCGCCCTCCTTCCTCTATAGAGACAGCGATATGTATCTTTGTAGAGGCCTTCTTTGATGATCGATAACGATTCCAGATCATCAATGGATCTTAGAAGTTCATTGTTCATGGATCAGCTCTCCATCTGAGATTTCCATGCTCTGTAACCAAAGCAAATGATAATCAGGTAAGCAAAAAATAGACCTGCGGTTAAATACAGATCTCTGGAAATGAAAAGAAACACTGAGATGAAATCGATAACAAACCAGTATATCCAATTTTCTATGAATTTCTTTGCCACCAAATAGGTGGTCAAGACCGCGCCCCAAGTGGTCAATGAATCCCAAAAAGGCAATGCGGCATCTGTAAATTTCTCTAAAAACACTCCAAAAAAGATGCTCAAAAATAAAATGCAACCGAGGGTTTTAATGTGCTGAGTAGAAGACATTGTATTGACTTCGAAACCACCCTCTGAACTTCCTTTGCTCCATTGATTCCATCCATAGATGCCCATGACGATATAGAAAATCTGTAACAACGACTCCATATACAGATTCGCTTGAAACATGATGAAAAAATAAAGACAAGAACTGATGATCCATGCAGACCAACAGAGAATATTCTGCCTTACAGCCAAAACCAAATAGAGAATTGCTGCAAAAACAGCAATTAACTCTATCGGGTTCATCATTAAAGCCTAAAACTCATATCGAGCTGAAAATCCCATGTGTCTCAAATCACCTTGTCGTTCAAACAGTGTTCTTGGGAAAGTCGGTGGAACGTTTCCAAAATAAAATCCTCTCAATGAATAATATTCATCAAACAGATTCCTTACCCAGAATTCATAGTTCCATTGTTCTCTCTGATAACCAATCACAAGATTGGCAAGCGTATAAGAAGAAGATTGATTGTCATGCGAATCGGAATAGTAGAAATCACTCTTGCCATTCACATCAACACCCAAATACAAAGATTCAAGCAGATACCATCGCATACCAATGGCAAACGTTCGCTCAGGAGCATGCGCTTGAGCTCTTCCGTTTTGGGCATTTGAAAGATCCAAATAGTTGACCTTTGTTTTCAATAGCCCAATGGAGGCATAGACATTCAACGCATCAGTAGGCTGAGATTTAATGGATAATTCCATTCCATAATTCTTTCCACTGGCTGCATTTTGAGTCAAGAATGTAAAGGTATTTGGATCGTTTGGATCGACTTGAGTGGAAGCCATGACTTGTTGATCTTTTCGATCGGAGTAGAAGATTACTGCATCGAGATTGGTGTCTGAACCAGAAAATTGTCTGTTGATACCGACTTCATAGTTCCATAGATATTCAGGATTATAAATCAATGCATCGGCATAAATTTCATCGGAAAAACCGGTGCCGAGATTGAAGCCGCCCGCTTTATAGCCTCTGCCAATGCTGGCATAAACATTGGTCTCATCGCTCCAAGCTTTTGTTAAGGACAATTTGCCGCCGAGCATCTGATCATCGGGATTGAATTGCTCGCCAAATGTATCGCTGTAGTTGGCTTGCCAATCTTCCCATCGCATGCCAAAACTGAGCGTCAATGTTTCTGAAAGCAGGGAATCAAATGATCCAAACAATGCTTTGTTTTTCGAATCATAATTTCTCGTGCCAGTGACGTTTTTTATGTAAGGCGGCCGTGTGCTGAATGGATTGATGTAAGTGCCTAAATCGGTGATGTCATTGTTCTCACTCAAATCCAAATAATAAGCACCCAGAACCCATGCAAAGGTTTGGTTCGACTCAAAACTCAGGGGATCAGAAAGCAATCTGAATTCTTGATTAAATGATTTTCTCGATCGAAGAGTCTCTGAGAAAAAATCATAGGTATAAGGTGCATTATCAACTGGATTGCTCCAATCGGCATCGTAACTGATCAAGACGTCAGAGCTCGTTCCACTGGTCAGACTTTGAAATGAAATGCCCTCTCTTTCATGAAGAATCTTGATGCCGTATGAATTGGAATCTTGAGAATCAAATCCTGGCTTATCGGAGAGTGTATTGAGACTCCCATCGGTGGTCCATGAATCCGACATGGCTTCAAAATCTGATTTCTGAAACAACAGTTTTAAATCGGTACTCTCGTTCAATTGATAGTTCAATTTAAACCGGGCCGTCAATTCATCCTTGCCGGTTGTGTCGTCTCGATTCAGATAACTGTTTTCTCGAAATCCATCGC
>Ga0206683_10000040_pt1 | contig 78428 bp, 74 predicted proteins | sample M280m12015metaG_FD_155483 | JGI IMG/M metagenome (GOLD analysis project Ga0206683, IMG submission 155483) | Ammonia-oxidizing marine archaeal communities from Monterey Bay, California, United States - M2 80m 12015 | ecosystem: Environmental > Aquatic > Marine > Intertidal zone | place: USA...
GGTTAATCCAATTACAAGACGCAAAATGAATAATACGAGGTTTAATTCTGTTGAAAGTTCCATTTTCCTTTTGTTTCTAATCGTTTAATAAAGACCTGATTGCACAATCTACCATAGAAAAGAAACTGGTTATTTGAGAACTTTCCCTTAGATAGGCTATAAACAATGTTTCTGTTAAAAATTGTTGTCGCTATCGGTATTGCTTTCTTGATCATCAAGATTGGAGTTTTTATCCTTAGATCGTTAGCTACTCCACTTCCCAAACCGCCTCCTCCCGGAGAACTAAGAAAAGTTAAACTTTTATATAGGTGTGAATTGTGTGGTGCAGAAGTCCGAATGACTACTGCAGCGGAAGAAAACCCTGATGCTCCTAGGCACTGTATGGACGATATGGAACTTCTTATCGAGGAAGAGTAATTCAATAAGTTATCCACAAGTGTGTATAAACCTGTGTGTTAATGACATTTATGTAATTACATAGATTGATTTAAATTTCTGAAAATATTTAATGAAATTGGGTTGCTGTGATTATTCCACCCAAAATTGAACCAAGTCCTAATAGTAAAAATGAATTACTAGTTCCTCCGGGCAACCACCCGACATAATTGAAGAAAATAATCAAAACACCAACTGCTAAAAGGCTAAACATCAATATTGGAACCCATTTGGGAGATTCTTCTGATTGTGTAGAAGGTTTTCGAGGTATATCAGAAGTTCCCCTAGGGGTTACACGACCACCCTCTATACGTTTTTTTTGTGGACTACTCATGGTGTGATGATAGACATTAAATCTTCAATCGCATCGTTTTTAATCGGTTAGGTTAAAGATTATGAGTTTTAAAGTGCTTGTTATTGATAATTACGACTCTTTTGTCTACAACCTTGTGCAATATCTAGGTGAACTTAACGTAGAACCTATAGTAAAACGTCATGATGCCATAACAATTGAAGAGGTGGAAGAAGTCTCTCCTCATGCTCTTTTGATAAGTCCCGGACCGGGAAACCCTAAACAAGCAGGAATTTCTGTTGATCTTATTAAATGGGCTGCTGGAAAAATTCCAGTTTTAGGAATTTGTCTTGGACACCAATGCATTGGAGAAGCATGGGGAGGAGAAATCATACACGCACCTCAAGTTATGCACGGCAAAACATCACTAATTTCACATAATGAATCAGGGGTTTTCAAAGACATAAAATCACCATTTAAGGCAACTCGTTACCATTCGTTGATGGTGGACCCGACGTCTTTCCCAGACGAACTAGAAATAACAGCAAAAACAGATGACAATATAATAATGGGTCTAAGACATAAAGAGTTTGAAATTCATGGACTTCAGTTCCACCCTGAATCAATACTTACCTCTTATGGTCATAAATTGATTGAAAATTTCTTGCTAAGCGTCAAAGACTAAATTATTGACTTTGATCCACAACTGAATCCTGCTGGATCAATTCTGATCTACCAATAACAATTGTCACAATTGTGCCTAATTCAACTTCAGTTTCTGATTGTGGGCTCTGACTTATTACTCTTCCATTATTCACTGATTCATTGGGCAACAATTCTTCTATGAGGTTGACTTGAAAACCTTCCTCTTCAAGAATTTGAACGGCTGACTCTTCAAGCAGGCTAGTAACTGAAGGGACGATTATTACCGGCAAGCCCGATGAAATAACAATTTCTACTCTGCTTCCTGGAGACAACTTACTTTGGGCAGGTGGTTCGGTTCTTATAACTAATCCTGCAGGAATTATTTCGCTTGCTTCTTCAGAAGTTGAAGCCAACCATCCAAGTTGTGAAATTATATTCATTGCTGCGAGAACAGGACGGTTTTCAAGATCAGGGATTTGTTCAACAGCAGGTCCTTTAGAAACAAATAAAATAACCCTTGTTCCAGCTGTTATTTCGGAACCGGCTACAGGATTTTGATCGATTACCTGACCTGATGGTTGCACCGGGTCTTCAAGCTCTAAAGTATCAACTCTTAATCCCATTGCTTCTAAATCTCGGACAGCGTCTCCAACGGAATCACCAATAACTTTTATAAGTGTCATTGGCCCAGTTCCTTTACTCACCCACAATCTGACAGTTTCTGCTGGTTCAAGTTTTGCTCCAGCTCTTGGCTCTTGGTCGAAAACAGTGTTTTCTGAGTAGTCAATATTTGTTTGGTAGTCCATCTGAACACTCAATTTTGCTTCACGAAGAATTTCTCTTGCTTCATCAAGTGGAGTTCCGATTAAATTTGGTACTTCCGACATGCTTAGCTGAACAGGAGTGTCACCGTTGTCTTCCACTCCTATAGTGTCAAGAAATTGAACCACTAAATATCCAAAAACGACTAAAAGGATGCCCATAAAAACTGTGAAAAGAGCGGTTCTCCTAAATCCATCATCTCGTCTAACTCTTATTTTTTTCGGTGTAGGAGAAACAGAAGTAGGTTTTTGAAATGTTCTGCCAGTAACTCCAGATGGGCTACTTGGTCTTAAATCATGAGCCCCTTCTTGGTAGCGTCGCAAATCACTCCTTAGATCTTCTGCAGTCGGATAACGATTTACAGGGTTTTTTGCTAGCAGTTTCATTGTTACCGCTTCAAGGGACTCTGCCACTGAAACACCCGCAGCTCTTAGAGAAATAGGGCTGTCCTGCACATGCTGATAAGCAACTGCTACAGGTGTTTCACCTGCAAACGGTGGACGACCTGACAACATTTCATAAACCATTACGCCTAAGGAATAAAGGTCGCTTCTCGGATCAACTTCCATGCCCTGAGCCTGTTCAGGTGAAATGTAGGTTGCTGTACCCATTACTGTTCCCGCTTGAGTTAATTCACTTTGAACATTCGCTAATGCTCGAGCAATGCCAAAATCTGCAACTTTTATATGTCCATTCGGGGCTACGAGTACATTTCCTGGTTTTACATCGCGATGAACTATTCCATTTCTATGGGCAAAACTAAGTGCGGCTGCAACCTCGGAAGAAATTTCAGCAACTTTATCAGGATGTATCGATCCTTCGGTTCGAATTATTTCAGCCAAACTTCGACCTTCTACATATTCCATAACGATGAAATATGTGCCACTTTCTTCTCCCCAATCAAAAACACTAACAATGTTGGGGTGATTCAAATTGGCTGCTCTTTGAGCTTCTCGACGAAAACGCTCCACGAACTGCTCGTCTTTAGAAAACTGATCAAAAAGAACTTTAATTGCTACAGGTCTGTCAAGTAACAAATCGCGCGCGAGAAAAACATCAGCCATACCACCTCTCGCAATTTGTCGATGAAGTTCATAACGGTCGTTAAACACCGTCGGTTCTTGATTAGCCACGGAAAATAATTCTACTTATCTAATTGAGGTTGTGTATGTATCAAAATATTTACTTTTGTTATTAATTTCTTATCTTGCTTACAAATCTTTCTGCTTCCTCAAAAGAATCCATTGAAATTGAGTCAAGTACAACCTGTCTAGTTTCCTCTGATAAGTCCAGAATTGAAATTTGAGTTTTTCTTTCTACTGTGGGATCAAACCAAAGAACCCCTTGAGGTCGCCCTTTATAAATTGCGACACCACCATTATATTCTCCTACAAACCAACCATTTCTCGCATATAACCCTATTGCAGTAAATACAGAAACAATTAGAAACAAAGTCGACAAACATATTGCAACTGGTTTCCAATCAAAGTTTCTTATCTCCGCATCTATTGATGGATTAAGTAGAGGTTTAACTGCCGGATAAGGGATCATCTTGTTTAAAAACCAATTTTTGGTTTCAAACTCTGCTTCTTCTCCAACTGACACAACTAGAGCAGTTATATTGTCATGTCCACCTGCTTTTAAAGCATTATCAATCAAATTTTGCGCTATATTTTCCAACTCGTCATCCGCCATAAGAATTTCAGCAATTTTTTCATTGTCTATTTCATTAAATAATCCATCACTGCATAGTAAATATCGATCACCCGCTACTGGAATCAATTCCCATGTGTCGATAATAAGATCTTGTTCGATCCCTAAAGCTCTGGTCAAAATATTCCGCTGAGGATGACGAGATGCTTCTTCTTGTGTTAACTCACCCGCTCTTACCAGGTCCGCAACCAAACTGTGGTCAAGTGTTACTTGAGTTAGTTCAGAGCCTCCTAAACGATATACACGACTATCTCCAACGTTCGCAATACCAATTTTTCTTCCCCCATCACTTCCTGATATTTCTGTCAAAACACAAACTGTTGTTCCCATTCCTGAAAGAGTTTCGTCTTTTTTAGCTCTTTTTATGATTGCCTGATTTGCTTTTGAAACCGATTTGACCATGTCTGCTATTGAATCGATTTTCCCGCTTTCAAGAATTGTTGAAGTAGCTTCTAATGAGGCAACTTCACCTCCTTGGTGTCCGCCCATTCCATCGGCCAGCACATGTATTCCTGATCTTGAAGCAAAATTATCTTGATTGGTTTGCCTCACTTGACCAATATGAGTTGCTCCTGCTGCATTTATATAGGAATTTTCTTTTCTTTTTGTAGCCATTTTCAAACCAACACTTGACAATATCTCTCTTTATATAAATGTTACTGCGAATTGAAAGACAGCTTTAGTCACATCAAATTTGTGGAACAAGTAATAAGATGAGGTTAACTTTTCCAAAGTCTCTAGCGCGAGTGGCGGAACTGGCAGACGCGCAGGATTCAGATTCCTGTGTCCGAAAGGATGTGGGGGTTCAAATCCCCCCTCGCGCACAAAGATTAATTGTTTAAATCAACTACAGTTCTGCCTCGAATTTGACCGATGGTTATCTCATTTGCGGTTTCAACTACTTCTTCAAGATCAATTGTTTTTGTCATCTCATCTAAATGTTCTGTTTTTAGATTTTTCGCTAAACGTTCCCAAGCTCTAATTCTTTTTTCTCTAGGTACATAAACAGAGTGAACTCCGCGCAATGTAACTCCTCGTAAGATGAATGGAAAAACACTTGCTGGAAGATCCACTCCTTGTGCGTTTCCACATGCTGCGACACAGCCTTCATCCATAACAGTTGTTAATACATTTGCAAGCGTATGACTGCCAACAGAATCAACTGCTCCCGCCCATTGAGGTTTCGCTAAAGGTCTTTTTGAAGGTTCTGACAATTCTGAACGATCTATAACTCTTGTCGCACCAAGATTTTGTAAATACGAAGTTTCTTCAGATCTTCCAGTTGAAGCATGCACTTCGTATCCGAGATTCGCGAGAATGCTAATTGCAACACTTCCTACCCCTCCGGCGGCACCAGTTACAAGAACCGGTCCGGAATCTGGTACTACACCGTTTTCTTCTAAAGCGAGCACACAGAGCATCGCTGTATAACCAGCAGTTCCTATTGCCATAGTTTGTTTAGTGGTAAAAGTCTCTGGAAGAGGCACAGTCCAGTCACCATTTACTCGTGCCTTCTGGCTGAAACCTCCCCAGTGGTCTTCACCTAGACCCCAGCCATTAACTACAACAGAACTTCCTACTGGTATGTCATCACGTTCTGATTCTGAAACAGTTCCCGCTAAATCGATTCCTGGCACCATAGGCCATGAACGTATTATGGGTAATTTATTTGTAATCGCTAAACCGTCTTTGTAATTAATTGTTGAAAACTCAACATCAATTAATACGTCTCCTTCCGGCAAGTCTTCGTTATTAAGTTCGCGTATTTCTACATTTATTTCTTCTTCATTTTTTTCAGCAAGTAAAGCTTTAAACATTAAATCCTCCGTGTTGAAATTCTTATATTAACCAGCAAACATTGTTAACCACTGTTCTTCAGTGCGTGGTAAAAAAACATAGTTTTGTTGTCTGGTGTGACCCATTAGTGCATTTGGTTCAGGCGAGTATAAATGTCCCGGGAAAAGAGTTGCTTCGTCTGGAACTTTTGATAAACGATGATGCAAACTGTGATACAAAGCGGCGGGGTCTCCACCAGGTAAATCGGTTCGACCACAACCTTCCAAAAATAGAGTGTCACCTGCTACAAGCCGATTCTCCACTAAAAAACACTGGCTGCCTGGTGTATGACCTGGTGTGTGAATTAATTCAATTTTTATTTCGCCAACAGTTACTATGTCGCCACTTGAATGTTCCATTACATCTTTACTTTCGAGGCCGGTAACTTTCGTTATGAATTCGGCTTCTTCTTTCTGGGCGTGGATTGGAACTAAAACCTGTTCTAATAATTCTTTAACTCCTACAATGTCATAACCCATCATTGATCCACCAACATGATCTGGATGGTAATGAGTGGCTAAAACACCACTACATTGCATGCCATCTTCTTCAAGTATTTCGAGTAAAGCCTTTACGTCATATGCAGGGTCTACTATTACTGATTCGCCTGTTTCTCTGTCTCCTATTAGATAAACAAAATTGGCCATTTGTTTAGCCAAATTGTCAGCATTCCCAAAATCTCTTCCTGAAAGAAGTTGTTTGAAATAAAGACGGTCTGTATCTGGGTTCACAATAATAGGGTACGGAAATTTATGAGTTTTGATTCATTTTTTGAATGCTCAGTAAGTCTTGTTTAATTTGTTCGATCCATTTTGAGATACTTCACTATCCTTATTGTGTGGGTGAAAATAAACGTCTTGCGTATTTGGGTCCGTTGGGGACATTTACAGAACAGGCTCTTTTAAATCAAACTGATTTGAGGGAACTGAAACTAGTTAGTGTTGCCTCAATTCCTGAAGCACTTAAAAAGGTTTCAGAAAATGAGGTTGATCTTGCTTTTGTAGCAATTGAAAACTCAATTGAAGGCAGCGTAAACATTACACAAGATACTCTGACTTTCGATGCGGACTTATTAATACAACGTGAAGTTGTTGCGAGCATTGAATTGAATCTTCTTGTTAAACCAGGCGCGAATTTGGATGAAATTACGAATGTTTTATCGTTCCCTCATGCAATCGCTCAATGTAAAGATTGGTTATCTAATAATTTGCCTAATGCAGTAACAGAAGCAGCTAATTCTACGGCTGATGCTGCTAAACAAATTTCTAACAAATCGCAAAATGCTTTTGCTGCTATTGGAACTGAAAGAGCTGCCAATGCTTACGGATTAGAAATATTGGTTAGTGGTATTCAGGATCATTCGGATAACGAAACTCGTTTCGTGCTTGTTGCTTCAGATGGTGTTCCCAGCCCTACTGGTTATGACAAAACATCTATTGTTGTTTTTCAAGATGCTGATCGTCCTGGGAGTTTGTTAGGCATTCTTCAGGAGTTTGCTGCTCGGTCTCTTAATTTAACTCGTTTAGAATCACGCCCCACTAAAAAAGGTTTGGGTAATTACTGTTTTTTAATCGATCTTGAAGGACATATTTCTGACGAGGTTGTTGCTGATTGTCTAAAAAATCTTCATATGAAAAATGGTTCGGTTAAATTTTTGGGCTCTTATCCTGCTGCTGGAGATGACAATACGATTATGGGTAAGGTAACGATTGATTCTGAAAAAGCTGATTCGTGGCTTGACGAACTACGCGGGCAAATAGGAAAATAATTTAAAGATTAATGGCGGAGGGTGCGGGATTTGAACCCGCGGATCCGTGAGGATCAATGGTTTTCAAGACCATCGCAATCGTCCGCTCTGCCAACCCTCCGAAAATGATCCTACCGTTACTTTCTCTGCCTCTCTGTCACCCGATAGCATCAGATTGTTAGGAGAGGTGGCTGAGTCAGGTTGAAGGCGCTCCCCTGCTAAGGGAGTAAGGGCGTAATAGCTCTTCGAGGGTTCGAATCCCTCCCTCTCCGCAAAAAAATTTAAGAACGTAGAAGTGAACGGAATAGTTTTCTTGACCGTAAACTCCTGCAAAAGCGCCTGTAGCTCAGTTGGATAGAGCGTCTGATTACGGATCAGAAGGTCGGGGGTTCGAATCCCTCCAGGCGCGCAACTTTCATCAATTTTTTATGCTTCTTTCGACATTAAATGTTGGGCATAAAAATCAAGCATGTCTTTTTTGAATTTTTCTGGCTGGTCACCTATTCCTCCTAGATCCGCCCCCAAGCGTCCATAGCCTTGTTTCATTGCGTGAACGAAAATGTCGTAATCAACTAAATCTGGATTTGCTTCTTGTGTTTGTGGATCAAGCATCGCTCCGTCATCTTCAAGGAATGTGATTGGTGCATCCGGTGCTACCCGAGCTGTTGGTATTGCGTGTACAGGTTCGTGGCGGTCGAAACTGTGATGCGCCCCATCAATGATACGCATAGTAGCTTCTCCACCATTTTCCTTGATGGCTTCTATTTGAGTTTCGATTTGTTTTATTGAAACCCAGTTATCTATCTCTCCAACAATTGCTCGAACTTGTGTTGTTTCAGTTTGCGGATTTTTGAATTGATGTCCACACCATGGATAAACCGAATAAATAGCTGAGAAACCGTTACCTGAACCAATTAAAGGATCAGCGAAATGTCTCATAGAAGCCATCAGAACCGCTGAACCACCACGACTGTGACCTTGCGCAGCAATTTTTTTGGTATCTATTAAAGGATGCTCACATAATGTTTGATAAGTGGCTAGAAGGTCATATGCGGATGCTGCGAAACTATATTGTGTCTGATTTTCAACCGTTGACTCAACAGATCTAGCCCCAAATGGATCTAAAAGAAACACTGCATACCCTTCATTAACAAGTGTTTCAGCATGCATTTTATGGTTAGGGCCGACTCCTAAACTTCCTGGAACGATTATCACTATTGGAAGCGGTTTCTTTGATTTCGGGAGAAAAAGTTTTCCGTCAATTTTTACAGTTTCACAATTCTTGATAGCAGTAATTGCTTGAAAATAATTTTTTGGATTACGACTTAAAATTTCTACATTCTCACCAATGACACCCGCATAATCAATTTCTTGCTCTTTCCATCGTTCTACTTGTTCCATTAGTTACTCCCAATAACAAATCTTTTTAGTTCTTAGCGTTCATCATCTCCGGCTCGATATTTATGAGTTAACTCATTTAACTGTGTTATCGCTTCTTCTGAAAGTGGTTTTGTAACCGCTGCTATTGCATCGTCAAGTTGTGTTGGATTAGTAGCTCCGACAATGGGAGAGGTAACAAATGGTTTAGAAAGAACCCATGTAACTGCTAATTGAGCCATGGAGATACCTTCGTTTTCTGCGATTGGTTTAATTTGTTCAACCGTGTCATGAAACTCGTCTCGCCAATATCTGTCCCTGTAACGTTCACCTTGTTCGCTTTCTAAAGCGAACCTTGATCCTTCTCTCGGCATGCTTCTTTCGTGCTGTCCTGTTAAAAGCCCTCCGGCTAGAGGGTTATAAGGTATAACTCCTATTCGGTCGTGTTCACATAAAGGAAACAGTTCTCTTTCCATTTGGCGGAACAAGAGGTTGTAACGGGGTTGTACGGATTCAAATCTTTCTAAATTAAGCGTTTCGCTTCTGCCTATTGATCGGGCAAGTAACCAAGAAGGATAATTCGAACAACCCAAGTAACGTACTTTGCCCATTTTGACTAAATCATCCAAAGCTCCAAGTGTTTCATCAATGGGGGTTTGATAGTCAGGAAAATGAACTTGATACAAATCAATAAAATCTGTTTGAAGTCTTTCAAGCGAAGCGTCAACTGCATCAAAAATGTGCCTCCTACTTGAACCTCTTTGCCAAGGTAAAGAACCCATCGGAGCCCAAAATTTTGTAGCTAAAACAATTTCTTCTCGTTTCCCTTTAAGCCACCTACCAATAATTCTCTCAGTGTCACCTATAGTGTCTTTCCCTGAAGCTGGATACATGTCAGCTGTATCAATGAAAGTAATTCCTGCATCTTGTGCTTTATCAAGAATTGCGTGCGAGGTTTTCTCATCGCATTGGTTTCCAAATGTCATAGTTCCCAAGCAAATCTTTGAGACGTTTAATCCTGTTCTTCCCAACTGTGAATGTTCCATCTCAAACACGGTACTAGCGAACTTTGTTTTTTTAATAAACAAATCTCACTTAGAACACTTCGTAAACTGTGTTATATAGAAAATCTTCCAGGTGAAAGTATGAATGTAGACCAAAAATTAGTTGATTTCGCTGTATCAATAGCTAGAGAAGCAGGCGAGTTAACGCTTACGCTTTTCAACGATTTGAATCTAGAAATAATTAAAAAATCAGATGGTTCGCCTGTCACTGACGCTGATCGACGCGCTGAACGTTTACTTAGACAAAGAATCGCAGATTCTTTCCCTGAAGATTCAATCATCGGAGAGGAAGAAGAAAATGTTCTTGGCTCTTCGGGTCGAACATGGATTTTGGATCCAATAGATGGAACTCAGTCTTTTATTAATGGTGTTCCTTTATTCGCGAATCTTGTTGCTTTTGAAGATGAACATGGTTCTGCAGTAGGAGTTATAAATCTTCCCGCTATCGATGAGTGCATTTGGGCTGGAAGAGGTTTAGGTTGTTTCGCTGATGGTAAAAAAGCACATGTTTCAAACACTGAAACCCTTGATGGTTGTTGTGTCGTTACGAGTGGTGTTGATTATTGGAATTCATTATCTTTTTTCGAATCTTTATCAGAATCTAAGACCACTGTCAGGACATGGGGCGATGCTTATGGTTATGCCTTGGTAGCAACTGGTCGTGTTGATGCCATGGTCGACCCAATTGTTAATCCGTGGGATGTCGCTCCAATGCTGACAATTATTCCTGAAGCGGGAGGTGTTTTTACCGATTTTAAAAATATTACAACTGCTAACGGAGGAAATGCGCTGGCTTCAAATCCTTCACTTCACACCCTTTTAATTGATTTAATTAACGATTAAGTACGTACGGATCGTTCGGTGGTCTACCTATTCCCCTATCACAAGTTATTCCTGCTTCAGGTGCAGCTTCTCCATCTACAAAAAAATCAACAAACTTATCGAGTCGGGGGTCGTTTGAAGTTTCTATCTCTAATCGTCTCCCCCATGCGGTTGCTACTATTGGAGAAATTTGCTCGGTGTGTGGTGAAAGTAAAATTTTTGACTTACCTGAAAGCATGGTTGTTAATTTTATGATTTCTTCTTTTTTAATATCTGGTTTATAAGTAACCCATACAGCACCATGTTCCAAAGCGTGAACTGCAGCTTCATCCAATAATTCGACTTTATAAATCCCACATGTATGCCATATGCCTAAATGATCTCCTCCAGTAGGAGGAACTGTTGGATAATCAACATTTTCATCCGTGTGTTCACGCGAAGTGATTACTGAATATTCGACTTCTTCCAGCATTTTATCTGTTGAAATTTCTGCAGTTACATTTTTCTCACTGCCGCAAGAAATAAGTACAAGCGAAAAAACTATCCATAATAGGGATGGCGTTGTAACTTGTTTATTTAATTTGTTCATAATTTTCTTTTAAGCAGTTGTTTTATCGCCTTCAAAAATTTCCATAACGATACTTCTTTTGGTTAATTCAGAAAGAAATTCAGATGGTTCGACCATTAATGCAAGTGTAGACATGTGGTTAAAATTAATTTTTTGTTTTAAAAGATATTCTGCAGTTAAAGCCGTAACAGATGCTGCGGCTAAAGCTGGACGTTCAGAAACACCTAAAATAATATTTTCTTGAATACCATTTTTTGTTCCTCGTAATTCAACTCTTATCGCTCCAACACCCCCTTCGTTATGAGGAGGAACAAGCATTGGGAAAAAAGCTGTGAACCTATCTTTTCGCGTTGCTGCCATTTTTGCTGAAATTCTAGTCACTTCTGGAAAAGCGTTGCGTAAAAGTATCGGATCCGAAAGTGCAGCGTGATAACAATCTTGAGGTCCTACGGGTTCTGGAAACCACAAAAGTTCTCGCCCCGATCCCCCTATTCTTTTATTCCATTTATCTTCGCGCCACTCGTAAGAAACCCTACTTAATGCACGGTGGTGAACCATGGCACATGCTGGTCCTCCAGTCCCCATTTTAGAAATATGAATTTCTTCTATTTCTTCTAAAAACGTTTTACCGTAAGCAGTCAAGACACAGCTCAAACCTGGTGCAAATCCTGTTCCCACTGCTACAGGAACTCCAAACTCAAAAGCTTCTTTTTCTAGATTTAATATCGAAACCGTTTCAGCTAAATCATCTGAAACAACAACTGTTGGTCGACGTAAACTAATTGCTTTTTTTACTGCTTCTAATTGTGTTCCTCTAGGCGATGCTACTACGACAACATCTGCGTCCATATTTTGAGAAAATGGAAAATGTTCAACTTCAACGTGCCTTCCAAGGGTCTTTGAAGCTATTCCCAATTTTTCTGGTGAAGTATCCCTGAGAATTATTTTATCGACAACATTTGATGATAAAAGTTGCTGGGAGACCTTGGTTCCTACTGCTCCAGCTCCTATAACAAGTGCGCGCACTATTTAGTACCAAAATCAGAAATTTTTTTCCATCCACCTGTTCTTTTTTCGATACCAGGTTCTTTTTGAAAACTAAGAGCACTAGCAACTGCGGCTGCAGTCATTACTGCTGCTAAAGCTCGTCTTAATTTATCCATAATCGTGGGCCCAGCTGGAATTGAACCAGCGACCTCACCCTTATCAGGGGTGCGCTCTAACCGGACTGAGCTATGGGCCCTAGAATTAACTACAAATCTTAAGTGTTTAACTTTAAGAGTTAAAAACTATGTTGCATATTATGTTGGTAGATTTTTTTCATCTTCGTAAATATTGTTATCTGATTCGATTTTTCTTCTACGAACTGCAGTTTCTTCTTCAATCATTGTGAATCTAACCCCACCAGTGAGGTCACTTATTAAATTAAATAACACAACCAAAATAACCGTTATAGCTGTACCACCAACTACTAAAATAAGACCACCTAAAAAGAAAATCCGTAATATCTGTTCAGAGTCAAATTCAAACACCTCGAGTGCAAATAAATCTTCAATAAAAGACTCCACTTTTTCTATGGTTCCTGCATCTTCAGCGGTATTCCATAAAATTCTTACAGCAATCGTGGATAGTCCCCAAACGCACGTATAAAAAATCAATCCGACTTTTAACGCAGACCAAGGTTCAATATGACGTAAAACTCTTCTTACTTTTCTAACCTTGTAACCAGATTTTTTATCCCTTGATTTAGATTCTCGTTCCGTAATTGATTTCCAAAATTTTGTTTTGTTTTGTGTAGATACATTTTCAGACCCCCACATTATTTCTTCTGATTGGTTTACTATCGACGATTCTCTAGTTTTTTCATTCTCATCAGATTTACCAATTAATTTTTTTAATCGAGTGGTCACAGTTACAGAAGACAGGTCTTCGCTTTTAGTTTTCTTAAAAAAATCGTCTTCTATTTCACTCACGCTTACAGTTTAGAAGTCCGGTGGCAATCAAACTTGTCGCTTTGAACATAAACAAGTTTTTTATTTGTTCTTTTACTCTTCGGTATCTGTCGGCGCTGGCGAAACAGCGGTTATTCTCTCCCCTTCTCCGGGGGACATCACTCTTACACCAGTCGCGTCTCTACCTTGAATAGAAATTTCTGAAACAGAGAGTCTGATAATTTTTCCACTTGATGTGACAGCAAGAATATCGTCTTCATCTTTTACTATTAAAGAACCAGCTACCATTCCTCTATTTTCAGTTGTTTTAATTCCTCTAACACCAAGACCGCCTCTTCCTTTTATAGAAAACTCATCAATTTGAGTACGTTTTCCAAAACCCTCTGTTGTTAAATGCAACAACATTGCTCCTTCTTTTGATACTGCGCAAGAAACAAGTCGATCGGCAGAGCGAAATTTCATTCCGTTCACTCCTGCCGCAGTTCTACCCATGGGTCTAATTTTTTCTTCGTCGATTCTTAATGTTTGACCAAAAGAAGAAACTAAAAAAATGTGATCCGTACCGTTCGTGGGTACAACACTTACCAACTCATCGCCTTCATTTAGCTTTATGGCTATAAGTCCTGCTTTCAAAGAAGAATCATAAGCGGTAAATAATGTTTTCTTTACTCTGCCGTTTTTCGTGGCAAAGAATAAAAATCTGTTTGTTTCATAATCTCTTGTATCAACAACAGCTTGAATTTTTTCATCAGAATGAAGGGGTAACAAATTCACAATTGAAGTTCCGCGTGCAGTGCGACTAGCAGATGGAATTTCATGTGCTTTTAATCTGTAAACCTTTCCCTTGTTAGAAAAAAACAATAAATATGCGTGAGCTGTTGTATGAATCATATGAGACAAAGCGTCTTCGTCTTTTAACTTCGCTCCAGTTACTCCCTTACCTCCGCGGCCTTGAGAGTTGAAGTCAGATAAAGCCATTGTTTTTACATAACCAGCTGACGTCATAGCAAAAATCAACTCTTCATCGTCGATAAGGTCTTCAATATCTAGTTCACCTGGATCAGGTATAAATTCGGTTCTACGTGGTGTTGAAAATTTTTCTTTCACTTCGAGTAGTTCTTCTTTTATAACGCCTTTAATTTTTGTTTCGTTAGAGAGAATCGACTCCAGATCGGCGATTATTAAAGCTAATTCCTTCATTCTTTCTTGCAGTGTGCTCTTACCAAGTCGAGTAAGTCTTACTAGTTGCATATCTAAAATATGATTTGCTTGAATTTCTGTAAAACCATAATCTTCGGCCATTAAGCCTGCCCTGGCTTCAGAGCGATCTGCTGATCCACGGATCAAAGCAATCACATCATCTATTCGTTCTAAAGCTTTTATTAAACCTTCAGTAATATGAGCTTCATCTTGTGCTTTAGAAAGACGGTGTTCAGTCCTCCTTCTTATGACAACAATCTGATGGTCTATATAAGCCTGCAAAAGTTCAAAAAGGTTTAATGTTCTTGGAATTCCATCAACTAGTGCTACAGCATTTACAGAAAATGTTGTTTGTAGAGGGGTTCTCTTATACAAATTATTGAGTATTACTAAAGCTGGTGCGTCTTTTTTAAGAGTTATAACAATTCGAACTACACCTTTTGCAGATTCATCATTGATATCTGCAATTCCTTCTATTTCTCGTGCATCAACAAGATCTCTTATTTTTGACATTATTAAATTCGGACTGGCTTGATATGGAAGTTCACTAACAACAATCCGGTTGCTTCTTCCATTTTCTTCTATATCAGTTCTAGCTCTCATACGAATTGACCCACGTCCGGTTGAGTAGGCATCTCTTATACCACTTTTACCTAGTATTAGCGCTCCTGTTGGAAAATCTGGTCCAGGAATAATTTCAATTAATTCGTTTATGGTCGCTTCGGGATTATCAAGAAGGTAAACAGTTGCATCTATACATTCACCCAGGTTGTGTGTAGGAATGTTTGTTGCCATACCAACTGCAATTCCTTGGCAACCATTAATTAAAAGATTAGGAAGTCTCGCAGGTAAAACTTCTGGTTCTCTAAATTCTCCTGAATAATTATCAATGAAATCAATGGTGTTTTCATCAATTCCATCTAGTAATGAAATTGCTCTTTGGTCAAGTCGGCATTCTGTATAACGCGGAGCAGCAGGAGAATCATCTGGAGAGTAACCAAAATTACCTTTTGCTTCAATTAAAGGGTCTCTAAGACTAAACGATTGTCCCATTCTTACCAAAGAGGCATATATGGCTTGATCTCCATGTGGGTGATATTTACCCATTACTTCACCAACCACACGAGCACACTTTATTGTTGGGCGATCAGGTCTTGCACCGAGATCATACATACCCCAAAGAATTCTTCTGTGGACGGGTTTTAATCCATCCCTAGCATCGGGTAACGCACGCGAAACAATTACAGACATTGCATAGTCAAGAAAGGATTGCCCCATCTCTTCTTGAATTGCAATTGGTTGAATTGAGCCAATTGAAGGTGCTTCGTCTACAGTTTCACCGTCCTTCGGGTCATTAGTTTCTTCAGACATTAGATATCAAGAAACCGAACATCACGAGCATTTGTTTGTATGAACTTTTTTCGGCTCTCAACATCTTCTCCCATTAGTGTAGAAAACACTTCATCTGCAACAGCACCCATTTCAACTGTTACTTGTAAAAGACTTCTTCTAGTCGGATCCATTGTCGTGTCCCAAAGCTCATCAAAGTCCATTTCTCCTAAACCTTTTAATCGTTGGAATTCTTTTTTATGATCCGGTCGATCGTTTAAAAAATTTGTTTTAGCGCTTTCATCTTTTAAATAAATTTTCTCTTTACCCACCACTGTTGAAAATAAAGGTGGTTGGGCAATAAACATGTGTCCAGCATCAACTAGCGGTTTCATTTTTCTATAAAAGAAAGTTAAAAGAAGAGTTCTTATGTGACTTCCATCAACGTCTGCATCACATAGAAGAATGACTTTGTGATAACGGATTTTTTCTAAATCAAACTCATCATCACCAAAACCTGCACCCAATGCTTGGATCAACGTTTGAATTTCTAGATTTTTTAACATTCGATCAGCACGTGCTCGCTCGACATTTAAAATTTTTCCTCTGAGTGGCAAAATAGCCATTGTTCTTGGATCTCTGGCTTGAATAGCAGAACCACCTGCAGAATCTCCTTCTACAATAAATAATTCTGATTCTCTAGGGTCGCGAGATGAACAGTCTTTTAATTTTTCAGGCATCCCGGCTCCATCTAAAGCTGATTTACGCCTTGCAGAACGTCTTGCATCCTGAGCTGCTAAACGAGCACGTTGTGCATTAATTGCTTTTTGTAAAATGATTTTTGCTTCATTTGGGTGTTCTTCAAGCCAATCTGAAAGTTTTTCATTTGTTGTTTTTTGGACCAAAGAACGGATATCCACATTCCCTAATTTAGATTTTGTTTGACCCTCAAACTGGGGTTCCCCCAACCGCACACTAATAATTGCGGTGAGTCCTTCTCTGATATCTTCACCTTGCAAGTTGTCGTCTTTATCTTTTATTAATCCCTTCTTTTTTGCATATCGATTCATGACATAAGTTAATGCTGTTCTAAATCCCTCTTCATGCATTCCACCTTCAATTGTGTTAATTCCATTAGCGAAAGAATGAAGCCCATCTGTGTTAAACCCGGTGTTCCACTGAAAAGCAATTTCAACTTCTTGTTCTTCTTCTTGCGTTTCAAAAAACCCAACTTTTGTAAAAAGTGATTCTTTACTTGCATTCACATGCTCAACAAAGTCTTTAATGCCGCCGTCATACTTATAAACAACTTCGTTTTGATTTATAGCGTCTTGTCTTAAATCAGAAAAGGTTATTTGTAAACCCTTATTTAAAAAAGCCATCATTTGAAATCTCTCTAAAAGAGTTTGAGCACGAAAGTTTACATCTTCAAATATCTCAGAATCAGGCCAAAATCTTACAGTAGTGCCAGTTCTGTTATTTGGTGCTTCCCCTATTTCAGAAAGTTTTGTATCTAGGTTTCCACCTGAAGAAAACTCCATATAGTGCCGTTTTTCATCTCGATCAATTTCAACTTCTACTTTTGCAGAAAGGGCATTAACTACAGAAATTCCCACGCCATGAAGACCGCCAGAAACCTTGTAACCAGCGCCGCCAAATTTTCCTCCAGCGTGAAGTTTTGTAAAAACAACTTCAGCAGCAGACATGTTCTCCTCTTGATGATGTTTTCCTACTGGTATACCTCTTCCGTTGTCAACAACCTGGCAGCCACCATCAGACATTATTGTCACGGAGATTTCTGAACAGTGACCCGCCATTGCTTCATCAACAGAATTGTCGACTACTTCCCAAACCAAGTGGTGAAGTCCTGACGGACCAGTTGACCCTATGTACATTCCGGGGCGTTTGCGTACTGCTTCTAAACCCTCTAAAACTGTTATTTGCGATGCATTATAAGTATTTTCAGTGCTACTCATTTAATACCATTTTCAACAGGGGTGGTTACTGGAAAAATAAAGCAGTTTTTGAGATAAAACCGCAGGTCAGAGGGTAATAACACAACCTGACCAGCATAGCATTTATGTAGCGATTTAAGGCGTCAAAGAAGCAGCAAAAAACTTTAAATGTCGATCTTAAAATGAATTATTTGGGCGTTGTTCTAACTCGAATTGAGGTAATTTTTTCCTCTCCAACAAGTCTTGTTATTTTTTCTAAAAGTTGATTTTCTAGCCAACTTATTTGGCTAGCCCAAACTGGATCATCTACACGAACAATAAGCTCAGAACCACTAACAGCAACGGCAGAAATTTTTGCTGCTAGATCAACACCAACAACGTCTTGCCATTGATCAACAATAGAGGTAACCACCTCAATGTCTGGTGTTCCGAAATCTTTAAGTATTTGTTCTAAAACAGAACGTAAATGAACCGGTTCGTTACTCACTGCTTGTAATCTTTCCTTCTGCTACGTGGTATTTGTAATCTGGTTTTACACCAATTGGTAATTCACCTGTCGTGGTTAAAACGGCTTGTTTTTTAGGGAGTAAATCAATAAGAACCTGACACCTTGTGTCGTCGAGTTCTGAAAAGACATCGTCTAAAAGAACAATTGGTTCGCTTCCTGTTATTTTTTTAACAACTTCATGACCAGCAAGACGTAAACCTAAAGCCAGGGAACGTTGTTCTCCTTGTGAAGAGTGGCTTTTGGATAATAAATTGTTAACTTTTATTCCAATTTCGTCCCTGTGTGGACCAACTGTGGTTGTTCCTCTCCGAATGTCTGTTTGTCTTTCGGCTTGTAGGGCATCAATTAGTTTTTCTTTTTTCCAGGTTTGTTCGTATTCAAACAAAATTGTGTCTTGATTATTAGTAAATTTTTTTAAAATAATTTCAATTTCAGGTTTTAACTTTTCTAACAGTTTTATTCTTTTTTCAACGAGTTGTTGTCCGTTTTCAGCAAACTTTTCGTCCCATACGTCAAGTGTTTTTTCAATTTCGTTAGTTAATCTGCCTTTAGATTGTTTTAATAAAGTGTTTCGTTGTTTTAAACATTTTTCAAAATTGGTTTTAATTAATTGATTTTTTGCATGTAAATCAAGAAGCAATTCATCTAAATAGTTTCTTCTTTCACTGGGGCTTCCTTTAATCAAAGCAAGGTCTTCTGGTCCGAAAATTGTTGTTTTTATTTTTTCTTGTAGCTCTTTTTTCTTATTTATTTTTTTCCCGTTGATTTGAATTTGGTTTCTTCCGAAGTTATTAAGTTCTACTTCTAATGTTGTTTTTCTTTTGTTTTCTGAGATTTCAGCTCTTAATATTGCCTTTTCGTGGTTTTTTGAAATTAGTGCTTCATTTGGTGCGCCGCGAAAAGATTTTCCTTTTGAAAACCAAGCAATTGCTTCAAGAAGATTTGTTTTACCGTTTCCGTTGTTCCCGGTTATAACTGTTATTCCTTCGTTAAAACTAAGATGTATGTTTTCATAATTTCTAAAATTTGTTAGCCACAATTGGCTTAAAATCATTTTTAAGAAACTCTTACTGGCATTAATAAATACAAAAATGTTTCTTCGTCTAAACCTTTTAAAATTGCTGGTTTTAAGGCGTCTGTAGTTTCTAAAGAGACTTCCTCTGTGTCGATTACATCTAACCCATCAATTAAATAATCAGCATTAAAAGCTACTGTTATTTCTTCACCCGAGTAATTGCCATCAATTGTTTCTGTTGCTTGTCCTATGTCTGCTTCAATAGCTAATAATTCTATTTTTTTATCTGACATTGTTATTCGGACGGGCGTGGATTCTCGTGCAAGTAGTTTCACTCTTTGTAGTGCTGCAAGCATTTCTTCACGATTAATTATAAGTTTGTTTTGATTTTTTTCTGGAATTAGTCCTTTGTAATTAGGGAACTCTCCTTCAATTAATCTTGTAACAATGTCTATGTTTCCAATTTTAAAAACAGCTTCTTTTTCACCTAAAACTACAATTAATTCACTACCTTCATTAAGAACCCTTTTAACTACATCTAACGCTCTTGAAGGAACTAAAACAATTTCGTCTCTGCTGAGAATTTCGGTTCCTGGGATGTCCCGTACTGCCATACGATAAGAATCTGTTGCTACAAGCCTAAGTCCTTCTTTTTCTGCTGCTAATAAAACGCCTGTTAAAATTGGTCTTGCATCATCCATGCTTGCGGCTTTAACAACCTGTTCGAAAGCAGTTGCTAAACTTTTAGTATCGAGTGTTGCTTCATTTCCTCCAGGTTCTTCAAATCTGGGAAATTCATCAACAGGTAGTGTTCTTAAATTAAATTCGGATTTGCCACTTTTTATTTGTACTTCTTCTTCTGCTGCTACAAAAGAAATCTGTCCGTCGTCTAGGACTCTAATTATGTCAGCAAGCAGAGCTCCTGGAATCACAGCTTTTCCATCTTCTGAACCGCCGACCTCAAGTTGTATTCGAATTGTTAAATCTAAATCACTTCCTAAAACAACAAGTTTGTTTTTTTTCAGTTCCACAAAAAGACCGGACAAAACAACATTTGTCCCACTTCTGTTTGGTGTTGCTTTTCTTGCTAAGGAAAATGCTTTTTCTAATGTTTCTTTTTCACATTTAAATTTCATTTATAACTTCTTTATTTTTTAAACTTAGTAGTTGTAATAGGTCTTGTGGATTGTGGATAAACCTTTATTTTTGCAGGTCACGACTGTTTTTACAATCCCCTTTAAATTCACAGGTTTCCACAGTAAAAAAATTTCAAAAAACACCTTGTGGAAAACTAAAATTATTTATTATCTCGTAAGGCTGAAATTAAAGCCGTTACCTGGTCATATATTTCTCTTCTTTCAGCCATTAATCCTTTAATTTTTTCAACTGCATGGATAACGGTTGTATGGTCTCTACCACCAAACTCTCTAGCAATGGCAGGATAACTTAAATCGGTTAACTCTCGAAAAATATACATAGCAACTTGTCTTGCTGTTACAAGTGGTCGTCTTCTGCTTCCACCAATTAGTTCTTCTTTTGAAAAACCGTACATTTCTGTCGTTTGTTCAAAAATTAATTCTGGGGTAATCGGTTTTGGGGCATTTGAACTAATCAAATCACCTAAAACAGTTATTGCAAGAGCTTTTGTACAGGGTTCATGGTTTAAGTTTGCATACGCAGAAACTCTTGTTAATGCTCCTTCTAACTCTCTTATGTTTTCTGTAATGTTTTCTGCGATGAATTGTAAAACCTCATCAGGAACAATTATTCCTCCTGGGTTTTCTTCCGTTTTTTTACGCAAAATTGCCAGCCGTGTTTCAAGGTCCGGTGCCTGAATGTCTGTAACAAGTCCCATTTTAAAACGACTACGCAACCTGTCTTCCAGTGTTGGAATTGAATCTGGTGGTCTATCACTTGATAGAACAATTTGTCCGCCTGCCTGTTGAATTGTATTAAAAGTATGGAAAAATTCTTCCTGAAGACCTTCTTTTCCCTCCATAAACTGAATGTCGTCGACAAGCAAAACATCGATTTCACGAAAGTATTGTTTAAACTCCGGAAGGGTTTTGTTTCTAATAGCTTCAACAAAACGATTCATAAAAGTTTCGCTTGACACGTAGCGAACCTCGTGGTTTTTGTAATGATCTGTTACATAATTACCAACTGCCTGTAAAAGGTGTGTTTTACCAAGACCTGCATCACCATAAATAAACAAAGGGTTATAAGAACGACCCGGTGTTTCAGCTACAGCTAAAGCTGCTGCGTTTGCAAATCTATTGGAAGAACCTATAACAAAATCGTCAAATGTGTATTTAAATACTATTTTTCCAGCAGTGTTTGTTTCTTCTTCTTGAGTTAAAGAAACAGTATTAAGAGTTTTACTGTCTTCGGTTTCTTCCAAAGGTGTCAGTATTAAATCGCTTTCAAAGTCTTCAATTTTTTGTAATACAAAACCGTCACCATTTTCTTCATTTTCTAATATTTGTTGAGAAATAGGTTCGGTTACTACATTTATAGCAATGTTAAATTGGTCGTCACTTATTTCAGAAAGCGTTTCTGAAACTAGTTTTTTATACCTTCCCTCTATTCGATCCCTAACTACAGTGCTCGGAACTTGAATAATTAATTGATCATTTTTTATTTCAATTGGTATGACTGAGCTAAAAGTAACTTGCCAAACAACCTCAGACACTTGAGATTTGATCGCTGTAGTGCAAGATTCCCATAAAAATGCTGCACTTTCTTCGACAATTTCTTCCAAAACTTCTCCTCTTTATTATCCACAGGTGTGGATGCTCATGTGGAAAGAAATATGAAGATTTTTGATTTTCAAAAAATGATTTCTTTCGCGCTGCTACGGCGAAAAACGTAGCATTAGATACATAGTTATAAACAAAGCGGGCGCTTAATTAATATTTTTTTGTTGTTTTAACACTAATTATTTTCTGTGTATAAAGGGATTTCTTTTTACACAGTTAAATTTTTTTGTATGTGTATTACTTATCCGGTTGGTGTCTAGTGTGCTCTGACATACGATCAATAGTTGTACTGTTTGTTAAACGCGACATAAACAGTAATTGCTAAAAAAATAAAAGATTTTTATTTGTTACAACTTGCATATTTTTCTACTAAATGTGGGTTTAAACAGGAGTTAATTTAATGAAAAGAACGTTTCAACCAAATAATCGGAGGAGATCAAGAAAACATGGTTTCCGCCACAGAATGCAAACACGAGCAGGAAGGGCTGTTCTTAAAGCCCGTCGGCAGAAAGGTCGAACGCGGCTGTCAGCTTGATAGGCCGTTTGCATTACAAGCGCGACTTCGACAATCTTCGTATTAATGGGAAAACACTAAAACGGGGATTTTTGAGTGTTGTTTTCAACCCTTCTGACAATTTTGCAGATGGCGTTAGAGTCGCATTTGCTATAGGACGCCCTGTTGGTGGTTCGGTTGTCAGAAATCGTATCAAACGAAGACTTCGAGAGGCTTTTGCCAGAATGATCACAAAAAATGAATTAGTTCCCAAAGGTGACTATTTAATAAGAGTTTTTCCGGAAGCTAGAAATAAAAGCTTTCTTTGTTTAGCGAATAATTTAGAGAAAGTTATTGAAGATTTAAGAAAAGATCATGATTTAAGTGTTTAATTATTCTTTGACAAATTTAGGAAAACAGAGCAACAATTTTGTTGTTAAAACAGTGGTTTTTATAATTAGTGGATATCAGAAAATTTTTGCAGGAAAACCTAGTACGTGTAGATTTTTCCCGTCCTGTTCAAGTTACGCAATTGAATCATTTGAAAAACAGGGATTTTTTAGAGGTTTTTTTCTGACAATTAAAAGAATTTTTAAGTGTAACCCTTGGGGTGGTTATGGGTTTGATTCTGTTCCTGAAAACAAAAGGCACATAAATGTTTGATTTATTGGCAAATTTATTGTCTTGGTTTTATGATTTTTGGCCTTCTTACGGCATGTCTATAACACTTTTAACATTAGTGATAATGGTTATTCTCACTCCTTTGACACTTAAACAGACTCGTTCAATGATCAAGATCCAGCATGTTCAACCAGAGTTAAAAAAAATACAAAATAAGTATAAAAACGACAAAGAAACAATGAATAAGGAGGTTATGGCTTTTTATACAGCTAATAATGTAAATCCTCTTTCGGGCTGTTTGCCACTTTTTGTTCAAGCACCAGTTTTCCTTGTTTTATATAATGTTATTCGCGGTTTAACTAGACGTCTTTCTAATATTGGTGAACATGCAGGATGGGTAGCGGGGAGATTTAATCAAGAAATCTCTCTTCCACCTGATCGTTTAGAAGTTTTTTATCCTGATTACATAGATCATCAAAGTACTTTGTTTAATAATCTAAGCCAAGAGCATGAAATGGTTTCCTGGGGGGTAGATCTTGCTAGATCAGCGAGTGAAGCACTTTCTGACAGTTTTGTTTCTTCAATACCCTATTTCATTTTAATTTTGTTGGTTTTTGCTTCTTCTTGGTATCAACAAAAACAAATACGCGGAAGAAATCAACAAGCTGCGATTAGTCCTCAACAGCAGATGATTTTCAAAATAATGCCTTTTTTCTTACCTGTTATATCTTTTAGCTTTGATGCGGCTCTTGTTGTTTATTTTCTTATTTCTAATTTGTACAGAATTACCCAACAGGGTTATATCACTAGAAAGTTTTATGGCGAAAATACAGTTAAAGAAAGTGTTGTTGTAAGTGAGCCAGTAGAAAAAAGTGAAAAAAATGATACTAAAAAACAGATACAGGCAGAGAAAAAGAAAACTAAAACAGCTATAAATAGCGGTTCTTCAGTAGAAGCTAAAAGAAAGCGAACCACAGCTGGCAATAATGAGAACATTTCTCATTTAAACGAAAAAAAGGTTGTTAAATCAAGTAAAAAAGAAAAACAGAAAGAAAAAAAGAAAGAAAAAAACGATAGTGATTCAAGTGCTAAAAAACCAACAAACACCGGAAGAATCACACCTTCGGGCACAAATGTGCCGCGGAGTCAAAAAAAACGTAAGAAAAGGAAAAGGAAATAAATATGGAGTGGATCGAAACAACGGGGTCCACCGTTGATGAGGCTAAAGATCGGGCATTAGATCGTCTAGGTATTGCAGAAGATGATATGGAATTCGAAATTATCGAAGAAGGAAGCAACTCCTTGTTTCGTTTAAAGAGAAAAGAAGCTCGTTTGAAAGCCAGGGTAAAACCAGTAAGTACAAAACCTAAATTTGATCGCCGCCCGCGTAATAAAAAACAAGGGAGAAGCGGAAAGAATGATAATGAGTCAAATAATAGTAAAAATAAGGATGTAAGAAAAAATTCAAAAAAAGAGACTTTTCAAGAGAGTAATAAAAAAGATATAAATAATAATAAAAACGATAAGAATGCGGCAAATACAAGAAAAAAGCGCGATACTGATATCAAATCCAGCAAGAAAGGAACTTCTAAAACAGCTTCTGAAACCCGTAATAAAAGTGATGAAACTGTGAAAAAAAATAAAATGAATCTTGAAGAACAAACTGAAATAACTGAAGACTTCGTATCAGGTCTTCTAGAAAGAATGGATTTAAAAGCACGTGTTGTTAGTTCAATAGAAGACAACCGTGCTGTAGTTCAAGCGCAAGGATTAAATCTTGGTTTGGCGATAGGTCCTCGAGGCGAAACAGTTCGTGCTATTACACAACTTGCACACACTATGATTCAACGTCTTTCAGATGGTGAAGCTGAAGGTAAATTAACCGTAGATATAGGTGGTTACAGGGAAAGACGAAGAACATTTTTGGCTGAATTTGCCGTAAATCAAGCAAATGAGGTTTTAGAGGATGGAAACTCACTGGCTCTCGATCCTATGAATGCTTCTGATAGAAAAGTTGTCCATGATGCAGTTTCTGATGTAGAAGGTGTTACAACACGGTCGGAAGGTTCAGATTATGACCGTCATGTCGTAATAGTTGTTGATGAAATGTAGTGTTATAACACTTCAAATACTTCAAAAAATTCTTACTTCAGCTGTTTCTGAAGGGTTTTTGACTCCCAATGCCTCCAAAGACGGGATTGATCACAGTAAAGGGTTTTTATTTTCAAAAAACAATTCTCTTTTTCTTAAAAGCCTTAATGAAAAAGATTTAGCTGTTGATTTGGGTACAGGTGGAGGTCTTCCTGGTTTAGTTTTGTCTACTTTTACCAACTGTTTGTGGTTATTAGCTGACCGTAGTGAAAGAAGGTGTGCTTTTTTGAAAAAAGCTGTTTTTGAACTAGGCATGAATGACCGGGTAGAAGTTGTTGCATGTTCAGTTGAAGAATTGAGCCACGGTCAATATAGAGAAAAAGCGAAACTTGTCACAGCTAGAAGTTTTGCTTCTCCTGCTGTTACAGCTGAATGCGCAAGTCCTTTATTGAGAAAGGATGGCTTATTTATAGTTAGTGAACCACCTTGTAATAACGTAACTAAAACTGAAGATAGATGGCCTGTAGATGGTTTAAATGTTCTTGGGTTACAACAAAAAGAGGACTGGCACACAGGTTTAGCAGGTTACAAATCTTTTTTTTCTGCTGTTAAATGTTCCGAAATCTATCCTCGTAGATTCAATCGAATGTTAAAAAAGCCGGTGTTTTAAATGTTTCACGTGAAACATTTAAAAGTCTAAATGTTTCACGTGAAACACTAATTTTAAAAGATGCTTGTTTGTGTTTGTTTATTAGGTAATGCTGTGGTCAATGTCGGTTATTTCTCAAAGTGATACTCAATTAAACTCTGCTAAATCCCCAAGGATTATCGCTATTGCTAATCAAAAGGGCGGTGTGGGTAAAACCACAACAACAATAAATCTGGGTGCAGCTATTGCTGAAAGAGGTAAAAAAGTCCTTATTGTAGATTTGGATCCACAGTCAAACACAACCACAGGTTTAGGTGTTTCAACAAGAGAATTAAGTATTTCGACGTATCAAGTAATTATTCAAGAAAAAACTGCTTCTGAAGCGATTCTTAATGTTGGTGTGAACAATCTTGATTTATTGCCTTCAAGTTTGGAGTTAGCAGGAGCTGAAATTGAACTTGTTACTGCTTTTAGTAGAGAACAGAGACTTGCTCGCGCTCTAGATGGTGTTATTAATGATTATGATTTCATTCTTATTGATTGCCCTCCCGCTCTTGGTTTATTGACTGTTAATGCATTGTGTTTTGCTAAAGAGGTGATAGTTCCAATTCAGTGTGAATATTATGCACTAGAAGGTTTGGGACAACTTGTAGGGAATGTTGATTTGGTTAAAGCAAATTTAAATCCCGAGTTAGAAATATCAAAAATTGTTTTAGTTATGTATGACTCTCGAACAAAAATCTCAAAGCAAGTTGCTGATGAAGTCAGAGAATACTTTGGTGACCGTGTTTGTAATCAGATTATTCCTAGATCTGTTCGTCTTTCTGAAGCTCCGTCATACGGTCAGCCAATAACGGTATTTGATCCAACTTCGCGAGGTGCAATTGCATATAACGAGTTGGCCAAGGAGGTTTTAAATGAGTAAAAAAACTGGTTTAGGGAAAGGTTTGTCTGCACTAATTCCAGACGCTGTAAGCAATCCAGAGCCATATTTAATCAAGCAAAGCAATGTCGAAGAAGGCATTCTGAAAACGTCTGGAAGTGAATTAAGACAGGTTCTTTTAGCTGATATTGAGAGAAATCCATATCAACCTAGAACTGTTTTTGACGATGAGAAACTTGCAGAATTAACGGCATCAATTCAAGAAGTTGGTGTTCTTCAACCGATTTTATTACGTGAACAAAACGATCAGTATGAATTAATTGCTGGAGAAAGAAGATGGCTGGCCGCAAGGAGAGCCGGGTTGTCATCAATTCCGGCTGTTGTTAAGAAAATTCAAGATATAGAATCTTTTGAACAGGCAATTATTGAAAATCTTCATCGAGAAGATTTAAATCCAATTGATGAAGCTGTTGCTTACCACCGTCTTATGGACGAATTTAGTATGACTCAACAGCAAGTTGCTGAAAGAGTTGGAAAAAGTCGACCATCTATTGCTAATGCTTTGCGGCTTTTACATCTTTCCTCCGAGGTTCAAAGATTGATAATGGATGGCGCTTTAAGCGCTGGTCATGCCAGGTGTTTAGTTGGTCTTACTGATAGAAAAATTCAAGAAAAATTAGCTTCAAGGATAGTTTTAGAGTCTCTTTCAGTACGGCAACTTGAATCGATAGTTAGTGATTTACAAGATGAAACTAAATTTGAGAATAAAGAGAAAATAATTTTTGGAAATTCAAGTAAAGCGGCCGGTCATCTTGAAGTAGAAAAAGTTCTTTCGGAAAGATTCGACACTAAAGTTTCTGTTGTTTCTAGGGGGAAAAGGGGTCGAATAGTAATTGAATTCGCTGATTCTGATGATTTACACAGAATATTTAACATTATTGAATAAGTATAAGTTTTAGTTTATATTTATTTTGCAAATTCTAAAGGTTCTTTAAACCAATTTGAAACAGCCTCAGCTAAACCTGCAGCTATTTCATTTGTATTCTCGACCACTACGCCAGCTGGTCCCAGGACACAGAAGACTGCTGGCATTTTTGTTGCTCTTAATATTGGTAATTGCATTCCATTGGTTGAAGTTTCTGTATTCATTATTTTCGTGATTGCTTTTGAACAATGTGACGCTAAACGGAAGCCACCTTCACTCTGAGAATTTTTGGTTTTAAAATAACTTACAGTGCAATAAGAATCATTCTCGATATGAAATCCTATATACAGTTCAGCTTCAAACCCGTTTGCGCTTCTAGCTTGCACATCTTCATCTGGATTATTCAAATCAATTACTTTTGCTCCTTTTTTACGAAGCATTCGCGCTGTTGCATTAGCGAGAGTTGCGCTATTACCAAAGTGACCTACAACTAAGTGACGGGACTTTAATTCAGTGTTTTGAATTCTTAAGTTTTCAATTTCTTTGATTTTAGAAATTTGCGTACCAGGAGTCTCTCGGTTTTTTATATTTTGAAGACTTCGAACTGTTTCATGTCCAGCAATTCCGTCTTCTATAAGCCCAAAATTCTTTTGGAAATCAATTAGAGCATTCACTGTTTGCGGACCGAAAATTCCATCTATTCGCCCGACATCAAAACCTAATTTTCCTAATTGGGTTTGCAATTCGAATACATCGTCTCCTTTGAGCATTGGAGATTGAAGATATAATTGCCTGTTACCTAGTTTGAATGCCGCTTCCAATAAAACTGCCATTGTTGTTTCATCTAAAACGCCACTGATCTTTAGACCTCTAAACTTTTGGAAATCTTTTAGTTTTTCTTGTGTGTCAGAGCCAAATTTTTTTTCCGTGATTTCACTACTGTTAATTAAAAAACCTAAATTTGATAGACGCATTTGTAGAGCAAGAACGTCTTTCCCAGTATCTCCAATTTCTAAGGTGTTTGCGTTTTGCACAACATTTTTCTTAGTTAATTATTATTAAATGAACTCTGATAGAGCATCTAACAGTTGATGTTTTCCTTGTGCACCAACTAAACGTTTTGCAGGTTCGCCATCATTGAAAACAATCAAAGTGGGTATGCTCATTATTTCAAATTTTTGAGCTAACTCAGGTGCGTTATCAACATCAACTTTTGCGATTTTTATTACACCTTCTTGTTCGTCAGCAATTTCTTCTAAAATGGGTGCAATCATTTTACAGGGTCCACACCACTCGGCCCAAAAATCTACAAGGATTGGTTGATTCGCTGAATTAATTTCACTTTCAAAATTTTCTGCTGAAAGATTTGTAATAGACCCACTCATTATTTTCTCCGTCGGTAGTTAGTTGCTTAAGGATTTTTACACCTTATAGACGCTTAATGCAGAACACCTTTAGAATTTTTTTTATTTGCTTCAACTTTGAGAGTTTTCTAACCAATGTTCTGCGTCAATTGCTGCCATACATCCTGATCCAGCCGCAGTAATTGCTTGTCTATACTTGTGATCCTGCACATCGCCACAAGCGAAAACACCTTCAATGCTTGTCTTTGTATTTTCAGACTCTGTCTTTATATATCCCAATTCATCGATTGAAAGTTTGTCTACGAAAAGTGAAGTATTTGGTGTATGACCTATAGCAATAAAAATGCCTTCTAAATCAAGGTTTGTCTCTTCAAGAGTTTTTGTGTTTCGAATTTTTACAGATTCAACAGAATTTGAACCAACTATTTCTGTCACTTCAGAATTCCAAAGGAAATTTATTTTTGAATTGTCGTGAGCTCTCTTTTGCATGATTTTTGAAGCTCGCAACTTATCTCTTCTATGAATTACAGTTACTTCAGAGGCAAATTTTGTTAAGAAAGTAGCCTCTTCAATAGCGGAGTCACCGCCACCTACAACTGCAATTTTTTTATCTTTAAAAAAGAAACCATCACAAGTTGCGCATGTTGATAATCCGTGTCCTAGTAGTCTTTTTTCACCTTCAACTTCTAGCATCACAGATTGGGCTCCTGTCGAAACAATTAGAGCGTCAGCAGTATGTGTTGGAGAATCCTCGTTAGGATCACCTATCCAAATTTCAAACGGTTTTGTTGTTAGATCAACCTTGCTCACTTTTCTTGTAGAAAAAGTTGCACCAAACTTTTCTGCTTGGGTTTTCATATCTGCCATTAATTGTGGACCCAAAATACCGTCAGGAAACCCAGGGAAATTTTCTACTTCAGTTGTAAGCATTAGTTGACCACCTGGTTGATCTCCAGTAGAGGATGGTTCTCCTTCTATAACCAAAGGATTTAATTCAGCTCGTGCTGTATATATTGCAGCAGTTAAACCTGCAGGACCGGATCCTATTATGACTACTTTGTTGTGACTATCTGACATCTGTTTTCCTGTTGAGCAAATTATTAATGTATGCTACTTTTTCCTTTTTTTAGTGTGAGAAGACCCAAAGCACAAGAAAATAAACCTAAGAACATAAACGCTAACCAAGACCCGCCAGGTATCGATTGATCAACAATTTTAAAAATGGCAATTCCGAAAAGAATTATTGCTGTAAAAATACAAAGTAATATTGCTAGTCCATAGATAATCCATTTGGATGAGGAAAGGATTGGATCGGTTGTAAATGACCGAAATTGTGAAACTGCTTTAATAAATTTGTTTGTAATTAAAGCAGTCCACTTTTCATTTTTCTTATTAGTTTTCATTTAATTATTAATTAGTTTTTCAAGGTAAAACAAATACCGATTACTCCCGGCCCACCATGACTTGCTACAACTGGACCAAGGGCACTAACACGTATTTTTGTTTGTTCTGTTAGGTCTCCAAGAGTATTAAGAAATTCGTCCAAGTCTTCAGCTCTGGCATGCATGACAACTAGATTTTCGATACCCCCGTCAAACTCAGCTAATTTATCGCGAAGCCACAAAAGAGATTTTTTTCTTGTTCTTTGTCTTCCCGCTTCTTCAACGATTCCACTACTAACATCGATAAGCGGTTTAATTGAAAGCATGCTTCCAAGCAAGGCTTGAGCATTACCAATTCTGCCACCTTTTTTAAGATTTTCTAAAGTATCTATAGCTGCATATACACGGGTTTTTGAACGTAAATCTTCTAAAAGTGTGAGTATCTCATCAACCGAATGATTTTTTTGGGAAGCTTTTGCAGCTTCTAAAACCATTGTGCCTAATCCACCTGTTACAGATTTACTGTCAAAAATACGTATATCTTTGTCACCTAGTTCGCGTGCACCTGTCTCTGCCGCTTGGATTGTTGCAGAAAGATCGCTTGACATATTGATACAAATTACAGTTTCAGCTCCTTGCTCAAAGCATTCTTCAAAAGCAGTTTTAAATGCACCAGGTGAAGGCGCAGCAGTTTGTGGAACATTCTCACCATTATTCATTCTGTCGTAGAACTCGTCCGCTCCAAGTTCAACACGATCAATCAATTCCTCGTCACCAAATCTGATGCTTAACGGGACTATTAAAATCCCTAAGTTTGAAACTTCTTCATCAGAAAGGTCACTTCCGCTATCTGTAACAATTCGGATTTTCATATTTCCTCCTGTCCATAGATGGATCGTAGTCGTCGGGAACGCAACCACCAGAATGCGAGGAAAAAAACAGCACTAATAAAAAGTAAGATTCCCACACCTGACAGGCGAGTTGTTCTTATCAAAAGCGAATTTGAGTCTAACTGCAACAGATGCTCTTTATCTGGGGATCGAATTCCTATACGGATGTGAGAATCTCCAGATGTACGGGAACTTACAGGTATTTTTATTTTGTTTGTACCTGGCTTTAGTTTTACTTCTAATGTTTGACCTTCCGGGAAACTAATACGTCCGTCACTTTGAAGTATTAGTACTACGTTCGCGTCATGATTTAGATTGTTTTGAAGAGTGAAAGGCAGTTCCGCTTTTCTACTTGTAAGTCGAACGTTTTGGTTTTGAGGACTTGTGAACCCATCTATGACCTTGACGATCTCCTCATAAATAGTTGTGAAATACTTAGATGTTTCATTTTCGTTTAGTTCATTAGCAGAAGTCGTATCGAGAAGTTCATAAAGAAAAGAAGTATTTGGATGAGGTTTACCTATGACTTCTGAGTAGGCGTTGATTGCTGCTTTTGCAAGATTCTGATTTGGACCCCTATTAGAAATATCCTGTGGTGATTTATTCCAAAGAACGTATTTGGTCTCATCTAGTTTTTGATTTTTTTCGAGGTGTTCAACAAGAGTGGGAAGTGTTTTTATATTTAAATCAGGAAAGGTTTTTAAGGTTATAAAAACTTGATTCAAAAGATTTCTAGATATACCCGTTGGAATTTTTACAATAATATTTTTTTCTTCTCTAGTTTTGTCCATCGCTAGTAAAGAAAGATCAGCGAGTAAAAATTGCATATTTGATTCTTTTTCTTCGAAGTTAGTCAAATAAGAATTCATCTTTTTATCTAAAACAAGAACTTTAAAAACGCTTCCATTGTCTCCCTCCAGAATAATTAGAGGATTTGTTTCTTTTTCTTTTCTTGGTTTTGGGTCGATATGGGAAAATTCTGTAATAAAGTTTTTGGCACCAACTTTATTCAACGCGTTAAGAGTTTCTACAACAGCGCTGTTTGATATGAAAGCAAATGAACGGTCAGGTTTTATTTGAAGTTGATTAGTTATTTGAAGGTCTCCTCTTTTTATAAGATCGTTATAAGTATCAAAGCGATTAATTAATCTCCATGCTTCAGGATCGCTAGTCACGAAAGGTGAAGAAACAACGTGTAATTGTGTTTTTGCTAAACGTTTGAGTTCTAAGAGCAGAAGTTCATCTTTTGGATCTTTTGATTGAGAAAGACCCGACAGGGTCGCAGGTGGCAAACTAATTGCCATTTTTATATCTGGATGACTTTTTAGTGTTTCTACTAGATTTGTTAACTCATTTATCGCTTGTCTATCAATAACATAAGTTCCATTATGTCGAAGTGGTGGGCTAGCAGTTATTTCTGTAATAAATGACAAAGAAACAGAGTTAAGGTTTTCAGATTTAAGAAAATGTATAAGTGGAAACACCAAAGTTTCAGAATTTTCTTGATTTAATTTAAAGCTTTTTATAACTAAAGGGCGAACTGTTCCAGGTTCAGAAAAAACAGAATTGTTTGTATGACTGTTGGTGTTTAATTCGATTGTAATTTTTTTAGCTCCAACTTGTTCTTGAGTCAGAAGCAACTGAAATGAATTTGTTTTAGGTTCGTGATTTTTTGACATGAAAATCTCTTGAAGCGAGTCTCGATTTAATTTTTCAAGTGTGTATATCTCGATTAAATCTCCTTTTTTCAGATCGTTAATTGAAAGGTTTAATTTGAACGAATCATTAGTTTCTGACCAGACCGGTTGTTCAAGTAAGGAAATTTGTTGTGTCGTATTTTGTGCATGTGTTGGTGCGTATGAAAAGAAAATAAAAATAGCTGAGATAAAAAGCGACACGTATGTGCATTTTTTTATAAAACCTTTTAGAGCTAAGAATCTATTTTTCGTAATACCTACAGAATATGGCTTTTAGAACCGTTTAGTAAGAGAAATTTTTCAAGACTTATTTATAAGGTCCTTATCTGAATAGAACTTCGAACTACGCTCTTTAAGTGTCGTTGTTATTTTTGACTGATGAACGTTTTCTTGAACATATTGCAGGAAAAAAACATCCTGAGTCCCCTACGCGTTTGAAAGCGGTGTGGAAAGGTTTAGACAAACTTCATTTAGATGAGGATTTAGTTCGCGTTGCACCTCGAATTGCTACGGAAACAGAGCTTTTAAGATGTCATCCGATTGAGCATATTCAAGCTTTGGAAACTTTGGATGCAGAAGGTGGGGGTCGTATGGATCCTGATACTGCAATTAGTTCGGGGTCATGGGGTGCAGCTCGATTAGCAGCAGGAGCAGGTCTTGCTGCGGTTGAAGCATTAATTCAAACTGATGCAGAAACTGCATTTTGTGCAATTCGACCACCGGGGCATCACGCAACGTCTGATCGTTCAATGGGGTTTTGTCTAATCAATAATGTTGCTGTTACTGCTGCGGCTCTAATAGCGAATGGTGAAAAAGTTGCTGTGATTGATATAGATGCTCATCATGGAAACGGTACGCAAGAAATTTTTTATTTTGATTCTCGTGTTCTTATGATTTCAATTCATCAATGGCCTTTGTATCCAGGCACTGGGTCGGAAGAGGAGATAGGTGAATTAGATGGAGAGGGTTTTACAGTAAACATACCTCTTCCGCCAGGGTCGACTGGGAGTACATATAGATCAGCATTAGATAAAATTGTCATTCCTCTTGTAGAAGATTTTCAGCCAGATTGGATATTAGTTTCTGCAGGTTTTGATGCGCATAGAGAAGATCCTTTAACTGACATGGGATTGACTTCAGGAGACTTTGCAGATTTGACTTTAAATTTGTTTAATTTGGTATCAAAAAGTAGGTGTATTTTCTTTTTAGAGGGAGGTTATAACCTTCAAGCATTGACAGATTCTGTAACTGCTTCATTTGCGTCCATAATGGGCATTGACTTACGACCTGAATCAGCGACCGGAGATGGGCCAGGTATAGAAGTTGTAAATAGAATTTCTCAGTCACATGGGGTGATTCTGTGACAGAAACTTTTGATCATCTAAGAAATTTGACCAGTCCTATTACAGAAAGATTTGTTGAGGAGAAACACTCCCTTTTTTTAGTAGGAGGAGTCGTTCGTGATGCTCTTATTAATCAAAAAATTGAAAGTCCTGATTTAGATCTCACTACTAACGCTACTCCTGAGCAAATCCGAGCTTTGGTTGAACCTGTGGCTGACGCAGTCTGGTTACAAGGTGAGAGATTTGGAACAATTGGTTTGCGAATTGGTGAAGTGAGAATGGAAATAACAACTCATAGATCTGAGTCTTATATAAGTTCTTCTAGAAAACCTTCAGTAACTTTTTCATTAAATTTGGAAGATGATTTAAGCCGAAGAGATTTCACAGTTAATGCGATGGCTGTCGCAGTTGACAGTGGAAAATTTTTCGATCCCTTTGACGGTAAGTCTGATTTAGAGAATAAAATTTTGAGAACTCCGTTAGCTCCTAATGAATCATTCAATGATGATCCTTTAAGAATATTACGAGCTGCCAGATTTTCTGCTAGTTATGACTTACAACCAGTTCAAGAAATAGTTGACACAGCAAAAGATTTAGCAGAAAGAATTTTGATCGTTTCAGCAGAAAGAATAAGAGAGGAGTTTTTGAAACTTCTTTCTTTGGAGAATCCCACAAAAGGTTTTGAGTTTTTAGAAAATGTTGATTTATTAACAAAGATATTGTCTTTCGAACCTGATTTGGATCGTGAAAATTTAAACAAAATGTTCGTATTATTGTCACCTGATGATCCTGTAATAAGATTTTCTGTCTTATTTAAAGGACTTTCAAAAAAGAAACTTGCAGAGTCTTTAAAACGTCTAAGGATGTCTCGGGAAGAAAAGCGACGAATAGAAGCCATTACTGAGTTTTTAAACACAGTTTCCAAAGGTCCAAAAAGTGAAAAATGGAGCAATGAAGAGATTCGCCGGTTAATTGATTTAACTCATTGGAGTATTGAGGAGTCAATTAATCTTATTGAAGCTTCAAATTCAAATATAAGTGATTTTTTAAGTTCATTAGAGATTTTAAGATCAACGGAAGATTTAATTTCATTTGAACCGGTTTTAACCGCTCAAGAATTGATGGACTTACTTAATGTAGAACCTGGTCCATTAGTAGGTGAAATCTTAAGTTGGCTTAAAGAGATACGTCTGTGTGAGGGCTTAATCACAGTTGAGGAAGAAAGAAGTAGGGTTTTGGCACAATGGAAAAAATAAATTTTTTTCATATGCCCCCGAGAGGTTTCTGAGTTTATTAAATGACTAATGTGTGTTGATGTCTTCAGTAAAGACAAAAAAGTTTTCACTTTCTAGTCTTGGTAACACTCTTGAAAAAGAAGATTTAATTTCTGTGAAACGTGCTTCTGATGTTGAATTTAGACTGGCACGACAAACAGTTATTGATTATTGGAAAAATGGAAAAATTGAGCGAGAAACCTTGTGTGATGCTCAATCCATGCTGAAACGAAATGCTATTCATTGTGGAGTTCTTATTGAAGAGTGCTGTCCTATTTGTGAGCCAGGTGAAGTTTATTATGTAACTTATGTTTTTGGTCCGAGATTGCCTGCGCATGGTCGTTGTATTTCCACGAAGGGAGAACTTCAACGACTCAATGATCGAAAAACACAGCTTTCAGCCTATGTAATTGAAGTGTGTCCTGATTGCGGATGGAATCATCTTGTCCGAATTGCATCTTTAGGTGGAAAATAAATTTTAAAATCATCGATGCTTTTAGTTTTAAATTATTGATAATATTAGATATCTGCCGGCAGCTGTATGCGCTGGACTGAAAAGGAGAATTTGTGGTATTGAGATGTACTGTTCCTGCAATTCGTGAACAGAAGGTTGTTCACGGTTCAAAACCTTTAGTGATGGTCACCGCTTATGACGCGCCTGGCGCACGCATAGTTGATGAAGCATGCGTTGACATGATCCTTGTTGGTGATTCATTAGCCATGGTTGTTCTCGGTTATGAAGACACTCTTCAAGTAACAGTTGATGATATTGTTCATCACACTGCTGCTGTAGCGCGAACCAAACCTTCAGCACTTATTGTTGCTGATTTACCTTGGCTTAGTTATCACATTTCAGTCGAAGAGACAGTTAATAATGCGGCCAAACTTATTAGAGCTGGTGCAAACGCAGTAAAGCTTGAAGGTGGACGAAGTCGAATCCCCATGGTTGAAGCATTGCTGTCTGCTGAAATTCCCGTTATGGGACATGTAGGGCTAACACCTCAGTCAATAAATGCAATGGGTGGATTTAAGGTACAAGCGCGCGACACTAAAAGTGCGTTGGATTTAGTTTCTGCTGCAAAAGCTTTGGAGCATGCTGGTTGTTTTTCAATTGTTCTTGAAGGTGTTCCCTCTCAAGTCGCTTCAATGGTTACTTCTTCAGTTGACATCCCGACAATTGGTATTGGTGCAGGGTCAGAGTGTGATGGACAGGTACTTGTTTTTCATGATCTATTAGGTTTCGAAAAGAGAATTATTCCAAAGTTTGTTCGGAGTTATGCTCAATTTCATGTAGATGGTGTTTCCGCATTATGTGAATTTGTAGCTGACGTTAAAAGTGGTTCTTTCCCATCAGAAGATGAATCTTATTGTTTAAGTTCAGAAACTTCTGAAGAACTCGGACTGTATGGTGCTATATAATTATTTTTGTCACACCTGCTAAGCAGTATTTATAGGTATGAAAAAATTGTTTACCAACTTAGTTAATGGTATTAGTCTTATTTTGTCCCCAACAGGGGTAAAATATATTTCCCCTGCCCCAAATAGGGGCTCTGAACAAGCACAGGGTTTGTTTAGATCCGTAGGAGGTGATTGCCTGTCATGCGGGCTTATGAATTAATGATTATTTTTGATGGCGATCTTAGTGAAGATGCCATTTCCAGCTATTTGTCTAACATTGCTTCGGCTGTCGAAAGTGAAAATGGTAAAGTCGTGTCCTCAAAAGACACTGAGCCATGGGGTAGACGTAAGTTTACTTATCGAATCAATCACAAATGGGAAGGATTTTATGTTGTTCTTGAGATAGCTACTCAAGCAGCAAATATTGATTCGAGTGATCGAATTCTTCGCTTGGCTGATAGAAGCGAAATAGTTCGACATAAAATTATTCGCCTTCCAGATGAAGAGGCTATAAAACGTAGTCTTTTAGAAGACACAACCGCCTAACTAGTTGAATTGGAGTAAATATGGCATTTGATAACACGGTAACAATTATAGGAAATGTAACACGTGATCCAGAGTTGCGGTTCACGCCTAGCGGGCTTCCAGTATGCCAGTTTGGAGTCGCTTGGAATCAACGTAATAGAGATGGTGAGGATACAGCTCATTTTTTTGAAGTTACTTGTTGGCAGAGTTTGGCCGAAAATGTTTCTGAATCTATTAACAAAGGAACCCGGGTTGTTGTGTATGGAAGACTTGATTGGAGTAGTTGGGAGACTGAACAAGGTGAAAAGCGAAACCAGGTTCGTCTCGTAGCCGATGAAGTATCTCCGAGTTTAAGGTGGGCTACAACTGATGTAACTCGTAATGAATCCAAGGGTGGAGATTTTGGTCAATCCGGTGATAGTGGTGGTCAAACCGCTACTACCACCACTGTGAATCCAACAGATGAGGAACCCTTTTAATGGCACGTAAAGAATTTAAAAATTCTCAATTCGACGAAAAAAATGGTCGAATGCGGAGAAAAAGGGTTAGTCCTTTAACAATTGGAAAAATAGAGTATGTAGATTACAAAGACACAGATCTACTCAACAAGTTTTTGTCCGAACGGTCAAAAATTAAAGCGCGTCACAACAGTGGAAATGATGCTCAACAACAGAGAGCCGTCGCAAGGGCGATAAAAAATGCACGCGAGATGGCGTTGATGCCTTATATAGCCGCAGTTACAACTCAAAGACGAGAAAGAAGAAACGAAAATGATCGGTCTGATAGAGCGTCAGGTCCACCTCCCCAACCTACGACACCACCTCCTGTTACCGAAGGTGACGATTTTGAATCATTAGAGAGTTCTTCAATAGAAGCGAGTCCAGAGAGTTCTTTAATAGAAGCGAGTCCAGAGAGTTCTTTAATAGAAGCGAGTCCAGAGAGTTCTTTAATAGAAGCGAATCCCGAATTAGTGGAATCATTTACTGATACACAAGAAAATCAGGATCAAGTTGTTATTGAAATTGATGAAGGGGACGAACTGTGAAGATCCTCCTTCGCTCTGATGTAGACGGCCTAGGTAGAACTGGAGATATTGTAGATGTTGCTCGCGGTCATGCACGAAATTTCTTATTGCCACGTGGATTAGCTGTTGAAGCCTCTTCCGGAGTTACTGCTCAAGCCGAAGCGATGCAAAAGAAACGAGCTTTAAAAGCCGTTGAAGATAAAGCTGACGCTGAAGAAATAGTTTCTCGTTTAGATGGAATTATTATTCAAATCGCTGCTAATGCTTCTGAAACTGGAAAACTGTTTGGTTCTGTAGGTGTTGTAGAAATTTCACAAGCACTGCAAGATCAAGTTGGTTTAGAGATTAACCGTAAAGATATTTCGGGTGAAACAGTAAAGGAAATTGGAACCCATATATTTACTTTGCATTTGCATCCTGAAGTTGAAATGCAAGTAACTGTTGATGTGCAAAGCGAAGCTTAAAGTTTTCCCCAGAAATTTTGCTTATTCCACAACTTAATCCACATACTAATCCACTTAAAAGAAGTACTTTTCCCCTATGTTTTTTGGGTTTTCCTCTAGCGTTCCACAAGCTAGTAGTGGCAAAGTGGAACCTTGTATGTGAAGTGTTGGAGGATAAGTTTTGAGTGCACTTGAAGATGACTGGCGTAACTTAGAAGAACCGGCCTCCTTGGGAATTTCATCTCAAAGAGGGAAGGCAGGAGCGAGAGTACCGCCACACAATATCGAAGCTGAAGCGTCGCTATTGGGGGCCATGCTTTTATCCAAAGACGCGATTGCTGATGCACTCGAAGTCACTTCAGCAGAACATTTTTATAAACCTTCGCACGTTCACGTTTTTGATGCGATCTGTGGTCTTTATGCATCAGGTGAACCAGCTGACCCGGTAACTGTAGCTGATGCCTTAGATCGTGCTGGATTACTTGAGGGTATTGGTGGTCCTGGAATGTTGTTGGATCTTCAAGCCGCGACACCAGCAATCACGTCGGCTTCTTCTTTTGCCAGAATTGTTCAAGAACATGCAACACTTCGTGGATTAATTGGTGCTGCTAGCGAAATGGCGGAAATTGGTTATAGCAGGCCTGTAGATGTACCTAAAGCTGTAGACGAAGCCGAAAACCTTGTTTACCAATTAGCACAAGGAAGAATCAGTGACTCCATGGGTCAAATGCGTGATTTGCTTGATCAGACCCTTGATGCAATGGAAGAAAGGCAACAGGGTAAAGGAATAATAGGAGTCTCGACTGGTTTTAAGCGACTGGATAAACTTACTTCTGGTTTACAGAAAGGCAATTTAATAATAATTGGAGCCAGACCATCTGTTGGCAAAACATCATTTGGGCTTAACATTGCAACTCACATAGCAACCGTTTCAAATCATCCTGCATTAATTTTTTCATTAGAGATGAGCCGGTTAGAGCTAACTCAACGAATTCTTTGCGCAGAGGCGAGAGTTGATTCTCAAAAAATAGTAAATGCCCAGATGAATGATGATGATTGGGTTCGTATTAATAAAGGTATTGGACATTTAGACGAAGCCCCCATTTACATTGATGACAATCCAGGTATTTCGATAATGGAGATAAGAGCTAAAGCTAGACGTCTTAAAAGCCGCATAGGCAATTTAGGAATAATAGTTGTTGATTACTTACAACTTATGACAGGGAGATCTGCAGCTGAAAGCAGACAGGTTGAAATCTCCGAAATAAGTAGGGGACTTAAACTTTTGGCAAGAGATTTAGAAACTCCAGTTATAGGAATTTCGCAATTGTCAAGAAATTTGGAAAGTCGACAAGATAAGAGACCCATACTTTCGGATCTTCGCGAGTCCGGTTCTATTGAACAAGATGCTGATTTAGTAATGTTTATTTATCGTGATGAAATATATAACCCTGAAAGTAACGAAATGGGAATTGCTGAAATAAACCTTGCTAAAAATCGTAATGGTCCAATTGACAGAGTTCGCTTAGCCTATATGCCTAATTTCACTAAGTTCGCTGACCTCTCAAGAGCTGATGAATCTGATTCTGCTGTGCAAAAAACTGGTTCCATCAACGAACCAAGAAACTTTTAAATTTAAATTGTGTTTTTAGGCGAGAATTTACTTGAGTGGCTTCTTCTTGCATTTGGTTCTGCTATGTGTATAGGAAATCTAGCTGCTTTGTTAAATCCACCTAAAAATCGTGATGAGCAGAATTTAAGAAAAGCACCTTTTTGGCGAAGCTTTATTTACATAATTGTTGGTTTAGTTGTTGCAGTTTGGTCTTTAGCGGGATTAATTGGTTGAATTACTTTGTAGTTCAGTATTAATTGTCATTAGGAGGTGAAGTTAATGTTCGAGCAGATTATTGCTCAAATAAATGCATCAGGATTGACAGATGCTTGTGGATCAGAACCTAGTTTTGTCTGTGAATGGATTTGGGATGTTTCAGGTAATGAACGTTTGGCGGAAATATCTGCCTGGGGTGTTGAAAAACCTTTAAAAATTTTATTTATTCTTGTTGGTGCTTATATAGCTAATCGGATATTAAAAAAGGCTATTAGTACAGTTGTGGAGCGTGTTGTTCAAGAAAGACCTCTAACAGACGATGGAGAAAAGTCTGATGCTTTGGTTGCTCGAGTTGGAAGAAGAGCAAAGGCGCGATTGCAAAAAAACCGAGAAAGAGCAGAACGCTCGCGTCAACGAGCTAAGACACTTGGAGGGTTGCTTAGCACCGTTGCAACGCTAACTATCTATAGTTTGGGAGTTTTGTTGGCTTTAGGGGAGATCGGATTTGATTTAGGCCCTCTAATAGCTGGTGCAGGAATTGTAGGTTTTGCCGTTGGTTTCGGAGCTCAGTCTGCAGTATCAGATTTTATTGCAGGCATATTCATACTTGTTGAAGATCAGTATGCAGAAGGTGATTTTGTTGATCTAGGTGAAGCATCAGGCACGGTTGAACGGGTTTCACTAAGGACAACGGTTCTTCGTGACGTGAATGGTGCAGTTTGGGTTGTACCGAATGGAGAAATCCGTCGAGTTTGCAACTCTTCACAGATTTGGGCTCGGTCTGTTTTAGATATTGATGTTGCTTATGACACGGACATTGATTTAGCAGCAAGTGTTATTAAAGAGGTTGCCGATGAATTATGGAAAGAAGATCTTGAAGCGGCGACAATAATTGAAGAGCCTGAAATTTGGGGTGTTCAAAACTTTGGGGCAGATTCAATTTCTATTCGTTTAGCAGTAAAAACTGAAGCAGGGGAACAGTGGTCCACTGCTAGGAAAATAAGAGCCCGCTTGAAAAAAGCTTTTGATGAAAATGGTATAGAGATACCTTTTCCTCAAAGAACAGTTTGGGTAAGAGAAGTAGAAAATCAGGTAGTTACTGAAAAGCCAGATTCTGAAATAAGGAGAGATTTATTAGATGGTAGATCTGGCAGTGATGGTGAGGACTAATTATTGCATGTCACTGCGACTGATTGCTCTTTCATCTGTTCCCAAGTAGCTAGCTATGACAACCGAATCGTTTCGTACTTTAGAAGGTTCACCTTCTGAGATCACTGTTCCTGCTTCGAGGCAGTAAACGCGGTCGGAAAGCGCCATTATCATAGGCATGTCGTGTTCTATTACTAACATTGATGCACCAAGTTCTTGCTGAATTTGTTTTAGAAGTGGACCAAAAGCCTCAGTTTCTCTTTGAGCGATTCCAGCAGTCGGTTCGTCCAGACAGAGCATTTTCGCATCTAAAGCTAAAAGACCGGCCAATTCAACTATTCTTCGCGTACCTGTAGAAAGTTCAGCAATAAAAGAATCTGCATATCTACCCAATCCTAGAAAGTCAATTAATTCTGTAGCGTCATTGGTTTTTTTGATTTCGCTACGAGTGGCATTTGGAAGGGATAATGCGGTTGGTAAAAGACGTGTACGGCTTCTTGCTTCAAGTGCTACTTGTACTGTTTCTCTAACAGTTAATTCAGGAAACAGTTGAGCAGCTTGAAAAGTTCTGCCTAATCCTTTACGCGCGCGTTTTGCTGCAGTTAGGGATGTGACATCATCACCCAACAGAGTGACATTTCCAGATGAAGGAACATAACCACCTATTGCGTTCATAAGTGTTGATTTGCCAGCACCATTGGTTCCTATAAGTCCCACAACTTCACCAGAACTTACTTTTATATCTACGGTGTTAACCGCAATTAAACCTCCATAGGAAACTGAAACATTTCTCGTTTCCAAAACAGTCGTGGAAGTCGGATAGAAGTCGACATTTTTCTTTAACAATGTAGGTGGCGTTGTAGTTGTTTTAACTGGAGAAACTACAAGTTTTTGTTCAGCCCAATTTAATAAAGCATCTCTTGCTGAATATGCAATTTGTACAAGTCCACCGGGGAAATATAAAAGGAGTATAAGAAGTCCAATGCTTGATGTGAAAAGTGGAACTAGGTCATTTTCTGGCCAAATTGCAGGCAAGCCAATTACCCACATGGATCCAATAACTGGGCCCATAAGAGTTCCAAGCCCGCCAATGACAACCATTGAGACAACTTTAAGCGAGTTGCTAATCATAAAGAATCTTTCAGTGAAAGGGATGTTTTGAACTAAACCACCTAGAAGAGATCCTCCTAGGCCTGCTAAACATCCAGCTAAAGAAAAAGCAATCAATTTTGTTCTATGGGGAACCACTGTGTATGCAGCAGCGGTATTTTCGTTTTCTCTAACAGCGATTATTGATCTTCCTACACCACTTTTTCTAAGTTTGTTGATTATGAAAAGAGTAATAACTAGCGTTCCAAGGCAAAGGAAATAATAAGATCTTTGACTTACTAATTCGATTGGGCCAAGACTTCCGCGACGGAAAGGAACGCTTTGGTTATACCCACCGCTAAGAACAGGGCGCCGATAAATATATTGGGAAGCCGCAAGAGCAAAAGCAAAAGTTGAAACTGCTAAAAGAAGCCCTTTTACTCGTAATGCCCCGAGTCCTATTACTGCAGCTGAAATACCAGCTACCACACTTGCTAAAAGCATTGAAATTAAAAATGGAAACTTTGGAAGCGAAATTGAAAAGAGGTGCCATTGTTCACCTAAACCAACTCCGAAATCTAAACCACGATTAAATCCAGCAGCGGCAAGTGCTCCGATACCAGCAAACGCCATTTGGCTGAGAGACAATTGTCCCGCCCATCCTGTAACAACAGTAAGTGAAATAGCGCAGATTGCAAAAGCTAGAACACTTGCATAAAGAAGATGTCGAGAAGGCAATGTGATTATGAATGGAAGAATCAGAGCAAAAAGCAACAGCACTGTAAGAGTTACGGATGATAAATTTCTAACCCACCAAAATTGGTTTAGTCTTTCTGGAATTGGTTTTCTGCGGGGACTGAAAGAAAAAGAACTTTCTTCGGCAATAGTAGATCGGCTTTGAAATGCGACTGCAATAGCTACCACTAAGAAAAGTATGAAATCTATGAGGCCTACTTGGTCTAGAAAAATAAATTGAACATGCGCCTGGGCAACACCTATAGCTATTCCGGCGATTAAAGCTCTCGGAAATGAATACATCCCAGCTATAACTGCAGCCGCTAGAGCTCTAGTCATAGTATTCGGACCGAGATTTGTTATCCCTGTTAGTGATCCTCTACTTCCAGAGAGAAGAAGAAGAGAAACACTTGAAAGTGTGCCAGCGACGGTCCAAACAAAAAGTGAAACAACTTTTGGTTTTATTCCTGACAATTTTGCAAGGTCAGCATTATTTGCTGAGGCTTGAACAGTTTGTCCAAATATTGTTTTATTTAAGAACCAAGAAAGAGCGATAGTTAGCAGTGGCACAATGATAAGGATTGTTAATTTTGGACCAGTAATTCGAAGTCCGAAAACGTCGTTCCATTTTCCGGAAATTGGAACCGGAAACCTGACTCCTCTTTCACTTTCGATATCTGGATAGGCGGCCAAAATTGCCTGCATTAGCTGAGCTATTCCAATTGTTGCAACTAGAACTATCACTCGAGGAGCATTAAACAGCCGGCGAATTATGGAAAGTTCTATAATTGATCCAACTAAAGTTCCCACTAATAAGGCTATTGGTAAAGCGATCCAATAAGGAAACCCATAGTTGATCACCATTAACGCCATAAGCCCGACAGCAGGTAACCCCATATTTCCTACTGCAAGATTTATTACACGAGTCGCGCGATAAATGAGCACGATTCCAAGAGCCAGTAAGCCAAAAACCATTCCATTGACTAATCCATCAAACCAAAGCTGGCGTGTGGTCCAGACGGCAAGTATTTGTGAAGATTCAGGTAAAAGAATTCCTATAGAGTTAAAAATGTTAGCCACCTTCATCTCCAAGGAAAACAGCACGTGCTAAATCATCACGCTCGGATAGTTCTTGGGCTGAACCTTCAAAACGAATCTGTCCTTTTTCTAAGAAAATAGCTCTGTTAGCAATTGAAAGAGCAATATTTAATGATTGCTCGACAACTATCATTGTTTGACCTTTATCTTGAAGGCGTTCGATAATGTTTAAAAGATCTTGAACAATTGTTGGAGCTAGACCTAGGGAAAGTTCGTCAATGAGAAGAATTTCCGGTTCATGGAGTAAAACACGACCAAGTGAGAGCATTTGTTGTTGGCCACCTGACAGTGATCCTGCTTTTTGTTTTTGCAGTTTGTGCAATTCCGGAAAAAGTTCAAAGACGTTTTCGATTCTCTTTTTAACATCTTCTTTATTATCTTTATGAATAAAAGCACCCATAATCAGATTTTGATTAACTGTCATATCACTAAAAACTCCCGCTCCTCCAGGGAGTTGTTGAATACCTAGTTTTGCTCTTCTTTCTGGAGAGGCATAAGTGATTGTTTGTCCGTTAAGGCGTATTACGCCTCTTTTGGGAACTCCTAGACCACTAATAACTCTAAGAAGTGTTGATTTTCCAGCTCCGTTTGTTCCTAAAAGCGCGAGTGTTTCTCCCTTTGTTACCTCTAGAGAAACATCAAAAAGGATTTGAACTGAGCCATAAGAAAAGTCGACATTGTTTACTTGAAGTGCAGGTATTGCTTCGTTTGTATTAGATCTGCGGCGCTGCTCTTCTTGCTCTTCAAATAGTTCTTGAACGTTTAGTGAAAGGTCATTTCTGAGGAATTTGGCCCCTCTGTACATGATCCAACCACCAATTACTGAAGATGGGAGTGTAAGGACTATAACGGTTACACGCGGACCCCAGGTATCTGTGAAAAGTAGAGAAATTAATCCTCCACCCGTAGCGCCGATAAAAAAAATGTAAAGAGTTACCAGTGCCGAACCAGTACCACGTAACCGATATGGAACAATTGCTTGCAGAATGGGGCTTACCATTGCAAAAGAAGACGTGAGGAGAATCAGACTGGGGATTCCAGCAATTACAAATAATGCCACATTCGGCATAAAAAATTGAACAGGTTTGAGTATTCCGGCTAGAGCAATTCCTAAGCCAATTAGATGCAGAGTTCGAGTGGGGTTTTCTCTCCAAAGTCGGTCGAATTTAGGACCCACCCATATAAGAGCTATAACTGCAAAGACCCCTCCTGCTGTTCCACTGATTCCTCTTTCAAAGGCGTCTAATCCAAATTCATCTTCAAGAAAAAGATTTTCTAAAACAGGTGCTGTAAATAGTCCAAATCCAAGTGCGCTAAATGCGACAACGACTGTTTTAACTGTTTTTATTTGTAATAATCGCGAAAATGCTGCTTCCATTGAGATAGGCAAGGGGTTATCTTCAATGAAAGATTCTCCCAGAACGTCAGTTTTTTCCCATTTACCTCTTTCTGGTTCTTTTAAGAAAAATGAATATAAAGCAACAATTACAACAGGCACTCCGAGCAAGTAGTAGCACCATCTCCAACCATCTATTCCATCTGAACCATTTGCGGCGAGAGCTATCGCGCCTACTAGAACTGGACTAGCTACTCTTAATCCATTATTAATAATTCCATTTAACGATCCGAGTCTTCCACGGATACCTATTGGATAGGTATCTGCAATTACAGAACTATGAACTGGGATTGTGCTTGCTTTTGCAATTCCAACCCCAAACCTTGCCCAGAAGAACATAAAGGCATTAACCGCAATTCCTGAGAGTAAAACCATTCCAGCAAAAATTGAACTAGCCCAACCAATTATTGGAACTCTTTTTAATCGATCTGCCATCCAACCCATAGGAAGTGCACCCAAGACAACAAAGGCTGCTGATGAACTGGCTATGAAGGTAATTGTCCCATCACTAACACCAAACGTGTCTCGTATATCTGGAGCTAAGACGTTAATAGCTGCAGTTTGAAGTTCTTCTAAACCTGATAAAAGAGCGAGAGTAAAAAATGTTGCTGCCCCTCCACCGAGTCGCAAACCTTTTTTAAAGCTAATTCCTTCTGATTTTACGCCTGGTAGAAGGTCATCTGGAAAAGTTACTTCTGAGGCTTTTTTTCTCGCTTCTCTACGCTCTTCCTCATCAATAACCACTGCTGTTAATGAAGATAGTTTATTTTGGTTTTCATTAACATGATCTGAAGGTTTCGAAGAATCGTTTTTCATTTTTCAGTCATTTCCATAAAGTGTCATTTTTTCACGTCACAGCTTATTAAGCACAGTGGGAAACTTTAATTTTTTTAATTAGTTTCGTTATATAGCATTTCAGCAACTATTAGATCCCAAGCGGCCAGACCGACTGATTTGAAAAGTGTTATGGCTTCTGCGTTACTTCTTTTTGCATTTCCTAGAATTAAATCTGAAAAATCCCCCAGAATATTTTCAAAAGACCAGTTTCCTTCTAGTTCGGCATTTATGAGCTCACCAGCTTCTTCTTTGGCTGCTGTTCTATGATCCACGAAAATATCAGCATTTTCTATCAGTTTTAAATCTGCTTCTTTCTGGGCAGCGGAAAAAGATCCGATTAAGTTTAAATGCGTTCTTGGTTTAACTGAATCAGTAGGGATCACCGGTTTGTGAGAGCTAGTGCAAGAACAAACTAAATTGCAAGCAGCGGTTTGTTCAGGTGAACCAGCATTAATTTTGTGACCTTTGATTGTTAAAGAGTTGATGAATTTATTGGTGGATTCTGGTGTCCTGCCACAAACAATGATTTGTTCGATATTTGGACGGACTACAAGCATTGATTCGATATGACCACGAGCTTGTACTCCTGTGCCAAATATTCCCAAACTCTGGATGTTTTCTGGTGAAAGTATTTCTGTCGCAACTGCTGATGCTGCTGGTGTTCTAAGTGTTGTTAAGGCTGAACCGTCAAAAGTTGCTTTTGGAACACCAGTTGTTTTGTCACAGTAAAGATAGAAGCCGTGTACAAGAGGAAGGCCGAGAGTCGGATTTTGTGCCATGACAGTGACCAGTTTTATTCCTATGCCTGTTGAAGAAATTGCTGGCATAAGAAGGAAATCTTCTCCTTGAGCCAAAGGAATATGTTCTCTAGAAATAGGTTGGTCATTTGTGGCCACACTGGTTTTTAGAGCAGAAATAGTTTTTTCCATTCCAATTGAAAAAATGTCACTTGCAGAATAGTGAGGAATTTCTTTCATCTGAGCTTAAATCCCAGACCTATTGGATCACGTGGATCAAGATAGAAAGAATTTTTGTTACAACAGTAAGCAGATCCTTCAACTGAGGTAATAACAGTGTTTTCTTTTTTATCTATTATCTGTCCTGTGAACATTCCACCTGCAATCCCATAGTTAAAGAAAGGCTCACCAACTTTTATTTGTTTTTTTTCATGTAGCAAAGCAAGTCGAGCGGAAGTGCCGGAACCACATGGTGACCTATCGACTTGTCCATCGGCAAAAATAGTTACATTTCGTTGTTTTAAAGGTTTTTCTTCCAGGGTTTCGTAGAAGATTGAACCATAAATTCCTGAAAGCCTTTCGTCAGAAGGATGTTCGGCAAATTTTAGATTGTATGTTTTTAATTTTATTTCTCTACCAATTTCGATCAACTCATTTAGGTGTTTTGAGCTTGGGTTTAAATTTAATTGATCAGTTGAAATTGAAGCATAAAAGGCTCCACCGAAGGAGATATCGATAGTTATTGATCCAAATTTTGTATCTATTTTCATTTCTTCGACGCTTACAAAAGAAGGTACATTTTCAAAAGTAACGCTTTCGACTTTTCCGTTAACCATTTTAGCTTTTGTGAATAGTCTTCCGGAAGGCACATCGACTACAACTTCAATGAGTTCTGAGTTTGATTCGATTAAACCACTATCTATTGCCCAAGTAACTAGCGCAATTGTTCCATGCCCGCATGCTGTGCTGAATCCATCTGAATGAAAGAAAACAACTCCTAAATCTCCGTTTTCATCATCAGGTGGTACAACAAAACCGCCGTACATGTCGGCATGCCCTCTAGGTTCGTGAACTAATAATTTGCGAAGATCGTCGAGATTAGTTTCGGCCCATGAGCGACGTTCGATAACAGTTGAACCTTTCATTGATCCCGCGTCAACTATTCTGAATGGTTCGCCAGCTGTGTGGTAATCACAGCTTTCAATGGGTGATTCTGATTCAAAAACCATATAGAAATCTTAGTAATCTTTTTAAAGTTATTTACAGAACAATAAATATAGTGTGAGCGGGTAAGGAGAATCGAACTCCCATCATCAGCTTGGGAAGCTGAAGTTCTATCATTGAACTACACCCGTAAAAGTTGTTTTAATAAAAGTACAGTTCGACAAGCCATTTTGTAAGTTTCTGACCTACGATTTTTACTTCTGGACCTTGGAGGCGTGATGACTGGAATTGAAGAGTTGCCAAGAGCAACTTTTACTTCTTTTGCCGAATCTACAAAAGAAGATTGGGAATTAATAATGTCTCAAAGAGGTGAACTGGAAGCTGCCCTACCGGGTCGAATTCTTGAACAACTTGAATTGCTACGAAATGATTATGGAGGATTTCCTGTAGACCGATTAGAACATAGTGTCCAGACTGCAACAAGGGCTGAACGGGACGGTCGTGATGACGAATATATTGTTTGTGCACTATTGCATGACATTGGCGACGTATTGACCCCGTATAACCATCCTGATGTCGCTGCAGTTATCCTTAAACCGTTTGTTTCTCCAGCGAATCATTGGATGGTTAAAAATCATGGAGTGTTTCAAGGTTATTATTTTTGGCACCATTTAGGAGGGGATCGAAATGCGAGAGACGCATTTAGTGAAAATGAGCATTATGCGCACTGCGAAGAATTTTGTGCAGAATATGATTCTCCGGCTTTCGATCCTTCGTATAAATCGAATTCATTAGAGCATTATGAATCACTAGTAAGAGATTTTTTTGTTCGAAATCCATGGAGCGGTAATGCTTAGTTTCTTTTTAAATGGTCTATTATTTGAATCATGATTCTTTCAGATAGGTCAATTCTAGAGGCAGTTAACGACGGAAGAATAATTATTGAACCCTTTGACGAAGAGTGCCTGCAGCCATCTTCGGTGGATCTTCATTTGGACCATCGGTTTTTAGTTTTCAAAAATCATACTTTGGGTCATATCGATGTCAAAGAAGATTTATCTAATTTGACACAGGAAGTTTCGGCGAATGATGACAATCCTTTCATACTGCATCCTGGTGAATTTGTTTTAGGGTCGACTTTAGAAAGAGTGTCTCTACCAGATGATTTAGTGGCCCGACTCGAAGGAAAGTCGAGTTTAGGACGTTTAGGTTTATTAATACATTCAACTGCTGGTTATGTTGATGCCGGTTGGGATGGACAACTCACTTTGGAGCTTTCGAATGTGGCGAATCTGCCGATTACTCTTTACCCTGACATGAAGATAGGACAGATTTCTTTTGTTCAAATGACGACGCCAGCTGATCGACCTTATGGATCTTCAGAACTTGGTTCTAAATACAGAGGTCAAGAAGGTCCCAGGGCTAGTAGATACTGGGAAAACTTTTAATCGTTTTCTTCGTTTCCTTGCGAGACGGTTTCTAGAGGTTTTGGAGGGTTCTCTTTTGGTTGGAGAGCTTCTAGAAGATGGATAGCTATGTCTCCGACTTTAACTTCACTCTCATCAACTCCTTCGCCTTTAACTCCATCGTCAATCATTACAAAACAGAAAGGGCATGCTGTAGCTATTCTGCTAGCTCCTGTTGCTAGGAGTTCTTGAGATCTTTCAACGTTTATATTTTTTCCTGTGTTTTCTTCCATCCACATTCTTCCACCACCTGCACCACAGCACATACCTTCTGTTCCGTGGCGTTCCGCTTCGACGACTTCAAGACCACCAATATTTGCAACTACTTTTCTTGGAGCTTGGTAAACGTCGTTATGGCGTCCTAAATAACATGAATCGTGATACACAAGCTTTTCGTTCAATTCAGCGTTTGACATGTCGAGCTTTCCTTGATCGATGAGCCATTCAAGCAATTGAGAGTGATGTATTACTTCGTAATGACCGCCAAGCTGTGGATATTCATTTCCCAGTGTGTTGAAGCAGTGAGGACATTGTGTGATGATTTTTTTCACACCCATTGAATTAAGAGTTTCTATGTTCTGAGTCGCCAGCATTTGAAAAATGTATTCATTTCCTGACCTTCTCGCCGGATCTCCAGTGCACATTTCAGAAGGTCCCAGAATTGAGAAAGAAACTTTTGCCATGGTTAGAAGTTGAGCCATTGCTCTTGAAACTTTTTTGTTTTTATCATCGAAAGATCCTGCACAACCAACCCAGTAAAGGAATTCGCTTTCAAGTGGTTCACCACCTTCAACAACTGCAACACCTTCTAAGTCATCAACCCACTCGGCTCGAGACCCTTGTGATAAGCCCCATGGGTTGCCTGAATTTTCCATTGATCTATACGCATTTCCCAACTCTGTTGGGAAATTCGATTCCATCAAAGATAGATAGCGACGCATGTCCAAAATTTTGTCAAGTATTTCTATATTTACTGGACAAATTTCGTCGCATGCTTTACATGATGTACAAGCCCAAAGTTCCTCAGGTGTCACTCTTTCAAACATCGACTTGGCTGGTATTGAAATTTCTGCATCGACTCCAATGGGTGGTGACACAACTGGATCACCAGTAGCAGCCATAACTTCGCCGGTTTTGAGAACTATTTCTCTTGGGTCCAAAGGCTTTCCTGTTGCGTGAGCTGGACAAACGCTTGTGCATCTTCCACACATTGTGCAAGAGTCCGTATCGAGTAGTTGCTTCCAAGTAAAGTCTTCGATAACAGAAGCACCAAAAGTTTCTAATTCGGTCTCCATAAGATTGGGCAGTGGTTTCATTGCCCCTTTTGGTCGATCACGATCTTTTAAATACATGTTTAAAGGAGAAGTGAACATGTGGCGAAGCATGGTTATTGGAAGTAGAGCCAGAAAGGCGATGAACGAAACAACATGAGCGATCCACCAAAATTGATGCCAACCGTGTGCATTGTTTGTTAAAGAGTCTGAGTTGTCAATAATCTTTGCTAATGGATAGCCGATCAATGACCATGTTTCTGCACTTCTTGCGCCTGATTCAACAAGGGCAATGCGAAAAGCTTCTGCTCCAAAACCGGTTACGCCGATCGATAAAAAGATTAGTAATACGACTGCATGTTCAGGTTTTGATTTGATTCTTATTCTGTATGGACGAAAACGTTTTGGTCCATATCGTCTCGCTAAAGCCCATAAAACCCCAATAAGGAAAAGAGCTCCTGCAATGTCTCCAACTGCCGTGTAAGCACGGTATACATCTCCATGTAAAAATTTTATGCTTTCTGGAAGTTGATGATTTATTTCAAGGATGGTCGTAACCGCTAGAAGAATAAGGAAAGGGAAATACATTAAAGAATGCATTACGCCTGCGGCTGGATCGCGTAAGAGAGTTTTCATGTACACGCCAGATCTGAAATCTGAAAGACGAGTTTTAGCATTTGATTTGTTAGTTGATCGGTTGTCCGGCGTTCCTCGTTCCCAGTTTTTAACCCGGTTGGCAAAAAGAACTGATCCGTAAATAAGCATGAAGGGAATTACCAGATAGAAGGTAAATTTTATTGATCCGGGGATATTTTCAAAAACTTCTCTTGTTATCGGGGAATCGTCATGGAATTGAGCGACAGCCGCTATTACTCCAGAAGCAGCTGTAAAAAGAGCAATTAGTACACCTAGTCCAATAATTGCATGATGCGGTCGCATGCTGGGTTTTTTCATGACGTGAAGACCCTATCGTGTATTCGGTTGTGTGATTTTGATTTATTACACGCAACTTTTCTATTTGTTTTAGTGCAGAAAAATTTTATATTGATTTTTGGAAAATTAGAAGATTTAAACTGATTCTTTAAACATTTAATTAATGTGTTTGTTTCCTTACTGCCTCTGCTTTGACTTGAGCAATTTGTGGATTAAGTGCTCTTTCTAAAACAGGCTTTTTAGTTTTTGGAATTAGTTCGTTATCAAGTTCGTAAATAAAAGGTATGCCTGTTGGGATGTTTAGTTCTGCAATCTCATTGTCTCCAATTCCATCTAGATATTTGCAAAGCGCTCGGAGACTATTTCCATGTGCCGCAATAAGAACTTTTTTCCCTGATTTTAGCTCTGGTGCAATATTCGATTGCCAGTAAGGAATTAAGCGGTCGACAACATCCGCTAAACATTCGCTTAGTGGAATAGATTCTTTAGGCAAATCCATGTATTGCACGTCGTTGTTTGGATTGAATTGATTTTCTGGGCTTATCGGAGGTGGAGGCGTGTTATATCCTCGACGCCATTCGTGAATTTTTTCTTCGCCGAATTTTTCCCTGGCATTTGTTTTATTCAGTCCGGTAAGGTCACCATAGTGTCTTTCATTAAGCCGCCAACTTTTATGAATGAGTGTTTTTTTGTTAAAGCACTGGTTTACTAATTCAGCAGTTTTAAAGGCTCTTTTTTGTAAAGAACTGTAAATAACATCAGGTATCAAGTCGGCTTCAATAAGTAGTTTTCCGGCTTGAAGAGCTTCTTCTGTTCCCGCATCTGTCAAATCACAGTCGTACCAGCCAGTGAAAAGGTTTTTTTGATTCCATTGACTTTGCCCATGTCTAAGCAGAATTAAGGTTGGCATCTAGCAAACTCACCGTTTTTTCGTCTTTTGTACACAATACTTAAAAAATGCGAACTAAATGTTGCTAAGACCACACTAAAGATTATATAGTGTATGTGACATAGGAAATGATATATTAATTATATAAGATTGTATTTTGTTTAAATCATAATGATTGTATTTTTTGCAAAATCAAAGAAATTCAGGAGAAAAAATGGGTAAAGCGGTAGGAATTGATCTAGGAACAACCAACTCAGTTGTAAGTGTCCTTGAAGGCGGTGATCCAGTGGTTATCGCAAATGCTGAGGGTTCACGTACAACCCCCTCAGTTGTTGCTTTTTCAAAGGATGGGGAAGTTCTTGTAGGTGAAGTAGCTAAAAGGCAAGCAATTACAAATCCTGATCGAACGATTCGATCTGTTAAAAGACACATGGGTACTACCTGGAAAAAGGAAATAGATGATAAGAGTTATACCTCGCAAGAAATTTCTGCCAGAACTCTTCAGAAACTGAAACGAGATGCAGAGGCGTATCTTGGTACCCCTGTTACCGAAGCGGTTATTACTGTTCCTGCATATTTTGATGATGCCCAACGAACCGCAACTAAAGAGGCGGGACAAGTAGCTGGTTTAGAGGTTTTAAGAATTATTAATGAACCCACTGCTGCTGCGCTAGCTTACGGTTTAGATAAAGAAGGCTCCGATCAAACAATTTTAGTTTTTGATTTAGGAGGCGGAACATTTGATGTTTCTATTCTTGAAATAGGAGATGGTGTATTTGAAGTTAAATCCACACACGGCGATACAAGTCTGGGTGGTGATGATTGGGATGAAGCAGTTATTGAATGGCTAGTTACTTCTTTTAAGAACGATCATGGTGTTGATCTGGCTTCTGACCCAATGGCAACGCAACGTCTTAAGGAAGCAGCTGAAAAAGCAAAGATAGAATTATCACAAGTTCAGCAAACACAAATAAACCTTCCCTTTATTACCGCCACAGATGGCGGACCTTTACATTTGGATTATTCCTTAACTCGGGCGAAATTTCATGAGCTAACTGCGGAACTATTGAAAAGATGTCGCGGCCCTTTTGAACAAGCGATTAAAGATGCGGATGTAGGTAAGGGTGAAATAGATCACGTAGTACTAGTTGGAGGCTCCACGCGAATGCCCGCAGTCGTTGATCTAGTGAAGGAAATTTCAGGTAGCGAACCGAGCAAGAATGTAAACCCTGATGAAGTAGTGGCTGTTGGTGCAGCTGTTCAAGCTGGTGTTCTTGTAGGTGAAGTTAAAGACGTTTTACTACTTGATGTAACACCATTGTCTTTGGGCATAGAAACTAAGGGTGGCGTAATGACAAAACTCATAGAGCGTAATACAACTATTCCTATACAAAAATCTGAGATTTTTACAACTGCTGAGGATAGTCAACCATCTGTTGAGATTCATGTTTTACAAGGCGAAAGAGAAATGTCCCAATTCAACAAAACGTTAGGAAAGTTTCAACTAGTCGATATACCTCCTGCACCTCGTGGTATGCCTCAAATAGAGGTGACTTTTGATATCGATGCGAATGGAATAGTTCATGTTTCAGCAAAAGACAAAGCTACGAATAATGAGCAATCGATGACAATTAGTGGGCAATCAGCTTTAGATAAAGATGTAATTGATCAAATGGTCCAGGATGCTGAAACTCACGCTGAAGAAGACAAATCACGTCGCGAAGAAGCTGAAATTAGGAACAACGCAGACAATCTCGTTTATCAAACCGAAAAGATGCTTACAGATCAGGCTGAAAACATTTCAGAAGAAGAAAAAAGCACTGTTCAGGAAAAACTAAACGAACTTAAAACATTATTAGACAGTGGTGATACCGAAGCCATAAAAAATGCTACAGAAGCCCTAATGTTAGCTAGTCAAGAATTTGGTCAAAGAATTTATGAATCTACTGCTCAAGAAAATTCAGAAGCCCAAAGTGCAGAAAATGATGATGTGGTTGATGCTGAAATTGTTGATGAACAGTGAATTCAATAAATCCAGAAGAACAAAATGAAAATGGTTTTTCTCCTGAACTTAAAGAAGAAAAGTCACAGAATGTTTCAGAGCAAGAACCCAACGAAAAGGTAGATGATTTATCTATAAATAAAGAAATCGAGAAAGAAAGCAACAATTCTGATACCTCTATTGAAATGTCATTTGATGAAATTTCATTAGAACGCGATGAGTATTTAAACCTTTTACAAAGCGTTAAGGCTGAGTTCGATAATTACAAAAAGCGAACTGATAAAAGAATAACTGAAACACGTACTTCCGCACGCGGAGAAATAGTTGAGAAACTTCTTCCCGTTCTTGATGCATGTGATGCGGCTGTTACTCATGGCGCTGATGACGTAGCTGCAATTAGAAAAGTGTTACTTGAGTCTTTAGAAATTGAGGGTTTAAAACTTGTCGGTACAGCTTTAGAAAAATTTGATCCTTCTATTCATGAGGCTGTTTCGCATGAACCTGGTACTGGAGATGAAGAGGGGCAAGTAGTAAGTGAAGTGTTAAGACAGGGATATTTTTGGGAAGGCAAAATACTTCGACCTGCAATGGTCAAAGTACGCGGTTAACAGGTTTGTGAGATATTAAGTGACTGCTCAGAAAGATTGGTTCGAAAAGGATTTCTATCAAATTCTTGGTGTCTCAGAGAGTTCGTCTGCTAAGGAAATTACAAAGACATATAGAAAACTTGCACGTAAATTACATCCAGATGCGAATCCGAATAATCAAGAGGCAGAAACAAAATTTAAGGAAATTTCTGCTGCTTATGACGTAATTGGAGATGAAAAAAAACGTTCTGAGTATGACGAACTTCGACGCTTAGGTCCTATAGGAGCAGGTTCCAACGGGTTTAATTCAGGTGGCATACCATTTGATATAAGTGATATTTTTGGGAATTTTTTTGGAAATCAACCAAATCGAGGTAGCCAAAGGGGTTCAGATTTAGAAGCTTCTCTTTCTCTTCCATTTTTGGACGCTGTGAATGGTATTACCACCACTTTGACGTTAGGAAACCAAAAAGGGTCGACATCTGTACGAGTGAAGATCCCGTCTGGAGTTGAGAACGGTCAAAGAGTACGAGTAAAAGGTAAGGGTCAATCTGGACCTGCAGGACCTGGTGACTTATTTGTAATCGTAAAAGTAGAACCACATGAATTTTTTGGGCGCGAAGGGAAGAATTTGACCGTAGTGACCCAAGTTACTTTTCCTCAACTTGCACTTGGTTCTGAGATAAAAGTCAACACGTTGGAAGGTAGTAAAGTGACGTTGCGTATTCCCCCTGGAACACCAAATGGAAGAACGTTTCGTGTAAAAGGAGGAGGAGTTACTACTTCTAGAGGAATTGGAGACCTTTTGGTAACAGTTGAAGTTGAAATTCCTACAGAGATAAGTGATAAAGAAGTCTCACTTATTGAAGAGTTGGCTGATGTTATGTCTAATAGGACGCCCAAGGATTAATGCAGTGATTAATAAAGCTAAGGTCATGAGTGTGTTGAGTTTTACCGCTCGGACAGGGGATAATTTATATGGAAAGACCACAACCTGATCAAGCAGTTTATGTAATTTCAGTTGCAGCAGAATTGTCTGGAATGCACCCTCAGACTCTGCGTATTTATGAAAGCCGAGGACTGCTTGATCCGGCTCGTACAGCTGGAGGAAACCGCCGGTACAGTGACACGGATATAAGACTTCTTCGACGGATTGCAGATTTAACTGCTGCAGGGTTAAATCTTCGGGGTGTTAAACGTATTTTAGAACTTGAAGCTGAAGTAATTCGTTTAAATCGAGAACTAGAAATAGCAAAAAATCAAATTACTGAGGCAGTTACAGAAGTGCATCGTCAGTATCGAAGAGATCTTGTGCCGATAAATCAAAGCGTTACTTTACTTCGACAGCAGAAAAGGTCTTGACCTGCAGTTTTATTAATTAATTTTGAAAATATTTCATAATAAAAGGTTACAAACAGGTGTCATTCCACAATTGCCTCCTTTGTCTGAAAGGGTATTAGAGGCTTTTCCACAGGGCATGTGGAAAAGAAAATCTTTAGTTAAAGCGACTTAACTTTTAACGACAAATAATATATTGCAGTCAAAAAGTGCCGAAAAAAACTGTGAGATAAAGGTAAACTCAGCGAGTAATAGTCTCTATCTAGGAGGATTGATGTGCCCGCTACAGTGGTCGTAGGAACACAGTGGGGTGATGAAGGTAAAGGAAAATTTACCGATCTTGTTGCTCAGGACGTGTCGATGGTTGTTCGTTACCAAGGTGGTCACAATGCAGGCCACACTTTGGTAGTAGATGGAGAAACTTTTGCTTTACAGTTAATTCCTAGTGGAGTTTTGTCAGAACATGTAACTCCCGTAATAGGTAACGGGGTTGTAGTTGACCCAGGTGTTCTGATTAAAGAAATGGATGCCCTTGAGTCACGTGGAGTTAGTACAAAAAACTTACGTATAAGTGGTAATTCTCATCTAATCTTTCCTTATCACCAAGAGTTAGATGCACTTTATGAAAACTATCTCGGCGATGAAAAAATAGGTACAACCAAACGTGGTATTGGTCCTGCATACGCCGATAAAGCTTTACGCATAGGTCTGCGAGTCCAAGATCTTCTTGATCGTGATATTTTTACAGAAAAATTAGAAACAACAATGAAATATATTAATAGTGTTCTAACTCAAGTCTTTAACCACCCACCTATGGATCCGACTGAAATCATTAAAACATATTTAGATGACTACGCACCACGTATAGTTCCGCATATCGCGGACACGGTTTATTTAGTTCACGAAGAGCTAACTGCAAAAAAACGAATTTTGCTTGAAGGGGCACAAGCCACTTTTCTGGATTTAGATTATGGAACTTATCCTTTCGTGACTTCCTCTAACCCAGTTGCAGGAGGGGCATGCACTGGATCTGGTGTTGGTCCGCTTGATATTGATCGAATAATAGGAATAACTAAGGCTTACACAACACGAGTTGGGGCTGGACCGTTTACCGCTGAATTATTTGATGAAGTGGGTGAACATCTTGTTGATATTGGTCATGAATATGGAACTAATACAGGTCGTAGACGACGCGTGGGTTGGCTTGACCTGGTGATGCTGAGGTATGCGTCGCGTGTTAATTCTTTAACTGAGCTTGCAATTGCAAAACTCGATGTTTTAGATGATTTAGATTCGATAAAAATTTGTGTCGCTTATGAATTTGACGGTCAGAGACACGAATGGTTGCCTCACAATCAGTCTGTACAGAACCAAGCTGTTCCTATTTATGAGGAATTTCCAGGTTGGAAATGCGATCTGTCAGAAATTAAAAACAAATCTGAACTCCCAGAAGAAGCTAATAATTATTTGAGTTTTATAGAAAATTATTTAGGCATTCCTATCGACTTAGTAGGAGTAGGTCCAGGACGCCATCAATATTTCAGCCGTCAGAATTAACGAGGTTAAATGAAGGTTTGTGTTGTTGGATCAGGAGGAAGAGAGCATGCGTTGGCTCACGTTCTTGCACGAACAGCTGAGGTGGTTGTAGCGCCAGGGAATTCAGGAATACCTTTTTCAACTCCTCAACCTTTAAAAGAAATAGAAGCCGATTTATTTGTTATAGGCCCCGAACAGCCTTTAGTAGATGGATTGGCCGATGAATTGAGAAAACAAGGAAAGCTTGTCTTTGGACCTAATGCTGATGGCGCAAAACTTGAAGGTTCAAAAAGCTGGATGAAAGAAATTTTAGTTGAAGCAGGTGTTCCCACAGCTAAATATGCGGTATTTACAGAAAAGGAACCAGCATTCGATTTTCTTCAAAATCTCTCAGACCTTTATGTGATCAAGACAGATGGCCTGGCAGCAGGTAAAGGCGTTTTAGTTACATCTGATTTGATTGAAGCCAAACAGGCTGTTTCTGAATATTTATCAGGAAAAGCTTTCGGAACTGCTGGTCAACGAATTGTTATTGAAGAAGGACTAACTGGACCAGAAATTTCATTACTTGCAGTTTGTGATGGTCAAATTGCAGTTCCTCTGGCTCCTGCACAAGACTTTAAGAGACTTCGAGATCAAGATGAAGGACCAAATACTGGAGGTATGGGTGCTTATTCACCGGTTCCTTTCTTGGAAGGAAATTTGGTTGAAAGAATTATGGATATTGCTGTTACACCAACTTTAGAGACATTAAAGCGAAGAGGAATTGATTACCGAGGTGTTTTGTATTGCGGACTGATGATTACGCCTGACGGGCCAAAAGTTCTTGAATACAATGTAAGGTTCGGCGATCCTGAAACTCAGGTAGTTCTTCCTCGATTAAAAACGGATTTAGTTGAGTTACTTGTTGGTGCAGCTTCTGGTTCTATTAATTCAAATCCAATTTTTTCGAACGAGGCGGCTGTTGCTGTCGTATGCGCATCAGAGTCATATCCGGAAAATCCAAGAATTGGTGATTTCATAAACGGTTTACCTCAAGTTCAGAAAATGGAAGGAATAGATGTTTTCTTTTCTGGTGTTCGAAGTACTAATGGTGGCCTAGTAACAGATGGTGGAAGGGTTTTAACGGTTACCGGCATGGGAGCAACACTGGAGAAAGCTAGAAATTTAACTTATGAAGCAGTTTCACAAATTTCATGGCCTGGGATGCAAAAACGACAAGACATTGCTACTAATTTTTACTTATATAAGAATGAATAGATAGAAGAGGGAAAGGAACAATAGTGACAGAAAGGGTTGCAGTACTGATGGGGTCACCAAGCGATTCTGATCTAATGAAACCTGCCACAGAAATATTAGAGAAATTTGGAGTTGATGTAGATACGAAAGTTATGTCTGCGCATCGAACTCCTAAAGATGTTGCGGATTTTGCTTCTTCTGCGAGTGAAGCTGGCTTTTCCGTAATTATTTGTGGAGCTGGAATGGCGGCACATCTGGCTGGAGCAGTTGCTGCAAATACAATTCTTCCCGTAATTGGAGTTCCATTGTCAGGAAGCGCAATTTCGGGTTTTGATTCTCTTTTAGCAACAGTTCAGATGCCTAAAGGAATTCCTGTAGCTACTGTTGCAATAGATGGAGCGTTGAATGCTGCACTATTGGCTATACAAATACTTGCTTTAAGTGAACCAAAATATATAAAACTTCTTGAGTCACATAGAGAAGAAATGGCATCAAGATAGAATGATTTCGTTTTGATTGTGGAAAATGTTCTCGCTAGTCGCTATGCGAGCCAGCAGATGGTTGATATTTGGTCAACTGAATCTCGAATAGTTCTTGAACGAGAACTATGGGTAGCTGTATTAAAAGCACAAAAAGAACTTGGTATTGAAATCGAAGATCAAGTAATTGAAGATTATGAATCGGTTATTAATTCTGTTGATTTAAATTCGATTCGCCAACGTGAAAAAATTACCCGTCATGATGTTAAAGCTAGACTAGAGGAGTTTTCTGAGCTGGCTGGACACCAACATGCACACAAGGGAATGACATCTAGAGATTTGACAGAAAATGTTGAACAACTACAAATTAAAAAGAGCTTGAATCTAGTTCTTGATTTAGTAGTTGCTTCATTAAGCAGATTGGGTCGTCTTGCTGCTGAGAATTCTTCACTGATATTGACTGGTAGAACTCATAATGTTGCGGCACAGCCAACGACTCTTGGTAAACGTTTTGCAAATACGGCAGAGGAACTTATAAACGCTTATCACAAAGCAAATTTTTTATTAAACAACTTCCCTCTTCGAGGTTTAAAAGGTCCTGTAGGTACTCAACAAGATTTATTGGACTTATTTGAAGGGGATAATGAAAAAGTAAGGTTGATCGAAAACCGTGTAGCGGAAATTCTCGATTTTGATGAAGTTTTAGATTCTGTCGGTCAGGTTTATCCCCGATCAATGGATTTTGAAGTTGTTGCTGCACTTGTTCAAATCTCAAGCGCACCTTCAAACTTTTCAAAGACAGTCAGATTAATGGCTGGACATAACTTAGTTTCAGAAGGTTTTCAACAAGGACAAGTTGGTTCATCAGCCATGCCTCATAAAACAAATACTCGAACCTCTGAAAGAATTAATGGCCTTTCATTGGTATTAAAGGGTTATTTATCGATGTTAGGCGGTTTAGTTGGGGATCAATGGAATGAGGGAGACGTGAGCTGTTCTGTTGTTAGGAGAGTAGCTTTACCGGATTCATTTTTTGCGATTGATGGATTATTTCAATCTTTTATAACTGTTCTTGATGAATTCGGTTCATTCCCAGCGGTCATTGAGAAAGAGTTGTTAGAAGAACTCCCATATTTGTCGACGACAAGGCTTCTAATGGCAGCAGTACAAAAAGGAATCGGTAGAGAAACCGCTCATGAAATTATTAGTGAACACGCCAGAAAGTCTTCTATGTCTAGACGTGAAGGTTTAAATAACCAGAGCTTTGTTGAACTTCTTGATTCCGATGACCGTTTTCCATTAAAAGAACAAGAAATCAATGAACTATTTAGTCAAAGGGAAATCTTAATTGGTAATGCTTCAAATCAAGTTCAGTCTGTAATTGAAAAAATTGCTGAAATAGTTACGCACAGACCTCTTGCTGCTTCTTATAAACCAGAACCCCTTATTTGAAAGGGAGATCTCTTTTGACAATTAATTTATCTCACTTACATTCGGGGAAAGTTCGCGATATATATGAAATTGATTCTGAGAAACTACTTATGGTTACTTCCGATCGATTATCAGCTTTTGATGTTGTTTTAGATGAACCAATTCCTGAAAAGGGCCGTGTTCTTACTGCGATGACTAAGTATTGGTTGGATGAATTGAATAATTTGGTTCCTAATCATTTATTGTCTGTAGATCCAATGGATCTAGGAAATGAAATCAATCTAGACAATAAAGATTTTTTGCTTGGAAGAATGATGATTTGTAAACGTGCTGAGATGCTGCCAGTTGAATGCATAGTAAGAGGTTTTATTACAGGCTCAGCTTGGAAAGAATACGAAGAAAACGGGACTGTGCACGGAGAAGAAGTCGGTTCAGGCTTAAGAGAATCTGAACAATTTCTACAACCATTATTTACACCCTCGACTAAAGCAACATCAGGTCACGATGAAAATATTTCTTTTACAGAAGCAGTTGAAATTCTCGGTTCAGATTTAGCAGAAAAAGTGAAAGATGCTTCATTGAGGTGTTACAAATTAGCTGCTGATCTAGCTATGGAACGTGGGATAATTATCGCTGATACGAAATTTGAATTTGGTTTAATAGGTGGAGAATTAGTTCTCGCAGATGAAGTTCTTACTCCAGACTCATCACGATTTTGGCCGGAGGAGCAATGGTCTCCCGGCTTTTCGCCACCATCTTTTGATAAACAACCTGTTCGTGATTTTCTAGATGGTGTCGAATGGGATAAAAAACCTCCACCTCCCAATCTCCCAACTGAAGTTATTTCAGCTACTTCCTCGCGTTATATCGAGGCATATGAAAAGATTTCAGGGAAGTCTTTCGAGGATTGGCCTGGCGGTAGGAGTTAGTTTGGTTTTTTCTGTACTTGTTGATGTTTGTTTACGTAAAGGAATTGCAGATCCTGCAGGCTCTACAATTGAGCGGTCTTTGCCTACGTTAGGTTTTTCGAATGTTAGAGATGTGAATGTAGGTAAGACGATTCGGTTTGTTATTGAAGCAGAAGATGAAAAAGAAGCACATGAGAAAGTAGAAAGTATTTGTTCTACTTTCTTGACGAATCCAGTAATTGAAGAAGCAACTATCACAGTTGAAAACATGGACCAAGTAGAAGGAAATTAATGGCAGCTACTGTTGGTGTCGCTGTGTTTCCAGGTACGAATTGTGAATTAGATTCAATTCACGCAGTTGAATCACTTGGAGGAAATGCCAGAATCTTATGGCATTCACATAAAAATCTTTCCGGAGTTGACGCTGTGATTATTCCAGGCGGTTTTGCACATGGTGATTATTTAAGACCAGGGGCTATAGCTAGATTTTCTCCACTTATGGTCGCAATTTCTGAGTTTGCAAAAAATGGAGGACCTGTGTTGGGAATTTGTAACGGCTTTCAGGTTTTGACGGAGGCTGGCCTTTTACCTGGCGCTCTTCAAAAAAATAAAGGTCTTAAATTTTTATGTAAGACCGTTCGGGTGCGCATAGAAACAGAAAATTCAACACTGACGCGAAAAGTAAAAAAAGGAGCGGAATTATCACTTCCGATAAATCATTTCGAAGGAAATTTTACTTGCAATCCCGAGACTCTTAACTCTCTCTTGGAAGAGGATCGTGTAGTGCTTCGGTATTGTGAGAATCCGAATGGTTCAATTAATGATATTGCAGGTGTTTGTAACGAAACACGCAATGTTGTTGGACTTATGCCGCACCCAGAAAGAGCATGTGATCTACTTTTAGGTAGCGAAGATGGAAAAGTACTTATCGATTCTCTATTAGAGGCAAATTGATGGCAATAATAAGGAAAATGTTCATCGTAAACTCTTCTTTATTGTTAATAGGTAGTTTGCGGCATGGTTGATTCATTACATAGAGCTTTAGGACTAAGTGATGAAGAAGCGACAAAAATTGTTGAGATTTTAGAAAGAGAGCCTAACCCTCTTGAGTTAGCTATGTATTCGGTTATGTGGTCCGAACATTGCTCTTATAAAAGCAGTCGCCTCCATCTTTCTCGCCTTCCAACATCTGCACCTTGGGTTCTTGTAGGTCCAGGTGAAAATGCTGGAGTGATTGACGTTGGAGATGGAATTGCGGTTGCGATAAGGATTGAGTCACATAACCACCCTTCAGCTATTGAGCCATATCAGGGAGCAGCAACAGGAGTTGGAGGTATCCTTCGAGACATTTTTACTATGGGTGCAAGGCCTATAGCTCTTATGGACTCACTTCGTTTTGGTTCTTTAGATGATGCTCGAAGTTGTTGGATTGCTGAAGGAGTTGTTTCGGGCATTTCGGGCTATGGAAACGCGGTTGGTGTTCCAACTGTCGGGGGTGAGATTGATTTCGACCGGACGTTTCAAGGAAATCCTTTAGTAAATGTTTTATGTTTGGGTACCTTGCCGAAGGATCGGTTGGTTTTAGGTCAAGCTTCTGGAATCGGTAATTTAGCGGTGTTACTCGGGGCTTCGACTGGAAGAGATGGAATAGGTGGAGTTAGCGTTTTAGCATCTTCTGGTTTTTCTGAGCAAGGAGATTTGGAAAAACGACCAAGTGTCCAAGTTGGTGATCCTTTTGAAGAAAAACGACTAATTGAAGCTTGCTTAGAAATCTTTGATTCGAATCTAGTTGTAGGTATCCAAGATTTGGGTGGAGCTGGACTGACATGTGCTACAAGCGAAACTGCTTCTCGCGGCGGAGTTGGGATGGATGTTGATATAAGCGCAGTTTCCCAAAGAGAATTAGGAATGGAAGCTCATGAAATAATGATTAGCGAATCACAGGAAAGAATGCTTGCGATAATTGAACCTAGTAATTTGGACCGTCTTTTTGAGATTTGTACTAAATGGGAAATAAATGCGAGTGTGATTGGAAAAGTTACAGATGGAGACAAATTAAGGATTCTTGATCACTTTGACGGGAATGTTTTAGCGGAAATACCCGCTTCCTCTCTTCATGACGATGCACCAATTTATGATCGACCTAAAAAGAAGCCTGAACCAAAAAAAAATGTTTCTGATGAAAACATAAAAGTTAAGAGTGACCCAGCGAGCGATCTTCTTTTGCTTTTGTCAGACCCTTCATGGGTTTATAGCCAATATGACCATCAACTTTTCTTAAATACTGTTGTGGGTCCAGGTTATGAGGCAGCAGTTTTAAAGTTACGTGATCCTGTAAATGGTTCTCAAACCAATAAAGGTTTAGCAATTACTACAGATGGAAATCATCGTTGGTGTGCTGTTGATCCAAGAGTAGGAACAAAATTGATTGTCGCTGAAGGATTAATGAATCTCGCTTGTGTTGGAGCGCATCCCCTTGCTCTTGTTAATTGTCTTAATTTTGGTAATCCTGAAAACCCCGAAGTTATGTGGCAACTCTCGGAATCCATAGACGGGATGGCAGAAGCATGTGAAAGTTTCGGTATTCCCGTAGTGGGTGGGAATGTAAGTTTGTACAACGAATCTTCTGGGGTAAATATTTCACCAACTCCTGTAGTTGGACTAGTTGGCAAGATCGATGATCTTTATAGAAAACCTCCTGGATTTGAACTCTTAGAAGGAAATCGTTTAGTTCTTCTAGGTCCAGATGAAATTGGTCTGGGAGGGTCATTATGGGGGGCATTACATGGATCTGATAGTGGCGAATTGATAGATGTAGATTTTGAAGTTCACAAAATTCTTGCTGACTTAGTAAGGGGTCTTGTATCTGATGCAGTTATTGATGGAATACATGATCTATCTGCTGGAGGATTGGGGGTTGCCTTAGCAGAGATGGTCGCAAAATCTAAATTTGGTATCAGCACCGCTCGAATTCCTGACGCCCGATCGTTTTTTGGAGAAGGGCCAAGTAGGGTGCTGGTTTCAATAGATCCAGAAAATGTAAATGACTTATTGTCTAGGGCGGAGATCGCAAATATTCCAACCACCCGTCTGGGTTTGGTTGGTGGCGACAGGTTCATTGTTAAGGATTTAATAGATGTTCCAAAAGAAACTGTTGATTCAGCATTTCTTACACATCTGCCTAATACTTTAGGTTCAGGAACGACTAGTTCTTGATCAATTGAGTATGCAGGATTTAATTCACTTTCAGATACTAGGATCGCTTTAGTGTCAAAAAGTGAAGCTTTTCAGAAAGCTGCAGAACAGTCTGAATTATGTTTCGATGAACCTCATGAGGCCTGTGGAGTATTTGGGGTTTTTGCTCCCGATCAACTAGTGGCTCATCTCACCTATTTGGGTCTTTATGCTTTACAGCATCGCGGTCAAGAATCAGCCGGAATGGCTGTTAGTGATGGATCGTCAATAACAGTTGTGAAAGATATGGGATTAGTCTCGAATGTTTTTGACGAGAAGAACCTTGCTGCTTTAAATGGAAATTTAGCGATAGGACAGACTCGATACTCGACGACTGGTTCGAGTACTTGGAGAAATGCGCAACCGGTTTATCGAGGTGTAGGCGACATCGAGTTCGCACTAGGACACAATGGCAATTTAGTAAATACAGATGAGTTGACAAGAGATGCTGGAATGTTAAAAGGAACGGTTACTTCAGATAGCGATTTATTAGCTGAATTGATTTCTTTAGATATATCAACGAAACAATTTGACGACCTAGATGATCCTATAAAATCAGCACTCCAAAGTGTCTTACCAAAATTATCTGGAGCATTTTCATTAGTATTTTGTGATCAAAATCGAATAATTGGTATTCGTGATCCCAATGGATTCCGCCCTCTTTGTTTAGGACGATTTGATGGAGGTTGGGTTTTGGCATCTGAGACTGCTGCCCTCGATGTGATTGGAGCACATTTTATTCGGGAAATTGATCCAGGAGAAATGGTAATAATAGATGAAAAGGGTTGTAGTTCTGTTTTCCCTTTCACCGAAGATCAGATAGATCCACGGATTTGCTTATTTGAGTTTGTTTATTTCGCCCGACCAGACAGTTATCTTTACGGCCAAAGTGTTCATAAGGCAAGAGTTAAAATGGGTGAAGCACTTGCGAAGCAGGCCCCAGTAGAAGCAGATTTAGTCATGGGTGTGCCGGAATCAGGAATTCCAGCTGCGGAAGGTTTTGCCAGAGCATCAGGAATTCCTTACGGTCAAGGATTAGTGAAAAATCGTTATATAGGTAGATCGTTTATTGCTCCTACGCAAGAAATGCGCGCTTCAACAGTAAGAATGAAATTAAATCCTCTGAATGAAAACATAAAAGAAAAAAAATTAGTTGTTGTAGATGACTCAATCGTTCGAGGAACGACAACAAAAGCCATGGTTCGAATGCTTCGAGATGGAGGAGCAAAAGAAATTCATTTAAGGGTTTCTTCTCCGCCTTACAGATGGCCTTGTTTTTATGGAATGGACACAGGTTCAAAAGGTGAGCTGTTAGCAGCTAATTTAACAGTTGATGAAATACAAAGGTATTTAGAAGTAGATAGTCTCAGTTACTTACAACTTGAAGAGCTTGTAAATGCAACAGGAGCAACCGGAGCGGGGTTTTGTGATGCTTGCCTAACAGGCGAATACCCCATAGAAATTCCTGTAGAACTTTCTTCAAAATTTAACAATGAAGAAAGTAACGCCCAAAATTTGAGTTCAAATGATTTTTTTCAACGATTAGAACAACCAATTCGTGATTTTGGGAGACCACGAACTTGAAATTAGGTACTTATTGTGAAAAGTGATGATTATTTGTCCGCGGGAGTAAGTTTGGATGCCGCTCAACAAGTAGTTAAACAAATAAAACCTTTTTCTGCAATGACACATCGTCCAGAGGTAGTTGACAATTTTGGTGGTTTTGCAGCAATGTTTGATTTGGGATTGTCTGCTTATAAAGATCCACTTTTGGTTTCCGCAACTGATGGTGTAGGAACGAAATCAGAAATAGCCAAAATGGCTGGACGGTATGAAACGATAGGTAACGATCTCGTAGCAATGTGCGTAGATGACATTGTTTGTGTTGGCGCTGAACCTTTGTTTTTTTTGGATTACATAGCAGTAGGTCATTTAGATTCAGAATTAGTTGGGTCTTTAATTAAAGGAATCGCCGAAGGTTGCGTAGAAGCTGGATGTTCTTTAATCGGGGGTGAAACCGCCGAACATCCAGGAGTTATGAAAGACGATTCCTTTGACTTGGCAGGATTTTCAGTTGGTGCAGTTGAAAGAAATAAAGTAATTGACGGTTCAAATGTGCAATTAGGCGATCAAATTATTGGTATAAAGTCACCAAATCTACGCTCAAATGGATTTTCTCTAGTACGAAAAGTTTTTTTAGAAATTGCCGGCAAATCTCTCAATGATCCTGCTTGGAAAGGTTCTGAAAGCACGCTTGGTGAAAAATTATTAGAACCGAGCGTGATTTATGCTCCAACCGTTTTGAATGTTCTAAAAGAAAACGAAATTCATGCGATAGCTCATATAACAGGCGGTGGATTGCCTGAGAATATTGCAAGAATATTAGGAGATTCTTTTAATGCTGTTATAAATAATTCCAGTTGGGAAACCCCAAGAATTTTTTCTGAGATTCAAACTTTAGGTTTAATAGATACCGAAGAGATGTTTCGAGTTTTCAATATGGGAATCGGAATGGTTTTGATTGTGCCTCCAAATTCAACAGATCGAATCTTGGAAGAATTAAGTGTAGAAAATAAACCAGCTTGTGTTATAGGCGAGATAGTAAAAGGTTCTTGCCAAGTCGAAATATTAAGGTAATTTTGCTTTATGGATAAAGACGAATTGATTTCTCATTTAAAAAAGTTTTCGATTAAAGAAGGTGACTTCGTTTTAAAATCAGGTCGTAAAAGCAATTGGTTTTGCGACGCTAAACAAACAATCTGTCGACCCGAGGGAATGTTATTAGTAGCCGAAGCTGCCATGGAAGTAATACCTAATGATATTCAAGCAATAGGTGGACTGACCGCTGGAGCCGATCCGGTTGCTTTTGGAGTTGCCTCTATTGCAGCTAACAGAGGCAAGTTTTTTCGTTCTTTCAGTATTAGAAAAGATTCTAAAGGTCATGGCGTAAAAGGTCGACTTGCTGGCGCTTTAGAGCAAAATGATCGAGTGGTTATCTGCGAAGACACTGTTACAAGAGGGACTTCTCCTTTAGAAGCAGCGAGAGTTGTACGTGAACTAGGTGGAAATCCTGTGATGATTCTTGCCGTTGTTGACCGTGGCGGAACTTGTTCTCTCGAAGCTGAAAAAGAGGGGATTTCTTTTCATGCATTAGTTTCAGCACCGGAATTAGGTTTTGATTACGAAAATCAATAGTTTTATTTTCGATACTGCTCGTAGGCTTAAGCCCCATGCCATATTTACCAACCGCTGCTTATTCAATTTATATAAAAGTGGAACTTCAAAATGTCCCTAATACTTTGGGACGATTCGCTACAGCTGTTGGCGAAGCCGGAGCAAACATCGTTTCAATGGGCGGTTTCGACGTTAGAGGTGAAATATTAACGAATGACGTTGTAATTAATTGCAGGGATGAAGAGCACGTCGATTCAGTAATTGCTCACATCAAACAATTAGATGGTGTTGATTTATTGTCCTGGCATGATCGAACTTTTGAAATGCACAAAGGTGGAAAAATTGAAGTTTTACCTTTAGCTGAAATTTCTGATAACCATGACCTATCTATGGCTTACACTCCAGGAGTTGCGAGAGTTTGTATGGCTATCCATGAAGAACCATCTCTTGTTCACGAACTGACAATTAAGAAAAATACAGTTGCTATCGTTACCGATGGAACAGCAGTGCTCGGTTTGGGAGACATAGGGCCGGAAGCTTCATTGCCCGTAATGGAAGGAAAAGCTTTACTGTTTAAAGAGTTTGCCGGTGTAGATGCTTTTCCAGTGTGTTTAGATGTGACTGATTCATATGAAATTATTGAGACAGTAAAAAAACTTGCACCTTCTTTTGGCGGAATAAATCTTGAAGACATCGCTGCACCTGCAGCATTTGAAGTTGAAGAAGCATTACAAGAAGCTCTTGATATCCCAGTCTTTCATGATGATCAACATGGAACAGCAGTTGTTACTCTCGCAGCTCTATGGAATGCGCTTCGTTTAACCGGCAAAGCGATTGAAAATCAGTCTGTTGTAATAGCTGGTATGGGTGCTGCTGGAGTCGCCGTTGGAAAAATATTAATCGGCGCCGGAGTTGGAGAAATTGTAGGTGTTGACCGTACAGGGGCTGTTTATCAAGGACGTGAAAACCTAAATGTTGCAAAGGAATGGTTTGCTAATAACACGAACCCAGACAGAAAAATGGGCACTTTGAACGATGTGATCAAAGGATCAGACGTTTTTATAGGACTAAGTGGCCCTGGGCTAATTGATGCGAGCGATCTTCGTAATATGGCCTCAGATCCTATTGTTTTTGCAATGGCTAACCCAGATCCTGAGATTCGCCCGGAGGAAGCTGACGGTCTTGCAGCGGTGATGGCAACTGGAAGAAGTGATTATCCAAATCAAATTAACAATGTTTTGGCTTTTCCCGGTATTTTTCGTGGCGCATTAGATGTGGGCGCAACTCGGATTACGGAGAATATGAAATTAGCAGCGGCAAAAGCGATAGCTGATTCCGTTTCAGATGATGATTTAACTACGGAATTTATTGTTCCTTCAGTTTTTGATAAATCTGTGCCGTACGAAGTTGCTGAAGCTGTCGCGAGAACGGCTTTGGCTGACAAAGTTTGCCGTTCATAAAAAGAGTATTGAAATTTGAAATCTAAGCATGTCGATTTTGAAGGTGTAACTTTTGATCTTTGGAACACTCTTTTAGTCAGTGAACCAGGCGGAATTGAAGTTAGACAATCTGCTTGGCAAAAAGTAATTGACGAAAGAGGTTTGAACATAACCTCCGACTTGTTGTTATCAGTTCTTGAAATGCTCCCAGTTCGATTCGATATTGAATGGCGAGCTGGTCGTCAATACACAGCTAAAGAAGCATTAGAGGATGCTTTCAACGTTTTCGGTGAAAAAATCACAGCTGAAGACCGTGAGGTTTTTGCGGAAACTTTCGATCAAGCTTCATTTGCTTTAAAAGTCGATGTTGTCGAGGGAGCAGAAGAGGTTTTAGCATATTTGGCTAAGAAAGGGATAAAAACTGCAATAGTGAGTGACACATCCCTATCGGCTGGTAGGCATTTACGGTTCTTTTTAACTGAATTTGGTATAGCTCCCCACGTAACCTTTTTTGCATTTTCTGATGAAGTGGGTGTTTATAAACCTGATAAAAAAATCTTTATTAAAGCATTGGAAGGAATGGGAGACATTCATCCATTTAAGGTGGCTCATGTAGGAGATTTAAAACGTACCGATGCTGCAGGCGCAAGAAGCGTTGGTATGAAAAGTGTCAGATTCAGAGGGGCAAATGACGATCAAGAGAACGAATTAGAAGCAGATTTTGTAATAGACCACTTATCTGAACTGCCTTCTGTATTGAATTTATGATCAGTCAATTAAGAGAAAGTTTTTTAGCTCTTCTAATCTTTCATTATCGATTTTTAGACCCTTAAGCCTAAAGTTGTCCCATGTTCCGAAACTTTTCCTAACTTCATCAAATACTGAAGTTATGAAGTTCTCTTTGGCATATAGAAGTGATTGAGCGATTTCCATACGTTCCTCAATAAGTTTTTCAGAGTTATTTTCAGTGGTTTTAACTAAATGATCTCTTATTTGCTTTTCTTTTAGTTGCATTTCTTTTTCGCGCAGTTTATTTGTCAGTAAGTAATCTTCAATAATTACAGATTCATCTATATCAAGAATTCCGAGTAGGAAAGCAGAGACAATTCCTGTCCTGTCTTTACCTGCTACACAATGGAAAAGTAAAGGAAAATTGTCGGGGTTAGTTAATGATTCAAAAACCGGTATGTAAGAATCAAGTTTCACCGTGACCGAATTTTTGAAATATTTTTCGATAATCTTTCCTGTAATTTCAGTAGGTAACTGCTCACCATTTAAAAAATTTGCTGCAATAGCAAATTCGTTATCGTCAGAAGACACTGATAAATTTAGAGTTTTAACTTTTTCCAAACTAGGTGTTTGGTACTTTTCTATTTCTGAAGGTCTCCGTAAATCTATGATTGTTTTTAATTGTAGATTTTTGAAATGGTTAAAATCTTCTTCTTCTAAGTCGCTTAAGTGTCCACTTCGAAAAAGATATCCGGTTTTAACCCTTAGACCGGTCTGAGTTTTTTTACCGCCTAGATCTCGAAGATTGGCGTTCGGAATAATGATTTTTGGAGAGTGGTTCACAGAAGGACCTTATCTAAGATGCTTCTTTATGGTTTATTTTGAAAATAATGTGGTTAAATCCAATACCTTCGGCGATGATTAAGAAAATAAAAAGTTAGGAGTTTGTATGGGGAAAGCTGTCATTGTAGAAGCGATGAGAACCCCTATTGGAAGGGGAAGAGAATCAGTAGGCCAGTTCAATGGTTTTCATGCGACACAATTACTTGGCCTTTTACAGCAAGGAATAGTTGAAAAAGCAGGAATTCAACCTTTTGAGGTGGAGCAGGTTATAGGTGGTTGCGTAACCCAAGCTGGACAACAAGCAAGCAATGTGACACGAACAGCATGGTTAAATACTGCAGGAGATTACACGACAGGTGCTACGACTATTGATACTCAGTGTGGTTCAGGACAACAAGCCAATAATTTGATTCATGCTCTTATAGAAGCAGGAACAATTGATGTTGGATTGGCATGCGGAGTGGAGCTAATGAGTCGGGTAGGTTTGGGAGCAAATGTTCTCAACGGTCCAGGCTCTTCGAAACCTGATGATTTTCCTTGGGATAGTCCTAATCAATTCGAAGCTGCAGAGCGAATAGCTTCAAACAGGGGTATCACACGTGAAGATGTAGATCAATGGGGTCTTCGCTCACAGGAAAAAGCAGCTATTGCACAAAGTGAAGGAAGATATGAAAATGAAATTCTTCCAATAAGTGCACCTGTTTTGAATTCTGAAGGAGAGAGTATTGGTGAAACTTCGTTGGTAAATACTGATCAAGGTATTCGTGATACTAATTATGAATCTCTTGCGCGCTTAGATCCAGTTCTAGAAGAAGGTATCCATACTGCGGGTAACTCTTCGCAAATTTCTGACGGAGCGGCAGGTTTGTTATGGATGGATGAAAATCGAGCGAAAGCTAACGGACTAAATCCTCGTGCAAAAATTGTGGCGAACGTAGTGGTTGGTACAGACCCTTATTATCTGTTGGATGGTCCCGTGGACGCTACAAAAAAGATTTTGTCAAAGTCCAGGATAAGTCTTTCTGATATTGACTTATTTGAATGTAATGAAGCTTTTGCATCTGTTGTGTTGTCTTGGCTTGGAGAGAATCCGGAGATTGACCCTGAAAAAGTTAACGTGAATGGTGGAGCGATTGCATTAGGGCATCCAGTAGGAGCGACGGGTTCTCGTTTGATGGTCACTGCATTAAACGAACTCGAAAGAAGAGATGGTTCTTTAGCAATGATCACGATGTGTTGCGGCGGAGCGATAGGCACAGCAACAATTATTGAAAGGATTTAGTATGGGCGCTCTTGATGGAAAGGTGGCCGTTGTTACCGGTGCTGGAAGAGGTTTAGGGCGAGTTGAGGCTTTGGAATTAGCACTCCATGGAGCAAGTGTTGTTGTTAACGATCTTGGATTATCAAGAGATGGGATTGGATCGGATACTGAGCCGGCGGATTCTACTGTTGCTGCAATTATTGAACAGGGAGGAAATGCAGTAGCACATTTCGGTGATATTGCCGACTGGGACCAGTCCAAAGAGTTGATAAACACAGCTGTAGACAAATTTGGTTCTTTAGATATTTTAGTAAACAATGCAGGTTTTATTCAAGATTCAATGTTGCAAAAAATGACTGAAGAACAATTTGATTCGGTTGTCAGAGTGCATCTAAAGGGACATTTCTGCACGATGCGTCACACGATGGCTTACTGGAGAGAAATTTGGAAAAAGGATGGAGAAAAACCCTTAGGGGGGCGCATTATTAACACTTCTTCAGAAGCTGCATTGATAGGAGCTTTAGGAACGGGAAATTACAGTGCAGCTAAAGCAGGGATTATTGCCTTAACACTTTCAGCTGCCAGAGAATTACAGCGATTCGGGTGTAACGCAAATATCTTGGTCCCAAGAGCTAGAACGCGTATGAATATGGGTGGTCCTTCAGCTCCGCTTTTTGAAAAACCTGAAGAAGGTTTTGATACTTACGCACCTGAACATGTAGCTCCGTTAGTGGCATGGTTAGCGTCACCTAACTCTGAACGCGTTTCGGGAAATGTTTTGCAGATTTGGGGTGGAGAACTTGTTGTTTACGAGAAGCCTCGTCGTATTTTTGAAACTTCGACAAATGAAGCGTGGTCTTTTGAAACTATAGATTCGGAGTTGAAGTCTTTTTTCTCTAATAAAGAACCGATAGTTGATGGTTTCGGAATCTAAGTAGTTTTATTTAGAGCTTCTTCAGCTATTAATTTCCCCAGTGTGTTTAAACTTTTCCCTGCGCCACTTAAAGTATCAGCTAATTGGATAACCCATAAAAAATAACGATGAATTGGATGTGACGTATCTGCACCTGTTCCACCATGCAGGTGCTGAGTAGTAACTACAACTCTTTGTCCAGCTTCTGACGCCCACCATTTTGCTGAAGAAACAGCTTTAGAACATTCCAAACCCTCATCGAGTTGCCATGCAGCTTGCAACTGTGTGACTCTTATTCCGTCTATGTCGATATGAGCATCTGCTGCTTGTAATGCGACGCCTTGATTTGTAGACAAAGGTCTTCCAAACTGTTCGCGTTCTGAAACATGCTGGGCGGTCATAGCTAGAGCTTCTTCACAACAGCCGAGAACTAGTGCGCAGATACCAATTTGTGCTCGTTGAGAAACTTCCTGAAAAACGATTTCGCCTTTTTCATCTAAAAGATCTTCTTCATTGAATTCAACTGCGTCAAATGAAAGATTTCCTTGAAGTTCAAGGTTTGTAGTTTCGACAATTGTGTTCTGCAATCCTTTTTTTTCTGAAGAAATAATTGCAATTCTTTGATTTCCATCAATTGTTACTGGCACTAGAACAGCATCACTAATATTACAAGCAGGCACTGCAAGTTTTTCACCAGTAATTCGCCATTTGTTGCCATCAGTTTCAGCAATTAGATTTGTCGAATTTGTTAGCGGGTTCCAAGCGCCTGTTAGTATCTGATTTCCCGCACAGACTTCCTGTAACCAACGTTCTTTTTGAGCGTTTTTACCATATTTTGCTATTGCCCAAGAGCCGAGAATAGATGATGTAAAAAGTGGTACAGGAGCAACTTTCTTTCCTTGCTGATTAAGCACAAGAGAAAGTTCAACCATGCCTAGTCCAAGGCCCCCATAACTTTCTGGGAGAATTATTCCTAGCAATCCAGAATCGGAAAGTGTTTCCCATAGATTTCTATCAAATCTTTGGTCAGTTTTTTCAATCTCAGAAACCCTGTCACTTGTTGATAAGTCCCCAAAAATCGTTTTAGCAAGGTTAGATAGATCCATTTGATCTTCTGAAAAGTCGAAGTCCATTATCTTTTTTTGCTTTCTGATTGTCGACTTGCCCTCGTCATTCCCAGACCTACCCATGAAACAATTTCACGCATGACTTCGTTAACACCTCCACCAAAAGTGTTGATTTGGGCTGCACGTCCTGCTTTTTCTAGGTCACCAAACAGAATCGCTCCGGATTGACCCCCTTTTATGCGGCCCTCCAAACCGACTATCCCTAGTAAGCGTTCGTAGATTCTTACAGCTGCTTCAGTCCCATAGACTTTTACCGCAGATGAACGGTCTGGTGTAAGCCGGCCTTTTTCGACATCAATTGTCATGCGCCAGTTCATAAGTTTTAAAGCCTCAAGTTCTGCATAGCAGCGGGCAAAATCTAGTTGCACCCATGGTTGGTCGATTACCAATTCCCCTTCTGAAGATTCAGTTTGAGTAGCCCAGATTAAAGTTTCTTCGTAAAGACGAAAAGCTAAAGCGCTAGTAGCTGCAAGACCAACTCTCTCATGGTTCAGTTGTGTAGTAATTATCTGCCAGCCGGAATTTATTTCACCCAACAGATTTTCTGCTGGAACTCTTACGTTGTCATAGTAGGTGCTGGTTGTTGGAACTCCGCCAACAGTAGCTATTGGGGTCCACGAAAAACCTGTTGAATTTGTAGGAACGATGATAAGCGAAATACCTTTATGTTTTTTTGCTTCCGGATCAGTCCTGCAAGCTAACCAGACATAATCAGCTTCATTAGCACCACTGGTATAAATCTTTCCTCCATTTATTATCCATTCATCGCCATCTTTAATAGCTTTAGTTCGAAGAGATGCAAGATCAGTCCCTGCTGAAGGTTCAGAATACCCACAAGCGAAAATAGTCTCGCCACTTAATATCCCCGGTAGATATTTCTGTTTTTGCTCTTCTGTGCCAAATTCGATAATTGTTGGCCCAACGGTATTCAATGTTACGAATGGCATTGGACAATTTGCTCTTTGTGCTTCGTCAAACAGAATGAACTGGTCTGATGGCGGTCGTCCACCCCCTCCGTATTCAACAGGCCAGCCAAGACCCAACATTCCATCTTTACCCAACTGTCGGAAAATATTTCTACGAATTTCTGAGTTTTCGTTTGCCTTTCGCAGACTCTCTCTGGTTTCTTCAGTCATGATTCCAGCAAAATATTTTCGCAAGTCATCTCTTAATGCTTGTTGGGATGGTGTTTCGATTAGTTTCACAGGATTATTTTTGTTTAGAAATTATTAAAAGTAAATCACTTTTCAATTGGTATAGAAAAATTGTGGTCGGGCCCGGCATCGATCCGGGGACCTTCCGCTTTTCAGGCGGACGCTCTGCCTACTGAGCTACCCGACCGCAAACTGCGGTAAAACACTTCAGTTTTGCGGTCCTGACGAGATTTGAACTCGCGACCTCCGCCTTGACAGGGCGGCGTGCACTCCAAACTGCACCACAGGACCAAAGCAACTTCACACTAAAAGTGCTTACCGCTACTTTATGATTTATTTAGTTTTGTACCCCCAACGGGATTCGAACCCGTGTTACCGGCGTGAAAGGCCAGCGTCCTAGGCCACTAGACGATGGGGGCTCATTTCCTTTAGAAGTTTTGCCACGATAGCAGAGGCTTGAGTATTCGCGTTCCTCTTTGAATTATCTTTTATTGCCTCCTACATCAAATTATTTACAGCTTTCCTATTAATTTCCTTTTAATAAAAAAGTCATTAATCATGTTAATACGGTCTTAACTTTATAAATGCGTTTGAGTGTCAAAACCTGATTCTTAATTCCGGTGAGATAGTAATGAATTTTGTTACATAAGATTGGTTTATGGAGTTAAATGATCGTGTTGCGGTTGTAACTGGTGGGGCTACAGGGATTGGCAGGGCTTTAGTTGAGCGCTTCCATAAAGAAGGAGCATCAGGTTTAGTAGTAGCTGATTTGAATGTTGATGGTGCAAAACAAGTTGCTGAAAGTGTCGGTGGTGTGGCTGTCGAGTGTGATGTCTCAGATGAAAGTGCCGTATCGGGACTCGTATCTGAGACAGTTGAAAAGTTTGGTCGGATAGACCTAATGGTTTCAAATGCAGGTTATGTCACTGTAGGTGCTTTAGAAGCACCAGACGAAGAACTAAAGAAAATGTTTGATGTTCATGTTATGGCCCACCTTTGGGCAGCTCGACATTCGATTCCTCACATGATTGAAGCAGGTGGTGGTTATTTATTAAATACTGCTTCGGCAGCAGGTCTTTTAACTCAGTTGGGTTCGCTCCATTACTCCGTAACAAAACATGCTGCAGTCTCTCTTTCAGAGTTTTTAGCTATTTCGTATAGGGAGCATGGAATTAAAGTTTCAGTATTATGCCCACAATCAGTAGAAACAGATATTTTAGAAAACAGTCCAACTAGGGACCTATTATCTGAAGGTGTGGCTAGTCCAGCTGCCGTTGATGGGGTATTAAAAGCAGAAGAAGTAGCTCAAAGTGTTGTCGAAGGAGTGAGAGAAGAAAGATTTCATATTCTTCCACATCCAGAAGTTTCAGAGTATGCACGACGTAAGGGTGACGACATTGA